>Ga0209536_100012184_pt1 | contig 12527 bp, 11 predicted proteins | sample DeeMarSeWOR28_12_FD_187461 | JGI IMG/M metagenome (GOLD analysis project Ga0209536, IMG submission 187461) | Marine sediment microbial communities from White Oak River estuary, North Carolina - WOR-2-8_12 (SPAdes) (version 2) | ecosystem: Environmental > Aquatic > Marine > Intertidal zone >...
GGCTTGATAGTTCAAGTTGTCCTGTATGTAAGAACCAACCGGCGCCTGATGATTGCGTTACTATTTTTGAAACAGATACTTCTTGGATTGAGGCACAACCAAGAGTTCCACTAAAGGGGACCTGCTATGTGATGTCAAAGAAACATGCTGTGGAGTTATTTGATTTATCAGATGATGAAGCATTTGAATTTCTGAAAGATGTCATGGCTGCAGCTAGAGCTCTGAAAGAGGTCACAGGTGCTGATAAAATCAATTACGAAATTCATGGAAACACAGTGCCCCACCTTCACATGCATCTCTTTCCAAGATATATTCTCGGAGATCGTTTTGGTGATAGTGTTGTCAATCCAAGAGAAATTGACCCTCCCACTTACTCAGGGAATGAATTCTTCGAGTTCGTAGCTTCTATGAAAGAGAAGCTTTCTAGTGTTTTACCATGAACCCATCAAGACGATTCATTGCTTCATCGATTATCTCAGGTGGCGGAAGGAAAACACTTCTGAAGTGTCCTGAACCATACTCTTCGCCAAAGCCACTCCCTGGAACGAAGACAACACCAGTCTCGGATAACACAGTCTTTACAAACTCAGTGTCATCCTTCCATCTTCCCCGTAATTCTATCTTGGGCATGATATAGAACGCAGCTTCAGGGAGCTTCGTGGAGATTGAATCAATCTCGTTGAGTCTCTTGTAGATGAGGTCTCTTCGAACTCGAAGCCGACTCATTACTTCCTTGAGATGACTTCCATCACCCGCAAAAGCTGTTGCAGCTGCAATTTGAGCGGTGGCGTTCAAACAGATTCTGACTCTGGCCTGGCGAACCATTGCATCATACAGCGGATCAAGCTCTCCATTCGAGTCACAAAAGTACGCATAGCCAATTCTCCAACCAGGCGCCAGGTAGACTTTGCTTACCCCGTTGAAACCTACTACTGGAACATCACCGGCAATCTTAGCCATAGGAGTCTGTTTCTCATCAAAGGTCAACTGGTCGTAGATCTCATCTGAAATCAGGGGTAAGCCAAATTCGCCAGCTATGTTGATTATCTCCCTCAGTGTCTTCTCGTTATAGACTGAACCAGTTGGATTGTTTGGATTGATTACTAGGATTCCCACAGTCTTGTCATTGATTTTCTTTCTGAGGTCATCTGTATCTGGATTCCAATCGTCCTCCTCGATAGTTCGATAGGCAATTGGTTCACCTCCAAAATATTTCACATAGCTTATGTACGGGATATATGTAGGACCTGGCATGAGAAGCTCGGAACCATTTCTAACCAGTGCTCCACATAGAAATTGAATCGCTTCTGAAACACCTGCAGTGATTATCATGCGGTTTGGGTCCACGTCAATGTTGTTGACACGCTTCTCCTTCTCTGCAGCTGCAACTCTTAGCTTTTCCTCGCCCTCTGAGGGTGAATAGCCATTCCATCCATCTTTTGCAGCTTGGCAGATTGCATCCACCATATACTGTGGAGTCTTCCAGTCGTACTTGATGGGGTCTCCAATGTTGAGATAGAGCGGTTTCTCGCCCGTCTTCTTCTCATACTGCTTTGCTGCGACTACAATGTCACGAATTGCATACTGAAGGTTTGCTGCACGTGGAGTGATGTCTAGTTTCATCTTTACCCCTGCGCCTGCTGCGACTTCTCCTCCGTATATTGTTTTCCTTCTGCAACTTCATGACTTCTTCTTAGGAAGAAACAATTTGCATTACATTTCCAAACCACAATTATTGCAGAACTTCGCACCTCTCTCTAAATCACTTTGGCACTTGGGACACTTACCAGAGTACTTGTACCAAAGTCTTGCATACCTTTCTATGTCAGAGGAACCCAGTACCCCTCTTCGACTAAGTGATTCAAAACCTTCACTAAGTAGCTTCTCACCTTCAGGATCTAGGAACAAGTTCCCTTCGATACATGCACGCTCAAAAGCTCCTTTGAAAGACCGATCAGACCTCATCCATTCATCAACCGACGAAGTCAGCAGATCATCAAACTCTCTGCTAAGAACTTGACCAGCTCCCAAACTCCCGCTCTCAGCAGTGTAATGAGGTGTAATCACTCTATATACATCATTATCAAATTTGACCACATATGTGTGAATATCCAATTGAGTAAGAGGTGCTAATTCATTGATCGAGTCGTTGTCCAATGTCCAAGACATGAGATTAAGGAACTCCTGTTGGAACTTCAGAATCTTGTTCTCAACCATTTTGTAAGCTCCCTCAATCACCGAACTCACATTGAGTTTGAGTTCATCGAGTTCTTTCAGATTTTCCTCCCGCTCGCTCTTAGTTTCTTCAATTCTCTTTTGAAGGTCATTGATTTGATGCTCGAGGGCTGATTCAACATTAGCCTTTTCATGCTCGTAGTCATTCCTAGCTTCAAGTGACTGTTTTTCCAACTCCACCCTTTTTGCATCCATCATTTGAATAGGTTGATTGCTTCTCTCGATTGTCTGTTTCAAACTACTGGCCAAGTCCTCATAGATGGAGACCGCTCCTTCAACATCATCTTCTTTCTGTCCCATCTTCGTTTTTGCAACTCTGATTTCCTCAGATATGTCTGTGAAATGCTTTTCAAGCTCATTAGAAGCTCTAGCAAATTCTGCAGTCAAGGCACGTAATCTCATCTTGTGCCTCTCACTAAGATTGTAGAATTGATCATCCCTGTTCTGTTTTAGTGCAGCAATTTCTTGTGCAGTTCTCTCTTCCATCAGTGTGATTCTTTCATCCCACCTCTTTCTCTCAAGTGCGGTGAGGTTCTCTAGGGTTGTAAATTGACCGCCGAACTTCTCATAAAAGAGGGACTTCAGGGCTTCTGTTGCGTCTATTCGCAATTTCACAGAATCAGAAACTTCCTTGAATTCTTCTGATCTCTTTAATGCTCCACCAGAATCCGTACGCATCTCAATTCGATTGGGTCTGGCATTTGGATCTGAAGTAACAATTAACCTACCAACTGATACGAATGATGCGGGCGCAATCAGGCTTGCAAGGTCTATTGTGTACATGTCGTCTTTGTTCAGAAGGGGTTCAATCTTTGATACTGCAACAGGAATGTCTGAAGCCTGAGAGACCTCCGAACTAACTATTCTTCTAACCTCGCTTGCACCTTTGATATCTGTGAACTGAAATTGTTTGATCATGCTACTTGTTGCTGACAAGATGATTGATTTCGTTGATGAAATCTGAACAAACCAAAATGGGATGGAAACCTTGCTGAGACTAGCAACTCTGGTACTACTTCCTTTGAGAGTTTCTGCAGCTACAAGTGCATCAATTAAGGCGACACTATCAGATTCAATTTCGATTCTTGTTCCCTCTTTTCGATATAGATATTGGAGAGATAGATTTCTTACCACAAAACCACCACACAATTTGATTTGGTTGTCTATCTTCAATTATGTTTTTCCACTAAAATAACCTCAACGTAAAGACTTCACGAATCGAAAAGAAGGCCACAGATGTCTTCTATAGGGCCTGAATAAGAGGAATTATTCAAGTATCAATAAAGAACTGGATCATACCGAGTTATGCGTTATTATTCAATTTCATCTGCGCTAGAGTTTCCGCCTCATCAACAGATAGCATCTCTTCTGTGAGAAGCTCCGTCAAAATCTCTAGATATTGATTATTCAGTCTGAAACCATCACCCTCTACTACCCGTAGAGTTGCACGATGATTCCACTCTGCATCTGGGTCCTCAACCGAATGCAATGTAACAACATATAGCTCACCAGCCCTCCCCATCATGAGGCGAACATTGCTGTAGGTAAGACCCCTCATCTCACTTCCAATGGATCTTTGGGCATAGGTCTGAATTGCAGACATGAAGGATCCGAACAACTCTTGATTGACTCTGATTTGCTCAAGTCCAACAGAAGCTCTGCGAATGCCAGCCTCATCATACACTATTATGCCCTTCACGATCGCGACAACCACTCTATAATCTCAACATCTCTTAATGAAGACCTGTATTATGGATACCTAGTATAGACAACTCTATGCTGTCTATTGACCGAGAAGTTCTCCAACTTCTTTAGCGTACTTTCTCATCTGAGTTACTGCAAGACCCATTGAGGTCAGATCCTTTGCTGAACCCATCAGTAAGAACTCACCTGCATGAGAGAGGACAACAAAGCCATCTTTTCCACGAACTACAACTTCATAGAGATCACTTAACTCAAGATTGCCGGCTGCCATTTCCCCAGTGCTGAGAAGTGCAGCACTCATTGCTGCCATCAAGTCTGGATCGACCTCCGATTCTTCTGTGGCAAAGTATGCCAGCTTGACTCCTTGTTTGCTGATTACAGCGATAGCATCAAGGTCTGCATAGTTTGTTAGGCCCATGAGGAGCTCGACAAGCTCCTTTTCCTTTGCTGGGTCAAGATTAGATGACATTATTTTTACCTCTTATCAAGCGATTTCGATTTATTTGGCAACTAGTTTCTTGCCCTTACCCTTACCCTTCTTCGCAGGTTCTTTTGCTGCTTCTTCTTCGAGCTCAGACCTGAAGAAAGTGATTAGGTCGCCAAGACGCTCCTTCATCTCAGCTTTGATTGGGCTTAAAATTGCATCAGGAGTTCCCTTGAGTAGCTCAATTCCTAAAACTCTACCATCCTTCACAATGACACGAGGAATAAAGCCTTCTGCCATGAATGTGCCTTCAGGAGGATCCTTCACCTTCTCAAATTTCCTCTCAACTTTCTCCTGACCAAACACAGCTATTTTGTGTTCTGCGACTGTGTAGAGCTCATTATAGATAATCAACAACTCTCTTTGATATCCTTCAGGAGGTTCTACCGTTTCGAGCTCAGCAATCATTGATTGAATCTCTCCAGATGGAGCAGTCTTAGGTGCAGCAGCTGGAGTAGTCTTAGGTGCGGTCGAAGTTGGTGGTTTCGGTGGAGGTGCAGAAACCTTTGGTTCAGTTTTTGGTTCTGCAGTCTTGGGTGATGGAGGGGGTGCCGAAGGGGTAGCTGGTTCAGCGGTCGCTTCAGCCTTGGGCTTTGGTTTGGGCGGTGATGGAGGTGGTGCTGGCTCGCCTGGCTTCAGTACTCTAGTGGCAGCAGTTGTACCATCAAGAGCTGTGAAGAATGTTGGCGGCTCCTCTCCCTCATCCAATGGTCGCACCTTGAAGTGAAAACCATACTCTGTCCTTAGATTGGTTGCAACCCTGGCACCAATGAATTTTCTTCGGATACCTGCTTGGGTTCCCTTCCATAGATAGATGCTCTTTGTTTCATCATCGACAACGCATACTACCATTGTTGATTCTAGATCATCTTTGGTCAATTCGACCTCATTTAGGGTTCCGTCTTCCAAAACCTCGTAGCCCACTACCATAGTCAATCACTACGCTACTCGTTAAACATCTACGCTGGACATATGTTATATCTAGCCAGCGTGGATATTGCCTTTTTGTGCTATATGATTGTTATTGTGTTAGATATGCCGCCATAAACTGCGTGAATAGATGTGAAGAAGGCTTATGTGGTAGATGTACGAACATATTTCGGTTGGTTGAGATGGAAGAACTACAGGAGTATGTAAGTCCATACAAGCAATTGTTTGATGAGACTGAGGATCTTAGTTTTGGTAAACTGGTTTTTGGTCTTCTTATTTCAACAGTGATTTTGCTTGGGTCAACATGGGGACTTCTCACCCTACTAAACATAGCTGGATTGTTTTCTTTAGATCCATCAAGCTTTGGTAGATACACAATGTATATGCTGGCAGTGTCTGTGGGGTCGATAGTTCTTGCTGTCATACTTTGCGGGATTTTGATCAAGTGGCCTCGTACTGTTAGTCTTCCCCTTCTGATTCACAGAAGAGCAAAACACCATGCGGGAGACTATTTCATGTCTCCAGAACCAGATGATGAGAGGCTTAAGGATGCTTTCCGGAGGTCTCTCTATGGCTCAGTCCTGATAGTTGGGATTGCTCTAACAATCATGAGCTTCGAACTGATGGCTGACGTAGAAGCGATCGACCTGATTTATCTTGGCTCAGTTGTGATGCTTGTTAGTGCTGTCATTCTTCCATTCACAGTGATGCTTCTCTACTTTGGCCCTTGGCTCATGAGAGAGGCTGGTCTGTTTCACCTTGATGCAAAAGATAGGTCACTAAGTAACGTCGGAGATGATGTTGAAGACATCCTCGAGTTCTTTGCTGGTGTAGACCTCATTCTTGTATGGATCGAGCTCACACTGACTGTTGGATTTGAAGCTCCTTGGATTCCCATATTCATTATCTTGGTTGCTCTCGGACCTCTATTTGCCATCATTCTCAACTTCACCATCATTTTTGTCTATGTCAAGAAGCGGGCAACCATCTCGATGATGCGATACCTCTCCGAGAGATATGATGTCCCTGACATGGCGACCTCTCCAACGTATATTCGAAGTCAGGTCATGGCACTCGTTGAACGTCAGCTGTTCATGACTGGTCCAGCTGAACCAGTTGAATCCGTTGCTTCGGCTGAAACCGAAGAGGGACGTGAACCTGAACCAGAGCCTGAACCTGAACCGGAAACAGAACCTGAAGGAACATCGGCGCCCAAATCTGTTCACATACCTCCTCCTCCAGGTGACCACGTATCTCTACCTCCCGGAGATGATGTGGGATCAGTCCCTGAGGATGATGATTGAATCTTCCTTGAATGAAAATGCAATGGTCTTCACACCATTGACCCTCAAGCGTTTCACAAGGTCCTCGTCATAAGTCAGAGCAATGATCGGAATTCCATTGAAATCAAGATTCACCTTGAAGGAACCTACCTGTGGCGTAATTGAAACCAGTTCTGCATAAGTCAAGTTCTGTGATTTGAAATCTGAGATGATAACATCCTCTGGCTTAACGCTGAACTTGAACTCTGAGCCAACCTCACTCTCTCCAGGAAACTCAAACAGATTACCCTCAACCTCTATCCTGAGAATCTGTTGATTTGCATCTATGACTTTTCCTGAGAAGACATTTCCACTCCCAAGAAATCTGGCCACGAATTCATTGGCTGGAGCGTCATAGAGTTCCTCAGGAGTCCCCACTTGGACCACTAGACCATCATCAAGAATAGCTACTCTGTCAGAGATTGCAAAGGCTTCATCCTGACTATGAGTAACATAGATGGTTGTTATCTTCAGCTTTCTCTGAATTCGTCTTATTTCAGATTGAAGTCGTTCTCTTAGCTGTAGATCGAGGGCTGACAATGGTTCATCCAACAAGAGAAGTTCTGGGTTAGTCGCCAAGGCACGAGCAAGTGCGACTCGTTGCGCTTCACCACCACTGACCTCGGATATCTTTCTCAGCAAGAGGTGACGGATATCTAGGAGTTCTGCTAGTTCTTCAACTCTCTCAATGGTCCTATCTCGTTTCCACCCAGCCATGTCTGGTCCAAATGAGATGTTTTCAAACACTGTCATGTTTGGAAAGAGTGCGACAGATTGGAAGACCATTCCTATGTTTCTGTTTCTTGGTTCGACATTAACCATGTTCTTTCCATTGAAGAGTAGAGAACCACCCACATTCTCAATGAATCCGGCTACCATTCGGAGTGTAGTGGTCTTTCCACTTCCACTAGGACCAAGAAGCGTTAGAAGTTCACCATCTCGTACTTCGAGGTCGATAGGTCCAATCCTGGAACCATCATCGAATTCGCGTATCAATCCATTGAGTTTTACATTGACCATTATAGAGTACCTCCTGTACTACCTTCTGAGATTCGTTCCATCACAAGGAACGCAATAACACAGACAATAACCAAAATGAGAGCTGCAGCTCCTGCTTCAACGAATGCTCTTACAGCAAGATAGTCATAGATGGCAACAGCAAGTGTATAGTTCTGAGGTAGTGCTATGAACAGAGTGGCTGACATCTCGCCTATTGCCATCGCAAAGGCGAAAACGCCGCCCACAAGAATCCCTGGAGCTAGTAGTGGAAGCTCCACGAAGAGGAGCTTTTGAATTCTGGATGCACCTAAGGAGTCCGCCTGTTCTAGAATAGCAGGATCAATTTTGCTCATTGCAATTTCGATTGCTCTTGCACTGAATGGAAGTCCAATGATAGTCTGAGCAACGACTATGATTGGCCATGGGTTGATGACTAGACCTGTTGGCACTGCAATTGCTAGTACAAGCCCATAAGCCACGGTTATGGAAGACACACCTAGGGGTAGGAGCACCATGGCTGATGCAGGAATCGAAACCAGTTTCGACCTAGCCCTCATTGATATTGCTAGTGGGATTCCTAGAATAACAGCGAAGATTGTTGCGAGGCCAGCATAAAAGAGTGAGTTGACCAGATAGTTAAACCCTCCCTGACTACCGAGAGTGAACAGGTTCACAAAACCCTCCATAGTGTACCTCTTTGCAATTGGATCGAAGACTGCTGCTCTTGCTATTGTGGCTATAGGTCCAAGAACAAGTACGATAATTAAGATCAGATAGCCAATAATCAATAATCTGTCCCTTATTCCGTACCTATGAAATGAAGTTGTACGAATTGAGGCAGTTGGTCCAGTTTCATTCTCGCTTCTTCCCAAACGAACATAGACAGTAGCTAAAGTCAGTGTGATTGCAATCTGAAACAACGTAAGTGAGCTGGCTTGACCATAATCGAACATTCTGAAGGCATTCCAGATTTGAGCTTCAATGGTCATGTAGGTTCCTTGACCAAAAGCCAAGACTATGGGGAATGACATGAAACAGAACATGAATGTCAAAACAGATGCTGCGAGGATAGAAGGCATCACATGTGGGAGTATGATGCGCCTAAACCTCTGGAATGGACTTGCACCAAGAATCTCTGCACTCTCCTCTAGCTCGGGATTTAATCTCTCTAGAGATGCAGAAACCATTAGGAGAACAAGTGGCACATTGTAGAACGTGTGTGCAAGAATGATTCCTGGAACACCTGTTGCCAGGTTGAAGACTGAAGTGTCTGTTCCGAGCATCCACATCAGTAGTGAATCAATCACTCCATTTGAACCAAACATTTGTAAGAAGCCAACAACTACGACAATCGGTGGGAGAACGAATGGGACAATCATCATAGCTTTCACAAGTGACTTTCCACTAAACTGCAACCGAGCTATCAGGAATGCTCCGGGGAGACCTATGAGAACAGCTAGAACTGTGCTTAGAATAGCTTGAGTAAAAGTGAATTGAATAGTGAACTGAATGGTTGGTGATGAGAGTGTGTCTAAAAATGATGTCCCTGTTGATAACCCCTGACCTATTACTGTGGCAACTGGATACATAATGAACAACACAAGCAGTAGGAGTGGGAATGCTAGAACTGCATATCTCGAAACTGCTCGTGTTTTCAAGGCAATCACCTCACTACGGTGTTCTAGTGACATCCCAAAGGTCTAGCCAGTCTGTGAGATTTGCTGAAATCACAGAGGCATTCAAAAGCTCGTTAAGCACACTCACCTCATCTGGATGAATAGCATATTGATACACACTTGGCAAAGTAAGGTCTGTCCTGACTGGAAACATCCATTGATTGAGTGGTATCTCCACTTGCACAGTTGCATTTAAGCAGTAGTCGATGAATGCCTTCCCCAACTCCGGATTTGGTCCGTTCTTTACTAGTCCAACTCCCTCTACTTGCATCCACGCCCAGTCCTGGCCATTATAGTGGAATGGTGCCACTGCTGTATCAGGAGCTGTTCCAAGATAGTCTGCTGAATAGGCTGGATCTGTTCCATAACTCACTAGAAGATGCTTTGTTGGGTCTCCAGACCATACCGACCACGCCTCTGACCATCCCTCTTGAACATCAATATCATCGCTGACTGTGTCCCACCAAGTTGTCCAGTCTTCACCAAGAATACTGTCATAGACAGCAATCTGTGACAACAAGAAAGCCAGCCCTGGACTACTGAAGTGGGGATTCTCAGTTACTAGTGCTGACGCCAGTTCAGAATCAGCAAGGTCCTCGAAAGTGAGGTTACCAAGCTGTGGGTGTGTAGTTGTGTTGATTGTGTTCATTGAGTAAATCAGTGTAACCAATCCAAAATCAAAGGGGGTCAAGTAGTGATCGGGATCAAGTAACTCCACAAAGGTGTCATTGATGAGACCTAGGTTTGGAGATATATACGGCTCGAGTACGTTTCGCGCTGCTTCTTGTAGTATGAGGATATTGTCTATTCCTATCACAACATCAGCTACAGGATTTGCTGATTCAGCTACTAGTTTAGAGATGATTCCATTAGCATCCACCTCTAGTAGTATGATGTCAACATCAACACCATACTTCTCTTCAAATGGTGCGAATGCTCTTTCTAGTACAACCTCCGCTCCTTCATCACCCCAGTCAAGGAAACTACTGTATGTATAGACTACAAATCTGGGTCTCCACCAAGTCACAGCTGCATAAGTTGCTACAATTAGAATGACTACTAGTGAAATCACTGCAATGGTTTGCATTGGATTCCTTCTGACTGGGTATTCGTTCATCTATCTCACTTCTAAGAGGAGTCCATGCAAGCATTCTTATAACGCTTCTTATAACAGTGTTATAGAAAATGGGTGATTACCATGAGACCTCCGTGTGAGATTGTTCAGAGAGACTTCCTGCGTGCAGTCAGATCTTTCGTTGCTAGGTCACTCAGAGAGAGAGGGCTCTCACAGACTGAAATCGCTTTGAAGATGGATATGACTCAGGCTGCAGTGAGTAAGTACCTTAGTACACCAGTTACCAAGACACGATTGACTGGGGATATTGGACAGCTCACGGATACTATCACCGAGATGATAATTGCAGGCGATTCGGGACCAGACCAGATTGTCCGTAAGATTTGCTCCGTTTGCATGAGTCTGCGTATTGGGTCCACTCTTTGTGAAATGCATCAAAACAAAGTCACATCATTGAGAACAGCAAATTGCCAAGTGTGTTCTCAACTCTTAGGAGGTCGTGATGAACAGCTTACAGAGCGTGCAACAGTAATCGGTGACATGCTTGAGGCCTTGAAGCTCATTGAACTATCAGATTCCTTCGAGGTGATAGTTCCTCAAGTACGTGCTAACTTAGTTGCATGCAACGACCAAGCAGAAACATACAAGGATGTTGCTGGAGTTCCAGGTCGAATAACCATTGTAGGTGGACGTGCAAGAGCCTTGATCAGTCCCCAATTTGGAGCTTCTCAACACACTGCTTCCTTGCTACTGGAAGCGAAAGTAACCTGGTCGCGAGTCCGCGCTTGTTTGTGTATAAGTGGAAGGGACACCGTTGTTGGGGCGGCCAAGAAATCTGGATTCAAGGTTGTGTCAATACAAGATCCTGAGAGCTCTTCATCAAAGATTATCAACGCCCTAAAGATGGTCAGTCAAATTCCCGGACCTCTTACTACCTATCCCGCCATTCATGTTCCAGGTGGTATTGGTGTTGAGCCAATTCTGTATCTATTTGGTCCAAGTGCGAAAGATGTCAGTGAGCGTAGTCTCAAACTTAGTGATGCAGTGAAATCGTAAGTTGTCTTACATGATTTTATTTTACTCTCAACGAAATATGAGGTGCTACAGTCAGGGGCTTCTATCGATGGTCACCATTAGAAAAGGTCAGATGAAGGATTGCACACACCTGCTTGAGGTCTATCAGGGGACGCGTTGGTTTTATCGTACAAAGGAAGGTGGCTATACTACAGTTGAACAGGTCAAAGCGGAACATAGAGGACCTGCGTTCGAGAGATGGGGCTGGCTTGTAGCAGAGGAGAAAGGGAAGGTAATCGGTGAGATAGTCTTCAGAGCAGAGAAGAACCCCGTTTCAGGTAAGGTTGGCATCATTCGAAACTTGGATATTGATGTTAGAAATCAGAAGGCTACGATTGGTACACAACTCACAAGGGCTGCTGAGGATGTTCTCAGAACGAAGAGAGTAGTTCGAGTGGTTGCAACAACACCGCCAGCAGCTTACAACTATTGGATGAAGATCAAATATTTCGCTCGTGGTTCAATAATGAACATCAGTATCTCTGCAACAAGAATTCCAACTGCGAAGACACCAAAAGTGAAAACAGTCCAGCTGAAAGATGTCACGAAACTTCCAACATCCATGAAGTTTTCACACATCGCCTATCCTGGTTCTTTGGCTGAATTAACTGCTTCAATAATCGATGGTGACGTGAAGGGCAAACTTATGGAGTTCTACTCTGATGGCCATCTGATGGGGGTCGGAGCAATTGCCCACGTTGATAAGAAGACCGCTCGTTTTGTAGCGGATGTTACAAAACGTGGTCTGACTGTTGCAGATATTGTTATCGCTAGAACTGCAGGTTTTGCATCAAAGTGGAAAGTCAAGAAAGTTCAATCAACAATCCCAAAGGACCAACTAAGAGTATTCACTACTTCAGCGAAGTGGTCCTCTGAGATGTCGACTGACATTCCAGTCACACGACTATTGTGATTATTCCTCTTCACTCATAATTACAAAAGGAATGACCCAATTAGCAAAGACGAGTGAAGCACCTATTGCAGAGATACTTGCTAGATTGACGTGCCATGTTATGAATGCAAGTGAG
>Ga0209536_100012187_pt1 | contig 12525 bp, 8 predicted proteins | sample DeeMarSeWOR28_12_FD_187461 | JGI IMG/M metagenome (GOLD analysis project Ga0209536, IMG submission 187461) | Marine sediment microbial communities from White Oak River estuary, North Carolina - WOR-2-8_12 (SPAdes) (version 2) | ecosystem: Environmental > Aquatic > Marine > Intertidal zone >...
GGCGTCGACCTGCGCAATCCCCTGGGTGATTCCACCTACAAGGAAATACGCCAGGCCTTGCTCGAAAATTGCGTGATTTTTTTCCGCGATCAGGATATTACGCCCGATCAGCAAAAAGCCTTCGCGGCGCGTTTTGGGCAGCTGCAGATTCACCCTTACATACCGACACTGGAAGGCCACCCTGAAATCATCGAACTGGCGAGCGACCCTGACGGCCCTGCCGAGATGTCGTACCAGTCTAACAAGTGGCACACCGATATGACTTTTGTCGCTGAGCCTCCCATGGGTTGTGTACTGTTCGGCAAGGTCATTCCGGAGGCAGGCGGCGACACCATGTTCCTGAATCTTTATCGAGCCTTTGAAACCCTGTCGCCCGCCATGCAGGAATTTGTTTCCACCCTGACCGCCGTGCACAACATCACCGTCAGCATGCCCGAAGGTTTTATCGACGAGGCATGGGCGCCGAATCAACTTAAGCGTCTGCACGAGAAAACGCCGGCGGTCGAGCATCCGGTCGTGCGCACCCACCCCGAGACTAAGCGTAAATGTCTGTTCGTGAATTCAAACTTCACTTCACATATCAAGGGACTGAACCGGAATGAAAGCCAGGCTCTGCTTGCCATGCTGTATGAGCATATCGCGAAACCGGAAAACGTCTGCCGCTTCAACTGGCGCACCCATTCAATCGCGTTCTGGGACAACCGCTGCACCCAGCATTACGCGGTGAATGACTACCACGCATTGCGCGTCATGCATCGGGTTACGATCGAGGGCGAACGGCCTTACTAGAACGGGCGCGAGGTTTTTTGCCGACTGGCAATGTCACCTCGACCGCTAAAAATGTGCTTAGCCCGTCGTTACGCATCGTGGCCCCGAATCCGCCTTAACGTCGCACATTAAGAACTGTTCCCGAGCGATTAGCTGCTGTCTAGTAGTCAGCTGGAAATTTACCCAGCTGATGGAGCAGCATTCATGCAGGTACTCACAGAATTGCCGTTCGGCCTTCGGCGGCCGCCTACACCCTTGTCACAGTCACCGGCAGAAAGGCCGAGAGCTTGCGAAGATCCGGATTCGACCGACCCGACTGTGCCACTGTGGCCCGACTATTTTGCGCGCAGGGGGCGGGAAGACGCACTCACCTGGCAATACAGAGGCTACTGGGACGACACAGCGCGTCTCTGGCGCAACTATTACCGCTTCGTCGTAAAGCATCCCGTCGTTGCGTTTCACGGGCTGCGCCAGTTCTATGCGGCCCTGACCTACCGCGTTCTTGGCGAAGCGATCGGCGATCGCTCCAGCCTGCCGATCGCTGCAGCGACGCCCCTGCTGCTGGCCCTGACCCCTGTTCTGTCGGCCATCGCGGTCAGTTTAGCCAGCATACCCGGCCTCAAGGCGCGCACGCCCATGCTGTTCCAGCCCTTTAATCGCAAAGGCTGGAGCAATTACTGCATCATGCTGTCCCTCGTCTTCGCGCTGCACGGGTTTCGGCAGCACCAGCGTAAGACCCATCCCGCGAAACTATCGCAGCATTCTGCGAAAACCTTCTGGAACGGTTTCTTCGCGGCCGAACTGCCCGCCGGTCATTATCCCACGCGACTCGAGGCAAGCTGCATCAAACAACGGTTTAGCGGCAAGCTGCCGCCTTGCGACGTGATCGTGAAACCCGATACTGCAGGCGCCGGTCACCGGCTGCACCTGTTGCGCTGGGATGCCACAACCGGGCTATACGCGATCGATCGCGCAGCGGGGGCATCGAACGAGCTCGGCAAATTGACCCGCGAGGAACTGCAGGACTGGCTCTGCCGGCAGCCGCTGGACATGATCGTGGAACGCGCCGAACGCCCCAGAGCACCTCTGCCTGTCTGCACGCTGCGGATATTGACGCTGTTTTCAGGCCCCCGACCCGAGCTGATTTGCGCGGTGTTCATCAAGGCGCCGAATAACAGTATATCCACCGCGTTGTTCGACACAGATGTCTACCTCTTCGACCACGAAACCTGCACCATCGGCGCCCCTCTGGCGACTGACAGCAACGGTGCGCTGACGGGCAGCGCGCTGCCCGAGATGCAGAGCGTTATCGACAACTGCCTGCGCCTGCATGCCAGGCTCCCGGATCATGTCCAGATCAGCTGGGATGTCATCCCGACGGCTCGCGGCCCGGTTTACCTTGAAGGCAACGTCTTTCCTCCCGGCTGCGATTACAAGCTGACCGTGTTTAAAGACGATGCAAATTTTGAATTGCTGACACGAAAAATTCTCGGCCGGTCGGGACTAAGCTACAGCGGCACGGAACTGATGCGATGAAAGTACTTGTCACCGGCGGGTCAGGATTAGTCGCGTCAGCCCTCGGCAACTATCTGGGCCTGCGTGGCCATCGCATCACGCTTGTCAGTCGCCAGGCTCTGCCGATACGCGCCATTGGCGAAGCAAATGAAATTCGTTGCATTACCTGGCAGCAACTCACGCCCGCTTTCATGCTCAGGAACCGCTTCGATTCCATCGTAAACCTGGCGGGCACGCCGATGATGAGCTACTGGACAGAACGCCGCAAAGCAGAAATCATCGCCAGCCGGCTGGAATGCACGACGCGAATTTACACACTTATCCGGCTTCTGCCACGCAGCATCAGGCCCGAATGCGTCATCAATGCTTCATCGGTAGCGATTTATTCGAGTAGCCGCACGCCCGTTAACGAATGGACGCGTCCTAATCGGCAAAGCCCATTTTTTCAGGCCCAGGTGTGGCAACGGGTAGAGGATCGGGTGCGCCAACTGCGCGTGCCGGGCGTTCGCAGCATCCTGCTCCGCATGGGTGTGATCATTGGCGCCGATCCTCTGATGAAATCGTTGTTCTGGGCTTCGCGAATGCACCTGAATTTCGTTATGGGCAGCGGCGCCCAACAGATCAGCTGGATATCCAGATCTGACTTGCTGCGTATCCTTGAATATTTACTAAACCAGCGCTCCAAGTCCGGTATCTTCAATGTGGTAGCGCCGAATTGCGTCACGGCACACCAGTTTAGTGCCGACATATCTGCATCTGTCGGGCGACGATGCAGGCTACGACTTCCCGAGCGCCCCTTGAAACTGTTGCTGGGTGAGCTTGCGACCAACTTTCTGATCTCTGCAGAGGTAAGGCCGCAACGGTTGCTGGACGATGCTTTCCGCTGGCAACACGGCGTTTTTCGAGAGGCTGTGTCATCCGCATCCCGGGAACTCGGGTTTATCGTTGCCGGCGCAACAACGGCCAAGCCGATGCAACCCTCAGCTTATTAGCTCGAAGCGGCATATGGAACTTGATCTTATTCTCGAACCCGACCTGTCGCCTGCGGCAATCAGCGAACTGGGTTTGCTGGCCGAACGCTATGGTTTCCGGGGGATCTGGACGCAGAATTATTCATCTGCCCGCGATGCTTTTCTTAGCCTGGTAATGCTCGCGCAAAACACGCGTCGCATTCAGGTAGGCGCCGTCATCGTGTGCCCGTTTGAAATGCACCCGATGAAAATTACCAACGCGCTGCTGACGCTGAACGAGTATGCGCATGGCCGCGCGATGGTAGTGATCGGCTCCGGGGGCGAATGGCCTGAAGTAATGGGCTCCGCCGTCTTCAAGAAAAATTATTTGAGCCGTCGAGAGCACGTAAGGGAAGCGATAGAAATAAGTAAGCGGTCGATCGCAGAAACCGAACTGAGCTATGAGGGCAAGGCTTATAGCGCACTGCGCTTTTCCACGGCATGGCACAAAGAAAAACCGCCGCTTATCTATCACGGGGCCTGCGGTCCGAAAATGCTTTGCATTGGCGCCGCCGCGGCTGACGGAGTGATGATGAGCGATGTAATGCCCGCCATGTTCCCGGGCCGGCTGCCCGCACTGCAAAGAGAACTGGCTTTCAGAAAGGATGCAGGGAAGTTCCGCATCAGCAATTTCGTGGCATGGCACGTCCGAGAGGATCTGGACCGCTCGCTGGCCGAAGCACGACGCGAACTTATCATTCGCGGATGGCTCGACAGAGACTGGCTGCAGCCCTTTCTCAGCGAAGCTGACACGCAGTTCGTGCTCGATAATCGCTGGCCTTTTCTGAAGGCATGGCTGGAGCGCACCGGTCATATTGAAGGAGTCCCCGCACGGATTACGGACACACTCGTTCGTGAGCTCAGCCTCGCCGGCGATTACGGCTCTCTGGACGCTCAGATTGAAAGACTCAACGGCTTCGGCGCTGCCGGTTTTACAGAGATTGCGCTCCGCCTTCACGAGGAACCGGCTGAATCCATACACCTGATAGGCAGAAAGGTACTGCCCGCGCTGCGCTGAGCAACAGTGCTGCCAACGCCCGCCATTCCAACGGAGCCTCTTGACCTCATCGCGCACCTGCTGAGGCCCTATTCGAACCAGAAAATATTTTTCGTGGTTCATTTCAAAACTCGCCTGAATTGTGCACGGCTAAAGCAGGCGTTATCCCGATTGGCCCGCCAGCAACCCATTTTAGGCTGTCGCCTGTCGACCGTTAATCGCAAGCCCACGTGGCAAACCGATCTTTGCAGGGCGCCGGCGGTCGTGCAGGTCAAAAACACGACTGGCGTGCTAACCGCTGCTATCGACGAATTGATCGAGGCATACTCAGTGGGCGACAACGCCATCGACGTGGGCGTTATCCGCGATGTCGACGCGGACAGCCTGCTTGTTTGCCTGGACCACGCGGTAACCGACGCTGCCGGAGTCAAGCAAATCTGCTATCAGCTCGCGGACAACTACACTCAAGCGGAAAGCGGGATTTGCGCCCACCAACCATTGACGACTCGAAGGGCAAGAAGCTTGCGCCTGATCACCCATCGACTCAGCTTCACACGCAAAATAAGGGCGTTAGCCAATACCAGAATACCCGGGGGAAAGTGGCAATTTCCGCCCCGGAGCGACAGCGAAAACGGGCGCATCGGCTATGTGTTCAGACACCTGCAGCCCGGTTCGCTCGCGGCTATTAAGCGGAGCATTGCGGGAACACCGGTGACGCTGAATGACGTTCTGACGGGGGCCTTCCTGCTCGCACCGGGCATCACGGAGCTGGCTTGCACAAATCGGCCGATGCCGGTGCAATTCATGGTCGACTTGCGCCGCTACCTTCCGGAAGGTCAGCGAGGATTGATCGCAAACCTTTCCGGCGTCGAACATGCGTGGATTGCGAGGCGGGCTGATGACAGCCTTGGCGATGTCATTCAGTCAGCGCACAACGCACTGGAAAAAATAAAACGCCGTGACCCGGGTCTGGGCACCGCGATGCTAACCGATATAGCCATGCACTGCGGAACGATTGGAATGCCCAAATTGATCTCAACCAGTTTGCGCAGATCATTGCTCACCGGAAGGGCCAACCCGATATTCTCGAACTTCGGAGTCATCGATGAGCATCGGCTGATTTTTGGCAACACGCCGATTTCGCATGCCTTCATGCTTGGGCCTTGCCTGCGCACGCCGGGGATCATGCTGGTCGCTTCCGCTTACCGCGGCAGGCTGACGCTTAGCACGGGCGGCGGCTCAGGTTTCTCTACTGCCTTTCAAACCGAAGATATGCTGGACGGGCTGTGCGGCCACCTCCATGGACTGGCGCGGCGAGGTTGAGGGTTGCAATTGCCTCCGGGACGGCATGAACCGGCCCGGCAAAACCGGGAGACCGGCAACCGATATAAAAAAGCCCGCCGAGGGCGGGCTTTTTAAGTCTAAGTGCCGGGCGAGTCACCCGCACTTGGAATCGCCACATGACAGGCAAGTCATGCAACCGTCCATCATGACCACCGCTTTATCATGGCACTTACCGCACATCTGCGCGCCCTCAGGCATCTCGGCTGCAAAAGCATCCTTCTGCCGTTTGGATTCCTCGTATTGAGCACGCTTGCTTTCGATCAGCTTGCGCTGATGCTCGTCCAGCTTGTCGCTGGGTAGCAAACCAATGTACTGCAGGTGCTTTTCGACGATGTGGCCCAACTCGGCAATAATCGACGGCATGTATTTGCCGCCCGGCTGCCAGTAGCCACCCCGCGGGTCGAATACTGCCTTGAGCTCGTCGACGATAAACGTCACGTCGCCGCCCTTGCGGAACACAGCAGACATGATGCGGGTCAGCGCCACGATCCACTGGTAATGATCGAGGTTCTTCGAGTTAACGAATATTTCGAAAGGCCGCTGACTTTCATGCTCGGTGCCGGCATTCAGAACGATGTCGTTAATCGTGACATACATGGCATGGTCGTCCACCGGCGTTTTCACCTTGTAGGTCGAGCCGCGCAGCATTTCCGGTCGGTCCAGCTTTTCGTGCATGCGCACGACCTTGCCATCCGAGCTGGTCTCGCGTTCAACCTGCGGCAGAGTCTCGGCAGCTTTTGCCTCCGCCGGCTGATCAATCCGGTAGTCGACTATTTTTCCATCAATCTTCATAGCTAATCTTTCCTGTATCTAAAACGGCCAAGTCTGCAAAGATCAGAATTTGCCGTAATATCCTTCCTTAAGCGCATCGAACAGGTTAGCGGCGGTATGCATCTCGCCGTCATACTCAACCTCTTCATCGCCCGCGAGTGTGACTTCCGAACCGTCTTCGAGCACGAATGTGTACTTCGTGTTCTTCAGGTCTTTTTCTTTGACCAGCACTCCCTGGAAGGCTTCCGGATTGAACCTGAACGTGGTGCAACCTTTGAGCCCTTTCTCATAGGCATACATGTAAATATCTTTGAATTCCTCGTAAGGGAAATCGGTAGGTACGTTGGCCGTTTTCGATATGGACGAATCCACCCAACGCTGCGCCGCCGCCTGAATATCGACGTGCTGCTTGGGCGTAATGTGTTCGGCCGTCGTGAAATAGTCCGGCAGCGCACCTTCATCGTCGCCCATCGAAGGCATGGCATTCGCATTAATCAGCTGGCGGTAAGCCAGCAATTCGAACGAAAACACATCCACCTTCTCTTTCGTTTTCCGATTCTCCCGAATGACGTTACGGAAATAGTGATGCGCGAAACTGGGCTCGATGCCGTTGCTCACATTGTTAGCCAGCGACAAAGAAATAGTCCCGGTCGGCGCTATCGAACTATGATGCGTAAACCGAGCGCCTTCTTCGACCAGCTGATCGACCAGCTCCGGTGCTACATCGGCGACTCGTTGCATGTAACGGCTGTAACGACCGTGCAGTTCGCTGCCCTTGATGGTGTCGCCAACTTTCCAGCCGTCATCTTCCATCTCGGGCCGCTGACGCAGCATCTTCGGCGTCACCGTGAACTTTTCCAGCATGATAGGCGCCGGACCCTTTTCACGCGACAACTCCAGTGCCGTCTGCCAACCGGTGATGGCCAGCTCGCGAGCGACCCTTTCGGTAAATTCAACCGACGCGTCAGTGCCGTAAGCCATGCGCAACATCGTCAGCGCCGAGCCCAGGCCCAGAAAGCCCATGCCATGGCGACGCTTGCGCATGATCTCATCGCGCTGACCGCCCAACGGCAAGCCATTGATTTCGACAACGTTATCGAGCATACGCGTAAAGATGCTGACAACCTGGCGGAACTCGTCCCAATCGAACCGCGCCTTTTCCGTAAACGGATCGCGAACGAAACGCGTCAGGTTGACCGAGCCCAACAGGCAGGAACCATACGGCGGCAGCGGTTGCTCCCCACACGGGTTGGTGGCACGAATATTTTCGTCGAACCAGTTGTTGTTCATTTCGTTGACACTATCGATCAGCACGAAACCCGGTTCGGCAAAATCGTAGGTCGAGGCCATGATCATGTCCCAGACACGGCGCGCAGGTATCGTCTTGAAAATCTTGCAGGCAACCCGCCCTGTCTCGTCACTGACATAGCCATCGACGATCGGCCAGTCACGCCAGACGACCTTCGCCGGGTCATCAAGATCGACATTTTCCTGCTGCTGTTGCTTTTCATCGATCGGGAACGAAAGCGTCCAGTCAGTATCGTTCTTGACCGCCTGCATAAAGTCGTCGGAAATCAGCAGCGACAAATTGAACTGCCGCAATCGACCGTCCTCTCGCTTGGCGCGCACAAAGTCCATGATGTCCGGGTGACCTATATCAAAGGTACCCATCTGCGCACCGCGACGACCTCCGGCAGACGAAACGGTAAAACACATCTTGTCGTAAATATCCATAAACGACAGCGGGCCGGATGTATACGCGCCGGCACCGGACACATAGGCGCCCTTGGGCCGCAGCGTCGAAAACTCGTAGCCAATTCCGCAACCGGCTTTTAGCGTCAGGCCGGCCTCGTGAACTTTGTCCAGAATATCGTGCATCGAGTCCTTGATGCTGCCGGACACGGTGCAGTTAATTGTCGAGGTGGCCGGTTTATGCTCCTGGGCGCCCGCATTCGAAATGATGCGTCCGGCAGGAATGGCCCCGTGACGCAGAGCCCACACGAACGCCTTGTACCATTGTTCACGCTTGGGCTCATCCTCCACGTCGGCCAGTGCCCTGGCCACGCGGCGATACGTGTCATCCATGGTCTCGTCAATGACTTTGCCGTCTTTCGATTTGAGGCGATACTTCTTATCCCAGATATCGATCGACGCTTCCTGGTATTCAATAGCCGATGCTGAGGCAGGTTCCATTTGCACTGCAGTTTTCATTGCTTTCTTTTACTCCCCCTACTGATCCTTAAGACAGCGAATTATGGGCTTCGGATTGGACCGGAACGCAAGCTGCCCGTTCCCGAGGCAAACGTTGCTCTATCCGGCCGCCGGAGCACCACACCCCGTGTCGCCAGGAAAAATTAAAATAACCCTGAATCAACCCCTGATTCGCGCTTTAAACCGCATCTGTTCTTCAGCGACCAGAAATGGTCTGAACATCGTCGCTGAAAGCATCAGCGGATAACCCGTAACAACAGCCAAACACTATATGTTGTGTTTAACGCGGATTAGATTATGCCCGCAAGCGAGGACTGTCAAGCTGTTTTTTGTCTGGATAAAATTTATACAAAGTATTTATAAACAATAAGTTATGTAATTTTACGTCAACCGATCGAGCTATTTTCTGCAATTCGCCGGGGTTTTTCTAACGTGATTCGAAAACACAATATATTGTGTTTGATGCCCCCAAAATTCTAACGGGTTATCCACAGCTTTTGCACAAAACAGCTGCGCGCGGGCCCTCCGGCACTTGAAACGCAGCCACTCAGCCCCATCTATGGCGTCATGAAACTATTGGACATCTGTTTCCACAGAGGAGAACGCTAATGAACATCAGACGCTATGAATCCCGTTATCGCCCGGGCCGTTCGCTGGGTCTTTTGGGACAACTGCTCAACGAGCCCGATTTCGACAACCTGCTGAACTCATCGCTCAGCGGCGGACGAGAACCCGACGCTATCACCGACTGGCTGCCGGCCGTTGATATCAAAGAAGAAGCCGACCGCTTCCTGGTCAAGGCGGATCTGCCCGGCGTAGAACCGGACAAAATCGAGGTGACGGCCGATGACGGCGTGCTGACCATACAGGGCAGCCGGGATGCCGAGACTCAGGACGAAAATGCTGATTACAAGCGCTATGAGCGGGTGACGGGCAAGTTCTTGCGCCGATTCACCTTGCCGGATACTGCTAACACCGAAGCCATAGAAGCTCGTACTCAACATGGGGTGCTGGAAATCAGCATTCCGAAACAGGCGAAGCTCGCGGCCCGCAGGATCGACGTCGCGGCAACCTGAGCAGGCAGCCACTGGCAAATAGTGCGCCGATGCGCGGAACCTTCCGCGCATCGGCGCGGCCATAGTGATTGTTAGCTTAAACTTCCGCTACCCAAGGCCAGCTGGCAGTTATACTGTCGGCCATCGCATAAGCAACGCAGCAACAAAACTTCGGAAAGGAACCCCATGACAGCGTCTCGATCGATTCAGCTTGCCTTCGTTTACCTGCTCACCCTGCTGTTTGCAGGAGCCGGCGCTCAGGCGGCGCTGCCGTCGAGCGTAAATGGCGAAGGCCTGCCCAGCCTCGCCCCCCTTGTGGAACAGACGGCGCCCGCGGTCGTGAATATTCGCACTCGGGCAACCGTAAGCGCGCCCCGCAATCCACTGATGGACGATCCTTTCTTCAGGCGCTTTTTTGGCGTACCGGAAGGACAGCAACTGCCGGAGCGCGAAGTCAGCGCCGCCGGTTCAGGCGTGATCGTTGATGCCGGCAAAGGCTATATCCTCACGAATCACCATGTAGTCGCGGAAGCCGACGAGATTAAGGTGTATTTGAATGATGACCGCGTCTTCAACGCCAAGATTGTCGGCTCTGATGCGGGCACCGATGTCGCGGTTATCCAGATCGAAAACCCCCAGAAATTGACGGCGATGAAACTGGGCGATTCGGAAAAATTGCGGGTTGGCGACTTTGTCGTTGCCATTGGTAACCCGTTCGGGCTGCAACACACGGTTACATCGGGAATCGTCAGCGCGCTGGGCCGCCGCGGCATCCAGCGAGACGGTTATGAAGACTTCATCCAGACGGATGCATCGATTAACCCCGGCAACTCCGGCGGCGCGCTTATCGATCTCAAGGGCGAACTGGTCGGGATTAACTCGGCAATCTACAGCCAGTCTGGCGGAAACATCGGTATCGGTTTTGCCATTCCGGTGAATATTGCGGCTTCTATTATGAGCCAGATCATCGAGTATGGCGAAGTCAAACGCGGCCTGCTCGGCGTGAGCATACGCGACTTCACTCCTGAGACAGCAGAAGCGCTTGGACTGGATGCGAACGGCTTGCAGGGTGCCCTGGTCGAAGAGGTCTTCCCCGACTCAGCCGCAGAAAAAGCCGGTATCGAGGTCGGCGACGTGATCGTCGAGGTTGATGGCCAGAAAGTGTCGGGTGCGGGCGACCTGCGCACCACCATCGGGCTTAAGCGAAGCGGCGACAAGGTGCGCGTCACGGTGATGCGCGACAATGCCAGGCGCACTTTCACAGCGAAGCTGGGCGACATGAACATTGAGCCGGAATTGTTGGCCGGCGATATACATAGCGGTCTGGCGGGCGCTGAATTCGCAAATTACGATGGCAGCTCACAACCCTATAAGGGCAAAGGCGTCCTGATTACATCAGTAGCCCCCGGCAGTCCGGCCGAATTAAGAGGCCTGCAGGCCAATGATATTATTACTAATATCAATCAGGAACCGGTCACATCGATTGCCGACCTGCGCAAACTTGCTTCCGACGAAAGCCTGCTGGTGCTGAAGATTCATCGCGGCACAAGAACCTTGCTGCGAACCATAAATTAAGCATCAGATCAGGCGTCTATCGAACAGATGCGATGCATAGCGAGACCTCCGGCAGGCGCCCTACTGCCGGAGGTCTTTTTGTGTCTGCGCCGCTGACCGGGATAGCAGGCGGGTCAACTCAGTGCGCCGCTGGTCGGGCTCTAACTGAGAAACCCGCTCCGCCTCCTCGTAAAAACATTCGAGTTGCCCTTGGCACTGCTCAAGCAGCGCATCGAAGGCCGGGACATAGTCATCGTAAGTCGCAACCGCTGCCAACGATGCGTTATTCCAACCCTGCGCAAACAGATGGCTGTAGGGCACACCCCGGGTGTTCGGGATTTGCCAGGATTCAACGAGTCGCTGATAGGAAAATGTCAGCTCATCCAGAAGTTCGTTTTTCTGAGCACGCATGGCCGGCTCATCAATACCACTGCCATACAGGCGCTGCAGCTTTTCCCTGGTCTGGCGCAGCAAGGCCAGCACCGCATCGCCCTGCTCGCGAAACCTGTCCTCATCGGGCCCCGGCCCACTTTCCCTGGCGGCGTTCCAACGACGCAGGCCCTCCTGTTCGACCGCGCTCGCGAAACCTTCGTTAAAAGCGCTGTCGTCCTTAATATAGAGCTTCTGATGCGCCAGCTCGTGCAGCAGCAATCCGACGAATTGCGATTCCGTCATATCCAGCATCGTATTGAGGACCGGGTCATGAAACCGGCCCAGCGTGGAATAAGCCGTAATTCCGCCGACGTAGACATCGTCACCTTTCGCCTCTAGTTTGGCTGCATACTTGCTCGCGCTGCTTTCCTTGAAGTAGCCCCTGTACGCAACGCAACCCGCTACGGGGAAACACCAGGTTCGCGGCTGCAGAGAAAATTCGGGTGCAGCGAATACGTTCCAGACAACGTAGCTCTGGCCGGTATCGTAATAAGAGCGATAGCTCCCGTTATCAGGCAACAGCATGGCTTCATGTGCAAAGGCCAGCGCCGCCTGAGATAACTCCAGCCGCTGCTGCTCGTAAACCGTGAGTTCGTCCTGATTCAAAAGCTTTTCGATCGATTGCTTGCCCATCGCAATGCGCATTTGCCCAACGCCGGCTTGCAGGAAATAACCGGTGCAACCTCCGAGCAACGACGACAACAGGGCGAGCAATGCAAAAGCGGCACACTTCGATCGGATTTGTTTTACTGTAATTTGCATCCGGTTAATCAGCTGTATGGTTACAATGCGCGCATGGAAATTTATCTCGTTGGCGGTGCGGTACGCGACAAATTGCTGGGTCGGCCGGTCGGCGAAAAAGACTGGG
>Ga0209536_100012188_pt1 | contig 12525 bp, 12 predicted proteins | sample DeeMarSeWOR28_12_FD_187461 | JGI IMG/M metagenome (GOLD analysis project Ga0209536, IMG submission 187461) | Marine sediment microbial communities from White Oak River estuary, North Carolina - WOR-2-8_12 (SPAdes) (version 2) | ecosystem: Environmental > Aquatic > Marine > Intertidal zone >...
CGAGCCAATTCATCCCAATCAATTACATATGCACCAAGTTCTTTGAAGAGCCTGGCTACCGTGCTTTTACCTGCCGCTATATTCCCTGTGACACCAACAATCATCAAGGCCGTTCTCCTTCACCTTCCAAGCGAAAAGGCACATTCCTCCATGCTTCATCCAACGTTTAGACGGTCTGCCACTTCCCGATCAAGGCCACCGCCTGCGCAGCCATTCCCTCCTCCCTGCCAATGAAGCCCAAACCATTAGTGGTCGTAGCTTTCACCGTCACACGTGATAGATCTATAATCAGCGCCTGGCTTATCCGTTTCTTCATCTCAGGGATGAACGGTGCGAGCTTCGGCTTCTGACTTACGATGGTAACATCAATATTGGCCACTTTGAGTCCCTTGGCTTCAAGCAATTCGTTGGTCCTACCCAGCAGAACCAGGCTTGAAGTATCTCTGTATTCGGGTTCACCAGGAGGGAATAGAGTACCGATATCGCCCAAACCGCCAGCGCCGCACAAAGCATCTATTATGGCGTGGACTGCCACGTCGGCGTCGCTCCAACCGGACAGCCCCTTGTCATGGGGAATATCAACACCGCCCAGAACCAGCTTCCGACCGGCGACCAAGGGATGGCTATCCCAGCCAATGCCAACCCTCAGTTCTTCTGTTTCCATTCCCTTGCGATGATACGCGCCAACTTCAAATCCTCAGGCGTGCTTATCTTTATGTTCTGGTAATCACCCATATACAGCTTCACTTTGTATCCCAGTTGCTCCACCGCAGCGGAATCATCAGTGATCTCCGTCGTGAGATTCTCATAAGCCCTGGTGATAATATCGAAACTGAATATCTGTGGCGTTTGCGCCGCCCACAGCCGCCTGCGTTCAATTGTCTCCCTAACTAAAGTGCTGCTATCACTGAGCTTGATAGTGTCTTTGACTGGCACCGCTGCTACGGCAGCTCCGGTCTCCCCGACTGTCTTCAGGCCGTCCTCGATTAGGTCTGGAGTCAAGAATGGCCGAGAGCCATCATGAATCATGACCCAGTCACAATCATCTAGTTGTCTCAACCCTGCCTTGACCGAATCCTGCCGCCGTGCGCCACCCGAGCACACAGTAACCTTGGTCCAATCTCTTCGTCTTCTCAGTATCTGCCCCCGAGTGAGATCCTTGTCGTTCAACACTAGCACTATCTGCTGAACCAGGCTGAATCCGTGACACGTATCAACGGACCAAGCAATTACAGGCTTCCCTCTAAGAGAGGTGAACAACTTGTTTGGCCCCTTCATTCGCCTGCTGATCCCGCCAGCAACTATGACCGCTCCTAGTGTATCACCCTTATTCCTGTTCTGTGTGCTCATCCCTGGAGATTCCTCTGCCGACTCCCCCTGTAAGTCCCATTCTCAAAGCCTCAGCGATGGAGCCGGCTTGGGTCAATTCGATATCCCCAGAGTCAAATGCTGGTTTGGCTTTGAGCCTGGGCATGAGGCAGGATTTGAAACCCAATCTGATGGCCTCAGCAACTCTTCTTTCCACCTGTGATACTCCTCTGAGCTCCCCATTCAGTCCCACCTCCCCGAAGGCGACCAAACCTGAAACTGGTCTAGCATCGCGAAAACTGGAAGCAATGGCCAAGGCAATCCCCAAATCAACCGCCGGCTCATGAACCCGTAGGCCCCCGGTAACATTAGCTATGATATCCTGGTTGAAAAGCTTCAATCCGGCGCGTTCAATAAGCACGGCAGTTATCAACAATAGCCGGTTGAAATCAACTCCATTGGCAATTCGTCTGGGTGGAGAAAAACTGTTAGGGGTAGTCAGCGCCTGAATCTCCACCAACAAAGGGCGATTCCCTTCAAGAGTCGGCACTGCAACCGATCCCATAGTCTGATCCTTGTACGCAGAAAGAAAGACCTCAGAGGGATTATGTACTTCCAGCAGCCCCCTATCGCTCATCTCAAATATTCCCACCTCGTTGGTAGAACCAAAACGATTCTTCTCACTCCGCAAAACCCGGTAACTGCTAAACCGTTCTCCCTCGAAATAAAGAACAACGTCGACAATATGTTCCAGCGTCCCTGGGCCAGCGATGGCTCCTTCCTTGGTCACGTGCCCGGTGATCAGCAGTGGCACATTCTTCTGTTTCGCCCACCTCTCCAGCCTCCACGTACACTCTCGCACCTGAGAGACACTGCCTGGCATCCCACCTATATCGTCCAAATACATGGTCTGAATGGAATCGACAACAGCCAGCCCCGGAGCGAGGCTTTCCAAGCACTCCAACACAGCCGCCAAATCCGGCTCAGACAGGAAGAAGATCCGCTTGCCAGCTATGCCGAGCCGCTCGCTTCTAAGCTTAACCTGACTAACAGACTCCTCACCAGAGACATAGGCAACAATTTCGTCATCTTCAGCCATCATGGCCGAAATCTGAAGCAGAAGCGTAGACTTGCCTATTCCTGGCTCACCACCGACAAGAACGAGTGACCCCGGTACTAGACCTCCTCCCAGAACCCGATTCATCTCAGTGAAACCAAGCCGAAGGCGAGGAAACTCACCCCCTCCAACCTGGGAAAGCTCCTGAGGCTTGTTCCCGCCCGCGTGAGGACGGCTATGGATGCGAGAAGATGCGACCTTGGTTTCTACGAAGCTATTCCATGCCTGGCAGTCAGGACAATGTCCTAACCATTTGGGACTTTCCTTGCCGCATTGCTGACAAACGAAAACAGCCTTGAACCTGGACTTGCCCTGACTGCTAGATTTCAAGTTTGGCGGCCAAGATGGCTAATACTCGATGACGGCCAGTTTCTCTCCGGTCTTGACTATCTGCCCCGCCGAGACTGCCACCTCTACAACTGAAGCTTCTGCCGGAGATACTATAGGATTCTCCATCTTCATAGCTTCGATGGTGCAAATGACGCCGCCCTCCTGAACCGTGTTACCCACCGTAACCTCAACCCGCACGATTTTGCCAGGTAGTGGTGCTTCGATTACTTCTCTCGGCATAGCTTATACAGTCTCCTTAACCAGCGATTCCATTATGATCTTATCCTCGGCGCACTCCACGCACACAGTGTCTCCCGGCTGGAAATCACCTCGCAGCAAACGTTCAGACAGCGGGTCCTCAACCAAGCTTTGGATAGTGCGACGCAGTGGCCGCGCTCCAAACTCGGGATCATAACCTTTCTTGCCCAGATAATCCTTCGCCGCATCACTCACCACCAAAGTGATGTTCTTCTCCTCCAGTGAAACGACAACCTGTTTGAGCATCAAATCCACAATCTGGCGGATATGCTCTTCGGTCAAAGCGTGGAAGACAACCTGAGCATCAATGCGGTTCAGGAACTCAGGTCGGAATCGTCCGTCATTCTTCACCTTCTCCAGAACATTATCCTTCATCTTCTCATACTCTGTCTGCTCACTTCGCTCGCCCTCGATATGAGCAGAGAAACCAAGGGTCATATGGCGTTTAATAACCTCGCTTCCGATGTTACTTGTCATCACTATGATGCTATTGCGGAAATCAACCCTTCGTCCCTTGGCATCAGTCAAATGACCGTCATCGAAAATCTGAAGAAGGATGTTGAACACGTTGTAATGTGCCTTTTCAATCTCATCAAGAAGGATGGCACAATACGATTTCCGTCTTACCGCCTCGGTCAACTGACCACCTTCCTCATAGCCAATGTAGCCTGGTGGTGCGCCAACTAGGCGAGCCACATTATGAGGCTCCATGAATTCCGACATGTCGAGCCTGACCAAAGCATCCTCACTGCCAAACATGAATTCGGATAGTGCCCTCACCAGCTCAGTTTTGCCCACCCCGGTAGGACCCAAGAACATGAAGACCCCAATCGGGCGCCTTGGATCTTTGAGCCCAGCTCGAGCTCTCCTGACCGCTTTGGCCACGGTAGTTATCGCCTCATCCTGACCAATGATACGGCGATGCAGAGCCTCTTCCATCTGCAACAGGCGACTGGACTCATCGACAGTCAACTTAATAACAGGTATGCCTGTCCACATGCTGACTACGTCAGCGATATCCTCCGAGGTCGCTACAGGGCGACCTTGTTCGCGCTTGATACGCCATTCATTCTCCATGGTCTCGATCTTCTCAGTTAGTTGAAGCTCGCGAGCACGGAGCTCGCCTGAGTACTCATACTGCTGAGATGAGATCGCGGATTCTTTTTCCTTCCGTACGCTTTCCAAGGCTCGTCTTGCTTCAGATAAGCCAATAGGGGCACTTCCACGCTTGATCCTTACTCGTGATCCAGCTTCATCTACCAGGTCAATGGCCTTGTCAGGCAAGAACCGATCCGCTATATATCTGGTAGCCAACGTAGCCGCTGTCTGCAGGGCTTCGTCACTTATATCCAGTTGGTGAAACTCCTCATATCTGTGTTTGATGCCCCGCAGTATTTCTAGGGTCTCCTCCATAGTAGGTTCAGCTACCAGGATAGGTTGAAATCGGCGTTCCAGAGCTGGATCCTTCTCTACGTATTTGCGGTAGTCGTCCAAAGTAGTGGCACCGACACATTGAATCTCGCCACGCGACAGTGAAGGCTTCAGGAGGTTGGAGGCATCAACTGCACCCTCAGCCGCTCCAGCACCAACGATGGTCTGCATTTCGTCGATAAATAGGATGCAGTTGCCCGCGGCTTTCTCCTCCTCGATAACCTTCTTCAGCCTCTCCTCGAACTCACCTCGATACTTTGTGCCTGCCACCAGAGCACCTATATCCAGCGCTATTATCCGCTTACCCTGCAACACCTCGGGAACTTCCCCAGCTACTATGCGCTGTGCCAATCCTTCAACAATAGCCGTCTTCCCTACACCCGCTTCGCCTATGAGCGCGGGATTGTTCTTGGTCCGACGACTCAGTATTTGGATTATTCGCTCGATCTCCTTATGACGCCCGATAATGGGGTCAAGTTTGTCTGCCCGAGCTAGAGCGGTTAAGTCAGTTCCGAGCTGATCTAGAGTTGGTGTTCGTGTAGCAGTCCGACCCGTCGCACGAGTGCGAGTACTTTCTTGCCTGACAACTCGATTCACCTCGTCACGTGTTCGCTCCAGAGTAATTCCGAAGCTCTCCAAGACACTGAAGGCTACGCCTTCGCTTTCGCGCAGCAATCCCAGCAGAAGATGCTCAACGCCTATGTAGCTGGAATTTAGCCGACGTGCTTCGTCAACGGCGAACTCGATAGCTCGTTTTGCCCGGGGGGCAAGGTCAACCTCTCCCTTGGTAGCCCGACGCTCTCCCTTGCCTATGACAAACTCAACAGCTGCCTGTATCTTGCTCATCGAGATGCCGAAGTTGCTCAGAACTTTGGCTGCAACCCCCAGCTCCTCTCCTGCTATTCCCAACAATATGTGCTCAGTATCGATGTAGCTATGCCCCAGACGTTGCGCCTCTCCCTGGGCTCGTGTCAATACCCTGCGAGCTCCCTCAGAAAACCTTTCAAATCCTGTGCTCATTTCATCGTTGCCCGTACCTTCGCTCCAAAGTATAGAACATGCAGTAGTTTCAGTCAACAAACCTAACCAGCTTGAACTGGTGAGTAGAATGATAATATACTACAGTACTGGAAGACCAGTTTGGAAGGCCCAGGGAGATGCGAATTACCGGAGGCACAGTCAAAGGCACCCATCTGAAAACTCTGCCTAGGCGCTCCATTAGACCCACCACAAGCGTGGTGAGACAGGCGATATTCTCTTTCCTGGATAATAGTAGCGCCAATTGGCGCCGCGTTCTTGATTTGTACGCTGGCACCGGTGCTCTGGGCATCGAAGCCTTGAGCCGCGGCGCAGAATGGGTGGACTTTGTCGACCGCAGGAAAAGCTGCTGCGATATCATCAGGAGCAACTTGCAGAAGATTGGGGCGCTGCAACGATCGCACGTTTACTGTTGTAGCGTGAGCAAAGCACTTGGCTTCCTCAAGAATAGCTATGGTATCATCTTCGCAGACCCACCTTACTCTGACCCTTCTGCTGAGAGTGTATTTGCAGTGCTAGCTGAATCGGATTTGATCGCCGAGGACAGCATAGTCCTGCTTTGTCACGCAAATCGCTCCGTCTTGAGTTCCGACTACCGTGAACTTCATCTGGTCAGGCAGCGGCGCTATGGTGACACCTTTGTTTCCATATACCAAAAGGAGGTTTAGATATGGTTGTAGCAGTCTATCCGGGCACGTTCGACCCTCTCACCTATGGGCACATGGATATCATTGAGAGAGGAGCATCATTGTTCGGCAAGTTAGTTGTGGGCATCTACGAGAACCCCTCCAAACAGCCTCTATTTGCCCTGAACCAGCGGGTCGACCTAGTAAAAGAGGCAATAACTGGCTTGCCTAACGTGCATGTCAAAGCCTTCAAAGGACTGACCGTTGATTTCATACACCGGATAGGAGGAAAGGTTATGATTCGCGGGCTGAGAGCGAATTCCGATTTCGAGCGGGAATTCGAAATGGCACTGATGAACAGGAAGCTGGCACCGGACATTGAGCTGCTGTGCCTGATGACCAGCTCTCAGTATCAGTTCCTCAGCTCTTCCCTAATAAAGGAAGTGGCCAAGCTGGGGGGTTGTCTCGAGGGGATGGTTCCTGACCATGTGGCGGTAGCGCTGCGAAACAAGTTCTCGGTGTGTTCTGAGGTTGCCAGTGGTAGAGACAAGATGTAGAATTAGTGGCTAGAAATCTAAGGAGGTGATATCAAGATGGCATACAAAATCACTGAGGAGTGCATTAGCTGTGGTGCTTGCGAACCGGAATGCAAGAATGAGGCCATAACTGAGGGCCAGGAAATCTACGTTGTTGACCCTGCCAAATGCACCGAGTGTGTTGGCTGGTTTGAATCATCCAAATGTGTTGAGGTTTGCCCCGTGGACGCCTGCGTTGTTGACCCTGCCCACAAGGAAACACGGGAGCAGTTGCTGGACAAGTGGCGCAAGCTGAACCCGGGCAAGACTCCCACTGCCACGTAGAGCTGGGCTTGCTAGGCACTCTTCGCGAAAAGCCTTCTGGTATACTGCGGTATGCTTCTGGCGTGATCCAGAAACCGTAGCTCGCTATAGGATCTTAGTCCACAATAGCAGCTGCTACAGCGATTATCTCGGGAGAACTCTCTTGCCATCTCTTTTTGGGTAGCGTACTTAGTGCGGTACATTGAACACGGAACAAGGCTTCCGTCAGGCATTACAACAAGAGATCTTATGCCAGCCCTGCAATCCGGCAAATAGCCTTGCTCAAAGAATCTCAGGGTATTCAGGAGTATAGCCTCGGAGTTGGCTATGTGATGGCCTCGCTTCTTCAGTGCCACAAGTTCATTTATGGCCTGCCGAAGGAATCTCAAATCCTCTCCTTCCCTCAGACAATAGCCCTCATCTTTCGTTCGCAGCGGGGTATATGCACTATAGGATATATCTACCCCCCACTCCATAGCCTTCTCTGCCAAAGGTAGTATTTCTCTAACATTGGCCCTGTTTATGGCTGTGTTTAGCAGGATGTTACGAAACCTGAGCTTAGCTAGTTGCGGGAGAGTCTCTTTCAAGTGTCGATACAGACCGGGCCTTCCTCGGAAATCATCTTGTCGCTCATCCGGAAATTCAAGCGATATGGAGAATTGGTTCACCCCGGACCCATGCAATTCAAGGTAGTTGCCCTCATTCAGCAGCAGCCCGTTGGTAACCAGTATGAGGTACGGTACCGAGTCAGCCTGCTTGACTGCTTGGACTATAGCCACTATGTCCTGGCGGAGAAGCGGCTCACCACCAGAGAAAATGGCTACAACTGGACTCAGCCGTCGAGTTAGCTCTCCATACTCGCCTGGTTTGATTTGCCTCTCATCCTTTATCGCTCCCCCGAGGTCGCAGTGGCGACAATTGAGGTTGCACGAAAGCGTTACTTCATAACCAACCGCCAGGGGACGTTTGCTCATGTAGTTGTGTATTCCTCTGGTGCCCAGCTTGATTGCCTGCAAGGGAGAGACACTTGCCACTCGGTTTCCTCCTATCGGGAATGGGTTGCCATACTTCTATCTAGGGCTGGAGCAACAGTTGCCAGACATATCTCAGTGAGACACTATATGCCGTTTGTACCTGGGGAGGTTCTTCACCTGGCTCAGAAACGACATCTCATTGTAGGACCTTATAGCGACATAGCAGCCACCACATCGGTTTGTCTTGGAGAATTTCCTTGCCATCTCCTTCTGGCTGCTGTATTTGCTACGGTGATGTGAACAGGGAACCAGGCTTCCGTCAGGCATTACGACAAGAAACCTTCTGCCCGCCCTGCAATTCGGCATGTAACCTTGTTCAAAGAATCTCAAAGTGTCCCGGAGAGTGCGTTCCGGGTTGGCTAGATGGATACCCTGCCTCTTCAAGTCTATTACATCTGCGACTGCCTGTCGCAAGAATCCCAGATCGTCTCCATCCCTGAGACAGTAGTCCTCATTCCCTGTTCGCAAAGCAGTATACGCACTATAGGATATGTCTACTTCCCACTCAGCAGCCTTCCTTGCCAGAGGCAGTATCTCCTTCAGATTTGCCCTAGTTATGGCCGTGTTCAGGATAATGTCCCCAAACCCGAGCCTGCTTAGCCGCGGAAGATTCTCGTCCAACCGCTTGTAGAGACCAGGCCGTCGTCGAAACTCATCGTGCCGCTCATCAGGAAAATCAAGGGACACGGAGAACTGATTCACGCCGGCTTCGCGCAACCCCAGGTAATTGGCCTCCGTCAACAGCGCTCCATTGGTAACGAGTATTACGTAGTGCACCCCAGCTTGCCTGATAGCCTTGACAATTGCGGCTACATCCTTGCGCAGAAGTGGTTCCCCACCGGAGACTTGTACTGCCAGCGGCTTCAAGCGTTCAGTAAGATGCCCATACTCTTCTGGTGTGATCTGCTTCTCATCCTCTATCATTCCTCCGAGGTCGCAGTGATGACAATTGCAGTTACAGGAAAGCGTCACCTCGTAGGAGACTACTATGAGCCGGTTGGTCAAGTAGTTACGTGCTGCGCGTCCCAGCAGCTCAATCCCTTGCCATGGAGAAATATTTGCCATTTGCTGTCGCTATTTGAAACCAATCACCGTGGCGAAATTCAATCTGGAGGAATAGGCCAGCATTATCTTATTCATCATCTTACCCGACGCAGAGTGAGGACTCAACAAAAACCCCACCGGTTCGTATGCATTCAGGTACCTTAACGTCATTGCGAGTAATACCGACAGGCTTACGAATCCTCTGAAAGAGACGGACGATATGTTTCTGAACCCAGCATTCCTGAGAAGGTTGGCAAGAGTGCCTGTGGCAAACTGGTTGATATGAAGCCTTTTTATGTCCCACCACTTCTTCCCTAGGAGCTTCGCCGGTATCCCTCCAATATTGGGAGTTGATGCTACTACCAACCCGCCGGGCTTGAGTATCCTGCGCACTTCCTTAAGCATCATGAGTGGCTGAGGCACGTGCTCCAGCACTTGCCACAGGGTGACTACATCGAAATAGGCCTCGCCAAATCGCACTTCTTCAAATGGTTTGACTTCTACATTCAAACCAAACTCTCTTCTGGCATATGCCGCCGCATCTTGTGACACCTCAACCCCTTCTGCGGTATATCCAGCTTTGGAGGCATTAAACAGAAAGAAACCTTGAGCACAACCTATGTCTAGCAGGTTAGTGCCGCCCGCGAGTCTTTGAATCAGGCGCAGCTGGGATTGAGCAGTTCTAAGATAGCTGTCGCGTACAGTGGAAGCGTGAGTATTCTTCGCTTCACGGTAATACTGATTGGTCTTACTCACGTTCTCCAACGGATTCATATATATGAGATGACAATTCCTGCACCTAACATACCTTCCCCACTCTTGAGAATCATATTCTTCCATACTGTAGTCCAGAAGTACGTCAAAATCATCTGCCTTCATACTGGACTGAAAGAGCACCTCAAAATCGCCTCCCCCGCAACAGGGACAGTCGCGGTATTCAAAGACCGAATCCATGTTCGACAATTCTTAGAGGCGCATAGCCTTCTCATAGGCTGCGGCTACAGCCTCCAGAACAAGGGACCGAAATCTCCCCTTTTCTAGCTGAAGAAGGCCATCCGTAGTCGTCCCTCCCGGCGAAGTAACCATGTTCCTCAGTTCAGCGGGGTGCTTGCCCGTCTTCTCAACACAACTGGTAGATCCGAGTACAGTCTGTATCACCAGTTCCTGGCCCATATCCCGAGGCAAACCAATATGAACACCGGCATCAATCAGCGCTTCGATGAAGAGAAAGATGTAAGCTGGACCACTAGCACTCAAAGCGGTCGCCATACCCAGGTATTTCTCATCGGCAACATATATCTCTTTGCCCAGGGCACCCAACACACTCTGAGCCAACTTCTTGTGCCTCGCCCTAGTCTCAGCAGTCGCTGTCCACACGGCCATTCCTTCGCCGATCTGCGCCGGCATATTGGGCATCGCTCGGATCACCAATGAATGGTTCAGACCTTGGCATAGTCTAGATACCGTAGCGCCAGCCACTATAGACAACACTAACTGTTCCCGCCCGAGACCTTTGATGTCATCCATTACTTCACGTAGATTCTGGGGTTTCACCGCCAGAATGATCAGGTCAGCGTTCTTCACGCCCTCTCTATTATCGGTTAGAGCCCCGACCCCGTATTCTCTGCTCAATAATTCGCGCCGCACCGGACTGATATCACTGACCACCACATTTCGCGCGACAGCCACCTTTTTAGCTAGAAGACATCTGATCATGGCTTCCGCCATAGCCCCGCCACCGACAAACGCTATCCTTACTACTTGCTTCTCCATAATAACCTCATTTGTTTTGCGTCCTCCGTCAGGATCCCACCACAATGTTCACCACTCTCTTCGGGGCATAAACGATTCTTGTAGGCATCCTACCCCCAACGTAGGCTCTCACTCGCTCTCGACCAAGCGCTAACTCCTTGGCCTCGGCTTCGCCTATGGAAGCAGCTACAAGCACTTTGTCGCGAACTCTACCGTTGACCTGAATCACCAGCGTGACCTCCTCTTCCTTGGCCAGCTCCTCGACATACTCAGGCCATGACTGGTTGTGCACACTGTAAGGATGCCCCGTTATGTTCCATAACTCCTCGGCCAGATGAGGAGCGGCTGGTGCCAAGAGACGGAGAAGATAGCCGATACCCTCCCTCCACACAGAATCTGATACGGTCCGTGTTTCCTTGACCTTAGATAGGTAGTTGCTGAACTCCATGAGACTGGCAAGCATAGTATTGAAGCGAAATCTCTCCAGATCAACAGTCACTTCTTTGATCGTCTTGTGAGTAAGATGAAGCAGTCCCTTCTCGGCTTCAGCATCGACAGCGAGGCAGGCATAATCGGTGGCTACCAAGCTCCAGACCCGGTTCAGCCACCGGCTGATGCCTACAATGCCCCTGTCATTCCATTCTCCTCCCAGCTCCCAGGGACCGATAAACATGACATACCCGCGAACAGCATCAGCTCCCAGTTCGGCTACATATTCGTCAGAGCCAATCACATTGCCTCGAGATTTGCTCATCTTGTCGCCACGATACACTATGGCGCCCTGGTTGAATAGACGAGCAAATGGCTCCCCAAACTGAACCAACCCCACGTCCCTTAGGGCCTTGGTGAAGAAGCGAGCGTAGAAAAGATGCATAACTGCATGCTCAGCGCCCCCGCTATACAAGTCCACCGGCAGCCAGCATCTCACCTTTTTGGCATCAAAAGCGGCGTTCCTAGTTTTGGGACTGGTGTACCTCAGAAAATACCAGGAAGAGCACATGAAAGTGTCCATGGTGTCCGTCTCTCTCCGTGCCGCTCCAGAGCATTTGGGGCAGGTCGTATTGACGAATGACTGGCAGTGTTTAAGAGGGGACTCCCCAGTCGGCCTGAACTCTGCATCACTAGGAAGCAGAACAGGCAAGTCCTCTTCAGGCGCAGGGACTATACCACAACTATCACAATAGATAATGGGGATAGGTGCTCCCCAGTATCTCTGTCTGGAGATAAGCCAATCGCGGAGGCGATAAATGACTGTTCGCTTGCCCCATCCTTCTTCTTCCAGAAACAAACAGATAGCTTCGTATCCCTTTTCGCTGGACAAGCCGTTGAATTGCCCGGAATTCACCATTGTACCCGACCCCGCATATGCCTCCGGCAGTTCCTCACCCATCCATCCTGGAGGAGCTATCACTGTTCTTACCGGTAGCTTGAATTTCCTGGCGAATTCCAGGTCTCGTTCATCATGAGCAGGCACTGCCATCACCGCTCCTGTACCATAGGTTGGCAACACGTAATCGGCAATCCAGATAGGCAGCCGCTCTCCGCTCACCGGATTAGTAACGTAACTCCCCAGAAACACACCCGTTTTCTCGCGCCCAAGTGCTACCCGCTCATACTCAGTCTGCCTCCGGCACCAGGAGATATAGTCCTCCACCTCGGCCCTACGCTCAGGCACGGTCAATTCAGAAACAAGCGGATGTTCCGGAGCCAGGAGGAAGAAGGTTGCCCCAAAAATGGTGTCCGGCCTG
>Ga0209536_100012189_pt1 | contig 12525 bp, 10 predicted proteins | sample DeeMarSeWOR28_12_FD_187461 | JGI IMG/M metagenome (GOLD analysis project Ga0209536, IMG submission 187461) | Marine sediment microbial communities from White Oak River estuary, North Carolina - WOR-2-8_12 (SPAdes) (version 2) | ecosystem: Environmental > Aquatic > Marine > Intertidal zone >...
CGTCGCGGTCACGTCGCGCACGCGCAGCTCCGGCGCACGACCGCCGGCCGTCAGGAGCCGCGCGCCGACGGCGCCGACCGGTGCCGCCTGACTCGTTTGAATGCCGGCGAGCGTGAACTGAACCGGTTGCTTGACCCACGGCTCGTTGATGATTGCGAAGTCGCGGTTGAAAATGTCGCCAGCGAGCACGCGGGCTTCCTCGGGCGTCAACACGCCTTGCTTCGTGAGCCCTTCGAGGATCTTGCCCATCGTTTCGGGATCGCGAGCGAGTCGACTGTTCGACTTGAAGGTCCAAAACCGCGCGCCTAGTTCGGGCATGATCAGGTGATTGATGAAAAAGTCGAAGTCGTCGCGGTGTGGCTGAAACACCTGTTCCTCTGCCATGCGGACCGCGGCTTCGGCTGTCGCTCGATTGAAATCCTTGCTGTCGCCTCGAAGCAATCGCGGCACACGAAACGACGATCCAACCTTGTCGATGTTGGCTTGATCGTACTGACTGAACAGCGCGTCGTCGTTTTGCGCAGTCTTCAGCGGCTTGATCTCGATCATCGGTCGTTGCGGGTGCGGACCGGTGTCGGCGCCCTTCGCCTGCGGTGTGACCGCTTCGAGGATCAAGATCTTGTGAAAGTTGCGACGCCCTTTGATGTTGTTCTCGATGAAGTCCTCGATCTTCGGCACCGACGACTTCGACAGCCGACCGCCTGACACGAGCACCGCGAGCGGGGGCACCGCTTTGTTCTCGAAGTAAAAGTAATTGACCTCCTCGGCGCTGCGCGAACCGAGCACCGACAGCAGGTTGCCGATCCATCGCGGCACGCCATACGGCGACAGCGGGCTCGCGATCTGAAAATGGATCATCTCGTTCGCCGGTGTGCTTTCAGGCTCGGCTGCCTTCATCGACTCGGGTGAATCGTACAGCTTGCCGGTCTGACGCGACACCGTGCGCGGATCGCCGAACGCCTTGAAGTAGACCGCCTCTTGTTCGCCGTCGGCGATCTGCACGAACGACCTGAACCGCTTTTTCACGGACACCTTGCCGAACGTGACCTGACTGATCGGGATCCGTTCCTCGATCTCGACCGCCTTTTTGAACATCGGTCGCAGTCGCACGGTCCATCCTGGCACGTACACGAAGCGCGCGACCTTGCCCGACTTGTTGCGCAGCACTTCCCAATAACCGTTGCCGTGCACTTCGAGGTCCATGCGGGTCATCATGCGCAGCTTCGGGAAGCTCATATCCTGCGCGGCGAACTCGAAAAACGACTTCAGCTTCGCGCGCTCGACGCTCGACACGATCTTCAGCTTCGCGAGCTTGTCGGCGATCGCCTGCTCGCTCGGCATCAGCTTGTCGTACTCGCTCGGGTCGTCGGTGCCCTTTTCGTGCAGCGCTTCGAGCAACAGCGCGTCGCGCACACGCTCGGCAGCGTCATCCTTGTCGAGTTCGATCGCCGCCTCGAAGCGATGACCGAAGCCGTCGATGTTGACCTCGTAAGACTCGACGTTTTGCCGCAGCGAGTTCGAGACCTCATACAACCGCGCGAGCGTTTGCGGGTCATAGGGCGGTTCGATGGCGCCCGACTTGTTGAACACCTGCTCGCGGGTGTCGGGTTCCTCTTTGCGCGATGGCGGCGCGAGTGCATCGCTGCCGACTGTCGTCGCAAACGCCTTGATCAGCGTCGACCGTTGACCCTCGACGATCTCGGTTGCACGGTCAGCCATGCCTTACCCCTCGCTGAGTTCGAGCCCCACCGATGGATCGGGCTGTTGCTCCTCGACGACGATGAAGTCGCCCGCCTCGATGCGCTGCGCGAGTTCACGCGCCGGGTCGCGGCACATATTTCGCGCGGTCCAATAGTCGCCAGCCCGCAGCGTATCGGGCAGCGCATCGTCGACGAGATTCTGTTGCTCGTTCTCAGCCCACGAATATCCGCCGTAACCGGTCATCGTGTAGCCGCCAGCCTTGACGCATTTGATGATGAACGAGCCCTTCAGCTTCGCGATCTGTTCGGGTGTCAGTGCCATCGTTTCACCTCGCCTTGTAATAAACCTGCACCGCGTTGCCTAGCAAGTCATACCGGTCCGCTGCAATCGTGCGGCGCACCCTTCAAACGAATCTCGCCGCAGTCGAGGCACAGCACACAGCTTTCGCTCGACCGCTTCGTTGCCTTGAACGCCTGCACGAGCATGCGTTCGAGGATCGCTTCTTTTTCACGGGCGATTGCGATCGCCTCGTTCGCGTCGTCGCGTGCTTCACGAATCGGAACGAGCGCAGCGCGGTCCACAACCCCGAGCGACTTCGCCTTGCGGTTCGTTGCCGCTGTTGCGCGTCTTGCTTTTCGGTTTGCCACGGTCCCCCCTATGCCGCCGCTGCCAAGCCGGCGCCTTCGAGTACGTCGATGATCGCATTGATCGCCGTGCGAGCTTCGGCGTCGGTCGTTGTGCCGCCCGTCGGGTCGGCGATCTTCGTCGGCTGTGATGCTGGCGGGGTCGCGCCCCACGCGGCGAAACCGAGCCCGACTTGCAGTTCGAGATCGCTTGTGCCCGAGATGGTTCCGATCGTGCAACGGTTCGCAGCCGTCGACTGCGCATTCGGACCGATGGCGACGCCCTTCGAGTGCAGCGAATATGCCGCATAGCCGACAGCGACACCGTTGTCGCCCGCGGCAGTTGCGCCCGATGAATAGCCGATGATCGTCGCGTTCGCGTGACCCGCAGCGATGATCGCACCGCGACCGATGGCAATGCCTTGCGTGTCGTTCACCTGTGCGCCTTGCCCGATGGCGATGCAATACGGAACGCTGTCAGCGATCGCCGCCTGATACCCGATGGCGATCGCGCCGTCGCTGTCGCCTGTCGTCGTTGTGCCGACCTCCGCTTCAGCGCCGATGGCGATCACACCGGTCGAGTTGTTCCAAATTTTAGCGGCAGCACCGACAGCAAGCGATGAAGGTGAGGTCGATGCGATGTAGGCGATATGACCGAGCGCCGTCGACGACGCTGCGTTCGCCCCCGCATCATAGCCAACGGCGGTCCCATTCGAGCCGGCAGGCGAACCGCCGTTCGAGTTGCGACCTATCGCCACACCCTGCTGACGCGCGTCGGATCCGTCGCCGACTGCGACACCCGAGTCGCCGTTACAACTGCCGCCGATGGCGAGACCGTTGCCATAGTACGACGTGCCGCCGATGGCGATGCCACCGTTCGCGAGCGCTGAACCGCCGATGTTGATCGTGTTCGCCGCCGCTGCGTTCGCGCTGTTGCCGATGACGATTGAATCATCGGCTCCCGCATCGGCGCCCGCGTTGTTGCCGATGACTGTGCAGCGCTGAGCTTGCGAGCCTGCCGAGTAACCGATCACCACATTGCGGGTGATCGGGGTCGCCGGGTCAGTGCCGCCTGCCATATCACCGACCGAGAACCCTGCGTCGGTCACAGTGTAATCGATCGTTTGATTGCCGAACGCGCCCGGCGTCAGGTTTGACAGGTACAGCCGACCGGCGATCGCGCCCTTGTAACAACAACTCGCCGACATATGAAGGTTCACAAGACCCGTGCTGCCCTGGATCAAGTTGCGCAACGTCGAGGCGAGCGTCGAAGCGTTCGGTCCAGGCAAGCCGCTGATGTCGACCCAAACGTGCGTGTCGTCTTCAGTGATCGGCGTGCGCGAGAAGATGAACTCGACGGGCGGATTGAAACCATCGTCGAGTGTGAACGATTCGCCATCGTTGATGTTCACGCTGTCGACTAGCTGAACGTAACCATACGACGGATCGCCGTCGCCGAACGATGAAACGCCAGCCCACGCACCGATCACTGTGTTGTACGCGCCACCGACACCGATCGACGACTGCACGCCGATCGCTGTGGCGTATGTGCTGAATCCGGTCGTCGGCGGTCCAGCGACCGCGCGATACCCGAGCGCCATGCTTTCGCTGTCGTATGCATACGCCCGCGGTCCGAGTGCAAACGACTTCGGATCGCCACTGTCGAACCGATCCGCTCTCAGGTACGTTTGCGATCCTTGATAGGTGATGTCACCGAACACGCGCTGCATTACGACACCCCCTCCCACGAACCGAGCCAACCGTCTTGCTTCAGCAACGGCGTCAGCGTCGCGGTCAGGTCAGCGACCTCCTGCGACGTGCACGGGTAAATGTCGACGATGATCGTGTCGTACTCGCCCTCCGGGGTCCACTCGAACACGTCCTCGTTCACGATCGTCAGCTTGTCGTTTTGAACCGCGGGTTCGACGAGCGAGATCACGTCGGCTTCTTTTTCGATGACCTTGACCGACGTGACATCTTCGCGCAGCAACAGGCGCCCGATCGTCAGCCCGAGCCCGAGCCCGACAACGAGCACGTCGCCGGGCACGAGGTTGTCGAGGTAGTGCCGAGCGAAGCGCGGATCCTCTGCGTCGACAAGCTCGTCGCCGACGTACAACTCGAAGCCGCCGCTGCGCTCGATGCGAGCGACGCCGATCTGTTGCGGTATGAGTCGATTCAATCGCATCATGCACTCCGAACGATTCGTGCGCCGGTCGCAGCGTCGAGCGCGAAGTCGCCGTAACTCGCGAGGCTCGACCACGCGACGAGCGAGCCGTCGGGCATGCGAACGTCGCCGACCGAACCGTTGACTGTGACAGTTCCGTTGCCAAGGCTGACGGTAGCACCGACAGCGCTCGGGTGAAACTCGATCCCGACATCATCGTTGCCGCCGAGCGGACCGTTCGCGAAGTTCGGACCGCTTTTGCCCGCAACGATGTGGCAGTCGTCGCCGACTTGAATGCACGGTCCTTCGACATCCTCGAACCAGATCTTGCACGAGCTTTCGGCGCGGATCATCGCGTCGCTTTCCATGCGAAGCCCTGGACCGCCGCGGATCGTTGTTCGCCTGCCAGGGAAAAAGTCCTGCACCTCAAACTTGCAACCGTACTTCAAAAACACAGCGCGCGATTGCATGTTCGCGATGACCATCGACGTTGCTTGAAACAAGGTGCGGTCGCTCGCGGTGTTGCCGGTGCCGAACCCGTTGTAATACGAGTTCTGAGCGTAGCCGTATTGAATGAACGGGAACGCCGGTCCACTTGGCGTCCTGCTGATCAGCTTCGTGCCGAGCGCCGAGCAGTTGTAGTTCGACGCGTACTCGCCGAACCCACCCATACCGCCCGCATAGTCAGCCGCGGTCAATCCGTGCGCGGCGAACTCGGTCGGCAGGTCAACGTGACAATAGGTGTACTTCGTCGGCTGACCGTCGCCGAGCGACGCATAGAACGCGCCGTAACACTCGAACAGGATGTTCTCGAACGCGACCGGCGAAAAAGCGCGCACGCCGTTGTTGCGCGCGTACACGCCAGCGATTGAACCCGCGCCCGCGATGTCGTCGAGGCTGTTGCGCATGATCGTCGCCGGCTTGACGATCGTCGCTTGCGTCACGCCAGCAGTCGGAGCCGGGCTCAGTTGTTGGATCACTTCGAGTCGACTGTCGGTGTGATCGTGAACGATGACGACCTGACCGGTGTCGAGTGACACGAACCGACCCTTCAGCGATCCATCGTTCGGGAACGTCGATGCCGCGAAGTCGAGGTAAGGGTTGTTGCCGCTGTTGCTGTAGCCGGTCACAGTCGCCGCGGCTTGGATCACGGTCCAACTTGACGGCAAGACACCGCGAACCGTCACGTCGACGCCGTTCGTTGACATCGACTTGCCTTCGAGCAGGAACCCGCCTTGCCGACCGGCTTGCGGAGGTCGATGCACACCGCTGACAAGCTCGAACGTGATCGGGTGCCCGACGATGTTCGGCGTCGCACGCCACGCGGCTTCGAGATTCTTCATCGCCGTCACGCCACGGTCCGCGAACCACGCGTCGACCGCCGACTGCGACGCGAACACAAGACCCGCGGGCGGATCCTCGCCGTTCGTGTGGTCGACCGGGATCGTGATCTCGGACAGCGTCTCGGCGGGTCGTTTGATGACTTCGACGAGGCTCATATCACGGCTCCTTCGCGATCGTGTTGAAGTTCGCGACCTCGATGTCGCCGCCGCCCTCGACTTCCGAATACGAGCCGAGCACGCCAGCGATTCGCAAGTCGCCGAGCGCGCCTGTCACGGTTTCATCCGGTCCGATCCTGACACGATTGAACTGACCCTCGATCTCGATGCCGACATCGAGGTTGCCGCCACCGTCGACAAGACCCGGCGTCGACGGCGATCCGTTGTAGCGGTCTTGTGTTGTGAAGTTCGTGCGACCTCGGATCCGCACACACGGTCCGGTGTTGTCGACGAATCGAATGTGCGCGCCGTAGCCCTCGCGAAGCAACGCGCCGTCGCTCATATACAGACCGGCAGCGCCGCCCTTCGTTCGACGGATCTCGTTCTGATACGCGCCCGATGCAATGTGCCAAAACTCGGTCCCGCCGACCTTGCCGGCTTCAGTCAATCGAATCGTTCCTGCCGAACCGTCGCCCCATGCGCTCGCGTCACAGATCGAATCGAACACAGTGTGAACGACACTGCCAGCCGCGCGCGTGACCTGAACGCCATCCTGACCGCCGCGAAAATAACAATACTGAGTTCCCCACAGCGACCGATCGGTCACGTAGATCGATCCGTCAGAAGCGTTCGACGCTGGTGTCGCGATCTTCGAGCACCTGACTAGCGTCATGCGCGTGCCTTCGCCAGCGCTTGCCAAGTATCCATCGCCGTTCTCGCTGCCCGACAAACTGCGCAGGCAATCAACGATGCAATAGTTACAGACCATCGATCCGGCGTAGCTCGAAAAACCACCGAACGCGCCCATCGTGTCGACAAGGATGCGATTGAACTCGAACAGGTTTGTGATGAAACCGAACTCGACGTTGTTCGTGCTGCACTGGATCACGCTGTACGGTGCGACATCGTTCACGTCGTCGAGCGAGTTGCGGAACTCTGTCCCGGGTCGCGCGATCGTCACGGTCCCCGCCGTCGGATCCGGTGACAGTTCGGCGAGCACGTGAATCGTGCTGTCGTCGTGATCGTGAATCAACTCGACCTGCCCCGTGCTGAACACAGCAAACAAGCCTTGCAGATCTTTGCCGGCGAACGGCGTGCCGCTGACGGTCACATACGGATCTCCGCTGCCGGTTTGGACCGCAGTGATCGCGAGGTCGGCGAGACCGTCGAACGCATCCCATTCGCTCGACTCGCAACCCGACACACGCACGAGCCCGTTGATTGTTTGTCGCTTGCCTTCGAGGCTGAACGCGGGGTCCGCTGCGGGTTCGGGTCGTTGCACGCCCTTTGCGACCTCGAACTCGACCGTGTTGTCGATGACATCGGGCAGCGCGCGGTATGCCGCCTCGATGTGTTTGAACGCGGTCCAACTGTTCGCCGCGAGCACGCGATCGACATCGGCTTGCGACCTGAACACGGTCCCATCGATCGGGTCGCCAACTGCGCCGCCGTTGTAATCGATCGGGATCGTGATGTCCTCGACGGTTTTCGTCAGCTTGTCGGAGCCGAGCCGAATCGAATCGAGTGCGCCCATGATCTAGTCCTTCGATACGATGTTGAGTTGATTTGTGATCAGCGGGTCCGATTCAGGACCGAGATCCGTGTACGACGCGACGACGCCTTCGAGCCTGATGTCGCCAACGGTCCCGTTGACATCGCAGCCGGGACCGAGCGTGCACTTACGACCGCCGCCGACGATCTCGATACCGACATCGGCATTGCCCGCGCCGTCGTTTTGCCAACCGGGATATCCACCGGTCCCCGCGTTGCTCAAGTCGCAGTCCGTATCGTCGAGCAGTGCGACCGCTTTTTGAAATCCCTCGAACCACACGCCATGCGTGAAGCCGAGGTTGAACGGGTCGGCGCACTTCGCAGCGCGGAAGGCGTTGCCGGGATGATTGATCGCCCTGAACGTCGTGCGCTTGCCCTCGTAAAAACCTGACACGTATTGAGTCGACCACCTGCCGTTATTTTCGATGTAGAAGAACGCGTTCGTGTCATAGTACGCCTGCCAACCGATGTCCTCGAACACGCAGTAATAGGTGTTCATAAAGGAGTCGTTGTTGACGTAGCACGTTCGGCGACCGGCGATCATCACGCAATGAACAAGGATGATTGTGCCCGCGTCGCCGAAAAACAGCGGGCTTTGATCGTTGATGCCGTATCGGCTTCTGAAGCCGACATCGGTCAGGAACGTGTATCGCGACGCGCTTTTTTGAATTGACCGCCCACCCGTCAGACCGAGCGAATCGAACTCCTCGGCAATATCGAACAGGCACAGCGTCAGTCGCATCGTTGCGTTGTCGTTGCTGCCGTGAACGTGCCACGTTGCACCGAACGATTGAAACCACACGTGCTCGAATGAAACCGGGGTGAGCGTGCCCGCGTCGTTCGAGATGTTGACACAACCCGACGACGACTTGCGCGTCGATCCGTCGGTGCTGTTTTGAAACACAGTCGACGGTCGACACACACGGACCGTCGTCACGCCGTCGGTCGGAGCGGGTTCGAGCTTTGCAACGAGGTAAAGCGTGTTCGCGTCGTGATCGTGAATCAGGCACGTTTGCCCGGTGTCGAGCACGGCGAACAAACCCTTCAGCGAACCGTCGGTCGGGTACGGTGTTCCAGATACCTGCACCCACGGATCGCGGTCGACGCCGCTTCCGAGCACCTGATGTGATGTGACGGTTTGCGCCGCGACGACATCGGTCCACGTCGACGGCGCCGCGCCGGTGAACGTGATCGTGCCGTCTTGGATCAGATACTTGCCGGTCAAATCGAACGCATCGTTGCCCGCACTCGCGAGCGGTCGTTGATTGCCCGCGGCGATGGAGATCGTGATCGGGTGAAACACGAACACCGGCAACGCGTCCCACAGCGGTTGAATGTGTTTGAAGTTCGTCGCGCTTTGCGCCGACAGGAAATCGTCGATCTCTTGCTGCGACGAGAACACCTTGCCCGCAGGCGGGTCGACTGCGTTCACGTCGTTGTAATCGACGCTGAAGTCGAGCGGTTCGAGCGAATAAAGGATGTCGACTTCGAGACCGCCGCCACCCCCGCCAGCGAGATCGTCCCATGATGTCGGGCTCGCGGTTTTCTTTTGGTACAGCGTGCCCTCGCCGCGCAGGTAGAACGTGCCGCTCGGCGAACCTTGAAGGATCGGCGGTGCGCTCGGGTTGTTCGGGTCGCCGTCGTAACTGATCGCGTCGTGCTGCAAAAGGACCGGGCGAACGGGAAGCTCGTCCTGAATGAACTGCTCGAACGCCGTCATCAGATCACCTCCTCGACGTTCGTGATCTGCGCGGTGCCGGTGCTATTCGTCGACGCCGCTGCGGTGTCGAGCCAGATCACATTAGTCGGGTTCACGCCGAGCGCGTTGATCGTGTATCCGTTCACGACTGGCGGGGGCGTGCCGATCGCTTGCTTCAGTGCGGGTTGATTCGTCGCCGTGAAGATGCCGGCTTGCAGCTTGCTGAAGTCGACGACCTCGACGTTCATCGCGACCTGTGTCGCGAACGCTGCGAACGTCAGGTTGCGGGCAACGAAACCGCCAAGGGTGTATGACGTGTCTCCGCTGATCGCGGTCGTGACGATGCCGGCAAGATTAGTAGCAACGAGGTTTGCCCACGTGAAGGTTCCTTTTTCGTCGCTGTCGGTGACTCGAAGGTCGCGGGTCCACGTTGCCGGTCCACCGACGAAGCCGGCGCCTTGGAACGTGCCTCGCGATCCGCCGAGGTCGGGGTCGAGGCTCGGGGCATTCAACAACTCCTGATCGCTCGCGATCGTGATCTCGTGATCCTGCGGCGCAGTGCCATCATTGCCGCCCGAACGCAAGCGCGCAGCGGGCTCGATGACGGTCACGGTCGCAGCGACCGCAGCGATATTGACGACGCCGGTGTCGACGGTCGTCGCATCGTTGGCGGCGCGGTTCGCCGTGATTCTGAAGTTCGGTGTGCCGACGTTGTACGTGCCGCCGACGCGCGTCACAGACTTCGACGCCTCGAAGGTCGACGGATTCGCGATGCTCAACTCGCCCGCGGTCGGATCGTCGTATGCGATCGAATCGAAGTCGCTCGCCGTGTTCGCCACGGTCGCCGACTCGCTTCCCTTCAGCGCTTGCTGTGTCGCCGGGTAGCTGACCGAGCCGACGTTCACGGTCGGGTGCAGGTTGTTGCAGTTCACAACGTCGGTCCCGTCGACCGAGCCGCCGAGCGCGTTCGTGTCGCGCGTCGCGCTCCATGCGCCGGTGACTGAATCGCGCACGCGCACGCGCGCGGGTCGAAGGACCGCCGTGTCGCCACGGTCCGCGATGGTCGCCGACACAACTGCCGAGGTCGACGACGCGACCGGGATGATCTGCGACTCGCAAGCCTCGAAGTCGATGACCTCGACCTGATCGAACGCCTTGTCGGCTGTGACGGTCACACCGAACGCGTCGCCTTGCTTCAGTTCGGTTTGCGGTGCGCCCGGATATCCACCGGTGAACGACAGCGCCGTGATGTTCGGTGGCAGTTCGACCGTTATGTCGCACGTGTCGCCGCTGCCGTCGTTGCCGTCGGGATCCTTCACGGTCGCAACGATCGGACCGGTGCCGGCGATCGTGACCGCGACGGTGCCCTCGAAGTGACCGCCGCCTGTGGCGCGCGTCAACTGCGCGTCGACGCCGCCGACGTTCACGAGCGGGTACGACGAGCGCACATCGACTTCGAGCGCGGTGTCGCTGACGGTGATCGACTGCAACACGGTGTTGCCGCTGTCCTGATACACCTGATCCGCTTGCGAACCTGCGGGCGCTCGAATGTCCTCGATGTAGATCCAACCGGTGCCGCCGCGCGGCAGCACGAGTTGTTCATCGGCGCCTAGGTTTTGGACCGGCAACGGGTTGCCGTCGGCATCGACGATCTTGCCGAGCAACTGCGTCGGGTTCGTGTCCGTTGGCGTGACTGCGACAGCAACGTCGGTTGTCGCGCCCGGTGCCGATAGCTCGATCGCGAGCACGCCGCCGCCCTTGTCGACGACATCGAGCGACAGCCCGATGCCGACGCTCAGCTTGTCCCGCAGGAACTCGGCGAGCCCGTCGGTCCCGTTGACCTTGACCGCCTCGTTCAAGTCGGGCGTCCCGCTGAGCGTGTTCACGACCTCGATGATCGAGTTCAGGATCTCGCGAAGCGACTCGCCCTCTTCTTCCGAGGGTGCGAGGTTCGCGCCGCCTTGAAACGCGCCGTGCGGCAGCAGGTCAATCGTCATGGTCCACCTATCGGGTTGTGCGACCGAACACTCGAACGATCGGCAAGCCTGACGTGTACGCTGTCATATTCACGCGCATCCACTTCGCGAGCGCGGCGACAGCCTGCGGTGCCGCTGGCGCGTTGATGTTGTTGATCGCAAGGTTCCACGTCACGCCGTCGAGACTCGTTTCGACATCGAACGTGCACGTGAACGGACCGCCCGTGACCTCGACGAGCTTGTCCTTCATATCCTCGACGTTCTGCGGCGTGCCTTCGGCGACTGCCTGCGGCACGTTCAACTTGCCATCGGTGAATCGTTCACACATCGCGATCTCCTAACAGGTGAGGGGCCAAAACACGGCGCCGAGCACGACACCGATCGCCAAGTAGATCAGCGCGTACCACCAAAAGCCGAAACCGGACCGCCACGCGAGCCAGTTCACGACACCGAACGCGACGCCGATGCCGACGAGCGTGCCGCATGATGCCCACCACGATCCGAAGATCGGTTCGTGGCACGGTCCCCAAAAGTGACCGCCGAGCACGCCCCAACCGAACGGCAACGTCGACACGCGTCGACCTGCCGCTCGCATGCGATTGCTGATCGTGGGCAACCGCAACAGGATCAGACCGATGTCGATCGCCGATATGGCGACAACGGTGCCGATGATGATCCAGTCGGTTGCGGTCACGTGCAGCCTCCTCGCCGGTCGTCGTTCAGTTCTACTTGATTACCACGCGGAGCCTTGACGGTAAACATTGGATCGGGCAGCCTTGCGTGTTGATGGACTCAGCGGATGCTTACGGGGGGCACCTGTTTTTCTTTGACAGCTTCGCTGACGCCGAGCGTGCGGACCGGGAGGCGTCGCTGGGCCCTGTCGAGCGGCGGCTGGCCGCGCTACATAGCCCGCACGGTCTCCCCCGCCCGCCGGGCGATCCCCAGCCCGCAGGAGGCCACGCCGCAGGCGAGGAGCCCGAAGAAGGAGAACCTCGACAGGCTATTCACCCGCACCGGATCGTCGACGCCCACCTGGACCCAGCGGCCCTCGGGCACGAACCGGTCGGTGGCCCGGTAGTCCCCCGAACCGGTGCCGGCCAGGCCGGACACGTCCCAGTTGTCGATGAACTCCACCTGCTCGGCGGGGAGGAAGACGAAGGGCGTGGCCAGGTCTACAGTGTAGAATCCCGTGTATTCGGCCGTACCGGTTTCGGTCGCCAGCAGATCCGTCAGGGCACCGCCCTGGAAGGTGTCGTAGAGCCTTATCTCGTAATCCGTGCTGTCGGCGGCTACGAAGAAATTCACCGCCTCG
>Ga0209536_100012190_pt1 | contig 12525 bp, 8 predicted proteins | sample DeeMarSeWOR28_12_FD_187461 | JGI IMG/M metagenome (GOLD analysis project Ga0209536, IMG submission 187461) | Marine sediment microbial communities from White Oak River estuary, North Carolina - WOR-2-8_12 (SPAdes) (version 2) | ecosystem: Environmental > Aquatic > Marine > Intertidal zone >...
GTATTGCGCATTACCGTTTTTGCATCAAACTTTTCCTTGAAATCAATCAGATTCATACTTGGTGTCATTGGATTTTCAGCTTTCGTATCCTGCGAGACTCCGATATCAACGTACTTGTATCCATTTTCTGTCGACCATTTGACAACTTCATACATAACACGATGAATTGGTTTCAGATGTTCAAACTCGTATAAAAGCATATTGTAAAAACAAAGAGTGACAGTCTCATTGCAAATAAAAACTGAAGAACCTGCAATAGGTTTATCTTTATAATAAACCATAAAAAGAACCAGTCTATCGGGCATAAGTTGTTTCAGCTTTAGTAGGTCTTCGAGTGAGTGTGTTGGTTTGACGTCGTGACGCGCTTTGTTATCAACAAGAATTGGATAAAACTCATCGTAGCGATCGTTTATTTCAATTCTTATATCAGGATTCTTAATTGTCTTCCTGATGTTTCTTCTTACTGTTTGCTGAAAACGAGAAATTATATCTTCATTTGGTTCAAGTTTTATTGCGCTGGAAATGTAATGAAGATCGTAATTGAAACCCTGCCAAAGCATTGCAAAGTCAAGATTTTCATTTGGATGCTTTTCGTAAACACGTGGTGCTGATGTTAAAAGAAATTCTTTTATCCCGACTTTCTTTCCATAATCGAAAAGTGTTGAGATAATTTCCATCGCTTCAGCAAACTTCACATCTTTCGTTACAATCGACCCATAGCTTGCACCAATTGGTGATTCATATAAATCCTCCATTCGTGAACCTGGTAAAACAGCTACTATGTTTCCTTTATCAAAAAAAATAAGGTGATTAAAAGTGAATTTGCCTGGTTTGTGGTAATCAAAAAACTTTTGCATATGGAAAATCGTACCATTGTTTGATTCAAGTACGAATTGGTCCCACTTATCTTTCCAGTCTTCAGAGTATTCTAATATTTTCATTCAATAAGTATTTGGTATTAAATCAATTGAACAAATTTACAAAAATGTTATAAGGAATAACGAGGGAAATTTCAGTCAGATTTCTCATAGAAAATAAAATCTTTGAAGGCAGCTACTTTTTTAAAATCATTGGTGTTTAGAACATTAAAATCAGGGAAGGTGTACTTTTGCATTTCAAGCTCATCAATATGTTTTTTATTGAATAGAATCCAATCGCCTTTTTTAACCCGATTAAAATTGAAATCATTATTCAAAATTCTTTTAGAGTTGTCAGCTTTGTAACCACGAATTAAATCAACACTGTATTTTGTAAAATGGTCAGTATAAATCATCTTTGTAGGATTCTCCCTTAGAAATGATTTTAGAACATCTAAATTTTTCACATCGAAAAAATTCCGATACGCAAAACACATTATCAAACTTCCAAGTAGGTAAATGATAATCAATCCATTCCGAATAAGTTTAGAAAAACGATTTATAAAAAGCGCAGAAAGAATAACCATCGGCATAAGAAGTGGATAAATATACCAACTTCTTGTCAAATCCAATGGTTTATATTCAGTGAAGGAAGTTGTGAACACAATCAATAAAATTGAAGTTCCCCAAAACCAGAAGAGAAGCAGTTTATGTTCTCTATTTTTGAAGCTGAAAAAAGTCTGAATAGCTGAAACCAATGGGAGAAACAAATAAAACCTTCTGAGGAAAACTGATTTCGTGTTTATTAAAAATATCTGATCAAAGAGATTCTTAAAATAATTTTTTGAACCTGACAGTTTTCGAGCCGTATAAGGGAAGAAATCGTAAAAGCTGTAGTTGTAGTTTATGATTGTGCTTGTTATCCGGTATAAGAAATCATTATGCAAAAGAAGATATGCAAATCCTTCGATTAAAAAATTACCAGCAATAAATAATAATCCTATTAGAATTTGTGAAATAAATTGTCTTCGCTTCAATAAAAAAAACACAAATAAAATAACCAGCAAAATAGAAGTAAAATAAATATTTTCTTTGAACTGCATTGAAATAAAAAAGGAAATTCCGCCTGCGTAAGCCCAGATTGTTTTTTTCAGCTTATAAGATTTTAGAAGAAAGAAAATACCAAGATTTATAAAGAACACATTGATCAAATCAGGAAATCCAATTGTTGAGAAAATTACATCAGTCGGGAAAAAAGCAATAAGAATTGCGGCAAACAAAGCTACTCTCTCATTTTCTGTAAAAAGTCGCGCAATTTTGTAAGTCAAGAGTATATTTACAATCGAGAATATAAAGGGGAATATTAGTGTCGAAGTTTCAGTTATTCTAAAAATATTCATTGAAAGAGATGTTAAACCAATAAACGCCACTCTTAATGGAAAAACTGGATATCCTGAATAATCAGCAGTAAAGTTCCCATTTAATATTTTGTAACTCAGGTATGAATAGTAAGCATCATCAGAAAAAATGTGACCTACTCGAAAATAAAATCGTATAATAATTCCAATTAAGATGATAGCCCATAATAAGAACCATCTGTAATGCAGAATTTTATTATTTTCAGTTATATTTGACTCCAGAGTCTTTATAAAATTCTTTCTAAATATTTATCACATTACTTATGTTGGATAAGAATTCTTGCAAAAAACTTACTATAATATAACTAAATTAAGCATTTTGATAATCGATGGGTAAGAAATACAAAATCCTCATTGCACCCAATAGTTTTAAGGAGTGTTCAGATTCTGTAACAATTGCAGAGTTAATAAGAGATAATTTAACTAGCTTAAAGAATGCCGACCTGATAACTAAGCCGATATCTGATGGGGGAGACGGTTTTCTGAATGTTTGCAAATATTATTTTGGTGGTGAAATAAGAAAGTATTCTATTTCTACTGCTTATGATGAAACCAAATTTGATTGTCCTATACTTTACATTGAATCAAGAAAAGAGATCTACATTGAATCAGCGGAGGTTCTGGGATTAAATGTTGTTTCACTTTCCTATAGAAATCCCTTAAAACTATCATCAAAAGGATTAGGGGAACTACTTCTAAAGATTGAAGAGGAAATTCGGAATGGAAGGATAGATATAAATGAAGTCTTCATTGGTATTGGAGGTACTGCCACAATTGATATGGGGATGGGTATGATGTCAAAACTGGGTCTCAGACTCTTAAATTCTACCGGGAAAGAATTGAACGTGATCCCGGAGAGTTATCTATTAATCCGAAGTATTGATTATAATCCAATGAACTTTTCATTTAAAGTAATGCCAATTGTCGATACTACTAACCCTCTCTTTGGAATGAATGGAGGAATTCGGGTATTTGGTAATCAAAAAGGAGCTGATGAGAATACTATTTTAAATCTTGAAAAAAGTTTTAATCATCTGCTGAAGTTATTCGTAGATAATAACTTAACGGTTTCTTCTCATAATTTATCTGGTGCTGGAGGTGGGATTCCTTCAGCCTTACAAATATTCTACAAAACAAGTTTAGTGAGCTCATCTAATTTCATTAATAATAATCTGGGAATTGAAAAATACCTTGAAGAAATTAATTTTTTAATAACCGGCGAGGGAGCATACGACTCCCAATCTGATTCGGGAAAAGGTGTAAAAACCTTATTAGAAATGTTTAAATCTGACTCACGGCAAATGTTTTTGATATGTGGAAAGATCAGTGGGAGCAGTTTCAAAAATTTGCCTAAAAATGTATTTCCGATTGAATTAAGCAAGTATTTTAAGAATGATAAAGAGTCAATAGTTAATTACAAGGAGGGGCTTGAAAAAGCTTGCAAAGAAGTAATTAGTCAGATAAACTTTTAATATTTTATCACATCGCAAAAAATCGGTAAATTAGCTCTAAAATCATTACTTCTAATTAAAATTATTCTTAGATGAAGCAATATCTTGATTTAGTAAAAACTGTTATTGATAATGGGGACAGAAAAAAGACGCGGACCGGGGTAGATACAATTTCGTACTTCGGAGCTTTCTACAAAGTTGATTTAAATGAGGGCTTTCCATTATTGACAACCAAAAAAATGCAATGGAAATCTCTTCTGTATGAGGTTCTATGGTATCTATCCGGCGAAAATCATATTAGAAATTTAAGACAGCATACAAAAATCTGGGATGCCTGGGCAGATGAGAACGGTGTTCTTGAAACAGCTTACGGTTATTATTGGCGGCACTTTCCGAGTGCTCAAAAAAATAAAGATGGTGAGTGGATAGTAAAGGAAATAGATCAGATCCAGTATGTAATTGATGAGATAAAAAGAAATCCTAATAGCAGAAGATTAGTGATATCAGCCTGGGAACCTGGGAATGCCACTACAAGCAAGTTGCCACCCTGTCATTACACTTTTGTCTTCAACGTAAACGATGGAAAATTAAATTGTCATCTTACTCAGCGTTCAGGTGATATAGCACTCGGAATTCCTTTTAATCTTGCAGCTTACTCATTGTTGACGCAAGTAATTGCTCAGCAAGTTGGATTAAAGCTTGGTCAATTTGCTCACACTATAGTTGATGCTCATATTTATATTGGTGAAAAAGGAACTGAAACAGAAAAATATGATCACCTGGAAGGACTAAAGGAGCAAATGAAAAGAGAACCGCTTCCATTACCGCAACTTAAGATTGCAAACAAGTCAATTGATGAATTAAAGTTTGAAGATTTTGAACTACTGAATTATAAATATCATGACAAGATTCAATTTGAGGTTGCTGTTTGAGGATAATAATTATTTCAGCAATTGCCAGCAATCGAGTTATTGGCAGATCAAACGGAGAAATGCCTTGGCATGTTAAAGAAGAATTTCAGCATTTTAAAAGAACTACATTAGGTTTACCAGTGATCATGGGAAGAAAAACTTTTGAAACTTTGGGTAAACCACTAAAGGGAAGAGAAAATATTATTGTTACCAGAAATAAAAAGTTTAAAGTAGATTATGATGAAATAAAAATATTTCATTCAATAGAAGAGTCAATTGCTTACTGTGAATCAGAGGATTATAAAAAAGCATTTATCATTGGTGGTGGAGAAATTTACAGACAGGCTCTACCAATTGCTGATGAAATGATCTTGTCTTTTATGAAATTTAAATCTGAAGGCGATGTGGTATTTCCAGAGTTTGAATCTGATACCTGGCAAAAAGTTTCGACTGAAGATAGAGAACAGTTTGAGATTGTAAAATATGTAAGGAAGAATGGCAAATAGAATTAAAATATTACCCGATAGCATTGCAAGTAAAATAGCAGCTGGTGAAGTTGTTCAAAGACCTGAATCGGTTGTCAAAGAACTGATGGAAAATTCTATCGATGCCGAAGCGAAGACTATTGAGGTTACGATTAAACGAGCTGGCAAGAATTTTATTCAAGTATGTGATGATGGGATGGGAATGAGAGAAGAGGATCTTACCCTCTGTATTCAGAAACACGCAACAAGTAAAATTGAAGCATTTGAAGATCTTGAGGCAATCAAGACTCTTGGATTCAGAGGTGAGGCGTTAAGTTCAATTGCTGCAGTAAGTCAAATAGAAATCAGAAGCGAAACAAGGGAAGATGAAATTGGAACTCTTCTTAAAAATGATGAAGCTGGGAATTTTAAAGTTGATAAAGGATCTTTTCCTAAAGGAACCTGTGTTACAATTAAAAATCTTTTCTTTAATGTTCCCGCAAGACGAAAGTTCCTAAAATCAGATACTACTGAGTTTAAACATATAGTTGATGCTTTTAATCGAATTGCATTAAGCCATCACTTACTAACATTTAAACTTCTGAATGGAGTTGATCTTGTTTTTGATTATCCATCCGGCACATTAGAAGAAAGAGTCCGACAAGTTTTTGCTGAGAATATGCCTGACGCCTTAATACCGGTCGAAGAAAAAACTGAATTTATGAGTGTTCACGGTTATGTAGGAAAGCCTAGTCTATTAAGAAAAAGCAAGGGAGAACAATATTTATTCCTTAATTCAAGATATATAGTAAACAAAAATATAAACCATGCTGTTTTCTCTGCGTATGAAAATATTCTTGAAAAAGGAGACTATCCTTTTTTTCTTCTTTATCTTGAAATTGATCCAGAAAGAATTGATGTTAATATTCATCCTTCAAAGCTGGAAGCAAAGTTTGATGATGAGAAGGACGTTTACAATTTTATTCTTTCAGTTGTAAGAAAAAGTCTTGGCTCACATGATCTCGTGCCGTCGATGGTATTTAGTGAAGAAGATTCAACGGAAGAAAAATTAATGGTTAATAAATTTCAACATGTTAACAAAGGAGACTTTACTGACAGACCCGGTCGTGAGAGATATAAACCTGAAATTAAGAGATATTCCGATGAGGAAATTGACTTGTTATTTGGCAGCATCACTGACGATGTTGTCATTAAATCAGATGTAAAAACAATTTCTAAACCTTTCAGCGCAGATGAACAAAAAGAGATTCCACATGAAAAAATTGATAAAGCAACAGTTGAAAAATCAGAAGAATCACCATTTATTATTCAGCTTCATAACAAGTATATTCTTTCTCAGATCAAATCAGGATTGATGATAATTGATCAGCATGTGGCCCACGAAAGAATTTTATATGAAAAAGCGTTGAACAGACTGGAAACTGATATCCCATTTTCTCAGCAGCTATTATTTCCTAAAAAAATAAAAGTTGATCCGGCAAGAGTTTCTTTATTAAAAGAACTTGAACCTTATTTAAGTCGGCTTGGTTTTCAAATGAAATTTTCTACAAAGGATACTGTTAAGATAGAAGGCGTTCCGGATGATGTAAGAAAAGGAAATGAAGAGCAGGTTCTTTTCGACTTACTTGAAGAGTATTCAAATAATGAAAGAGAAAAACATCTTGAACAAAAGGATAATCTTGCAAAATCTTATTCCTGTAAAACTGCAATAAAAGCAGGCGACAAGCTGGATGAAAGAGCAATGAGGCTATTGATTGATCAGCTTTTTGCTACTTCTATGCCATATGTCTGTCCACACGGAAGACCGATTGTAGTTAAAATATCTTTGAACGAGTTTGATAGAAGGTTTGGCAGGACTTAATTTTAATTATTGAATTTAATTTCGTCGTAAATAAAAGAAAGAAGATTTATGTTAGATAAAAAATATTTAGAAAAAAGAGCCGAGTTTGATGAGAAGGTAAAATCATTAAAGACTACAGGAATGAAGTTTACTTCAGTCAGCGGTGAAAAAATTGAACCGTTATATGCTCCCGATGATATTGAGAATATTAATTATCTGAGTGATATAGGATTTCCGGGTGAATACCCTTACACGAGAGGGATTCATCCAAATGGTTACAGAGGCAAAGTCTGGACGATGAGACAGTTTGCTGGTTTTGGAACTCCCGAAGATACAAATCAGCGATATCATTATTTACTTCAAAGAGGACAAACAGGTCTTTCGGTTGCTTACGATCTTCCAACGCTTATGGGCTGGGATGCTGACTCGCCTCTTAGTGAAGGTGAAGTTGGAATCTGCGGCGTTGCAGTTTCTTCAATAAAAGATATGGATATCCTGTTCGATAAGATTCCTTTAGATAAAGTCTCAACTTCAATGACGATCAACTCACCCGCAGCTATGATCTTTGCAATGTATCTTGCTGTTGCCAAAGAACGAAATATCGATTTTAAACATCTCCGTGGAACTTTACAGAATGATATCCTTAAAGAATATATAGCTCAAAAAGAATACATTTATCCTCCAAGACCATCAATGCGAATCATAACAGATATGATTGAGTACTGCACGAATGAAGTTCCTCAATGGAATCCGGTTTCTGTAAGCGGCTATCATATTCGTGAAGCGGGATCAACTGCGGTTCAGGAATTAGCTTATACTCTTGCGGATGGTTTTGCTTACATTGAAGCTTGTATTGAGAGAGGACTCGATGTTGATGCTTTTGCTCCGAGGATTTCATATTTCTTCAATTCTCATCTTGATTTCTTTGAAGAGATTGCCAAATATCGTGCTGCACGCAGAATTTTTGCAAGAAGAATGAAGGAAAAATACGGTGCAAAAAATCCACGTTCATGGTGGATGAGATTTCATACTCAGACTGCAGGGTGCACATTAACAGCTCAGCAGCCCGAGAATAATATTGTTAGAACTGCATTCCAGGCTTTAGCTGGTGTACTAGGCGGAACACAATCACTTCATACCAATTCGATGGATGAAACTCTTGCTCTTCCGAGTGAAAAAGCTGTAAAGATTGCTTTGCGTACTCAACAGTTAATTGCTTATGAAACCGGAGTTATAAATACGGTAGATCCATTAGGAGGAAGCTACTATGTTGAAGCTTTAACAGATAAAATGGAAAGTGAAGCGAATAAAATTTTCGATCAGATTGATGCAATTGGCGGAGTAATACCTGCTATTGAAGCTGGATATTTTCAAAAAGAAATTGCTGATGCGGCTTATCGTTATCAGAAAGAAGTTGAGAAGAAAGAAAAAATTATTGTCGGCGTAAATGATTTTATTGAAGAAGACGAGAAGGTTGATATTCCAATTCTTACAATATCACCAGAAGTTGAAATAGCACAAAAGAAACGTCTGGCTGATTTAAAGCAGAGTCGTAACCAGATTGATGTTGATGAAAGTCTTTCAGAAATTAAAGCTGCCAGTGAAAATGGAAATAATCTTATGCCTGTATTTGTTAAAGCAGCTCATAATAAAGTAACTTTAGGAGAAATGGTTGGTGAACTACGTGAAGTATTTGGCACTTATGAAGAAGTGGTTGTTTTTTAAATTATAACTATGAAATATTTACGTCTAATCCGGGTTCATCAATGGATTAAAAACGTTTTCGTTTTTGTACCACTTTTATTTTCCCAGCATCTTTTTGATTTGTATTACTTTCTTGATGCATTCTCTGCCTTTTTAGTTTTTTGTTTTGCTTCCAGTGCAATTTATGTTATTAATGATATTGTTGATATTGAAGCTGATCGTGCACATCCTGTAAAAAAGAATCGTCCTTTACCTTCGGGAGATATTTCTACGCGTGCTGCTATCATAACAGCTTCATTAATACTTGTGCTCGTGTTTTGGTTGATGATGTATTTCAATAATGAATTTATACTTTTAGTCATCGGTTTCGTTGTCCTGAATGTATTATATTCCTTTTGGATGAAGAATGTTGTGCTGCTTGATGTGTTTTCAATCGCTGCGGGATTTTCAATAAGAGTACTTGCTGGTGCATTTGTTATTCAGGTTCCAATTTCGAGTTGGTTATTGCTCACTACAATGTTTATCTCTCTGTTCCTTGGTGTGATGAAAAGAAGAGCTGAGCTTATTCTGATATCTGAGAATGTTCATCAGGACTCAATTGCGGCTGACCAATCGAGCAATAGGAGCAGAAAAGTTCTAACCCAATATTCCTTGAACTTTGCCGATCAGATGGCAACGGTAGCCGCTGCCGGTGTAATTATTTGTTATGCTCTCTACAGCGTTGCTCCCAGGACAGTTTCTGTCTTTCAAACAGAAAGACTAATTTATACAACTCCATTTGTAGTTTTCGGAATTTTTAGATTTATGTATCTCGAATATATGAGTGGCAAAGGTGAGAATACCACACGTTTGATTGCGACTGATTTATATATGATCCTGGATGTTATTGTGTATATAGTAGCTACAATTGTAATTATCTATAAATTGATATGATAAGATTTTTTAGTAATAAGATATTTCAAAAATCAGGTTTTCTTAATTAAATGGACATAAGACTTTTTTATCTAATTATTTTAGTCTTGCTTAGTGCTTTCTTTTCAGGGACAGAACTTGCTTTTGTAGTTGCGAACAAATTAAAAATTGAAGTTAGAGCAAGAAAGAAAAATTTTGCGTCACTTAGTGCACAATATTTTATTAATCATCCCCAAAACTTCTTTTCAACATTACTTATAGGCAATAACATAGTTAACATTGCTTATGCTTCACTTGGTGCAGTATTTTTGGCATCACTTTTTGGCTGGAGCGAAATTACAATTTTGATCGTTACTTCTTTAGTCATTCTTTTTTTTGGTGAAATAATCCCTAAGTACTTTGCCAGAGAGTTAGCGGACCAGGTGGTTGTATTAAGTTCGATTCCCCTCAGAATTTGTTCTTATATACTCTATCCATTCATTAAACTTACTTCAGCTTTCTCAAATAAGATTATGCAGACATCGAGTATAAAAACTGATAATATATATCACTTATTTGATAAAGAAGATATTAAAGGGCTTATCAAAGAAAGTGAAAGTGCAGGTATAGTAGACAAACGAGACAGTACGTTAATAAGTAAAGTGATCGAACTGGGTGATCAGCGGGTTTATGAGGCTATGACACCCAGAACTGATATTGTTGGAATAGAAATAACTAAAGATATAAGCGATGCTCTGCTGGCATTTATTGATTCTGGATTTTCAAAGCTTCCTGTTTACGAGGAAAACCTTGACAACATAAAAGGAATACTTTTAGCAAAAGATCTATTCCAATCTCCCAATAGTATAAAAGACATTCTCCGGGAAGTAAGCTTTATTCCTGAAACTAAAAAAAGCTTTGAAGTATTGAATGATTTTATGGAAAAGAGAAATTCTATAGCCATTATAGTAGATGAACACGGTGGTACTGCTGGAATTATTACTATGGAAGATATTCTCGAAGAACTATTTGGTGAAATAAAAGATGAATTTGATGTTGACGAAGATATTTGCAGGAGAGTGGCAACTGATTCATACATTATCAGTGGCAAGGTGGAGATTGATCATATCAATGAAAAATATAATCTAAATATTGAAGAAGGTGATTACGAAACTCTTGCCGGTTATGTTACATCAGGAATTGGCAGAATCCCTGCACAGGGTGAAACGATAACTATCGGCACTTTCAAAATTCAAGTAATTAGAGCAAACGCTCAGAAAATAGAACTGGTAAAGCTAACCGTACTTCATCCCGCACATTGATCAATCAAAAACAGATAATTCTTTTCGATGGAGTATGTAATTTCTGCAACTTTTGGGTTGATTTTGTAATTAATCGTGATAAAAATGATCTATTTAGATTTGCTGCACTTCAATCATCAACAGGAATTGAGGTCCTTAAGAAATATAATTTAGATTCATCGAGTCAGGTCACTTTCTTTCTTATAGCTGACAATAAAATTTATACTAAATCTACAGCTGCCCTAATCGTTTGTAAACAGTTGAATGGAATAATAAAAATTCTCTATACTTTCATAATCGTTCCTAAGTTTATTCGGGATTTTATTTACGATTTAATTGCCAAAAGCAGGTACAACCTATTTGGCAAAAGAGAAAGCTGCAGAATCCCGACAGAGGAGGAAAAGAATAAGTTTTTATAGTAATATTCTAAATTCGAATTCCTGAATTTGAAATATTATATTCAGTTTTCTTTTGCCCCGTCCATCATTTACGTTAAATTTGAAAAACTTATTTTAAATTAATTACCAGCCGTTTATAGTTGCTTAAATTTTCAGTAATTTCAAAAGACATTAGCTCAAAAGCACGAGCAGGATATTTTGAGACGGATCACGGAGTTGTGGAAACTCCTGCCTTTATGCCTGTTGGTACTCAGGGAACTGTTAAAGCTGTCAACCAGGAGTATCTTGAAAAGGATATTAAAGCGCAAATTGTTCTTTCAAATACTTATCATCTTTATTTACGACCCGGAACTGAAATCCTGGAGAAAGCAGGTGGTTTGCATAATTTTATGAACTGGCAAAAACCAATTCTAACTGATAGTGGAGGTTACCAGGTTTACAGTCTTTCAAGTCTAAGAAAATTAAAAGAAAATGGAGTTGAGTTCAGGTCTCATCTCGACGGTTCATCCCACTTTTTTTCACCGGAAAAAGTGATACAGATTCAACGGAGTATCGGTTCCGATATAATGATGGTTCTGGATGAATGCACTCCTTATCCCTGTGACTATGAGTATGCAGAAAATTCAACCGAGCTGACTAGTAGATGGGCTGTATTAAACAGGGAAGCTTTTGATAATACGAATCCTTTATACAATCATAATCAGTTTTTGTTTGGAATAATTCAGGGTAGCGTCTTTAAAGAACTGAGGGAGAAATCAGCGTCAGATTTAAATAAATTGAACTTTGATGGTTATGCTATTGGCGGATTAGCGGTTGGCGAGCCTGCAGAAGAAATGTATTCCATTACAGATTTTACAACCGATCTTATGCCGGAGAACAAACCCAGATATTTAATGGGTGTCGGTCGTCCTGAGAATATTCTGGAATCAATTGAACGCGGCATAGATATGTTTGATTGCGTAATGCCCACTCGTAATGCGAGGCATTCAGTACTTTTTACAAGCGAGGGTGTTTTAACTTTAACCAATTCCCAATTTAAGGATGATTTTAAAAAAATAGACGTAAATTGCGTTTGTTATACCTGTAGAAATTATTCGAGAGCCTATTTAAGGCATCTGTTTAATGCCGGAGAATTATTAGCTTTGGAGTTAGCAAGTATTCATAATTTGCATTTTTACATTTCTCTAATGAGTGAGGCAAGAAAAAGAATACTTGATGGTTCATTCAAAGAGTGGAAAAATAAAACAATAGAAAAAATATCAATCAAAA
>Ga0209536_100012191_pt1 | contig 12524 bp, 12 predicted proteins | sample DeeMarSeWOR28_12_FD_187461 | JGI IMG/M metagenome (GOLD analysis project Ga0209536, IMG submission 187461) | Marine sediment microbial communities from White Oak River estuary, North Carolina - WOR-2-8_12 (SPAdes) (version 2) | ecosystem: Environmental > Aquatic > Marine > Intertidal zone >...
GTGCCACCGGGCAACCGTCCCGCGGTACCGCGGGATTGGTCCCGAGGCGTACCCGAACGGTACGTCGCAGGGGCTAACACCAGAGGACGCCCGGAAGGACGGCCATATCCGTGGTCGCAGTCACGCCAGGGCGTGAATTCATGAAATGTCCGGGCTCAAAGGGAAAAGAACCTTGCCAAATCTCTCAGGACCTCAGGGTCTATCCAGCACTCCACATTCTGGCCTTTCCGCTGCATCCTGATTAATCCGGCCCGATAAAGTTCCTTGATGTGATGCGAAACAGTTGACGGCACAATCTCCAGGTCTTGCGCCAGCTCTCCCACATAAGCTGTGCCCGTCTCAATGGTGTGCTTTGTCCCGGGTGCACAGCAGGACACCAGGCGGAGGAACATACGTAACCTATTAGGATTTGACAGGGCCTTGAATATCTCTGCGAATCTTTGGATCTCTTCCTCGCGATGGTTCGACATATATCGAACCATACTTGAGATCTATTTCCCTGTCAACGAAAATCCCTGCACACATTAAAATTGCAAGGATTGTGGCAGATGACATTACTTGGGGTGAACCTCTGAGGAGAGTCCTGCATTGTTTGTCTTGACATTTCACTAAGGTCTTTGACAGATTAGAAAACTGAGTGTTTTTATAAAACCCTGAACCCGGCTTGGACTGGCATCTCTTGCCTAGGAAAACCTCGATAACCCATGCGTGATGATATTACCCCCATAGAGAGCATTCCTCCTGAACAGCTCAGGAATCTGAAAGGTGTTCTCTTCGACCTCGACGACACCTTCACCACTCGCGGTAAGATTCCTGCTTGCTCATTTACTGCACTGTGGGATCTCAGAAATGCCGGACTTACTGTTGTTGCCGTCACCGGCAGGCCGGCCGGCTGGTGTGACCACATAGCCCGGATGTGGCCCGTGGATGGAGTGGTGGGTGAGAATGGGGCCTTTTACTTCTGGTACGAAGAAGGAGAGCGAAAGCTAAACAAGCGTTTTTTGGACCCTGATAAGGTGCGCACCGATAAACGTCAGCGTCTCATGACCATAAGGGATGAAATTCTTGCAGCAGTTCCAGGCAGTGCACTTGCAAGCGATCAGCTTTACAGGGAGACGGACCTGGCCATTGATTACTGCGAGGACGTGCCACCATTGGGACCCAGGGCTGTGAAGAGAATTTGCCAGATCTTCGAAGCCCACGGCGCCACCTGCAAGGTTTCGTCTATTCATGTGAATGGCTGGTTTGGGAAGTACGACAAACTTGGAATGGCGAAGCGGTTCATGAAGGAGCGCTTCGGTGTGGATCTGGATGCAGAGAAAGGCAGATTCGCTTATTGTGGCGACTCACCCAATGACGAACCCATGTTCGGGTACTTTCCCATTAGCGTAGCAGTAAAGAACGTCTTGAAGTTCGTGGACCAGATGCAAGCACTGCCTGCCTACGTCACCTCATCGGAAGGCGGCGAAGGATTCGCCGAATTTGCCAACTGTCTTCTCCTGCATCCAAAGCAGTCAACCTGCTGACGACCACTAGGAGCATCAGCCTCCTCATTTGCGCAAAATTTTAGAGATTACTCGAGACATTTCCAACATTGAACAGAGTTGTCTGTAAGATAATATGCCGACACCAATCTACATCATTTCAGGCTTTCTGGGAGCAGGGAAAACAACTTTAATAAACAGCCTTCTAGAATCTGCCCCCGATGATGCAAGGATCATGGTGCTGGTCAATGAGTTCGGCAGCATTTCAATCGATAGGAGGATAATAAAGGCTGACCCCTTTAATATTGTTGATTTGTCAGGTGGCTGTATATGCTGCGGTATGTTTACAGAGCTCATGGCCTCTCTCGGGTTCGCTCTAGACGAACTGAAGGCCGATGTAATATTGATTGAATCGACAGGGCTGGCGGTTCCGCAGGAGATTGCCAGGAAGGCTCTATCGCCTGCTTTTGAGGGGAGGGTAGAACTCGGGGGGATCATAACCGTGGTGGATGCTGGAAGTATGCTTACAGTGGATTACCCAATTATAGAGGATCAGCTCAAAGAGGCGAATGTTGTTGTTCTGAACAAGATAGATCTCATGGACTCGAACACACTTGCGCAGGTTCGTGACAGAATCAAACTGATTACAAGTCTTGAGTGCAGTCTGTTTGAAACCAGTTTCGGCAGAATCTCTTATAATGACATCTTTAGCCGACGATATGATAGTCCTCATATCACATATAGAAAAACCCAGCCGGGAGAATTCGACTCCACAGCGGGATTTGCCACAGTTTGCCTTGTGCGAAACTCGCTCGTTGACCTAGGCAGACTTATTGAGCTTTACGAAAGGCACCGTAAGACGATCATCAGGTCGAAAGGTTTCGTTCTGACCGAAAAGGGCGGAGTGGAGGTGCAGTTCTCGAAAAGCGGTATGGAGGTGAAGGAAATTGACAAGCCGTTCCAAAGAACAGAACTCGTATTGATTGTAAAAGAAAATGATAAAGAGTTCATCGAGAGTGAATTTAGAAAGGTTTTTGACTAAACCTCGGCATAATCTCTCCAGCAGTGAGTATATGGGGGACAAAGAGGCGGATATCACTTGACACTCGGCAATAGTATGAGTAATACTTACTTTATTAAAATCAGCAGTGCTGATTTCCAGCAGATGCTCTCTTTCCAAAAATAGCTTCTCAAAGTTCGTCCTGGATATGGGGGGGGGCCAGTGGTGCTAGCGCCATTCATGAGGGATAACAAAACGCCCTTCCCCTTGAGTTACGATTTTTCAAACCGAACACTCTTCTCACCTCTGTTTATGGCCTCAAGCCTTCAAGCAGTTTCTCATCAAGCTTTTTACACATTGCCAAAAAACCCGACAGGTCGCTTTATATTGGCTGCTCCTTCTCGGGCTGGGATTAGAAATAAATAGTTTAAATTCAATATGTTATGACAAAAAGGCGGTAACTGCTCGATTAGCATCAACGTTGCGCTTATAAATTAATATTTAGACTTTAAGGCCACCTTCACACAGAGAAGCAATGAAAGCCAGAATGCAGGTATCCAGTGGAGTCCAACCTGGACCTCTGAGCCGTTCGCTGAGGTGGAGGAAATCTCAAGTATCCGGGAGCTTCCCTTGTCAGCCAGCAAGCCAGACCCAACTACAAGACGTGTTGCCGTATTACCGGGGAGAGCTACCCTCCATCCCCAACGAAACCGGCAATCTTCTACAGCATATCTTATTTCACCCATCGACGTTCAGTAAATCGTTCAAAAATAGGGCGATGATAGTGGGAGAGGACCGGACGACCCTTGCCAATCCAAATGTTAAATTAATAGAGGAGGCTTAGACATGTCGACATTGAAAACATTGAGCGAGTATGTGGAACAGGGGAAAGGGACGGAAGCTAAGTCGTTGGCCCAAAAGCTGCTGGGCGAAAACATCAGCCCCGACACGATCATTAAGGAGGGGATCGTCACGGGGCTCGATGCTATTGGGGACAAATTTGCGGCGTTTGAGGCCTTTGTCCCTGAACTTATGGTCGCTGCCTTGGCAGCCCAGGAAGCCCTGGAGGTCTTGCGCCCCAAGATGACCCATGGCACTTTACACAAAACCCTCGGAACGGTGGTCATAGGAACTGTTGAAGGAGATGTCCATGATGTGGGCAAGAACATCGTCGCCATGATGATGGAGGGCGGCGGCTTTAACGTCATTGACCTGGGAGTCGATGTGCCCATGGCCAAATTCATCAAGGAGGTCAAGTACCAGGAGGCTGACATCTTGGCCCTCTCCGCCCTCTACACCCCAACACGGTTGGCCATGAAAGACACGATTCAGGCGCTAATAGACGAGGGCATCCGAGGCAACATCAAGGTCATGGTTGGAGGAGCCCCCATTGATCAGGCTTTCTGCGACCTAATTGGCGCCGATGGCTACGCGCCGGACGCGCCCCAGGCAGTCAAGTTGGCCAAGAGGTTGATGCAATAGCTTTTACCACCTGTGGCAAACCACCTTGTTGAGGAGGAGGGGACAAATGAAAGAAGATCAAATCTATAAAGATCGACGATATAAAATCAACGAACTTCGGGCCAAACATGAAAAAATGACCGCCCGCGAAAGAGTCAAAATGGCAATTAACTTTGAGGAGCCGGATCGAATTCCCATAGACAACTGGATGGTCCCTGAAATCAAGAAGCGGTGCATGAACTACTGGGGCTGTGAGAGCGAAGAAGAGTTGCTGGCATTCCTGGGAGTGGATGTCAGGGATAACTACGGACCCAGCTATGTGGGCCAGTCATTTAAGGAATTTGATGACGGCACGGTGGCGGATCTCTGGGGCGTGAGAAGAAAGGTCGTCACCTATGGTAAGGGAACCCCCCATGAAGGTATCTTTAAAGAGGTGGCCTGGTCCCCTCTGGAGCACATGACCACAGTAGAGGAAATAAATGCTTACCAGGGCTGGCCATCACCTGACTGGTGGGATTATTCCAAGATGAGGGAGGAGTGTGCCTACTGGCACCCGGAATATTTCGTCCTCAACAAGGGAGACCGGTTGGACAGAACCGCTCAGCTCAAACCCATGATGTATCTCAGGGGCATTGAGCAGACCTTTATAGACCTGGCCAGGAATCCCAAGATTGTTGAATGCATCCGCGACCGCATTGTCAACTACTTCGTTGAATACAACCCGAAAGTTTTCGAGGCCGGCGGTGACGAGATCGACATGTTTATGATGGGAGACGACATGGGCGGTCAGCGAGGGCCTCTCATCAGCGTGGAGATGTGGCGAAGGTATTTTAGTGACGCGTTCAGAAAGTACTGTGACATTACCCACAAGTATGGACTCAAAGTGATGTACCACACCTGTGGCGACGTGTATAAGCTCATTCCCGATTTCATTGAAAACGGACTTGACTGTCTGCAATCACTGCAACCCCAGGCCACCAATATGGATATCAAACGGCTGAAACAGGAATTCGGCAAGGACCTTTCTTTTCAGGGCGGCATGGACATCCAGCAGATATTGCCTCTCGGCACTCCTGAGGATGTGAGAAAGATGGTCAAGTACGCAGCGGACAATGCCAAGAAGGATGGGGGCTATATTTTCGGTACCGCCCACAATATCCAGGCAGACACACCTATGGAAAACGTCGCCGCCCTTTTTGAGGGTTATCATGAATACGGCGTATACTGATGCCTCGAAAGCGGAGCACACTATGGAGATCATCGGCGAGAAAATCAATACGACCAGAAAGGCAGTGGAAAAAGCCGTTCTCGCAAAGGATGCATCTTTCATCCAAGACTTGGCCCGGAGGCAGGCCGAGGCAGGAGCCACCTTTCTGGACGTGAATTCGGGGCTGGCTCTTTATCCCGAAGAGGAGGCGGAACAGTTTTCCTGGCTCGTCCAGGTTATTCAGGAGGCTGTGGATTTGCCCATCTGCATTGATTCCGCTTATGCCTCGGTAATCGAGACCGCTCTGAAGCTCCATAAGGGCAGGGCCATGATCAATTCGGTCACTGGGGACTCGGATAAGCTGGCGGCCATTTTGCCACTGGCAAAACAATACGATTGTAAAGTCATAGCTCTGACCTCGAGCAAGGCAGCAGGGATACCAAACACGAGTGCCGAAAGGCTAAAGATCGCCGAAGTCATAGCCCAGGAGGCACAGAAACACGGGCTTCCCCTTGAAGATATCTACTTTGACCCCTTGGTACTCACTGTGGCCACCGATCAGAGGAGCACCGTGCTGTTTCTCGAGACATTGAGAGAGATCAAAAGTAGTCTGGGAGAGGCAAAAACCATATCCGGGCTGAGCAACATATCCTTCGGCCTGCCAAAACGAAAACTACTCAACCACGCCTTTCTCGTCCTCGCCGTGGGATGTGGTATGGACGCCGCGATTCTGGACCCGACGGACAAGGCGATCATGGCCTTGGTTCAGGCCACCGAAACACTCATGGGCAAAGATTTGTACTGTACCCGGTATCTGAAGGCCTTCAGGGAGGGAAGGCTCGAATATTAGCTAGAACATCAGAAAAGGAGGGAGGTGAAAGCACCATGAATTCAGCAGGGGTTTTGTTGAAACACAGTTTTTATGACAAAGGAGGGGGTGCTATGAAAAGAACCATAGTCATTACCAGTGCAATCTTAATATGTCTTTTGCTTTTGGCCTGCGGCGGCGGCCCGCAACTGCCCGAGCAATGGGAAATTCCCCTTGTTCCGTCCAAGGGTTACACAGGAGATGCAAAGGGGACTGCCGTAATCAATACCAAGACGGGCACCGACATCACCCTCAACATTACCGGGCTTGACCCGAAAGGGCTGTATACTGCCTTTTTCGTGAACGTCAAAAGCCAGATGTTTGAGGGTCTCGGTCCTGTCCCTCACGTCCTGGGGGTAAACGCCAACGGAGAGGCGAGCCTCCAAGCAAAAATGACAAAGAACATCTACAAGAAGTTTGTCAGGATTGCAATATATCTGAATCCTGGAGACAAACCCATTGAAAATCCTGTGGGTGTAAAAGCCACGCTAGGCGCCTTAATTAAGGAAAAGAAGCCGACCATGGTGCTGGAGGGTAAATTGAGGTAGGACGTTTTTCAGACGGTCACCTTAAGTGGGAACGTCAAGGAGGTACCCGATGACAACACAAACAACGTACGATGCGTCAAAGATGAGTAGCGCGGACATGTTGGCCGCGTGGAAGAGCTGGCAGCTGAGGATCTTCGTCACCATTTGGCTCACCTACGGCTCCTTTTATCTCTGCCGTGCCAACATATCCTTTGCTCTTCCCGGCCTGTCGGCGGAATTCGGTTATTCAAAAACCATGCTGGGCCTCTTGGGTACGGCCCTGTTCATCATGTATTCCTTTGGACAGTTCGTCAACGGCCAGTTGGGAGATAAATTTGGTGCCAGAAAGCTGGTGTTCATCGGCATGATCGTTTCAGCCCTGCTGAACATAGTATTCAGCTTCTCCACCGCTTTCACTTTTATGCTGGTGGTATGGGGGCTAAACGGCTACTTTCAATCCATGGGCTGGTCCCCTCAGGTGAAAACCATGGCCAACTGGTTCACTGTGAAGCAGCGGGGCAAGTGGATGGGGCTTATGGGCTCCTGCTACCAGATAGGGAATGCCTACTCCTGGTTGCTGGCCTCTTACCTTGCAGCAAACTACGGCTGGCGTTCCCTCTTCTGGGTTCCCGCTATCATCTTCCTGGTCTCCTCCATCCATTTCGTCACCAGGCTCCGGAATGCACCAGAGGAAGTTGGCCTCCCCACCATTGAACAACTAAGAAAGCTCCTGGAGCCGGGTGGGGACATCGGGGCAGGCGCTGATCCCGATGCTGCAGCTGTGTGTACGGTGACTAAAGACGAACACCTGGGGTTCGTTTACACCTGTAAGGCCTGTGTCACCAACCCTCGCATCTGGGGCGTTGCCCTTGCCTTCTTCTGTCTGGACATTATTCGCTACGGCTTCTTCTACTGGGCACCGACTTTTCTGATCGAGGCCCAGGGAGCTCAAATCAGCAGCGCCGGCCTTAAAATTGCCGTGCTGCCTCTAGCCGGTTCGGCAGGGGCCATTATCTGCGGCTGGGCTACGGGTAGATTTTTCCAGAATCGTCGTGCCCCGGTGATCTGTATCTGCCTCTTCACCTTGGCCATATTCTCTTATCTCTTCTACATTGCCCCTCCCGGCGCCTGGCTCTGGAGCCTGTTCTGCCTGGCCGTGGTTGGTTTTTGCACCTATGGACCCCACGTGCTCATGGTGGGGCATGCAGCCCAGGACTTTGCTGGGCGCAAGGCTGCAGCCTCGGCCGCTGGTTTTATCGACGGCTTTGGTTATATCGGCGCGGCCATGACCGGCGTTTTCACCGGCTGGCTGGTCGAAAACTATGGCTGGCATGCAGGCTTCTACTACTGGATCATTGCGGCTCTGGTGGCTGCCTTTATCATGCTGGCTCTGTGGAAGGTCCCGGTACACGAAGTTGAGTACGACTAGACCTGAGATTGGCTTGGTTTAGCAAGCAGAAAAATGAAAGGGCGGAAGCAGTTTCCGCCCTTTCTTCTCGTTGCCCTGGATATGAGATGGAGCACTGATGAAAATCAAGGTCAGGTTCAAACCTCTCGACCGGGAAGTGGAGGTGGAGCCCGGAACCTCTTTGCTGACAGCGGCTCGACAGGCGGGTATAGATCTGGAGTCCGACTGCGGTGGCCTGGGCCGCTGCGGCAAATGCAAGGTGGTTGTGCCCGGCAGGCTTACACCCTTGACCCCCCGGGAAAGGGAGTACCTGACCCCCTTTGAGATTGCCCAGAAAGTTCGCCTGGCTTGTCAGACCTTGGTCAAGAAGCCGACCTCGGTTTCTCTTCTTACCCTGCCAGCCGGAAAGGAACATATTCTGGAAGAGGGTATCAGCCGTGCCGTTGCATTTCAGCCCCACCTGAGGAAATATTACCTGGACATTACCGCTGCTGATTGGAAAAGGGAGCAAACAATTAGCGAGATCATAGAGCATGCTCTCCGTCAGCAGGTAACCAAGAGACCCATAATCGGTCTTTCATGTTTAAAAACATTGCCTTCCCTGCTCGGCAACAATAAAGTAGGCTTGACCACTCTGCTCAAGGATAATGAGGTTTTGGCTCTGGAGCCGGGAGATACCACCGGTAAGATCTACGGTATGGCGGTGGACGTCGGCACCACTACCGTGGTGGGCTATCTGTTCGATCTCACACAGGGCAAGCTAATAGCTGTTGATTCATCGCTCAACAAGCAATCTGTGCACGGTAGTGATGTCATCTCACGAATCGACTATAGCCTGAATGCACCAGATGGTTTGCCTGAACTTCAGCGCCAGGTAGTAGAGACCGTCAACCAAATCATTGACAGACTTTGCTTGGCAAAGGGGATTTCAAACACGAACATCTACACTCTGGTGATGGTGGGCAATACCACCATGACTCACCTTTTCTGGGGCATGTCGCCACGCTTCCTTTCCCGTTTCCCCTACAACCCCCTTACCAGGGAGGGGTTATGCATGCCTCCTGAAGGCATGGGGCTAGAGATGAGCCCCTTCGGCAGGGTCTTTTCCCTTCCCCTGGTTTCCGGTTTTATCGGCTCAGACACTGTTGGCGTGGTGCTGTCAACCGGTCTGCACCGGAGCAGGGTGCCTAAGATGGCCATTGACATCGGCACCAACGGTGAGATTGTGCTCACTGATGGCAAGGTTATGCTCGCCTGCTCCTGCGCTGCCGGGCCGGCCTTCGAGGGGGCGCACATTGAGTGCGGTATGCGAGGAGTAAGTGGCGCCATTGATCGGGTTGATTTTGCAGAGAATAAAGTCAGGTGCCATGTCATTGATGAAGTACCAGCAAAGGGGATCTGCGGCTCGGGACTGGTGGATGCCATAGCAGGAATGGTGCGAGCAGGACTTATGACCAGCGACGGCAGGCTCCTGACAAAAGAAGATGCTCCCGACTCCCCCTATGCTCGGCTGTTGAAACATGGAAAGTACAATCATTTTATAGTAAGCTCTAGCAAGCGGGCCGCTGGCGCCATGGATGTGGTCATCAACCAAAAAGATATCAGAGAACTGCAACTGGCCAAAGGTGCCATGATGGCCGGCATCAGAATCCTCATGGACAGGCTGGGTCTCGGGGAAGAAGATATCAGAGAAGTCTACCTGGCCGGAGCCTTCGGCAATTATATTCGACCAGAGAGTGCGCTGGCCATTGGCCTTCTGCCGGTCTTGCCGAAGGCAAGAATCACTCAGGTGGGTAATGCGGCCGGCAGTGGGGCCAAAATGGCCCTGCTCTCCACCAGGGCTCTCAAGGAAGCCGGGAAGATCGCCGAGCAGATAGAATACGTTGAGCTCGCCAAGATCCCTGACTTTCAACAACAATTTGTAAAAGGAATGGTGTTTCCCAGATGAATCTGAGAAAACTTTTACCCAGGGGAAAGATTCCGCAGGAGATTTTTGAGTCTCTAAACCCAGTATTCGAAGGTGAAGTCCTTTACAAACAGGAGAGGTATGCGGAGGCGGAAGCCAGTTATCTGGAGGCATTGAATGATTTCCCTGCCGGCAGCGGTGGCCGCTTCTTGGTGTATAACAAGCTGGGTATTGTTTATGAAAAGCTTGATGATCCTCACCGTGCCATTAAAACATATGAAAAGGGGGTAAAGGAGGGTACGATTACACCTTTTACCTACCAGCGTCTCGCCGTGCTCCACTTGAATTCAGGCAACTTTAGAGAGGCAATCGATTATTGTCAAAAAGGACTTCGTTCTCTGAAACTAGCAAAGACCGACTTTTTCCAGGAAGTCTATTTCTGGTTTATTTTTCAAAGGCTGAAGCGCAAGATTAGACGGAGTCTACCTTCGTCCGGCAAGGTTTAACAATGAGGCGATAGGCAAGAGCTCATCGCCACGACAACTGCCAGGCTTCCTGAGCATCACCGGCTATCAAATCCCAACCTCCGCAAACCAGGTTTCTCAGGGGCTGCCCGAAGTAACAGTTTCAACATGAACCAATCCGACCACACCCCAAGCCAGCAAACCAATGCACAGCCGAAAATAGTCCGTTTTGTACCCGAAACGCTTTCGATCACTCCCGAACAGGTGGCCCGATATGCGGGAGGCAGCAAGTACGAAATGGACCGCAAGATGAATGATCTTTCCTTGATCATGATTGATCGAGCCAGGCGTCTCATCACTCCGGCCACGGTCTATGCCGTGCATCCGGTGATAACCCTCTCCCCGAATGGGGCCTTACTCCTGGAAAACGGACTGTCTGTGAGTTTGCCTCCACACGAACAAGACCCTCAGACAAGATACCTCGCCGCAGTCATCTGCACCATCGGGCCGACTCTGGAAGAGACCTGCCGCCAGCTCACCAAGCAGGGGGATCTTCTCCATGCCGTATTCCTGGATGGCGCGGGGGTTTCCCTCATAGAGGCTGTTGGCGAGCGAGCCTATGAGCTTATGTCCCAACGCGCCCGCTCTGAGAGGCTCTTCATTGGTTGCCGTTTTGCGCCGGGTTATGCGAGCATGCCAATGACAGACCAGACTCTGCTCTTCAGACTGGTGGATGGAGCGGCTATCGGGGTGTACTTGAAGAAAAGCATGGTCATGACCCCTAACAAATCGCTCTCCTTTTTTGTCAGATTGACGAGCGAGAAGACTTCATCAAGACATATTTTGAAGTGTCAAAGCTGCCAGACAAGAGACTGCAAATTCAGGGTCCATAAAAAGCCATAAGCGGGTCCGCAGCTAGAAAAAACTGCGAATTTCGAACCACTTTGAAGGGAATATCACGGGTGAAACGGCAGGTAATTTCTCTTGAAATTTGGCCCCCTCTACGAAGACAGACCAGTTGGGGGCATACTTGAACAGAGAAGTTGATGATGATTCCCTATCAGATCCCACAGGCTACTGGGCCACCCTCGGGGCACGGTTCCCTTTTTTCTTTCCTTCTTGCCCCAGCAGGCTCACCAGCAAATCCTTCCTCCGCTGGCAGAGCGTTGAGCGCCTCGTCCATCTCCATAAATGCTTGTACACCGCGGCCGAGATTAGCATCCACCAGAGCCAATGTCCACAAGAGGCCCCACCAGGTGTCATACCACTTCTTTTTCTTGCTCATCTATCCAACTCCCTTGAGAAGTCAGGTCCACCCACCGGAGTGTCTGAACCTCTGACCTTAAATAAAGCTAAGACGGCATAAAGCCATGTCAAGGAGAGGATGTTTTTACTCAAGGTTGAGATTTTATATGACAAGTTTGCTGAACTGAGCTAGATATCCTCGAAAGAGATCATCACAGAGGCAAAATCATAATTCACCTATTTTTAGTGAGGAAAAAATGGATATCCAAATCAGAAGAGCCGAAGAAGGTGATCTGCCACAAATACTTAATCTCTATGCCCAACCAGATATGGACAACGGAAAGGTATTGCCCCTGGACACCGCCAGGAAGCTCTTTAACAAGCTGAAAAAATACCCGGAATACACAATTTTTGTGGCGACTTCTAAGGGCGAGACGGTTGGGACTTTTTCGCTGTTGATTATGGACAATCTGGTGCATGGGGGAACTCCCTCAGGCATTGTGGAAGCAGTAGCCGTAGTTCCCAAATATCATGGAATTGGCATTGGCAAGAAAATGATGGGATTTGCTATGGATCGTTGCCGAGAATTCGGCTGCTACAAGTTGATTCTATCTACGAATTTGAGAAGGGACAAAGCGCATCGCTTTTATGAAAGTCTGGGATTTGAGCGCCACGGTTACAGCTTTTTGATAAGTCCATGAACTGATTATCCTCTATGCTCTATGCTCCACTCTCCATGCTCTATACCCTATGCTCTATACCCTATGCCCTATGCCCCCTATGCCCCCTATGCCCTATGCCTACAACAAAATCATACACTTTTGTGGATTTAGAAACAGGTAGATTTCCTCTCCCTCTTCTCGCGGCACGTTATGTGGAGCCTGCACCCTGATCATATTGCCATTTACGCTTACGAAAAAGTAAAGAAAGTTACCCAAGTACGCCTTGTGGACA
>Ga0209536_100012192_pt1 | contig 12524 bp, 11 predicted proteins | sample DeeMarSeWOR28_12_FD_187461 | JGI IMG/M metagenome (GOLD analysis project Ga0209536, IMG submission 187461) | Marine sediment microbial communities from White Oak River estuary, North Carolina - WOR-2-8_12 (SPAdes) (version 2) | ecosystem: Environmental > Aquatic > Marine > Intertidal zone >...
TACTGCAGATATTGAACTGGCCTATACCCTTGCAGATGGACTTGAATATATCAGGACTGGTCTAAAAGCAGGTCTGGATATTGATCGGTTTGCCCCCAGGATTTCTTTTTTCTGGGCCATTGGGATGAATCATTTTATGGAAATTGCTAAAATGAGGGCAGGAAGAATGTTGTGGGCCAAACTTGTAAAACAGTTCAATCCTAAAAATCAGAAATCGTTGGCGCTCAGGACTCATTCTCAGACCAGTGGTTGGAGCCTTACCGAGCAGGATCCCTTCAACAATGTTGCCAGAACGGCCATTGAAGCTTTGGCGGCGGCCCTGGGGGGCACTCAAAGCCTTCATACGAATGCCCTGGATGAGGCCATTGCCTTACCCACAGATTTTTCCGCACGGATTGCACGAAACACACAAATCTATCTCCAGGAAGAAACAAAAATTACCAAAACGGTCGATCCATGGGCCGGCAGTTATTATGTCGAATATTTAACAGATGAAATAGCTAAAAAAGCCTGGAGTCTGATTCAGGAAGTAGAAGAGCATGGGGGAATGACCAAAGCAATTGAAGCAGGTATCCCCAAAATGCGAATTGAACAGGCCGCAGCAAAAAAACAGGCTCGTATAGACAGCGGACAAGATATCATTGTAGGAGTTAATAAATATCAGCTGGAAGAAGAAGAAGAATTACAAATTCTTGAGGTGGACAACGCAGAGGTTCGAAGGCAACAAATAGAGCGATTAGAAAAATTAAAACAGGAAAGGGATAATTCAGAAGTAAGTCGTATCCTTCAAAAATTAACGAAGGCTGCAAAAGATAAATCAGCGGGAAAATCTGCTAAGGATGAAAACAATTTGTTAGCTTTAGCAATAGAAGCAGCCAGGGCCAAAGCAACATTGGGTGAAATCAGCGATGCTCTGGAAGAAGCTTTTGGAAGATACAAAGCAAAAATTCAATCATTTACTGGAGTGTACGCAAAAGAAATCAAGAATGACCAAAGTTTTAAAAAAGCCCGAGAACTGGCAGATGAATTTGCAAAACAGGAAGGTCGGAGGCCTCGTATAATGATTGCGAAAATGGGACAGGATGGACATGATCGCGGTGCTAAAGTTGTAGCTACCGGATATGCCGATCTTGGGTTTGACGTTGATATAGGCCCTTTATTCCAAACTCCTGAAGAAGCGGCAAAACAGGCTGTGGAAAATGATGTCCATATCCTTGGGGTTTCTTCTTTGGCTGCCGGTCATAAAACCTTAGTGCCGCAAGTTTTGGAAGAGTTGAAAAAGTACGGCAGAGAAGATATTATGGTAATTGTGGGGGGCGTAATCCCCAAACAGGATTACCAATATTTATTTGATGCAGGCGCAGCCGCCGTATTTGGCCCCGGCACTAAAATTAGTGATACGGCTATCCGGATACTTGAGATTTTAATTGATTAATTGGTTTAGATATCTGTAGCAATAGATGAAGAGCCTTACTTTAACCAACTTTAACACCATTGGGAGAGTTATTCACTTTGTGTTAACAAAATACTTTTTAGTGCATTGTAAATAATTGTATTTTTAACCCCTAACTTACTTCAATTATGGGCAAGATTATTGCTATCGCAAACCAAAAGGGTGGGGTTGGCAAAACTACTACCACAGTTAATCTGGCTGCCTCGCTGGGTGTACTTGAAAAAAAGGTGTTATTGATTGATGCTGATCCCCAGGCCAATGCTACTTCCGGATTAGGTATTAATGTAGATGAAATTCAGATTGGCACATACCAGTTATTAGAACATACAAAGGCCGCCGGAGAAACAATTATTAATACTTCTTCTCCCAATGTAGACTTAATTCCCGCTCATATAGACCTTGTGGCCATTGAAATTGAATTGGTGGACAAGGATGAAAGGGAGTATATGATGAAGAAAGCCATTGGTGATTTAAGGGCGATTTACGACTATATACTTATAGACTGTGCACCTTCTCTGGGTCTGCTTACCTTAAATGCTTTAACAGCAGCAGACTCCGTAATTATCCCTATACAGTGTGAATATTTTGCGCTGGAAGGACTTGGAAAACTATTAAACACTATAAAAAGTATTCAAAGGATACATAATCCTGAATTAGATATTGAAGGCATGTTGCTAACTATGTACGATTCCAGATTACGCCTTTCTAATCAGGTTGTTGAAGAGGTCAGAAAACATTTCTCTGATATGGTTTTTGATACAATTATTCAACGAAATGTTCGACTTGGGGAAGCCCCCAGTTATGGCGAAAGCATTATAAAATATGATGCCAGTAGTAAAGGAGCTACAAACTACCTAAATATGGCCAACGAGCTATTGAAAAAAAATAGAGAAAAGGTATAATGGCTAAAGCAACCAGGAAACAGGCTTTAGGAAGAGGACTTTCCGCTCTGCTTAAAGATCCTGAAAATGATATTAACTCGGTATCGGACAGAAATGCCGATAAGGTTGTTGGCAATATTGTAGAACTTGATATAGATACCATAGATGTTAACCCTTTTCAACCCCGTTCCCATTTTAATGATGAAACGCTTCAGGAATTGGCTTCCTCAATAAGCGAATTAGGAGTTATTCAGCCAATTACAGTTAGAAAATCCGACTTTAATAAATTTCAGTTAGTCTCTGGAGAAAGGAGGTATAGGGCTTCTAAATTAATTGGCCTTAAGACCATTCCTGCATATATCAGAATTGCTAATGACCAGGAATCTCTTGAGATGGCTCTTGTTGAAAACATTCAGCGTCAGGACCTGGATCCTATCGAAATTGCACTTTCCTATAATCGTTTAATCAATGAAATAGGTTTGACACAGGAAAAATTAAGCGAAAGGGTTGGTAAAAAAAGGTCGACCATTGCTAATTATCTTCGTTTATTGCGTTTAGATCCAATCATTCAAACAGGAATGCGGGATGGTTTTATTTCTATGGGTCATGGCAGGACACTTGTAAATATAGACAATAGAGAAGATCAGATTAGCCTATACGAAAAAATTGTAAAAAACAACTTATCTGTAAGGGAAACTGAGCAACTTGTGAAACAATATCACGAAGGACCTCTTCAGAAGAAGACTACAAAAAAATCGTCTGGGGCATCGGCACTTGTAGTTGAAGGAACCAAACAACTTAAACACTATCTTTCTACCAATATAACAGTCAATTCTGCAGAAGACGGCAAGGGTAAGATAAGTATCCCCTTCAGTTCAGAAGATGACTTTCAGCGATTGAAAAAACTAATTACAGGTGAGTAAAACCCTTGTACTTCTATGTTTACTATTTTTCCCTGTACTTTCTCCCTTGGCCCAGGAAGGTCAACAAGAAAGTCCTAAAGATTCTGTCCCGCAAATTGCTGAAAAACGAGATATTATTGTAGAAGGTAAAGTAGAAAAGAAGCGAATTAATCCTTTAGCCCCAAGTAGGGCGGCATTTTATTCTGCTATTCTGCCAGGATTAGGTCAGGCCTATAATAAACGTTATTGGAAAGTGCCTATTGTTATTGGGGCCATAGGCGTAGGAATCTACGCGTATAACTATAATAATGATCTCTATGTCCGCTTCAGAACGGCTTTCAAAAGAAGGAGAGCTGGTTTTACGGATGATGAATTCTATGATGTTAACGGGTCCGGAATTGTTCCCGGTAGTCCCGACTTTTCTGACGATGCCCTGCAGGATGGACAGGAACGCTATCAAAGAGATCGCGACTTAGCCTTGTTTATTACACTTGCGCTTTATGCCCTGAATATCATTGATGCTAATGTGGATGCACATTTAAAACAATTTAATGTAGACGACGATCTGGGTTTGGATATCAAGCCATATCTTGAATATAACCCAATTATAGGCAATCCTAATTATGGAGTGGCCATAACCATTAATTTCTAAAATATGAATATAGGCTTGTTCGGCTATGGGAAAATGGGGAAAATGATTGAAAAAATCGCTATCCAAAGAAATCATACCATAGTTGCGAAAGTAGATGTGGATTCAAAAGAAATTGACTATACCAATATGGATATGGCAATAGATTTCAGCAGTCCTGAGGCGGCATATAACAATATTAAGGGTTGTCTCGAGCATAATATTCCGGTTATCTCCGGGACAACAGGCTGGCTTAACGATTATGAGAAAATAATTTCTTTTTGCAAAAATAAAAACGGTGCCTTTATTTATGCTTCAAATTTTAGTTTGGGTGTAAATCTGTTCTTTCAGTTAAACAGGTATTTGGCCAAAATGATGCGTAATTTACCACAATATAAAGCATCGATTGAGGAAACCCATCATCTGCAAAAACTTGATGCTCCCAGCGGAACAGCAATATCGCTTGCTGAAGATATTATTGACAATTCTGCCTATGAAGGCTGGCTTTTGGGAAAATCGCATGACCAAAATATCCCTATTACTTCCAAAAGGATTGCAGATGAATACGGAACACATGTTGTTTCTTATGAAAATGAAATAGATGAGATAGTTATTAAGCACAAAGCTTATAATAGAGAAGGTTTTGCCTTGGGTGCAATTGTAGCCGCCGAATGGTTAATTGGAAAAAAGGGTGTATTTACAATGAAAGATGTGTTAAACCTGGGTTAATTTTGGTAACAAATCAGGCCAAGCAACGTCTGTAAAAAGAGAAATAAGAGTATGAACGGTACAAATTGGATTATCTTCATTTTAGTTATACAAGTCATTCATTTTTTAGGGACTTGGAAACTATATATTAAAGCAGGAAGAAAACCTTGGGAAGCAATAATTCCTGTGTATAATGCCATAGTTTTAATGCAAATAATCAGGAGACCTAAATGGTGGGTAATTCTTCTTTTTATCCCTATTATAAATCTTCTGATGTTTCCGGTAATTTGGGTTGAAACCATACGAAGTTTTGGGAGAAATAGAATTCTTGAAACATGGCTGGTAATACTCACCCTTGGTTTTTATATATTCTATGTGAATTATAGCCTCGATGTAGCCTATATTAAGGACAGGAGTCTGCATCCGAAAAGTGGATCAGGAGAATGGGTTAGCTCAATCGTATTTGCTATAGTAGCCGCCACACTGGTTCATACTTATTTCATCCAGCCATATGTAATCCCGACCGGTTCCCTGGAACGAACGCTGCGGATTGGCGACCTGTTATTTGTGAGTAAATTTCACTATGGGGCTCGTACACCAATGACTACTATAGCTGCTCCAATGGTGCATGATACAATACCGGGATTAGGAATCAGGTCTTATCTCAAGAAGCCCCAACTACCCTATTTTAGGTTACCCGGATTTGAAAAAGTCAAAAAAAATGATATCGTGGTTTTTAGCTGGCCGGCTGATACCGTCCGAGTATTTTTCAAAAAGGAAGAAGGAGTTAAAAAACCCATTGATAAAAAATCCAATTATGTGAAGCGATGTGTTGGAACTCCCGGCGATTCTCTATCCGTAATCGATGGTTTGGTATATATTAACGGCAAAAGGCTGCAACTGTCAGATAGAGCCAAACCGCAATATGATTATACCGTTTACTCACAGAAAGGAGTTTCATCAAGATTGCTTTTAAGTTTAGGCATAAATGAATTTTCACGAAAATACCTATCAGCTCCTTTAAACCAAAATCAATTTGATGCTATCAGCAAATACCTGATAGCCGGGGGGCAAAATGCAAAGGGCGAAATAGAGTTGATTACTGATGCAAGTGGTATTCCCACAAAAGTTATCAGACAAGCCGGTTTATCATTACGGGAAGAAACAGGTCGCCAGCGAACAGTGACCATTACTGATGAAATTTTACAGGAATTAAGAAATAATCCGGATATAGATTCTGTTGTGAAAATTATAGAACCCAAAGGGGTGAAAGGTTATAACATTTTCCCGCATGATCCTTTCTATCCATGGAATAACGACAATTTTGGGCCAATTTATATTCCTGAAAAAGGAGCAACCATTGCATTGACTCCAAAAGTTCTTCCATTTTATAAAAAGATTATTCGCGACTATGAAGGAAATACTATAGGAGTTTCGGGCAATCAGATTAGCATAAACGGCGAGGTTACGGATTCTTACACCTTTAAACAGGATTACTACTGGATGATGGGAGATAACAGGGATCACTCAGAAGATAGTCGAAGCTGGGGATATGTTCCGGCCAATCATATTGTTGGTAAGCCTATTTTTATATGGCTCAGCTTTGATAATTTCAACAAAGGAATTACCAATTGGAAACCTAGATGGGACAGGATTTTCACAACAGTTGGTGGTGATGGCGAACCCCGGTCTTATTTCAGGCATTTCCTTATTGCACTGGCAGCCTGGTTTATATTTGATTACTTTTGGAAACGCAGAAAGAAGCTTAAAAAATAAATTTTTATTTTTCCGGGTGGAATAAAATCTGTAATTGATGACCTTGTTACTCCATCCTACCTACTTACCTAATATTGCAACTTTTGCAACTCTTGTGCAAAATAGTATTATCTGGGAGGTATGTGATAATTATCAAAAACAAACCTATCGCAACAGGGCATTTATTTGTACAGATCAGGGTAAATTTATGATGAATATTCCAATCAAACATGTTGGTGGCAAAGAGGGAAGACAGAAATATAAAGATGTAAAGCTGGATAATGATTACAGATGGCAGCGGCAACATTGGAGGACGCTTCAGACCGCATACAGAACATCTCCTTTTTTTGAATATTACGAGGATGACCTGGCCCCTATCTTCATGAAGAATCACTCATATTTATTGGATTTTAATCTTTTTGCCATTGATATTATTGCCGGTTGTCTGCAATTCAAGAATTATAGAAGATATACGGCACTTTACGAATCAAAACCCAAAGGGGTTTTTGATGCCAGGTTTTTGGTGAACGCAAAAAAAACAATTAATATAAGGCAAAAAAGCTATACGCAGGTATTTAATTCAAGGCATGGGTTTATTGAAAATTGTAGTGTCCTGGATTTATTATTCAACGAAGGTCCTGCAAGTCTTGATTATTTAATGAATCAAAATCTTGATTTTTTAAATGCTTAGATTCCTGCTGCATTACGGTATTCATATCCTGGTTCCTATAGCGGTTGGACTCCTGTTTTATAAGGATAAAAAAATATGGATAATCCTTATTCTCCTATCGGGCATTTTAATTGACATTGATCATCTTATTGCAAACCCAATCTTTGACCCTGGCAGATGCAGTATTAATTTTCATCCTCTTCACTCCTATTGGGCAATTGTTATTTATATTTTGCTCTTTTTATATAAATATACCCGGATTATAGGGCTGGCTTTGCTCATCCATATATTCGCTGATTCCATAGATTGTTACTTCGTGTTGTCAGAGGCGAATTGAAGCCTTTACCGGGTAGTGGTCGGATAGTCTTAAATCAAAGTTCTGATGTGTAATGACCTCCATGGTCTTATCGGTTAAAATAAAATCGATGCGAAATGGCACAATCTTTAAATCAAAGGTTTTACCAAAACCTGAACCTTTCTCGTCAAAGGTATCCTTCATTTCCCCTTTGGCAATACGATATACATTTGAAAATGGAGTGTTATTGAAATCTGCGCAAACTATGGTCCTATATGGCGATTCCTTTCTGTGATTATCAAATAATTGTACCTGTTGTTCCTGTAATTGAAATGTCTTTATCATTTTTTTATATGCCCTGGTTGCGCGCCTGATAGTTTTTACCCTGGATGGAATAATTTGAAATGATTGAAGGTGTAGATTATAGACCCGAATAGTATCCCCTTTATATTTGATATCCGCAAACAGGGCGTTATTGGCTGTATCAGGAAATTCCAGAGACCCACTGCTCACAATAGGGTATTTGGAAATAATAGCCTGGGTGCTTTTATGGGACGCATAGGGAGTTATATAGAAAAATGGATATTCTCTTAACCGTCTCATTCCTATTCTATCGGATTCCTGAAAACAGACTATATCAGGGTCCTGATCTTGGATAAAATTTATTATTTCAGTCCTGGTTGAATCACTTTTTGACCCACCTCTAAAATTAAAATCTCTGGTATTAAAAGTCATAATGCTCAGGGCTTTTTCCTCAGTGGGCCTATTCGAAGAACTAAATCTATAGAAGGACCCAAATAAAAAATAAGAAATAAGTACTGCGACTAATGATGCCAGAAACAGCTTCTTTTTTCGATATATCCAGTATAAAATAAATGGAATATTTAAGATGAAGCTAATTGGGAAGACCAAACTCAGAAATGCTAATGGAAGAAATGTCTTTGCCGAAATATAAGATGCAAGACAAGACAATAAAAGTGTAACCGCCAATGCCAAGTTTAAAAAGTAAACTATCCTATCAAAAAACGATAATTTTCTCACAGATTAGTCTTCTTTACCTGCCTTAAATAAAAAATCCTTTTCCGATTTCGACAGGCTTTCATACCCGGATTTACTAATCTTGTCCAGGATGGTATCTATCTTACGCTGCTTACTTTCCCTATCGTAATTTGCATTAGAAACATTCTTGCCCTTTGCGCGACGGTAGACTGTTTTTAGAGGTGCCTTTTTTTCTTTCTTCTTAAAAAGACCTTCAATACTTTCAATCATTTTAGTAAATCCTTCGCCTATGTCCCGACCTTTTAAAAGCTGTCTGGCATAAACGTATCCCAAAAAAGCACCCCCCAAATGAGCCAGATGCCCTCCTGCATTTCCACCGGATGGAATTTGAATTAAATCAACTATAACAAAGAAAGCCCCAATGTACCATAATTTGATATTGAACATGAAGAGCCTTACTTCCTGATTAGGAATATAGGCACAGATAAAAATTAATACAGCTGTTACACCTGCAGAGGCTCCTATCAAAGCAGCATTGGTACTTAAAAAAGCCGGGAATACATTGTAGCTCAGCAAAAAAACCAACCCCCCCAATATTACTCCTAAAAAATAAACGCTTATAAATTTTTTGGGGCTAAATAGATTGAGTAGAATTCTGCCGGTGAAATAAAGCATTATCATATTCCAAAATAGATGCCAAATACCCCCATGAAAAAAGGAATAGGTTACAAGAGACCAGGGTTGCGAAATAAAGTCTACAAAATCCTTTGGTAATTCAAACCATTGGATCAATGAATTGGAGGGCATTCGCATTAAAAATGTAAATAATCCGTTTATAATAAAAACAAATACATTTACCGCAATTAATTTTTCCGCAATACTAAGTCTTGCGAATTGATATTTTAAATTTCCAGAATCCATTCTAATCCCATCGATTTTGATTAAATTGATTTTTTTTCCAGTACCACATCATTAAAAATCCAAAAAGAGCTCCCCCTACATGAGCAAAATGTGCGATTCCATCGCCAAAAATAGAATATCCGGTAACCCCTGAAAATAAGTCCAGGCCGATTAATACAGGAATGAAAAATTTTGCTTTAATTGGAATTGGCAAGAAGATAAGGAATAATTCACTATTTGGATAAGACATCCCAAAGGCTACCAAAATACCATAAACTGCCCCCGATGCACCTACTGCCGGTGTATTGTAAGCACTTAAAAAATTATCAATAACACTCCGAGGTGCATAATTATACCAGTCCGGACTATATTGGCCTCCGGAAATAATTTCTATTATCTGACTTTTTGCCATTCCCGCATTCACAAGCGCCTCAATACCCTGATTGAAATAATAATAGTTTACACCCGAATGTATAAGTGCAGCCCCAATACCTGCAGAAAAATAAAAGAACAAAAATTTATTTCTTCCCCACATCCTTTCCAAAGGTGTGCCAAAGGCCCAGAGCGCATACATATTAAATAAAATATGCATAAATCCTCCGTGCATAAACATATGAGACAGTATCTGCCAAATTCCAAAATTCTCATTCTCCGGAAACCACAATGAAAACCATTGATACATCTGGTCTCCATAAAGACTTGTTGCTACAAAGAACAACACATTAACAATCAGCAGATGCTTTATGGCATCAGTTAATCTTCCCATCTATATAAATTTATTATCAATATCACGCTCTGTAATTGTAACGTAAATTGTTTTATTAAACGGGCTCCGGTTAGATTCCTTACAAGCAAACAATGCATTAACCAAAGCCTGTTGCGACTCATTATCCAATATTTCTCCGGTTTTTACTGCCAAAGACTTGCAAAGTGCTTTTGACAACACTTCAGACTGGGTAAATCCATTTCCGTTTATCTCCATTTGATAATCGGAAATTAATTGATCCAGGATAATTCCTATTTCACTCTCATTAATAAGCTGAGGGATTCCAGTGATTTGAAGTTCATCATGTGTAAAAGGACCAAAAGCAAAACCCAGAGATGTCAGACTTCCTTGGATTTCCTTAAGAACTGCCAATTCAGATTTTGAAAAAGTAAGTGTCAGGGGGAAAAGCAATTGCTGGCTTAACGTCTCCTTCACCGTAATACTCTTGAGAAATTTTTCATATAGCACTCGTTGATGCGCGCGTCCCTGATCAATAATAAGCATCCCAGACTTTATTGTAGTTACAATATACTTTCTTCTTAGCTGAAATGTACTTGCGCCTATTCGGTCGAACTCTTCCTGTTCCTTAAAAATTGAACCTGTAATAGTATCAGATTCGAAATGTACGGTACTAAAACCCTCTCCCATCCCAACTTTCGACTCTAATCCCACATACATACTTTCCCAATCCCCGGATCGCTGCCGTGAAAAGGTGCTTTTGGTACTTTTCTCGAATCCGCCTTCCGTAAATGGATTGTACCCAGGGTTAATAGTAATGCCGGGTTGTTGGGCCTGTCTGTTTAATTGGATATAAGGTGTATCCAAATTCTGATCTTTGTCAAAATCTAAAACGGGACTTACATTAAACTGACCCAGGCTGTGTTTTATTGTTGATTTTAAGATAGCATATAAAGTATGTTCGTCATCAAACTTAATTTCCGTCTTAGTCGGATGAATATTAATATCTATAGATGACGGATCGACTTCGAGATATAAAAAGTAGCCGGGACTTGTATCCGGTCTCAACAGTCCTTCAAACGCAGCCATAACCGCGTGATGAAGATATGGGCTTTTAATAAAGCGATGGTTTACAAAAAAGAATTGTTCACCCCTGCTTTTTTTTGCATATTCCGGCTTGCAAATAAAACCTGATATTTTAACTACCTGGGTTTCTTCTGCTACAGGCACCAACTTTTCTTTGGTTTTCATGCCGAATATATGTACAACTCGTTTTTTTAAATTTGTTGCAGGCAGGTTGAATAACTCGTTGTTGTTGTTATAAAAATAAAAATGTACGGACTGATGTGCCAGAGCTATCCTGTGAAATTCATCGGTTATATGCCGTAATTCTACCTGGTTAGACTTCAAGAATTTTCTCCTTGCCGGAATATTAAAGAAGAGATTCTTTACGGATAAAGATGTTCCTTTTGGTGTAACGCTTACTTCCTGAGATAAAACTTTACTCCCCTCAATCCTAAGAAGGGTACCAACTTCATCTCCCTCCATGCGCGTATTCATCTCAACATGCGCTATTGCTGCAATAGAGGCCAGCGCTTCGCCTCGAAATCCTTTTGTATTTAAATGAAATAAATCTTCAGCACAATTAATTTTGGAAGTAGCGTGCCTTTCAAAGCTTAATCTGGCATCCGTTACGCTCATACCCAACCCGTCATCCACAATCTGGATTAAAGTCTTTCCTCCATCTTTTACAATTAATTTTATGGTAGTGGCTCCTGCATCAATGGCATTCTCTAATAACTCTTTGACCACAGAAGCCGGGCGTTGGACTACTTCACCGGCGGCTATCTGATTAGCCACATGGTCTGGCAAAAGCTGTATAATATCTGCCATTATTTTGTAAAGAAGATTGATAAATCAAAATCGATAATATAAAGGAATATAAGGATTAGGATAACGATTATAATTAGCATTCTAAGTTTTAGGTTTTTATCACCAGCCCTCTTGATATCCGACATTGCATTGCTGAACTTTCCTTTCAATCCTTTTGGCGCATCTATCGTGGTTCGGAATTTATCAAGTTTTGGCTGCATTTTATAAGGGCTGCCTTCACCCTTATCGTCATAATAACGGGGTGTATAACTGTATTTTCTGTTCTTTCGTAATTTTGAAAATTTTCCCATGGGCCTTAGGCTCAAAGTTACTCAAAATCAAAAAATATGAAGAGATATCCTTCCTAAAAATTGTTAACAGTTCTCATTCCGCTTGTTACGCGAACTACATTTTGCAACAGAATCCATTAGTACCTGGTTGTGAAATGGTGCAGAATTAATCCTGCGGAGAAACCAATTAAAGTAAAGCCATTTTAATAGCAGCAATCGCAGCTTCAATTCCTTTATTCCCGTACTTACCGCCACTCCTGTCTTTTGCCTGTTGAAGATTATCATCGGTTAATACACAAAAAATTACCGGGGTGTCGGTAATCACATTCAGGTCTTTTATGCCCTGGGCGGCAGCACTGCACACAAAATCAAAGTGCTTGGTTTCCCCTCGAATTACGCTACCTATCGCAATTACGGCATCCGGATTATTTTTCTGTATCATCTTTT
>Ga0209536_100012193_pt1 | contig 12523 bp, 7 predicted proteins | sample DeeMarSeWOR28_12_FD_187461 | JGI IMG/M metagenome (GOLD analysis project Ga0209536, IMG submission 187461) | Marine sediment microbial communities from White Oak River estuary, North Carolina - WOR-2-8_12 (SPAdes) (version 2) | ecosystem: Environmental > Aquatic > Marine > Intertidal zone >...
ACTCCCATTGCCCGAGGATGTATGGCATGGGTTCCCCGCTTTCCAGGCGATCCAGAACGAGATGCAAGGATTCAACCTGGGATGGCTCCAACTTGTGTTCTGGATAGGCGATCACCCAAGCGCGCGGCTTATCGATGATAGATGCCAGCAGGACCTGAGCGTCCAGATATGCCGAGTCACTGACAGCGCTGAGCTGTCTGCGAAGGGCGGTCTGGGCTTCCCGTATATTCAAATGCGGCATCTATTGGGTGTTGTTCCAGCGGCTCTGGTAGAGCTGTAGGATGGGGATCAGACTTCCAAGCCGATGGCTGCCAGACGTTCTGATTCATCACGGGTCGCAAGCTCATCGATGAATTCGTCGATATCACCCTCCATCACCACAGGCAAGTTGTAATTAGAAATGTTTACACGGTGATCGGTGACGCGGGATTGCGGGTAATTATACGTACGGATTTTCTCAGAACGCTCACCAGTTCCGACTTGAGAGCGGCGCGCTTCATCTACTTCTAGGCGGCGTTTTTCCTCTTCGATCTCGTACAGCCGGGCGCGCAGAATGCTCATCGCTCGCAGGCGGTTTTGCAGCTGGGAGCGCTCGTCTTGGCATTGGACGACCATGCCCGTGGGGTGGTGGGTGATCCGAATGGCAGTGGAGTTTTTCTGCACGTTCTGTCCACCGGCTCCGGCAGATTTGTAGACATCGATGCGGATATCGCTATCCGGGATATCGATCTCTACATCGTCCACTTCAGCCAGCACAGCAACTGTGGCAGCCGACGTATGGATCCTGCCTTGTGATTCGGTCACCGGTACGCGCTGAACGCGGTGCACGCCGGATTCATATTTCAGGCGGGAATATGCACCTTTCCCCTTGACCAAGAAGATGATCTCTTTATAGCCGCCGATGCCGATCTCATTTGCAGAGAGCACGTCGATATCCCAGCCCCGGTTCTCTGCATAGCGAGTGTACATACGGAACAGATCAGCGGCGAATAAGGCTGCCTCGTCTCCTCCGGTGCCGGCACGGATCTCCATGATCACATTGCGCATGTCCCGCTTGTCCTTTGGCAGCAGCATTGTTTTCAATTCATTTTCCAGGCGCTCTGCTAACGGACTCAGATCGCTGACTTCAGCTTCAGCCAACCCGCGTAGCTCTTCGTCATCTGTGTCGAGCAAGGACTGAGCTTCCTCAAGACGGCTCAGCACCTGGCGGTACTCTCCTGCTTTAGACACCAACGGCTCAAGCTCTGCGCGCTCCATACCCAGCTCTGCCGCGCGATGATAGTCGCCGCCGACCTCCATCAGCAACTGGTTGATCTCATCGTATCGGGTTTCGATACCTACAATTTTTTCAAGCATACTCGTTATTCCAAATATTATCAGGAATAATGCAGTAGGTGAGGTGGTGGGAGTGTTTGGGCGGGCTTGCCCGCCCAAACACTCCCTATTCCCCTGGAACTGCATAAATTCTAAGATATTGCACCATAAAGGCACAAAGCTCACATTGCCGTCCTGTGATCTTTGTGCCTGCACAGAGCCTCTGTATTATACCATTCCTGTGCGGTGCTGCCTTTCAGAGTCTCCGGCTGGCCGGAAGAGGATTCATCAAACTCCAGCACAAGTCGTGCTAACAAAGTTGTAATCGGGTATAATAGCACCAAACAGTTGAAAAACCTTGCCATAATTCAATATATTTGGTATATAATTAGATAATTCTCAGGGGAATTTTCAGGCTTCTGGACGGCCAGGGGCTTGTAGGTTATTTACCAGCATAGTATAATCAGCGAACTGTCGTTCCCCCTTTTTATGCACCAGAACTAACCCTTTGAAAACCATAGCGATTGATATCGCGTCATCAAACCCATGATGTGGGCATCATAGCGGCGTGATTAGACTACACACCGAGATTAACATTTCCGAGATAACAGATATGAAAATAATTGAATTAGAAAATACTCCATTGACTGATTTGCGTCAGAGAGCCAAGGATCTTAAGGTCCCGGGCGCAAACCGGCTTAAGAAAGAAGACCTGATCCTGCGCATCCAGCAGTTCGAAGCTGAGCAGGCTGGATTAGAATTGCGCGGTGGCATTCTGGAAATCATGAATGAGGGGATCGGATTCCTTCGTTCAGGACACTACCAGCCAGGTCCGTATGATGTCTATGTATCCCAGTCGCAAATCCGACGTTACAACCTGCGAAACGGCGACCTGATCATCGGTCATGTCCGTCCACCTCGCGAGACAGAGCGTCATTACGGCTTACTCAAGGTGGAAAGTGTCAACGGTATCGATCCAGAGGAAGCGAAGCGGCGACCGGTGTTTGAATCGCTAACCCCGATCTTCCCGGATGTTCGCTTTGACCTGGAAACAGACCGTCACACGCTGGCAACCCGGCTGATCAACGTGGTCACCCCGATTGGGCGGGGTCAACGTGGTCTGATCGTTTCTCCTCCCAAAGCTGGCAAGACCACCATTCTAAAACAGTTAGCCAACGCTGTCTCCACTAAGTATCCAGATGTCCACCTGATGGTAGCGTTGATCGGTGAGCGCCCGGAAGAAGTGACCGACATGGACCGCTCGGTTGATGCAGAGGTGATCTCTTCCACTTTCGATGAGCCGGTCACTTCCCATGTGCGTTACGCGGAAATGGTGCTGGAGCGTGCCAAGCGGCTCGTCGAAGTTGGACGGCACGTGGTTATCCTGATGGACTCGATTACCCGTCTGGCGCGCGCTTACAACCTGGTGGTCACACCCTCCGGACGTACGCTCTCCGGTGGTATCGATCCATCTGCACTTTATCCACCCAAGCGCTTTTTTGGCGCAGCGCGTAATATCGAGGAAGGTGGCTCTCTAACCATTATTGCTACCTGCCTGATAGATACCGGGTCCAGGATGGACGATGTGGTTTACGAAGAGTTCAAAGGTACCGGTAATATGGAGCTTCACCTTTCCCGGCGGCTTCAGGAGAGGCGTATCTTCCCGGCTATCGATATCGAACGCTCCTCCACCCGCAGGGAAGAACTGCTCTTAGGTCCAGATTACACACAGCGTGTATGGCTTATGCGCCGTATGTACGACCAGATGGTTGCTTCACCTCCTCTCGGGGCAGGGCTTGACGCGACCACGGCAACCGAGGCCATTCTGCAGCGCCTCTCTCGAACTGCTGACAACCAGGAATTCCTTGAAACACTAACCGAGGATATTTAGTCTCTCTGTTGTTCTCCTGGTAGTTCCCAGGATTTCCTCAAAGCCCACATGACCTCTGAATCGAATCGCATCCTGTCGATCGCGGCCTGGATTCTGGCTGCCTGTCTGGTTGTTCTAGCAGTTTACCTGGGTTGGAATACATGGTCTGCCCGGGCTCAAGTACATGCCACAGCGGTTGAGGACCAGGCTATCCTTTTGCCCACCATAATTCCGCCCCAGGGGGACGGATCGCCGGTCTCCTTGCCGATTTTCGCAGAACTACCTGTTGGTCAAGAGCCCGCAGTCTCACGCCAGGCGTCCTTGCATACCACGATCCCCAACCGCCCAAGGCTGGATATTACCAGCTATCTGGTTGACATCGGCGACTCGGTGTTCGAGATTGCGAGCAGGTTCAACATTACCCCAGAGACTCTGTTATGGGCTAATTATGACTTATTGAACGACAATCCGGATTTGATCTCGATCGGTATGGAGCTGAAAATCCCGCCCACGAATGGCGTCTACTACCAGTGGCAGGAGAACGATACGATTGAAAGCATCGCTGCAAGGTTCGAGGCCAATCCGGAAGATGTACTGAGTTGGAGTGGAAATGGCCTGGACCTGACCAACCCGGTCATGGAGCCCGGGAGCTGGATAATGGTCCCTGGTGGGCATCGAGAGTTCCGGCAATGGATTATCCCGGTCATTCCACGCGGCCGGGCCGGGGTCTCTCGGGAATTGTATGGGGCCGGGGCATGCCAGGGGAGTTATGATGGTGCCTATGGTACGGGTGGTTTTGTCTGGCCAGCCGGGAACCATGTTCTGTCAGGCAATGATTACTGGTCTGGACATCTGGGTATCGACGTCGCGGCTGGTGAGGGGGCGCAGGTCTACACTGCTGATAGCGGAGTAGTTGTATTTGCCGGCTGGGCGAACGGGGGCTACGGGAATATGGTCATGATTGATCATGGTAACGGCTACCAGACGCTGTATGCGCATATGAACCAGGTAAGTGTATCCTGTGGTCAGAGCGTGAACCAGGGGCAGACCATCGGCTACTCCGGGAGCACCGGGAATTCGACTGGCGCCCATCTGCATTTTGAAGTCCGCTACCAGGGTGGATTCGTCAGTCCCTGGTTTGTTCTGCCAGCTCCCTGATAGTCGCAGGGGCTGTAACATCAGGTTGTCAGAAGACTGGAGTATTGTATGGCTAAGGATGAGAACGAGACTCTAACAGAGATGATTGCCGAGACCGACAGCTATCTGGTCTGGCGCGCAGAAGAACCAGATGGTGAAGTGACTTACCATCTGCAGCTAAATAATGTGACGATCCACTTTTTTCAAGAAGAATGGGACGAGTTTATAGCACTTGCTCATATTCTGGTTTGATCAGTCTCAGCGGGTTATTTTCTCCACATAGGGGATAACACCTCGGCAAGCCTCAGTGAACTGAGTGGAAACAGTCTCCCAGGTCAGCGGTCCGGGGTTGCTCAGCCACGCCATATGGATTGCATAGGAAAGGCATCCTGGTCCCGCATGGTAGTTTGCGACCGTGAAGCGCCATAAATCTTCGTAATTGCTCACTTTGCCAGGTATTTCTTCGGTAGCAGTGTTCACTATTGTGGCTACCTGTTCACAGTTGGCCTTTAATGTACCTGCAAACAGCGATACGCTCATACTGGCGTGCGACAGGTCAACACCAGCAGGGCAATCGGAGCAATTCGAGTTGGCCTCTATTGCGAGCGCGCCGCGCAGAATTGCCTGTTCATCTGGTTTCAGCTTTAGATAGCCTCCCTCGCAGGCATCTTCGGCGAGCACCAGGGGACAGAACTGTTCGAAAAACTCTTCATTCCAGAGCAAGATCGCATCCGCTCCATTGTCCGTGATCTGTCCCAGACCAAATTCATAAGGAACACGGAATACGCCCGGCCAGAACTGGCTCTCCTGTGCAAACAGATTTTTCAATAATTGGGCAGGGATGCTGGTTTCTTGTGAGACTTCGATAATCCGTTCATCGAACTGGTTCTGCCATGTCTCGACAATCAGGCGCGCTTTTTCCAACCCGCAAGCGTCTGCATAACCATTGGGAAGCAGACCTGTAGTCGCACAGCTGCTTGCATCGACAACTCCCTGGGCTATCAACCTGCCTGCCAGATAAAAATACGCTTCATCTGAGAGCAGCAGCACGCTCTCTTCAGGTGTTGAGAGCCACTCCGGCAACCCGCCGACAGGTGGGAACACTTCCCACGTTTTGGCGCAGCTGGTGAGCGGCTCGCCGCGCCATTGTGTGCTGAGGACATCGACATAGTATCCACCACCACCTGGTGTGGAGGACACACCTGAATCGACGACCCGTACCTGAGCGGTGAACTTCTCGCTGGAGTCACCATAGCTGGAGTCAGCCCAAAATTCTACTGTTACTCCTAGAACTGGCGTTGCCTTAAGAGGCAGAACGCAGCGGTCTCCATCACAGTAGAAAGGCAGGTCCCCGTATGTCCCCTGGATAGAGGTTATCTTCTCGTTTGGCAGCGGTTCCTCTCCTACAAGCAGCAGGGAGGGTAGAGTTGTGCAGTAATTATCCGGCGGTACCGGGGAGCAACCCTCGAGGTAGAGCCAGATAACCGGTACGGGCAGCTCGATCACCACTTCGCGCTCTACTGGCCTGGAGGATGCCAGGTGCATGTAATAGCCTGTGCAGGCGGAGGTATTCTGGTTCCCTTTAACGATTTGCTTGCAGGGGGGAGTGGCGAGCCAGGCGTTGTAGAGTTCGGTGCCGCAGCCATCGAGCACTTCACCGGCGGTCGGTATGCCTTCATGGTCAACCAGGATGCGGCACGAGATCTGGTTGTCGCTCCAGCGTATCATCCACCACTCATATTCAGTTACTGGGACGATTATTGTAGTTTGGCGACTTGGAGTTTGGGCAGCAGCAGAATTGTATATCCCCCCAGAAATGGCACTCATGAGGAATAAAAGCGAGATCGATAAGATAATGCTTCGCTTAATCTTGGCCATGCAAAGGTACATTATCATGATCATACAGGCTTGTCAACTATTACCAGCAGAATTATCAAAAATGCAACCAACTGTGCACTTGCCTACCCCCGCCGCACATGATACACTCTGTTCACTATGGCCGTGCGTGTGTTAATTGTATCACCGGATACCGGCTTTGGGGGACTGATCCAGCAGACGCTGGAGAGATCGGAAGAGTACGAGCCAGTTCTGGTTTCTACTGGACGTCAGGCGTTGGAATTAGCCAAGCAGGTACCCGTCGATCTGGCCATACTGGACGAGGACACCGCGGACCTCAAGGTCGGCGAGCTAGGACCAGTCATGCAGGCGATCAATTCCGAAATGAGGATCGTATTGATCCCAGCAGATGAGCCGGATAGACTGAAAAAAACGGCCGGGATGCAGATCAATGGTTACCTGACAAAGCCCTTCTACCTGCCGGACCTGGTGGATATCCTTGACTCAGCCCTGGCTGAGGTGCCAGCTGAAGAGGCAGCAGATGACATCCAGGAAGAAGATGAGCTAGCTGCGGAAGAAGGTGCCAAGGAGCACTCATCGCTTGAGAGCGAGCCTCAATCCGCGGCAGGTGAAAATGCGTCCTGGATGGGGGATATCAGTCTGGCTGCGCAGCATCTGGCGCGGTTGACGATGTCCACTTCATCTCAGGCGGCGCTGGTTCTGCGCCAAAACAAATTATGGGCTTATGCCGGTCAGCTCAGCCGGGAAGCCGCCGACGAACTTGCGAATATTGTCCAGCACAGCGGGCAGCCTGGGCGCGTTGGCGAACGTGGGTCTGCCGAGCGAGATATCGATCTGGCTCGCTTCGTTCACCTGAAAACCACCGGCAAAGAGCACCTGCTGTATGCCACCAATCTCGAAAGTGACGACCTGCTCGTCCTGGCATTCGATGCGCGCACCCCATTCAGTGAAATCCGTATTCAAGCCAATTCATTGGCGGCTGCCCTAGCCTCTCCAACCCAGCAGGACCTGTATTCTCCATATACGCTCCCTGCAGATGCTTCCGTGATGTCGACACCGGCTGTGGAAGTGGAAAATAACCATGATTTGGGTTGGGCACTGGAGTTCGACCCCTGGCAAGAGGAGCAGTTCGAGGAAGAGGAGGCTACCAACCTCTGGGATGACAGGGGAGAGGTGGTGAGTGGGGTCTCAAGCCAGGAACATAGCCAGCAATCAGCCGCACGAGTACTCAGCCCGCAGCAGCCTTTTGGTTCTGCTGCCCAGACTATGACCTGGGAGGACGAGGACGACCCGGATTCTACCCAACCGGTTCGTGTGAACGAAGCAAAGAAAGCCGGTGAACCATCTGGCTCAGCTGCGGTATTCGATTTGCATTATGCCTGCATACTCGTGCCACGGCTGCCAGAACATTATTTGATTGGTGACCTTGCCTCACAGCTGTCGCACTGGATGCGGCGGTTGTCGCTGGCATTTGGGTGGCGGCTGGAGTACTTAGCTCTGCGCCCCGGATGGCTGCAGTGGATTGCGGGTGTTGAGCCGGATACTTCTGCAGAGCATGTTGTCCGCGTTATCCGCCGTAGCACATCAGACCTAATATTTGCTGAATATCCACGCTATGCCGCGGATAATCCATCGGACGATTTCTGGGCGCCAGGCTACCTGGTGATGACCAGCCTGAAACCGCTGCCAGGCGATATCGTTAAAGGATTTGTCGACCGGACTCGCCTGCGGCAGGGGGTTTCTGGCGAGGATTGAAATTGAGGTGAAATGCCGCCAAGTCTGTATCTTATCGACGGTCATGCACTCGCATACCGGACCTATTATGCCCTAACACGCGGTTCGAGTTCTGCATTCATAACCCGCAGTGGGGAACCGACTGCGGGTGTTTTCGGTTTCACCAGTGTCCTGCTTCGAATTCTGGAGCAGGAGCGCCCGGATTATATTGCTGTGGCGTTCGATACCGGTAAGACATTCCGTGATGATATCTTCCCCGAGTATAAGGGCACGCGCGAAAAAATGCCCGAAGACCTGCAGCTGCAGATCGAGCGTTTGCGCCAGCTGGTAGATGCTTTCAATATCCCACGCCTGGAGATGGAAAATTTTGAAGCCGATGACGTGCTGGGCAGCATCGCTCAGCAAGCGGTCAAACAGGGTCTTGGGGTTAAGATTATCACCGGAGATCGTGATCTGCTTCAGCTGGTCAATGAGCGCATCATTGTCAACCTGCCGGGGAAATCACTCTCCGAAGCACGGGATTACATGGCACAAGATGTCCTGGAGTACATGGGGGTTCGTCCTGACCAGATTGTAGACTTCAAGGCATTGGTCGGCGACAAATCAGACAATATCCCCGGTGTCACCGGGATTGGGGAAAAGACAGCAGCTTCGCTCTTGAAAGACTATGAAACACTGGAGGGTGTTTACGACCATCTGGATGAGCTCTCAACCAGTGTGCGGAATAAGCTCGAAGCAGGTCGGGAGTCAGCCATGCTAAGCCGCAAGCTGGCTGCGATCGTGACAGACCTGGATATCTCCCTGAACCTCGAACAGGCACGTCCGGATCACTTCGACCCCGCCCGGGTTGAAGAGCTCTTCCGTGAGTTGGAATTCCGTCTCCTGATGGAACGCTTCGACAGCCTTAAGCAGCAGTATGGCATGGAAGCTCGCGGGCGGCAGGAACAATTGAACATGTTCGACCGCATCCAGCCTGATGTCAGTCTGGACGCAGCAGAACATTCAAAGGCTGTTATCCCGGTTGAGATTATCGATACGGATGAAAAACTTAATCAACTGACCGCAACGCTCGATAATTCCAGCTGGATTTCCTTTGATACAGAGACCACCTCCACCGACCAGATGCAGGCAAACCTGGTGGGGATATCCCTGGCGGTGGATGGAGAGGGTGGATATTATATTCCGGTGGGGCACGATCCGGAATTCGGTAGACAGCTTTCCATCCAGACGGTCATGAGGGCATTGAGGGGTCCGCTCACCAATCGCAAAATCGCCAAGTCGGGGCATAACATCAAATATGATTTTGTGGTGCTGGCCAGGTACGGCTTACGTGTATCACCTTTGTCGTTCGACACGATGATTGCGGAATGGCTGAGCAATCCCAATTCCCGCAACTTGGGGCTTAAGAATCTGTCTTGGGTACGGCTGGACCACCGCATGACGGATATCGGTGTGTTGATCGGGAAAGGCAAACAGCAGAAAACCATGGCGGAGGTACCCATCCGCGATGCGGCCGATTATGCTGGCGATGATGCTGCTGTGGTCCTGCGCTTGCGACCGGAGCTGGAAGAAGAGCTTATCGATACCCAGGTGATCGACTTGTTCAATGAGATCGAGATGCCGCTGATCCCAGTCTTGGCTGACATGGAGCTGGCTGGAATATCCCTGGATACCGACTTCCTGGCACAGATGTCTGCGGACTTGAGCCAGCGATTAGCCGGCATTGAAGCGCAGGTTTACGATATCTCCGGCAAGGAATTCAACTTGAATTCCCCGCAGCAGCTTTCTGAAGTGCTCTTCGACCATCTGGAGATTGTTCCGCCAGACCGGACCAGACGCACAGCGAGCGGATATTACTCCACTGCGGCAGGGGTTCTGGAAGCCCTGAGTGGAAAGCATGCAGTCGTGGATCTGGTCTTGGAGTACCGTGAGCTGGCCAAGATCAAATCCACGTATCTGGATGCCCTACCACAACAGGTTAACCCTCAAACCGGACGGGTGCACACCTCGTATAACCAGACCGGCTCGGTCACTGGGCGGATTGCTTCCTCCGACCCCAACCTGCAGAACATCCCAATTCGCACGGAGCTCGGACGGCAAGTGCGCAAAGCTTTTGTTGCGATACCGGGGCATGTCCTGCTGTCGGTGGATTACTCCCAGGTGGAGCTGCGCATCGTTGCCCATATCTCCGGCGACCAAGCCATGCTGGCAGCCTTTCGCGCCGGTCAGGACATCCATGCCGCAACAGCCGCGGCAATCCATTCCATCCCGCTGGAAGCAGTGTCTGGTGAGCAGAGAAGACATGCCAAGGCGATTAACTTCGGTTTGATGTATGGGATGAGCGCGTTTGGACTGACCCGCACGACTGACCTGACCCTGGCTGAGGCAGAAGATTTCGTCAACGCATATTTCGAACAATTTCCAGGTGTGAAAAACTATCTGGATGGTGTCCGCCGCCAGGCAGCCGAGCAAGGCTATGTCGAGACATTATTGGGACGGCGGCGCTATTTCCCTGGTTTGAAAGATCAGACGAACTATAATATCCGTGCCCGGGAGGAGCGTGAGGCGATCAATGCCCCCATCCAGGGAACAGCAGCGGATATCATGAAGATTGCCATGCTGAGAGTTCCGCCCGCCCTGGTCGCGGCAGGTCTTCGCGGGCGAATGCTGCTACAGGTTCATGACGAACTAGTCCTCGAATGCCCAGAAGAAGAGCTTCACGCCACGGCTCAACTGGTCCAAGAGGTGATGGAAGCTGCTTATAAGCTCAGTATCCCATTGATGACTGATGCACGTTTTGGTACAAACTGGGGAGAGATGCATCCTGTGGACGCCTAGCGAGAGCAATCAGGTTTGATTATTGCACAGAGATTTGATATTGAATAGATACAAAGTTCACCATTGGTGGCATTAACGGGAGTGGATATGACCGGTCGTAATGAAGCATTTCTGCAAGCAATGAATAAAGGCCACTCGGCAGCTTGGGATCAGGATTGGGAGCGGGCTGCCGATTTCTATCGGCAAGCACTCGAAGAAGACCCTGATAACCCACAGGCATTCATCAATCTGGGGCTGGCTTTATTCGAGCTACAAGAGTACGAAGAGTCGCTGCGCTGCTACTTGAAGGTCATCAAAGCCACACCGGAAGATCCGGTACCGATCGAGAAAGTCGCTCAGCTGTACCAGCGATTGGGAAATCTAGATCGCGCCCAACAGGTGGGATTGCACGCAGCTGAACTTTATTTAAAGAAAAAAGAAGTGAACAAAGCGATTGAGAACTGGACCCGGGTGCTGCGGATAAATCCAGAGAACATCCAGGCACACGCTCGCTTGGCTGTGATTTCGGAACATCTGGGTGATAAACAGCGGGCTGTGTACGAGTACTTGATGCTTGCCAGCCTGTACCAGCATGCCGATGATCTGGAAAAGGCGACCAGAGCGGTAAACCGCGCCCTGCAGATCTCGCCCAATAGTGCCGAAGCAAGACAAGCACTGACCATGCTGCGGGATTATAAACCCCTCCCGATGCCCGGTCGCCCTCAGGGTGGCACCGGACCGCTTGAGACGGCACATATCCAACCCGGCTTTGACGCTGCGGAGGATGAATCAGAGCCGCTTGACCCGATAACTGAAGCCCGCCAGAAAGCACTGACTGTGCTTGCCAGCATGCTGTTTGACATCGCTGACGATGACCAGTTGGAGCAGGTCTCCCGGCGAGGCCTGCAATCGATCATGCGCGGCACCGGCAGCCTTCGGCCTCAAAAGCAGATAGACCGGACCCGCATTATGCTCCATCTCAGCCAGGTGGTAGATCTGCAATCTCAGGGAGATATTGTCCGGGCAGCTGACGAGCTGGACAGGGCAATTAATGCCGGTCTGGACCACCCGGCAGCGTATTACGATCTGGGGCTATTGCGATCAATGGACAACCGTCTGGAGAGCAGTGTGCGTTATCTGCAGTATGCAGTCAGCCACCCGGACTTCGGTTTGGGTGCCAGACTTCTTCTGGGCCAGGCGATGACCGAAATGGGTAAGCTCAAAGATGCTGCTGTCGAGTATCTTGAAGCCCTCAGCCTGGCAGATGCGGCGATCGTGCCCGAGAAGTATTCCGACGATGTACGCCAGCTTTACGAGCCGCTGATCGAAGCCCAGAGTCAGGAGACAGACAGCGTGGCTCTGGAAAAATTATGTGAGAGTGTTTCAGAGCTGCTGCTGCGAGCTGATTGGCGGGATAACCTGCGCCGTGCAAGGCTGCAGCTCCCTACCCAGGATAACGGCGGTCCGCCGATCCCCTTGGCAGAGATGCTTCTGCAAACGCGCAGCAGCCGGGTAGTCGAATCCCTCAGCAAGATTTATGAGCTGGAGCGAGGTGGATACCTGCGCTCGTCTATGGAGGAAGCATTTCTGGCATTGGAATATGCTCCGACATACTTGCCGCTGCATGCATATATGGGTGAGCTTCTTTTAAAGCAGGGTCAGCTGACAGATGCTATCAACAAATTTGTCGTCGTTGCATTGACATACGGCTCACGTGGAGAACCGCGGCGCTCCGTGGACATGTTCCGCCGGGTTACTCAACTAGCTCCGATGGATTTGAATTCGCGCAGCCGG
>Ga0209536_100012194_pt1 | contig 12523 bp, 9 predicted proteins | sample DeeMarSeWOR28_12_FD_187461 | JGI IMG/M metagenome (GOLD analysis project Ga0209536, IMG submission 187461) | Marine sediment microbial communities from White Oak River estuary, North Carolina - WOR-2-8_12 (SPAdes) (version 2) | ecosystem: Environmental > Aquatic > Marine > Intertidal zone >...
CTCCTGGCCCGAAGATTCTAGCATAAAAAGAATGAAAAAGATACTTAAGTGAACAGTATTGGAGCTAATCCCACAAAAGCAAAAAGCGCTTTCACTTTTTGACGCATCCTTTCCCTCCTGATACGCAAGCCAAACCTGCAGATCGAAAAACCATACCTTAATTACACGTATCTTCCGTTTGATTCTATCCTATCCATGAGCGGTATCCAGCTTATTTTCAAAACAACGACAGCCTCCCGATATTCCATATCAACTTTAAAAATACTCTAAACCGGCATTGACATTTTCAATGGATAGTCCTACTATGTTTCTATGTATGGGAACTTTTGAACTATGAAACTTTTAAAAAACGACAAGACACTGCATCAGAAAATATTTCAGATGCAGTGCGAAATCTGCAAATCGCTCGGGCACCCGATCAGGCTGCAGATCGTGGATCTTTTAAACAGGAGCGAATCATCGGCCTCTGACCTGATTTCCACTCTTGGAATATCAAAGGGAAGTCTTTCCAAGCATATGTCGCTGCTTTTGCACGGCGGGATCGTGGAATCCAGGCGCGAGGGGCGGCAGATCTTTTATCGTCTGACGGATCCGGAGATACATAAAGCATGCGCCATAATGCGCTCCATACTTTATCGCAGGTTGAAAAAGGGAGAACAACTGGCTTTGGCCATGAAAAGCGCCAAAGCGGATCAATAACTATTGGAATTCCTTTCTGGTGGAACTATGTCCAAATCTATCCTTAGAAGAATTTGGTATGTCGCACTTCCCTGTTTGCTGCTGAGTTTCCCACTAGCCGCTCAGGAAAAATTGACTCTGGCTGAAGCGGTAACCCGGGCTCTGGAGTCTAATCCGGACCTGGCAATAGACGAACCGGGCCGCGAGGCGGCGCATGCCGAGTTCAAGGCTGCCGGGGCGGGATACCTGCCGCGAATCGACCTTGAACAGTCCTACCTTGCAGGCAATAATCCTGTTTTCGTCTTCAGTACCCTCCTAACACAGGAGAAGTTTACGGCTGCCAATTTTGACCTCCCCACACTCAATTCACCCTCACCGGAAGACAACTGGCAGAGCAGAGCTACACTGCAGCAGACAATCTGGGATTTCGGCAGAACGCGCACCCGCCGGGAAATGGCCGGTCTGGGTGTAAAAAAAGCGGACCAGGCTCATGAGGAGCATATACAACAGGTTCTGCTCGCCGTAATAGATACCTATTACGCAACGACTCTTTCCAGGGAATCCCTTGAAACGGCACGGCTTGCCCTGCGATCGGCTGAGTCGATCGAATCTCAGGCCAAAGCCAGGGTGGATCAGGGACTTGCCGTTGAAGCCGATCTTCTGCGCAGTCGCGTATATCTTTCTACGGCAAAACAGCAGGAGATTCAGGCATCGGGGCGCCTTGAAAACGCCCACGCCCTGCTGAACCGACTGATGGGAAGATCCCTTCACGAAGCGGTCGGCGAAACTGCCCCATTGATCCCGCTCGAAATCGATCTCCCGTCCGAGGAAACGCTGCTTGCGGAACAGAAGGTACGCCGACCGGATTACGGCAACCTAAAATCCGAACTCAAGGAAGCGGAACTCGCCGTTCAATCCCGGAAGAAGGAATTTCTTCCTCTACTGACCGGTTACGGCACAATGGAAATGGACAATCCATCGCTGGACACATTTGGTGGAAACAACTGGTCAGCCGGCATTACTCTGAGCTGGAACCTTTTCTCGGGAGGAAGCCGTGCAGCTCAACTGGATGCGGCCCGATTTCGTCTCGAACAGAAACGCCGCCAAGTCAAAGCAATGGAATCAGCAATGACGCTGGAGATCCGCAGCGCGCTGATCCAGTATCGCGCGGCCGGCCAGCAGGTCGCAGCGGCTCAGGCGGCGGAAGCCCAGAGCGAAGAAGGGCTCAGAATTCTGAAAAATCGGTATGAAGCCGGCCTGGCTACAATGACCGACCTGCTTTCGGCTGAAACAGCCCGAAGCAGTGCCAGAACAAGCCTGTCCGAGGCAATATATCGGCAACGTCTCAGCTATGCACAGTTGGAATATGTCGCCGGAATGCTCAGCCCGTCATCACCGGCAGTAAACTTAAAGTAATATGACTACAGGGCTTTACGAGGATTTCCAGCTCGTCGGCCCATCCTTAAATCAGGGGCAAATTTAAAGGGCAACAACCTTTTCAGCTATTTCAAATGCAGTGACGGAGGCAAAACAGAATCATGCGAAAAAAAGCTTTGCTTACCATTCTCCTAACAGGGCTGGCATTGCTGGCTGCATGCGGTGACGAACACGCGGGGATATCGGACTCCGCCGGAACCGCCGTGCCCGTAAAAGCCATCCAGGCCAGGTACCAATCCATTCCCAATGTAATACAGGCACCGGGAACCGTCCAGCCACGGAACCGTATACCCCTCGCATCCCAGATCAACGGTTTCGTCCGAGAGGTACGCATTGTCACAGGGGATCGGGTAAGACAGGGTCAGGTACTTGTCACACTCGATTCGCGGGATGCTGCAAACCAGAAAGCCGCCGCTCAGGCCGCTGTGAAAGAGGCCGAAGCCGCACTTTCGGAAGCCAGGCGTGCCCATGAAGCCGCCGTGGAAATGCGTGCGGCAGCGAGCGCGGCTCTCGAGCTTGCGAACCAGACACACACCCGGTATCAGAAGCTGTTCGAATCTCGCTCCGTATCTCCCCAGGAAATGGACGAAATCCGTACCCGTCGGGATGCGGCACGGGCTGAGCTTGCTTCGCGGGAATCGATGGTTGCGGCCGCTGAAGCCCGCATGAAGCAGGTGGAGGCGAAGATATCCCAGGCTGAAGCCCAGACAGGTCGCGCCGAAGTGCTGGTGAGTTATACACAAATAAACGCTCCCTCAAACGGAATCGTCGTTGAACGGTCCGTGGATCCCGGTGCAGCTATTTTCCCTGGATCTCCGCTGCTGGTGATCGAAACGACCGGAAGGCAGCAGGTTCTTGCAAGTTTTCCGACAGAACATACCGGGCATCTGCAGGTCGGCATGACGGTTCAGGTCAAACAGTCCGATTACTATCCTTCTGTCGAAGGCCGGATCGCCGAAATTGTTCCGCTTTCCAAACAGGGGACTCACAGCGTCCTGTTCAAGGTAGACCTGCCGCCGGATACACCCGCAGTAAGCGGTCAATATATGAAGCTGGAAGTGCCGGCCGGCAAGCGCAATGCACTGTTGATTGCCCGAAGTTCTATTCGTGAAACAGGCCAGCTCAAAGGCATTTTCATTGTGGATGAAGATTCCAGGGCACGCTTTCGCCTGGTAAAAACCGCACCATACGACTCAGAACAGCTGGAAATTCTGTCCGGTGTCGAGGAGGGTGAATCGTTCATAGCCGAACCGGACAATAGGATTGCTGACGGAATGCCGGTGGAGACCGCACTATGAACACACCAAGAACCGCAGGGAAACTGGCCCAGGCTTTTATTCACTCGAAACTGACACCACTGATTTTGATAGCTGCGATCGTAATGGGTACGGCTGCCGTGCTGATGCTTCCCAGGGAAGAAGAGCCGCAGATCATCGTCCCGATGATCGACGTAATGGTTTCCTTCCCCGGCGCCTCCGCCCAGGAAGTGGAAACGCGCATCACGAAACCGATGGAACGCCTGCTTTGGGAAATCCCCGGAGTGGAATATATCTACAGTACATCCAGCCCCGGTTCCAGTCTGGCGATCGTCCGCTTTTACGTCGGAGAGGATGAGGAAGAAAGCATCGTACGGTTGAACCAGAAGATGTTCGCAAACTTCGACTTGATCCCTCCCGGAGCTTCGCAGCCGCTGATCAAGCCGCGTTCGATCGATGACGTTCCTTTCCTGAGTCTCACTCTTTGGAGCCGTGAAATGGACGCATTCCAGATCCGGCGTGTAGCGGCGGAACTCCGGAACGAGTTGCAGCAGATCCCGGACATCTCCCACACCGAACTGATCGGGGGACAGAGGCGTACCATGCTGGTGGAACTGGATCCGATCCTGATGGCCTCATTCGGCGTGAGCGCGACCCGCATCCAGGGAATTCTGCAGTCGGAAAATAGAGAACAGCACGCAGGTATCATCACGGAGAACAACCGGGCGATTTCAGTACACATGGACGGATTTTTCAGCAGCGCCGAGGATCTGGGCTACCTCGTTGTCGGGACGCGGAACAATACGCCCGTGTATCTTCACGACGTCGCCTCTATCCAGGATGGACCGGAAGAGTCGGCGGACTACGTCTTCTTTTCGCCCGGACCGGCCGCCCATACCAAAGAAATCCTCTTATCCGGAGGAAACGAGCCTTCAGAAGAATCTCAAAAACCGGTTGCCGAAACGATGCAGGGCACGCCCATTCCGGCAGTCACCATAACCTTTGCCAAACGAAAAGGTACCAACGCCGCGGTGCTTGCCGAAGCGCTTCTGGAAAAGGCCGAACACTACAAAACGCTGTATTTCCCCGAATCCCTTGAGATGACGGTTACGCGCGACTACGGAGAAACCGCAACGGAGAAATCGAACGAACTGCTGCTTCACATGATGATCGCCGTCGTTTCGGTCACCATCTTGATCTGGCTGGTGCTGGGAATGAGGGAATCCGGTGTCGTCGCCGTCGCCATTCCCGTCACACTGGCGTTGACCCTGGTGGTATTTCTACTCTACGGATACACGCTCAACCGTATTACGTTGTTTGCACTCATCTTCTCGATCGGGATACTGGTTGACGATGCAATCGTTGTCATTGAAAACATCGTACGGCACAAACGGCTGCCGGAAAACCGGGATCGCTCCTTTGCCAAGGTCGCGGTCGAAGCAGTAGATGAAGTCGGCAACCCGACTATTCTGGCCACGTTCACCGTGATTGCCGCCATCCTGCCGATGGCATTCGTTCGTGGACTGATGGGGCCCTACATGCGCCCAATTCCCATCGGAGCTTCGGCGGCCATGATCTTTTCACTTCTTGTGGCGTTTGTCATTACCCCGTGGGCCGCTCTGCGCCTTCTAGGACGCTCCTCCAAGAAACACAGCGGGGATGTCGAAGACCGCACCACCCGGCTGTACAGGCGCTTCATGGGTTTCCTGCTCTCCAGGAAGAGAAACCAGTGGCTGTTTCTGGGGCTGGTTTCATTCCTGCTGCTTGCTGCAATGAGCATGGTGTATTTCAAATTCGTAGTCGTAAAAATGTTGCCGTTCGACAATAAAAGCGAATTCCAGATCATCGTCGACATGCCTGAGGGAACCAGCCTGGAGCAGACAGCGGCGGCTACGCGCGCACTTGCCGCCCGCCTGAACCAGGTCCCGGAAATCACCGATTATGAAACGTATATCGGCACGGCATCGCCGTTCAATTTCAACGGGCTGGTCCGTCATTACTATATGCGCCAGGGAGAAAACGTAGCCGATATCCAGGTCAATCTGACGCCCAAAGGAGACCGTTCGAAACAGAGTCATGAAATTGCGAAACGCGTTCGGGATATGCTCATTCCCGTTGCCGAAAAATACGATATGCGTATGAAAGTGGCGGAAGTTCCTCCGGGTCCGCCGGTGCTTCAAACGCTTGTCGCCGAAATCTATGGACCTGATTATGAACGCCAGATTGAGGTCGCCGGTCGCATCCGGTCAATGCTCGAGGAAACCTCGGGCGTCGTCGACATCGACTGGTACGTGGAAGACCTTCAACCGGAAATGCTGTTCCGGTTCGATCGTCTCAAGGCCTCGATGGCGGGGGTTTCCATCGCCAGCGCCCAACAGGCTGTTGCTCTTGCGATCCAAGGTTCCCAGGCCGGTCTCATGCACCTGGTCGCCGAAGCGGAAGACGTTCCGATCCGCCTGCGCCTCCCGCTCAAGGACCGTTCCAGCATCGAGGCACTGAGTCGGCTTCGCATTGCATCACAAACAGGAGAGCTGGTTCCGCTCAGCGAATTGGGATACTGGGAAGAATCGGAACGCGAAAGGAACATCTACCATAAAAACCTGATGCCCGTCGTTTATGTCATGGCCGATGTCGCAGGACGGGAAGAAAGCCCCGTCTACCCGATTCTGAGCATGAATGAAAAAATAGCGAATATGGAACTGCCCGAGGGATACCGGCTCGAAACCTATACGGCCAGCCAGCCGCCCGACAGTTCCCGTCTGGCCATGAAGTGGGATGGAGAGTGGCACATTACCTACGAAGTATTCCGGGACCTGGGCCTGGCTTTTGCAGCGGTCCTGATTCTGATTTACATCCTGGTTGTCGCGTGGTTCCAAAGCTTTAAAACGCCGCTGGTGATCATGGCGGCGATTCCCTTCTCGCTGGTAGGAATCCTGCCGGGGCACTGGGTTCTGGGAGCATTCTTTACGGCGACGTCCATGATCGGGTTTATCGCCGGAGCGGGAATTGTTGTGCGAAACTCCATAATTCTGGTGGACTTCATAGAGCTTCGGCTGAGTCAGGGGGAATCTCTGGCCCAGGCGGTCGTGGACGCAGGCGCCGTTCGCTTCCGTCCCATGATGCTCACAGCCGCTGCCGTCGTTGTCGGCGCGGCGGTCATTCTTTTCGACCCCATCTTCCAGGGGCTGGCAATATCGCTGATGGCGGGTGAAGTCGCATCGCTGTTTCTCAGCCGCATGACCGTTCCCGTGCTCTTTTATATGATGCGGGGCCGCGAGCTGAAACATTCATCAAAATTGCAGCAGTCTCCTGCGCCTGCCGAGTAGACCTGAGGACTCGATCGGGATCTGGATGCAGTATTTTAAAACCGGTGCATGAAAACCGGGAAAGGAGAAGGTTATGGTTGTCGAAAGATGGATTCGTTTGATTGCCGGAAGCTTCATATTGATCAGCCTGGCACTGTATCACCTGCACAGTCCGTACTGGCTATGGTTTACGGCCTTCGTGGGCTTAAACCTTTTTCAGTCCGCGCTCACACGGTGGTGCCTGATGGAAGATATCCTGCTGAAACTTGGGATCAAAAAAGAAAAGGCCGGCCAATAATCCGGGCGCATTTGAAGCAGGCAGCTGTATTTGTTGCATCGGAATTTCCTGTTTTCCGATCCAACCGTATCCTGAGCAAGTCCTGCCGATGACACTGCAAGACCAGCAACAACCGCCCGGTATCCTTCCCAGCCCGTTTTTCTAAAGCGGATTCATCCAGTGTGGTTGGGCCTCCCCGATTACGGCTTCCGGATCTTGTGAGAAATGCAGGTTACTTCTTGTAAGAAACACGGGCTGGCTCGATAATTTAAAAATGGAATTTTTCATTGCGGCATTCAAATCCGTTGCCGTACTCATGGGCATCGGCATCATAGGTTTTACGATTCTGGCAAGAAAAACCGTACCGACGAACGTACTGCGGGTACTGACCCCCCTCGTGTTGGAAGTCTCGCTTCCCTGCATGATATTTTACAATATCATTACAAGATTTGATCCCCATCAGATGCCCGACTGGTGGAAACTGCCGCTATGGTGGACCGGAATGATCGTGTTTTTCCTCGTCCTGAGCATTATCGGCATGCAGTTTATCAACCGGGGGTACAAGGGCGAAGTCGGCATTTCCCTTTTTTACCCCAATGCGACTTTCTTCCCTATCGGTATAATCCCGATCATATACGGCCCCGATACGATTCTGCTCGTGGAACTTTTCATATTCACATTGTTCATGCCGATTATCGTCTTTAACGGGTACTTTTTCTTTTTTCGATCCAAGAAGGTCGATTATAAATTCAATGTCAGGGATTCCAAAATTCTCAATCCAATCCTTGTGGCCACCATACTGGCGGTGGTTTTCAAACTTACCGATACCGATGTATTCATCCCGGATTTCATGATCACAATTACCGAAATTGTGGGCGCTACCGCTCTGCCTCTTCTGATGCTTGCAATCGGCGGCAACGTCTACATCGATTTTACGCTCCGCGGAAAATTCGACATTGGATCTTCGGTCAAGTTTATCCTCACAAAAAATATCCTGTTCCCGGCTGCGACACTCGGAATGATTCTCCTGGTTCATCCGCCGACTTCCGTGGCCACACTGATCATTATTCAGGCAGCCGTACCCCCCTTGACCGCCGTTCCTGTTCTGACCGAAAGAGCTAAAGGGAATGTCGCTCTCTCCAACCAGTTCCTGATTTCCAGCTTCATATTTTCTATTATAACGATCCCGTTGAGCATGTATCTCTTCAGCATCCTCTACAACTGATTCTTCAAATGGAGAACGATTATGATCACTGTTGATGTTCCCGGCTTCAGATCCTTCCGGTTCCATCACCTTGTCCTCGACGTCAATGGAACGATCGCAAAAGACGGCAGTCTGATCGAGGGCACCATATCCCTGCTCGAAAAGCTTCGCGAGAAGCTCGAAATCCATCTGGTCACCGCCGATACTCACGGCAAACAGAAAGCTATTGATCGTGCGCTATCCCTCCGGGCGGTGGTCATTCCGGTTGAAAACCAGGTACAAGCCAAGCTGGACTACATCGAGCGACTGGATGCAGATACCGTCGTTGCAGTCGGCAATGGAGCAAACGACGCAGCCATGCTGCAACGCGCCGCTCTTGGCATTGCCGTAATCGGCCCGGAAGGTGTTGCTGCGGAATCCCTTTCCAAAGCAAAAATCGTCTCCGTCGACATTCAATCCGCACTGGAACTGCTGTTGCATCCCAACAGACTGAAAGCCACACTGCGCCGCTGAAACCTCGTGAGAAATGCGGGCTAACACAATTCAAGAATCGTTGCAGGCATGCGCCGCAGCGTTGTTCTGTCAAAGGGTTCCAGGTCATGAGCGCATCTATACCTGCGGCGAGAAGGAATATCTCGCCTGGCAGAAATACAAGGACAAAGGGGTAGCGCTGGATCCTGTCCTGCAGCAGCAGCTGCGCGCAATGCGGGACGAACTCGGCCTGGCGTATACATTTCCGTTCGAGATCTAAAAACTCGAGTTTAAAGTTCTAAGTTCTAAGTTCTGAGTGATTCAATGCTCAAAACTGAGAACTCAGAACTTAGAACTTTAAACTCAGGACCAAAGCATTACGACCTGCTAAAATACGAGCCGGGGGTTAATACGATGCCAGGTAGCGGTCGAGTTCCCAGGGATGTACCTGGCCGATGTACTCCTGCCACTCGCTGCGCTTGGCTTGAATAATGTGGTTGGAAATGCGGGAACCGACGGCGTTCTGAAGAAATTTATCCTTCTGAAAAGCACGGATCGCCTCGCTCAGGTCGTTCGGAAGGATGTCCACACGAAGACGGCTCCGCTCCCTCTGGCTCATTTTAAAAATATCTTTATTGACCGGCGGACCGGGGTTCAGATTCTTACGAATTCCTTCTATCCCCGCCGCAAGAACCGCGGCGAGGGAAAGGTACGGATTGCATGCAGGATCGGGGAGGCGAAATTCGGCATAGGTCCCTTCGCCCCGTCGGTTGGACAGGCGGATCAGGGGATTCCGATTCGCTTCAGACCAGGCTACATGGGTGGGAGCTTCGAAATCCGGGGTCAGGCGTTTGTAGGAGTTCACCAATGGATTGGTAATAACAACCATTCCCAGTGCATGCTCGAGAATACCTGCGATGTAATTTAACCCGAGGGGCGAAAGATGGTACGGACTCTCCGGATCGGTAAATACATTGACACCTTCCTTATACAGTGCCTGATAAAAATGCAATCCGGATCCGTTCTGGCCGAAGAAAGGTTTGGGCATAAACGTTGCGTGGAGTTCATTGTCCATCGCTATCTTCCTTACCAGGAAACGGCAGGTAACGATATTGTCTCCCGCTTCCACTGCATCCACCGGTTTTAAATCGATCTCATGCTGGCCGGGAGCGACTTCATGATGGGCGCCTTCAACGCGAAACCCCACTTTCTCAAGCGCTGAAACCATATCCCTGCGCGCTTCCTCGCCCCGGTCTATGGGCGCTAGATCGAAGTACCCTCCGGCATCGTGCGTTATGCTGGTCGCTCTGCCGTCGGCGCCGCGCAAAAACAGGAAGAATTCGACTTCGGCTCCAATCATAAGTTGGTAGCCCAGATCGGCAGCCTCTTTGACAACCTTCTTCAACGCCGTACGAGGGCATCCCGAAAAGGGGGAACCATCCGGCAATCGGACATCGCAGATCATGCGCGCCACTTTCCCGCGACGGTCTTCCCAGGGGAAAACACGAAATGTCGAATGATCGGGAAGCAGTATCATGTCCGCTTCTTCCAGACGAAAAAATCCACCTATGGCTGAGCCGTCGAATACAACATGCCCATCCAGTGCACGTTCAAACTCGTGCTCCGGGACCTCTACATTTTTAATCGCTCCCAGTATGTCCGTAAACTGCAGGCGTAAAAACCGCACTCTCTCCTGTTTTGCAATTTCTAAAACCTGTTTTGTTGAATCGACCGGCATCATAACGGATCCCCAATCATCATTGAAACATCTCTAAAAAAGAAATTTTTCAGGTGCATAACATTTAACACTGTAAGTTCTGAGTTCTAAGTTCTGAGTTCTAAGTTCTGAGTTCTAAGCGAGAAGGAATGAACTACCCGAAATGTCAACTGGTAACCCAGAACTCAGAACTCAGAACTATGAACTTACTGATAAAAATATTTCTCCACGAGATCACGGACGGATCGTGCCGTATCCTCCCAGTCTGAGATAAAGGATTTTCGTACTGATGCATGTTCGCCCCGATAGCCCAGACTGCCGGCCAGACGAACAAGCAACGGAGACTCCCTCGATATTTCCCTTGATGTCCATTCTTCCATCAACTGGTACCTGTTTTCGACAAGACGTTCGAATCTGTGTGCAGACACAAGTGTATTCTGCTCGGTTTCCGTCAATACTCCTGCGTTACAAAGCCCCTGGACGGCATCCTTCAGACCCGGCACACGGATGTCGGGATTTCTTCTCCCATGTTTGACCTGGAGGAACTGGACAAGGAATTCAATATCCGCAATCCCACCCTTTCCATATTTAAAATCAATATTAGATTTCGTTTCGCGGCTTTTTTCCTTCTCGATCCTCCTCTTAAGATGCCGAATGGATTCAAAAGCCGTTTCATTCCAGTCATATTCATAAACAACAGTTGAAAGGCAAGCGTTCCATTGCTCCACCAGTTCACTGGAATCGTCCAGAATTCTCGAACGCACAAGGGCCATCCGCTCCCAGGGCTGCATATACTGTTTTGCATACTCGAAGAAGCTGTCCCAGGAGCGCACCAGTATTCCCGAAGCGCCTTCCGGACGAAGCCTGAGATCGATCTCGTAGGCCAACCCTTCCGGGGTGATGCCTGCAAACAATTCGAGTATCTGTTCGATTCTTTCTTCCTGATACATATGGAGACGGGCTCTTCTCTCCGGATTTGATTCATGCACAGGATCATAAAGAAAGATCAAATCCAGATCGGAGGCATAGTGCAGTTGCCGCGAACCCAATTTCCCCATGGCAATCAGCCGTAAGCGTTCCTCTCTTTCTTCCGTCGGATTCATCTGCGGCAGACGTGTCCAGTCGACAGCAGCTTTGAGACAGGCGGAGGCAAGGTCGCTTAATTCCCGGCTGATCTCCAGAGAATCCGCGAGACCCGCCAGGTCCCGGTAGGCAATCCGGACCATCTCTCGCTTCCGATACTTCCTGAGAACATTTTCCCTCTTCTCTCCCAGGGGGGATGCCCCCACTCGATCCATCAATTCCGCGAGCATCTCCCTTTCCTGGCGACCTTCATGGAGATAGTACCCGCGGGCAAGACTGTCAAAGTATTCTGGATGGCGGCTGAGAATCTGGCGGCAGCGATTGCTGAGCGCCAGAAGGTTTGTCAGACGGGAGAGATGGGGGCGGCGCGACGCAAGAGTGCGCAAGAAAGAAATGCGATTGCCCGTAGACGTAGCGAAATCTTCGAGATTGTTGAGGGCCTGATCGGGATCGACCGTTTCTCCCAATACTTCCAGCATGGGAAAGGCAAATTCCAGAAAGGCGCGGCGGTCTCCGGGCGGCAGAAGCCTCCCTTCGGGCCCCAATGCAAGCAGGCGTATATTCTGCCATGCTTTGTTGATATCCCTGAATCCATACTGAGACAGTAATTCGTGTACGCGTTCTTTGGGCATACGCTCACTCAGAAGCTGAGCCAATTCTTCTTCCCGCTCATGGAGCCTGAGATATCCGGGCGCCAGGTAGACTCTTTCCAGGATGCTGCGTACCTCAGATCGGTAACGGGTTAAAATTTCCCGAAAATCTTTCCCGGGAGATCCGGTGTATTTTCCGAATCCCAATCCTCTTGCCAACAGCTCCATTTCTTCGGACGAATCGGGCAGTATGGACTGTGGCGTCAGTGCCTGAAGCTGTAACCGATGCTCCACAATACGGAGAAGAATATAAGCCAGCGATAAAATGCTTTCTTCACCCTGAAACAGCACTTTCATCCGCGCCAGCGCCTCAATTGCGTCCAGTGTATTCCCCGAACGGACATCGGGATATTTCCATCCAATGGTCATCTGAGAAAACTGTGTATAGAACTCAATATCGCGAATTCCCCCGGGGCCCTGTTTCAGGTGAATTCCCGATTCGACG
>Ga0209536_100012195_pt1 | contig 12523 bp, 5 predicted proteins | sample DeeMarSeWOR28_12_FD_187461 | JGI IMG/M metagenome (GOLD analysis project Ga0209536, IMG submission 187461) | Marine sediment microbial communities from White Oak River estuary, North Carolina - WOR-2-8_12 (SPAdes) (version 2) | ecosystem: Environmental > Aquatic > Marine > Intertidal zone >...
TCGTATGGGCAGCGGCAACGATTCGATCACCAGAATCCTGCGGCTCAGCACGGGTAAGTATCCCTCCTCACCGTCACTGAGTCGGGTTGTTGCGCCAACGGCCTTATAGGTTAGAAAGTCACAGTCATCAGGCACACTCAACCGCCAGGAGTAGGTGCGGGATTCCTGACTGGGCACGTCGAAGGTCTGCTCGGGCGACAGATTGCCCAACGCCTCGTCACGGCCCTCAAGCGTGCGGGCATCGGCCAGCGTCAGGCTCACCTTGCCTGTCTGGCGGGCGGCCGACTGGTTGCTGACCTTGACAGTGAACTCGATGACGTCCCCTTCGCGCACGAACCGCGGCGGATTGGGCTGGATCATGAGGTCCTTCGCCGTGACGGTCGTTCCGGTCAAGAAGCCGCTTCGAAGCTCGTTGTCGTGGGCGAAGCCCATGAACTTCCACTCGGTCAGGGCCTCCGGCATGGTGAACTCGATCCTGACGACGCCGCTGGCGTCCGAGATAAGGTGCGGAAAGAAAAACGCCGTCTCGTCGAGGTTCTTGCGCGCAGAGACCTGGTCGAGGTCCGGACCGGCCTGCGAAGTGGCTTTGTCGGCCCCGGGTTGCTGTTCGGAATACGGACCTCCGCTGTCCATGTATGTAGTCGCTGAGTTGGGAGAAGGGCCGGCTTCACTGTACGGTGGTGTGTCGCCACCTCGGCCCATGGGCGGCGGAGCGGCGCCGCCACCGCCGGCAGCATACCCGACAAAATACGGAGAGACAATGTCATAGGGGAAGCGACGGTAGGAGAATTCCACAGAGAGACGGTCTAAACCCCAGTCAGAGAGAACGCTCCTAAACCACAGCGCGCTATTCTCGAATCGGCTGGACAATCGTCGTGATTCCCGGCGATAACCACTGAAGCCCTGTGCCCAGTAGTGTTGGAGGTATTGATCCAGCGACGCATCGTACATGCCCGCCACCATCTCGGCGACCGCCCTGCTCGCATCCGGGCCCGTGATTATCGCGGTCCAGACTTCTTCCTGTCCCGGCTCGAGAAGAGACCTGAAACGCTCCCATTGTACGGTCAATTGCTTGTTGCTCCAGGGCACGTCCACGATCCGCTCGTGCAGATACGCCCGGTTCTCGCGAACGTACGTGACGCGCAGTGTGAATCCGCCGCGCATGTACTCGGTAACCTCCTGTTCGATGACCTCCTGCGTCCGGTTGGGGTCCGTCCACCAGGCCCGCAGAAGCTGGCCCCGGCACTCCAGCTCCACATAGGCACGACCGGTATCGTATCCGGTGCCCCACAGGGCCATGAACGATTCGCCCGGCTCGAGGGACCACTTGGGCGCCGCAAAGTGATTGGCAAGATGCACGCCGAAATTACTCGCCCGCAGATCCACCACATGAATGGTGTGTTGCGCAGCGACTGCCTGGCCAAAACGGTCCTGGGTCTCCAGCAGCGCACGAAATATCCCGGCCTCCAGATCGAGAGGAAGCACGGCCAGGCCCTGGGCGTCGGTCTGGAAGGACTGTTCGAAGACCAGTTCCGCCAACTCCCAGGTGTCCGGATTGGACGGGTCCGGCTGTGACCCGGTTGATACCAGATTCGCACGGATGAGCTCTTCAGGCTGTTTCAACGTATACAACCGAAGCGTGCCCGCCGCAGGCTCTGCTTCGCCGTCGATCGATTCGGTCGTGATGAGTAGCTCGGTCGGTTCGCTCCGTGTTTGCCAGGCATCTGCGCTGATAGTCGCGCTTAGAGCGGTGTATCCGGCACGTACGACACGCGAGCCGGAGCGGGTCTCGCCTGTGGTGTCGGTTACATCTGCGTGAATCCGGTACGAAAAGACTGGCTCATCGTCGGGTGAGATTGACAAATCCGGCTTGGCGGTGAAAGAAATCGAAAACAAACCGTTGGCCTCTGTAACTGCGGTGCCGTAGGCGATGATCTGCTCGGCTGTCGGAGGGTAAATCAGGCGGGCCCACCAGCACCAGATGGGAAACCGAACCTGACGCACAACTCGCCATTCGACCTGCGCGGCGCCAATAGCCGCACCGGTGTAGGCAGTAGCGTTGCCCTGCACGGTGACCTCGTCGTCGAGCCTGGGCGCCTCGGCGGGCGCGTCGATCTGCACGCGGAACTTAGGCCGCTTATATTCCTCGACGTTGAAGTATGCTGATCCCCAAGGGCTGTCGTCCAGCGTGTGCAGGGACATTCGACCCATCAGGCGGTCGCGGGGGGCCGTGAAGCTCCCGCTGAAAGAGCCATAGTCGTTGCAGCGCTGTTGGTGGGTCGCAATCTCCTGGCCATTGGTGTCTCGGAACACCACGGTCAACGACCGGCCGGCAAGCGTCTCGTAGCTGTCGGCGACAGAGTCCATGCGGATGCAGATGCCCTTGTAGTGGATGGTCTGGCCCGGACGATACAGCGAGCGGTCGGTGAAAAAAACCGTCTGTTCCTGTGGCTCCGGATCGCTGTGCGGGTTTGAAGTCCGATACGTGCTCGCACTGGCCAGTATCTGTCCTCCGTGTTCGGCAACAATCAGGAATGATTCCTCGCCCATGTGACGTGAGAAGTTGAACAACCCGTTCTCGTCGGTGCTTGTTTGACCATCGGACTCATACATTCGGCTGCTGCTGTTGTACGTCCATCGAGTGACAGTCGCGCCGGCAAGTGGCTCGCCGCCTCTGGCGTCAAGCACAAATCCGCCGATCGAACCATCCGAGTTACCGCTGCGCACCACGAGCGCCAGGTCGCTGACCCAGACGGCCGCCACGCTGATCGTGTTGTCGTTCTCCTCAAACGAAGGATCGTGACTGGCGATGATGAAGTAGAAGCCTTTTTCAAGGCCTTCAGGGGCGGCTACTGTCTCGGTGCGCTGCTGATAGTCAGAGGTTGGAGGCAAGTCCGCACTCCATTCGAGTGCCGGTTGAATCCTGAGCAGAGTTCCCAGCTCATCGTCGTTGACATACCTCCAGCTCGGTTGAATTGCGTCTTCGACCGGGAACGGCACAGCCCGAAAGAAGACCCGGGTCACGTTGCGATAGGCGACCTGAATATCGGCAAGCGGATCATTCCATACCCGCTCGGTTTGGATCGTCGCAGAGCGTCCCTCAATCTGCTGGATCAGGTTGTAACACTGTGCACCGCCGACGCTGCCGGGATAACCCTCCCATCCCTGAGCCGCCAGCGCGCGCGCTTCTAGATAGTCTCCTTGAGCGTACACAACTCTGGCCCATTCGTACAGCGCCCGAGCGGCGATGTTGTTGTTCGCCCACCTATCCACGAACCGCTCCAGGGCCGCCACGTACAGGGCGGTCTTGTCCGGCCCCAACGCATGGTTGTAGCCGAATGTGAGTCGGTGTAGGTCGGCATCGATAAGCGCCGTCTGATCGGAATCTTCCCTGTGAAAGGTAAGCAAATCCTGATACAACTGGATGGCCTTTAGCTTGGGCGAATCCGTATCGGTCGTCTCGGGTTGCCACGCAAGAAACTCGGCCACCGGTGAGAAAATTCCCGGCGCGCCGGGATCGGCCATGATCTCGAAGGCATCCATGGATGCGGCGCCGGCCTGTTCGCCTGCACTGTAGAACGACAGCGCCTCGTGGGCCAGGAAGTCGTACAGTGTCGGCCGGTAGCTGTCCGGCACGGTTCCCTTTTCCAACAGATCGTCATACTCATTTACAGGGATTGCTTTGAGTTCCTGGTCTGGCTCCAGAGCCAGCGTGAAATGCAGATCGATCTCCGCCAAAATGCGGGGCAAATCCCAGGTCGTAATGTCGGCTCCCGGCGGCTCGGCTGTCTGGGTTCGACCCACGAAACGCCAACTGTTCTGCTGGAAATACTGCCAGTACCAGTGGGCCAGGATCGTTTCCATCACGGGCTTCATGGCGTCGGGGGCCTCGGCAATCTCGGCCTCGAGCAGGACGATCATTTCTTCCCGCTTGCCCCCCTGGATCTGGCCTTCGAGCGCGATCTTCAAACAGATGGCCCTGGTGGCCTCGGCATACGCCTGATCCTCGATGGCTCCCGGGGCGATCTGGTCCAGAATCGAGATGGCCGTCCTGGGCAGCCCCTTGTCGGTTGCTTCGTCCACCTGCTTCCACAGGTCATCACGGGGACCAGCCAGCGATACCGACGCCGCTGCCAGCAGAACCAGCAAGACCGAAAGCCGTCTTAGGTGATTTGCCCTTCCTCTCATTTTACTTCTCCTTACAAAAAGCGTTATGGAAAATATGATGACGCTGCAGCCTACTTCACCACAGCATAACTATTATATCATATTGGGCGCGTCATTTGCCTCTGGAGTTTAGAAGTCTATCGGCAAAATGATGGCCTGCGCCAAGCGCATGTTTGGCCAGTTAAGCATTAGTGCAAGCGAAAAACCGCTCGTTTGTCGAGGCAGGCGGGTATGAAATCAATTATGTATAAATAATGATGGCACGGAATAATATAATCCTATTTGGCCCTGCCTTTCTCGCAGTGGTACGACCACGAGCATGATGTTGTTCGCTGGCAGTGCTTTTTTTGCCGGTTTTTTTTGCCCATTTTTCGCCTAGAAGCCTAGCGCCTACTCTTTGAGTGAATGGAATATTGACATATGTCACGATCTTGGGTGTCGTGTCACCGTTCTGCAGCCTTTGTTTGCGGCAATTCTGCTCGCCATTTTCCGGCCTCTTCAGGCTTGTCCCATGCTTCGTAGAGTTCGAGCAGGTTGTTCAAAGACTCTAATGTGTGTGGGTGCTCATCGCCCAATTTGAGGCGGCGGCCTTTGACGGCTTCGACAAGCAGCGGTTCTGCCGCTTCATAGTGAGCCTGTTGCCGGTATAGCATAGCGAGGTCGTTCTTCGTTTCCAGCACTTCCGGATGTTCTTCGCCGAGCTTGCTCAGCCTTCCCGCAAGCACCTTTTTGAACAAAGACTCTGCCCTATCGGAGCGGCTCTGCGCCACGTACAGATTGGCCAGCGTATTCTCTACGCGCAGCACGTGCCAATTCTCTTCGCCGAACTGCTTGCTTTCGATCTCCAACACTTCTTCTAACAGCAGTTTCGCTTCATAATGCCGTCCTTGGCTCAAGTACAATGTCCCGAGGCCGTGCATACAGTGCGTAGTAGTCGTATGTGCATCGCCAACCGCTTGCCGAGCAGCTTCGAGCGCTTTATCAAACAGTGCTTCAGCCTCTTCGTACCGGCCCTTACTATTGTACAGCCAGCCTAGATCGGCCAAGGCCCGCGGTGTCTCATGATGCTCCTCGCCCCATACCTCGCGTCTACCTTTGACGGCCGCCTGCAAGAACTCCTCGGCCTCGTCGTAGCGGCCCATTTCCCAGAGTAATACACCAAGGCCACGCTTCAAGAACAGGGCTTCATCATGCCATTCACCGCAGATCTCCAGCCCTCTAACGTACAGCCTTTCGGCCTCTTGGTAGCGACCTTGTATCTGGTATGCAAAGGCCCAACTGTACATGAGAAACGGTGCTACCGAGCGCCCAGCGCCCTGAGTGCGTTGTGCGGCATCTAATCCCGCCTTGAAGAGTTCCTCAGCCTCGGGGAAGCGACCCTGGAAATTGTACACCCAGCCAAGAAAGGCCATACACCACAACCTATTGTAATGGTCCTCTTCCAAGGCGAGTTGGAAGCGCGCCAGCGCTTTGGTCAACAAGGGTTCGGCTTCCGAATAACGGCTCTGAAGCAAGTGTACCCATCCAACTTGGAACCAGGAATAGATGGTGGTCATGTTCTCGGGACCGAGCTGTGTTCGGCATATCTCAAAGGCGCGCTCGGCGTTCAGCTCGGCCTTTGCGTATAATCCTAGCACCCCATAGGCAGCTGCAAATTGCTGTCGCATCGATGCCTCAAAAAGTGGTTGGTTCCGGAACTCAGCCCCGAGACCATCCGACATCGTATCCAGGACAGAGCGGACTGTTATTTCCTTGCTCTTGACATGCCGCAGATTAAGTGAAGTCGTAATACCCCACTGGAGGTAGTCCGAGACAGCTTGCGCGTCAGCACGGGCGTCTTCGGCGTGTAAGTACATTGAAGCGGCGATAACCAGTCCTACAACCAGCGAGGCCACGGCAATTACGCCCGCGGCGAAAGGCACCCGGTGTTTGCGAAACATCTTCACAGCTCGATATGTCGTCGACTCAGGTCCGGCAATAAGAGGGTCACCCCGCAGATAGTTCTCGATATCGTCGGCTAGTTCTGACGCGGATCCGTAGCGACGGGCACGCTCCTTGCGCATCGCCTTAAGTGGAATCCATTCAAGTTCCCTGTGTAGGCGCTTGGCAAGAGCCACAACCTCCGTCCGCCGGCTCTGCGCGACGTTTTCAGCCTTCTCGCCGAGACTCGTCAGCCGCGTGCTCGGCGTCTTGGGATTTACTTCACGGATAATCCTTCGGATGTGCTCGACCCCACCTTCGCGAAGATCCTTGGCGTCAAACGGCAGCACACCGGCCAACAGCACATACAGCAGCACTCCTAATGAATAAATGTCCGAGCGGGTGTCGATGTCTTCGGTAGAGATGTCCGCCTGCTCGGGGCTCATATATTCCGGCGTGCCGAAGAATTGACCCTGTTCAGTGAAGAGCGTCCTTTCTGTCAGAGGCTCACTTGTCGCCTTGGCAACGCCAAAGTCGATAATCTTCGGAATCGCCTGATCATCCCGTATTGAGACAAGAATGTTCGATGGCTTAATATCTCGGTGAATAATACCTTTCTGATGGGCGTGATGGACTGCCTGGCATACGTGCGTAAACAAATCAAGCCGATCCTCGATGGTTAGCTCATGGTGGTCACAGTGCTCGGTGATGGGCAAGCCCTCCACGAACTCCATCACAAAGTAAGGACGGCCGGATTCTGTTGTCCCGGCATCATAAACATGCGCAATATGAGGATGATCTAACAGTGCCAGAGCTTGACGTTCCGCCTCAAAACGCGCAATGACCCGCTTCGAATCCATGCCCGGCTTGATGACCTTTAGGGCTACCTGCCGTCTGATGGGGTGCTTCTGTTCAGCCAAATATACAATCCCCATCCCGCCTTCACCCAAAGCATGGAGTAATTTGTAGCGTCCGATCTGACCGCCGGGCCGCTCCAGGACCGCGGGCAGCGGCGCCGTTGGACCAGCCTCTTCTTCTGCCTCAGAATCCTGCAGAGCTTCAAAAACCAGGCGATCCAGCCGTTCTGGTTTCGCACCGAATATTGAGGTCTCGTCTTTCATTTGTCTAACCGGAATGTCTTCTATAGAACCTATCTTGCGGCCATAACAGTCTTGCCATCGCAGCAAAAAACCATGACGCCGTGACTATATCCGTAAGAAAGTTCTAACTGGTGCGCTCTTTTTCCAGGAATTTGAAAATCTCTCTCAATTCCTCTTCAACCGCCTCGCCGGAGAGAACCGTCTGACGGACGTGTTTTTCCAATACACTTCGAAAAAGCCTTTTGACGGTCTTGAGCATGTTGGAGGCCGTGGCTTCATTATCGATGCCGTAGCGTTGGCATATCTGATTGAACGAAGTCACCTCGCGATCTTCCAGAGACGGCTCCAGCAAACGGTCACGGAACACATACCAATGCGCCTCCATGCCCCGCTTGGTATATCTGTCCTTAACCTCTGCAAGGACACGTTCCAAAAGATCTGCCTTCCAGGCGTAGTTGAAACTCTGCTCCGCATCAAACTGACGGATCATCCCCGGCAGCATCGGTCGATCGGCAATGTTCAATGGCACCAATTTGTCCTCAGGGATGCGTTTTTTCGCTGTTTCTTTACGGCGTTCATCAATCAGGTAATGGTTCAGTGTGTGTAGTAGAAGTGTCCTGAAATGGCCTTTCTCACTGTCCGCACGTTCAAGCAGATGGCGGTTGAGCACTACCTCGTGAAAGAATCCCTGTGTCAGGTCTTTGGCCTGCTCATTGTCGTAGCCCTTGCGACGCAGATAGCAGTACACCGGCTTCCAATACCGCTCAAGGAGCAATCCGATGAGCGCACGGTCCTTGTCCCGGTGTTTCTTGACATCTTCGATGAGAGACCAATGGGTTGTAAGAAACGTCTGCCTTTCCCCACCCATGCTTGTCTGGTCGCGGCACCTCATATTGGGCGTCCCTCAGAAATACTTGCCGACCTGATGGACCACATGATAGCTCATTTTGAAAATACATTCAACGAATAAGTCGTTCTTTTTTAAGCACTTAGACCTTATCCGTCAAATTCCTCAAAATGTTTTTCGGATTCAGCGCACCGTCAGGATTCTTCCTACGGTTTTAAGTGCAGAGGCCTTTGGTGAATTCGCCATCGGCAATGATCAACAATTATGGCAAAGCCCTTGGACAAAAAGGGCGGAAAGGCAGGTGTAACATGAAATGGTCAAATGATTACAGAACAGGGTTGGTGTTAGTTGGATGTGTCATCGCAGCGTTGTCAACGCAGCCAACGATCGGTTCGGATCCCACAGCAGCGGAGCCCACAGCAGATGCAGGCTTGCCTCGATATGCAGCCCAAGACCCGGTGGTGCTTGACGGGATGGATTCTTATAGCCCGGATGATTCCGGCACCTTGAGCTACACGTGGCGGCAGATTTCCGGTCCAGCGGTAGTGATTACTGACGCAAACACTGCCACGCCTACGGTTAGCGGTTTTGTCCAAACAGATGCGATTCAAGAATGTGAGTTTGAATTGGTCGTCAGCCATGGTGAGCTGACCAGTTTACCCGATACCGTTAAGGTGATCATCGTACCGGATTTTGGTCAAAACCTGATGCGACATAGGAATCCTCCCTTCGATCCCAACAAACCTACATTTATCTTTTTTGGTGGAGGAGATTGTATAGTTGGTTTCACAGGACTTGCCGGCACCTGGAATGACTCCATTTGGAACAGTAGGGCAAATGTGATAGACTTTTCTTGGGGATATGAACCTGATCCGAATTATACGCCTAGTGATGTTGACGCTCTGCGTACATACTATCGATGTGGGGATATGATTATTGTATACCTATCAAGTGTAGCCCCGGATTACCAACAACCGATTCAGACCTCGGGCTGGAGCACTGGAGGACAGCCTGCCGTAGATGTGGGGATACATTTGAACCTGACATACGCGGATGCTCGATATGCAGTAAACCGTGTTACTTTGATAGATGCGCGAGCTTGCCGAGATCATTCTGATAGTATCCGCCAATTCCTTGACAGTTCCGTCGATGGTGAGCAATGCTGGATTGACAACTATCGAGGTGGCACGGACGGCCCTTTTCCCTCCTGGCCAAGCTTTTACCCAAATGTACTGAGAGTGGGATCCTCGCTATCTCATGTGGATGCTGTGTATTGGTATGCCAATTCTCTCACGGGTAGTGACATGAATCAGTTCAATCACGGTGTCGTTGGCGGTGTGTACTGGTCTGTTCTTGGCCCGGGCAAGAACCTCCAGCTTGCATCTACACCAGGAGTCGAGACATACTCGTTCAGATGGCACGGGGATCAGTCATCCGGCTATATGGATTTCTACGATGAACCTAATCACCCCGGCAGGCTGCCGGAGCCTGTGACGCTCGTCGGGCCGATATATGCAGAAGACCAAAATGGTGTCACATTGAGCTGTGAGGAAAGTGAAAACGCCGTCGGCTATCAACTCCTGTTTGGTCCCGACCCGTATCGAGTCATGGACTACGAAATCATTTCTGATACCCCAGCCCCCCCAAATGACGTCATAACTACCTTGCCCTTCGACGAAGGCTGGTGGACGGTCAGAGTCCGTGATCAGTACGGCTCGACCATTTATGCCGACCCGATCTACCTCAGCGCCTTTGCTGCCACACCTGAACCTGCTGACTGCGCTATGCATCCAGATACTTGGGCGAATCTTAGCTGGACCGAGGGGATAAGCTCAGCCTCTTATGATGTGTACTTCGGGGATATTCTTGTCGATGTACGAAATGGCAGCACTGAGGCGTTCCAGGGCAACCAAGCCTCGGTACATTTCAGTGTCGGATTTCCTGGATTTCCGTATCCGGACGGACTTGTTCCAGGCACAACATACTTCTGGCGGATTGACGACATAGGGCCTGACGGCACCGCAGTACACAAAGGCAACATCTGGCGCTTTACAGTTTCACCTTAGATCACCCGTGTCTGTATCTCGCAAGAACGAGAGTCGATATCGGGTGGTGCATCCATAAATGTTACACAGGAGTAGAGAAGAAGGGCTGGCAGTCGGCGGAAGTACTGCCAGTCCTTTTAAGATGATTTGAGGGCGTGTATTTCCTCGGACAGCTACGATTAATCGAGACCAAGAGGTGGCTAGCCTGTCACATGTCAGCGTTTGGCAATGATATCCGAATGGGCGGCCACGGATGGCTGCAGGCGATGTTGTCACCGGGTGTCGTCGCGGTTAATCAGGTTGCCCTCTTCATCCAAGTGGACCCAGGGGCCCCTCGCGCGATAGCCGCCGATGATCCTTTTCTTAATCGCCTCCTGCCAATCGATCGGTTGATCGAACTCATGGGTTGGCTCGAAATATCCGGCCTTGTAAAGGTACTTCGGCTCCCGGAGGTATTGCTGCACGACCTCGTCGTTGAGCTCGACTCCCAAGCCGGGTCGCTCGGGTACCGTGTAATGGCCGTCCTCGATCAGCGGCTTGGCCGGACCGATCACCAGATCCTCCCACCACGGAATGTCCATCGCGTGGTTCTCCATGCAGACAAACTCGTGGATCGTGCAGGCACAGTGAACGCTCGCCATTGCCCCAACAGGTGAACCCGCGTGATGGAACATTGTCTTGATGCCGTACCGATAGGCGTAGTCCGCGATCTTCTTTGTCTCCATAAGACCGCCCGACGTTTCCATATCGGGGTGAATGATGCTTAGGGCCCCTTCACTGATAAACGGTCTAAAGCCGTTGAAGCCAAAAAGGTCCTCGTAGCCCAGCGTCGGCGTCGGGGATCCATCTGTAATTTGTCTCATCATCTCGACCGCTTGGGGCGCTCTGTACGGGACTACATCCTCGATGTACGCCAGTTTCCTGCGCGGTTTGGCCATGGCCTCACCCAGACGTATGCCCGACTCGACGGTCATGCGGCCGAAATGGTCGGCGCCGAGAGAAACATCATAGCCGATCGCATCTCGAACTGCCTCCACGTACTCGCCCCAGTACTCCATGCCTTTGGCCGTCGGCACTCCATTCTCAAACGCGCCATCTCGGCCCCGGATTAACCGGGGCACCAGGTCCATCTTCAAATGCTTCAGCTTCCACTTCTGGACCCGAATCCTGGCTCGTCTGGCATAGATCTCGGGATCCATACTCGCATTCGTGTCACCATATACAGGTATCTTGCTCCGCACCTTCTCGCCCAGAATCTTGTACGCGGGCACTCCCAGTACCTTGCCGGCGATGTCGAACAGGGCCATATCGACGGCGCTGAATCCACCTCCGAATCGGCCATGCCCTGAGTACGGCCGCAGACTCTCCATGATGCCTTCGATGTCGAGCGGGTCTTTGCCCACAAGGTAGGGCTTTAGGATCAGCGCCTGGCCCAAATGTCCCGCGTCGCGCACTTCGCCCAGACCATACACATCCTGGTTCGTGTAGATTCTGATAATAGGGTAGTCATAGTTGGATGCCACCGTGCATCCGCGGATGTCGGTGATTCTAAGTCGACTCGGCCGCGACCACGTTTGCGCGGGGTTGATCGCAAGACCCATAAACGCCGTGCCCATCAATCCTGCCGATTTGGTGAGAAACTCGCGTCGGTTCATGCGACTTCACCTCATTTCTTATCACGGGTTGATATCTCGTCCTTCCCAGAAGGGACAGGCCAGCGCACGGCCAGAATCTGGGCGTGTGGCTCTGCTTCTTTCATGCCGCTGTAGAATCCGATTAACGTCCCAGACGCGAAGTAGAAGGCGTCGCCCTGTCGGGCCGGGTGACGTATCTCCTTTTTCGCCGCATCGCTGCCGGCCACCATGTCGCCATGACCGCGCAGCACGTAGTAGATCTCCTCTTCCTTCTTATGCCGGTGCGGGATATTTGTACCGCCCGCGGCGAAGTCCATGAGAAAGAGGCTGTTGATCTGCTGGGCTGCCGCCAGTCTATCTCGTTTGCTCCGGGACCTCCACCAGCCAGGTCTGACAGCGAGCGAAAGGCAATGAACGGGACACCGCGGTCCCTTGCCACTGCGGCCACAGCCGATGTCTCCATGTCCACTGCATTCGCCTGAAACTTATCCCACAGCCACTCACGGTAGACGGGGTCATCAACGAAGAAGGAGTTGCTGACGCCGTTGCCGCCGATGACAACCCTGGGTGCCTGATCCAGACACACGCTGTCGGGGGTGCAGCTTTTGAGCATCACCCCACCGGCAACACCCTGCGCTACCTTGAGCATCGAGCTATCCACTGGATGCCAGAAGGCATCATCCCCCGGCCGGGTGTCGCCATCGGCATGACCCCACCGGGCGGGAACGGTCACGTCGCCGATGCTGAGCCCGGGGTTGATTCCCCCCGCAATGCCGGAGAAGATGATTCCCGACACGTCGAAGGTATCGA
>Ga0209536_100012196_pt1 | contig 12523 bp, 6 predicted proteins | sample DeeMarSeWOR28_12_FD_187461 | JGI IMG/M metagenome (GOLD analysis project Ga0209536, IMG submission 187461) | Marine sediment microbial communities from White Oak River estuary, North Carolina - WOR-2-8_12 (SPAdes) (version 2) | ecosystem: Environmental > Aquatic > Marine > Intertidal zone >...
CCCCGCCGAGATCGACGAGATCAATATCTATCATGCAGGACTGCTGGCCATGCGCCGGGCGGTCGACGGGCTGAAGCTCCGCCCCGACTACCTGTTGGTCGACGGCCGGCGGATCCCGGGCCTCGTCGAGTATATAACCGTCTATTCCAACCTGGTGTTCGATCGCCCGAAGGGCGATGAGGAGGACGATGACGGTGTGGCCCTCGATGATGATCCTTTCGAGTCCTCCGATGAGGATGCCATGCAGGAAACCCCTGAAGATGAAGGCGGCGATGAGGAGGGCCAGGATGAGGTGGCCACGGAGACCCTCAACGGACTCGTCAACGTGAATACAGCGCCCCTGCCGGTCTTAAAATCCTTAATGGACGATAAAGAAATGTCTTATGCCGTTATCGATCAGATCGGTGAATTCCGGGATCTGGCGGTCCGCAAGTACATGGAGGAGATGCAGGACCTCGATTGGTGGGAGCGGCAGAGAAAGGCGGACGATTTAAGGGACGATGAGGGTGACGAGGATGATGAGGACGATCTCGGCAAGTTCGGCGACGAGGATGAGGACGAGGACTTCATATTCAAAAACCCCACCGAAGTCTTTGACCGGGTCGAGGAATATTTTGACAATACGTTCAACGTCAAAGAGGACGCCAAGGATGAGTTCTCGGCATTGCTGTCTGTAACATCAAATGTTTTCACTATTTATGTTGTCGTCAAAGGACGGGACAGCCGGGACTCCAAGGCGTACCGGGCCGTGGTCTGGCGCCGGGGCAGTTCGGGCGGCTCCAGCCCGGACAGCGAACTTTCCACCCTGTCAGACCAAGGCCAGATCATCACACTGGTTCCCCTGGAGCCCTATGCCCATCCCGTGCCGTTCCGGGAAGGGGAGGAAGAGGAAATCGAGGCGTTATATTAAGGGATTTCTTTTTTCTTTTATGGACGCAATCCCCTTTTCTCTCTATAATTTCACGATTTAAATCTGCATATCTTGGGAGCACGATTGCCGGATAGGAGCGGTCCCGAAACCTCGTGGGGACCTTTCTGCGCGCTCCAAGGCGAAAGATACCAATCGCTTCGTGGTTCAGGAGAACAGGATGAGACGCCCATTCATCTCAGGCAACTGGAAGATGAATCTCGACCGAACCCAGATCGCCTCGCTCTGCGAGGCCATAGTCCGCGCATCTTCCGAAAAAAGCGATGTGGACGTCGGCGTTTTTCCCCCCTATCCGTATATAGGCTTTGTCAGAAAACAGCTGGGTGAGACCCCCGTACTGGTTGGCGGCCAGGATCTTTATTTCGAGGCCAAGGGCGCTTACACCGGAATGGTATCGGGAGCGATGCTTTCAGTGTATTATGGGATGGCAAAAAAAACAAATCCCGGGCTAGAGGATGATGTAAAATTTTTAATGAAATACGGCGAAAGCGCTTTACATATTGACAGTCTTGAATTGGCAAGGTCATATTTTCAAAAGCTGTACAATAAATCTTCGGATTACGGAGACGAAAAGACCAAGGCTTTCAGCGCTTTAAAGCTTGGCTTAATAAATCAAATGTTCGAAAAATATATTGAAGCGGCCGAATATTACGAGGGGGCCAGACAATATTATAACGCTCGGAAAGATATGGGGGTGGTAACAGATATATATAAAGCGCAGGCATATTGCCTGAGGATGACGGGTGATGATAAATCTGCAATTACTTATGCCGATGGGGCCCGAAAGACATTTAAAAAAGCCGGATATAAAGGGGCGAAATATGATAACAGGGTAAAACTCATCCTTTGGCCTGTCGGCATAAATATACCACTTATCGAGCTTCTTCCCATGAGATACGGGGGATCGCTTTATCCGAAAGGATTTTCTTCGGCGGCGGCGGAGGCTTTCCTTCTGGAGATGTCGGATAAAAGAAAAGATATAATATCGGATATCTCACTAAAGAATCGTCAAATTAATATTTTCTACAGTTCAGATGAAAAGGAAAACAGCATAGATTTATGGGATAATGTGGGAAATAGATATTTTCAAATCGGATATTCGGATTCGTCTGTGGCTTCTTTCAAAAAAGCTTATAAGCTTTGTATGGAACTGGAAGAGTATCACGGCGCCTATATTGAACTGCTGAATTGGGCGGAAGTCTTATTCGGCGGCTATTACGATTCTGATTTTACGTCCATTCTAATGGAACTGGATGAAATTGAGAGTAAGGCGCTGGACCTGTATGATTATATAATGCCATCCTATCCCAACGCCAGGGCAAATCTGAAAAATGTCGCCGGCTTGGCGGAATACATAATCGCTTTAATTAAATCGGGCAGTGTCAGGACTGATAAAAGAGCCGATATTCAAGGATTTTTGACGGAATTAGATAATTTCACCGATGATCTTTACAATAGAATAACCAGGGCGAGGTATTATTTCAGGGAAGCTTTGTCCGAACTCACGCCCGGAGAGTATCCGGATGTTGAAACCGGCCTTCTGTTAAACGAGGCCGTAGCTTCATATTCGCTTGGTGACTTTGAGGGTGTCCGGTCATCGATAAAAAGTGCGAGAAGATCGGCGGTCTCTTCGGGATCGTTAAGATTATACGGCATGGCGGCCGTGATAGATGCAATTATAAACCTGAACGGCGGCGATAATCATATTGAGTTATTGGCGGGTGCGGTCAGACTATATGAGGATGTTCCGATAAATCAAAATCATATGGTCGACATGCCTTTTCTGATGGATCTATATGAGAGAATTATAGAATATTACCTGGAAAAAAGAGATGCTTATTCGAGCATGTATTATCTGGAATCGTTAAAAAAAATGAAACTTGTATCCCGATTGAACCGGATAAATACGGCTTTTTATAAATCTGAGCGTTTTAAGGCCACTTTGGATCTGCTTCAAAATTATCAAAAGGATGTGGTTGATCTTAACATAGAAAGAATTAGGCTGGAAGCCCTCGGTACTGTCGGCAAAGTTAAACTAAGGGAGATAAACGGGGAGATATTAAAAATCAGAAGCAGGATTTTGGAATTACGCCGGGAGATAAAGGAACTGGATCCGGCAGCATATTCATCCTTGGTATTTGATCAGCCGTCCGTAAAATCGCTGATGGTACATATTCCGAAAGACGAGGTCTGTATTGTTTCGCAAAAGACTTTAAAGGAAACCGCTATCTGGATATGTCGCCATGACTCGCTTGATTTATTATTTGTAAAGAATCTGAATGAATTTGAAAATTCGAAGGACATTTCTGTCATATCGGATTATAATGTTGTAACAATCACTGCTCCGCACAATATTTATTGGAATTTAAAAAATATGATACAAAAAAGATATATCGGAATAAGTATAAAGCGGGCATATTCTTTGAGTGAAGCTTATAAATTTGAAATAAGAGATATGAGACGTTCAGACGGGATATTGATTGTGCGATTTGACGGCCATGTATTAACGGACAGTCTGGCGGATGCAGTAGGCGCCGATTTAATAAGCTATAATTCGGCTTTTCCTGAGAAGGATCTTTTAAAATATGGATGGATAATATTTGATGGGAAGCTCGTTGAGGAGCCGAGGAACTTTCTTCTCTCTTACCTGAAGGGTGAAGGCAATAAGGGTAAGGATGAGGCGCCTGAGAGGTTATATTTTAAAGATATTCCGGATATAAAAAATAATGCTTTTGGCCTGCTGTTTGTTAATTCCGGGGAGAAAACCAGAGACGAAAATGAAGGAATACTTGTAAATCTGTTTGAAAATACGGGAGTGCAAACGGTTGTTTTAATAAATGATATTCGGGATAGATCGATTCTGCTATCGGGCTTGGAGGGGTTTTTTAGTGGGCTAATGTCCGAATCCCCCATAAAATCTTATTTAAATACATTAAATAAGGAAAGTATAATCTATCCCGCTAAACCCGGTTTTAAAGTTGACTATTATGGCGAGAAGGGCTGGAGCATAAATGATGAGGGTTTGAAAATCAAGAATCTTTATAGTGAATATATATTGGTGGGAAATCAATATTATATCCAGAAAAATTGGGAGGCAGCGGAGAAATATTATAAGCTGGCACTGGACATCGTTATTAATAGAGAATTTGATGATTTATCGACCGCGCATGCGGCTGAAAAACTTTTGGAGACGTTTGGGCAATCGAAAGAATACAATAAAAGAATAGAAGAATATTTTTTAAAATTTGTTGATGTGTTCGAAAGAACCGGCGATTTGAAACATATGGCCAAAATTTATAAAGATATGGCCAGCATAAAATATGATAAAAATGAATATCAGGAATCTATAAAATATTCAAATGTATTAATTGGTATAGCCGAAAAATTAGAAGATGTACCGTCGATAGCGGACGGATATGCCATTCGCGGGAAGGCGTTCCTGGAAACGGGTGAATTGGATATGGCCAGGGCCGATTTATTAAAAGCGATAGAATTATTTGCTGAAGGAAATAATGAGGGAAGCGCGCTTCGTTCGGGTCTGGCTTTGGCGGAGATATTTAATCTGCAAGAGATGTATGGCAGAGCCAAAATGACGCTCGATTCATTGAATATTAAAATTGATGAAGTCGAGGAAAAGGGAATGTATTATAAATATTTAATTCAGATGTCGAGATATTACATGGGTACCTATAGAAGCGAAGCGGCCAAAAAAAATCTGGAATATATTAGCGAAGATGATAGAAATAACGCCGAGGCGACGATTTTATTGGGAAAAATATATTTGATGAGGGGAGATCTAGATTCGGCTTTTGCCCTGGCACAAAGGGGCAAATCCTTATTGTCGACCGGGATAAGAAGACTGTTGGTAAGCGAAATGCACGAGTTGATGGGGGATATATATAGAGTAAGAGGCATGAATGAAGAATCTTCGATTCAATACGATTTGGCCGGCCAGGCTGTAATGAATTATAAGTACAGGAAGTATTCGGACATTCTAAAATATAAAGGCGTGCTGGTGGCGGATTATGAGGATGGCGATAAAGATTCTTTATATAATCAAATAATATCGGATTCGGAAATAGAATTCGTTAAAAATCTATGCAGATATCAACTGGGATATAGGGCGGCGGTGAAGAAAGACGGGGAAAGGACACAAAATCACTTTGAGTATATTTTAGAGTCAAAGGATAATAAAACATCAAGACGTCTTAAGTGGAGGGCGCTGTATATTCTGGCATCAATAATGGAAACGAAAGAAAAATCGCGTTATTTAGGATCGGCTATCGATCTGTTGAGGGATCATTCCATTGAACCTGACTATATAAAAGACGCTTATGGATTACATGAAGAACGAGCTGACGCATTTAATCATATAGCAGATATTATGATAGATGACAATCGTTTGAAATCCGCCATAAATTACCTGGAGGCGGGTTATTCGGAAAAGATATCGGGGCGATATTTTTCAGTAGGGAATGTAGACTCAATGGAAAATGATATTCTGAACCTCATATCCAGAGATGATTCAGAAGGTGAATATGTAGAATCCGAAAATGATAGATTGAAATCCATAAACAATGATCTAAAATATGCTGTATTGTGGGGAGAAAAACCAAATTCCGTAGAGCACCTTCAAGACAGCCTGAGGGAAAATGAATCCGTTTTAAGATATTTCGCAGCCGATAGTAATTTCTTGGTAGCCTATATGGATAAGGAATCTATTTTCATTCACGAATTCGAATTCAAAGAAAGCGACTTGTCTAAATTGCTTATAGCCTTGGGTGATTTGCTGACGAACCAGCAGAAGGCCGATTCGGTTATGGAGGAGTGGTATACGGAATTATTATCCCCGGTCCAAAGGTTTCTGGAGGACAAGGAAAAAATACTTATAGTGCCTGATGGGATTCTGCATTTCTTTCCTTTTGAGACGCTTAAAATGCCGGAAGGCGACTATCTATCCGAAACATTTACCTTAAAAAGACACATTTACCTTCCCGTGAAATTCCCGGCGGATTCCTATGAAAACATGATTGCCATCCCGCATATAGGAGTAACCGATAATCTCGATATCGACCTGATTCAATACATCGCCGAACCATTTTCAAAACCTTTAACGGATACCGATAATTGTGTAAAATTTTACGGCGGTGATTTTTCGTTTTTTGGCGGATCTTTCAAAAGAGATGGCAGTATAATTTGTGCGGTCAAGCCGTTTTCCAGAGATGACCATTTAAGCTTGGCTCTGCATTCAATTATGGGCGCTCGTGATGGTGGTATCGGATTTGTATATCCTCTGTGGGATATGTCGGATGAAATTAAGGTGATGTTTTATTGGAAATTTCTCAGGAACCTGGCGGACGGGAAAGGTTTTTGGAATTCATTTAAAAGATCCAGATCCTATATTTTCGGTCATTATGACGGACTTCCGGATACCTGGGGAGCGTTCGTGTACTTGTGCCTTAAATGAGTCATATTTGATTGACAGATCTGAAACGCGATTGTAGTTTTTCAACATGAAGCTCTTAAAAGAACTCGAGAAAGATAACCGGGATAAAATACTGGGATTGCTTCTTTGCGCTTTCGCCCTGCTTCTTATAATAAGCCTTATTTCTTATGATTTCGAGGGCGATCATCAGAAGATTAAGGCGCTATTTGATGGGGGTGATTTCGGTTCTGTCTTTTCGGGACTCAATAACCGCGGGGGGATGGTAGGCGCGACAATTTCATTTTTTCTGTTCGTAATTTTCGGCTATTTTGCTTTGGCTATTCCGTTTGGATGTATCGTCTGGGGTGCCAATCGATTTTTCGGGAAACCGACTATCGCTATAAAGAGATTGACCTTCATCTCGACGGCTTTCGTTCTGGCCATTATGGCACTGATATCATTGCCCAGCGGAAGGGAAAGCGGTTCTATTCTTGATGTCTACGCGGGCGGAGCCATCGGGCATTATATGGCGAAAATCCTTCTGGCTTTGTTCGGGACGGTTTTCTCATATGCGCTGATGATTTCTCTTATTATCACAGGTTTTATTTTGGTTATCCCATCACTATTTAAAAGGGTCACCGGTTTTCTGATGCAAATATTTTCTACCTATCCCAGAGCCCTGTTTTCGGTTTTGAAGTTGAGGATAAAACTTAAACTGGCCGGTGATAAGGATGCGGGGGTAGATAAAGGGGAAAAGCGCGGTTTTCTTTCCGGCATAATAAGAATAAAGAAGAAAAAAGAGTCTGCGGGCAAAGAAGAAGGTCTTCCGGTTAGTGTTGATGTGGGATTGGATGAAGGTGAGCGGATTTTGGAAGACGATCTGTATGAGGTCGGCTCTGGTTCGGGCAAAAAATCTAAAAAAAATATTCGATCTTCCCGCAAGAAAAATGGTTATCAACTCCCTCCCGAAGATCTGCTTGTCGCCCCGCCCCATGAATCAAAAATGCCCGATAAGGCGGATTATCGCAGGACTGCCGAGGCTCTGAGGCATACGCTTCTCACTTTCGGGGTAGATATCGATTCCGGTGAGGTGAATATTTACCCCGGCCCGGTTATAACCCGATTCGAATTCAAGCCCGCCAGCGGGATAAAGGTCTCTCAGATTACCAACCTGGCGGACGATCTTGCTCTGGCAATGCAGGCGGAGCGGATCAGGATTGTTGCCCCCATTCCCGGAAAATCGGCTGTAGGGGTTGAGATTCCCAATAAAACCTCAAGAAATATCTATTTGAAAGAGGTCTTGTCGTCCCGTACCTTGAAGGAGGCGGATGCGACCTTGCCTTTGGCGTTAGGTCTGACTATCAGTGGCGAACCTTTTTCCGTCGATCTGGCAACCATGCCGCATCTTTTGATAGCGGGCTCGACAGGTTCCGGAAAATCGGTCTGTTTGAACTGCATAATAAACAGCCTTGTATTCAATCTCCATCCTGAGGCCCTTCGATTCATTCTTATAGATCCCAAACGGCTGGAGCTGTCGGTTTATGACGGCCTGCCGCATCTCGAACGTCCCGTGGTGACCGATGTGCGTGATGCGGAGAAGCTTCTGGGTGACGCCGTGCTTGAGATGGAAGATCGGTATCGGCGACTTGCGCGGGCGGGCGTAAGAAACATTAATGATTATAATAAACGGGAAAAAGATATTATACCATATATAGTTATAATCGTTGATGAACTGGCGGATATGATGATGAGCGGATTGAGCCGGATGGAATCATTGATAACACGTCTGGCACAGATGGCCAGAGCTGTCGGCATTCACCTGGTTCTGGCCACCCAGAGGCCGTCGGTCGATGTGATTACGGGGCTTATCAAAGCCAATTTCTCTACCAGGATCGCCTTCCAGACAGCCACAAAAGTGGATTCCCGTACCATCCTGGATACCAACGGAGCCGAAAAGCTTCTGGGTAAAGGAGATATGCTGTTTTCCCGGCCGGGATTGCCGGAACCTGTCAGAATACACGGCGCCTTTATATCGGGGGACGAAATCGAACAGATTGTGGAATTTGTGGGGGAACAGGAATACAGAACCAGGCCCATAGAATCGTTTGAAAAAAGCGCCGGCAGTTCCATTCCCGGTTTCGATCCTTCCTCCGATCCGCTGTATAAAGAGGCGGTAGAGCTGGTAGTCAGGCACAAACAGGGTTCGGTATCTCTTTTGCAGAGGCGGCTCGGCATAGGGTATCAAAGAGCCGCAAGATTGATAGACCAGCTGGAAAACAGCGGCATAGTGGGGCCTTATGACGGCAGCAAAGCCCGGGAGGTCCTGGTTAACGAGTCTTACCTGGAATCGGAAGAGTTTAAGAAGTGATCTGGAATATTCTGATATTATTTATCTTATCGAATTCTACAGATATCGACCTTTTGAATGAAATCTCGCTGCGTTATTCTTCTGCCGAAGGTATTCAATGGAAAATAGAATCGATAATATATTCGGAGATTTTTGAGGAACATGATACTACTTTAATCGAGTTTGATTTCTTTCCACCCGATACTTTTTCAATATCGAGCGAGCTTGAAAAAATCGCGGGCATCGGAGATACCATCTGGGTTATGTCTAAAAGACATAAGCAGATACAGAAAAAGGCCACCGACGGGAGCGTTATGCCGTACAATTTTATTTTGAACTGGGAGGACGACTATTCAATAGCTGAACATCGTATTAACGGCAATTACTCTATGTTTAGGTTGGAAAGTCTGGGGAGTGTTCTTCCGGAAAAACTCCTTCTAATTTCGGATGGAAAAAACAGGATACGTAAGGTCCAGTATTTTGATTCCAAGGGAGATGAAGTGAACATGCTCTTCAAAAAGGAGAAATTGAAAAGGCCTTCGAAATTCGAGAATTTTTACGAAGAGATACCGGAAGGTTACGAATTCATCGATTTAACCGAGTAGACGAAATCTTAAATCACCCTTCTTTTTTTGAATAAACCTGCTTATAATGGAACTTTATTATTGTCGATCGAGGTAAAAGTTTACGATGTCGAATTTGCCGAAAAAATATTATCTGGCGACATTGGGTTGCCCGAAAAATGAGGTGGATTCCGAAGCCATAGAGGTCGGCTTAATATCGGCCGGTCTTGCGAGAACCGATGATGTCGGTTCAGCCGATCTGGTACTGGTTAACAGCTGTGGATTTGTTTGCGATGCCAAAATCGAATCGATCGATGCCACCTTGAATCTGCATAAAAATCGCAAAAAAGGATCTCTTCTGGTTATGTGTGGATGTCTCCCTGCACGATATGATATGGAAGGTATTCTTGAAGAGGTCGATTTGTTCCTACCTTCCAGAAATCACGAACAGTTGATTCCCTACCTAAGCAGATACGGTTGGGCGAGAGAAGCCGGTGCGGTTTCCCTGAAAAGAGTAAGACCTTTATCTCCATATGGATATTTGAAATTATCCGATGGCTGCGACAACAGGTGTAGCTATTGTGCGATCCCCGATATCAAAGGCTCTTTTTATAGCAGGTCTTTTAATGATATTATAGCGGAAGCCGAGTATTTATGTCAGCATTCTGTGAAGGAACTGGTATTAATAGGTCAGGATACGACTAAATTCGGCACAGACAGGGGAAAAGATTCCGAACTCCCAAAACTTATTGACCGTCTGGTCGGATTAAATGGATTGGAATGGTTGAGGATCATGTACACGCACCCGGCACATCTGACAGACGAAATAATAGAAACATTGGCCACGAGTGATAAAGTGGTTAAATATATAGACTTGCCGCTACAGCATATAAATGATAAGATCTTAAAAAGAATGAATAGAAAAATAGATAGAAAAGGCGTAGAAAATCTAATATCCGGGCTTCGTGCGATAATTCCTGGCATTGTACTGAGAACAACATTTATTGTCGGCTTTCCAGGAGAGACCGAAAAAGATTTCGAGGAGTTACTCGATTTTTGTGAGAAGGTCCGGTTTGACAACCTTGGTCTGTTTAAATATTCCGCCGAGGAAGGGACCCCGGCATTCAATTTTAAGGATCGTGTTGATATTGCAACTGCTGAAGAAAGATACTTGACTCTTTTGGACTTGCAAAATAAGATTTCAGAAGCGAAATTGGATAGAAGAGTCGGGAAAAGCGAGCGGGTACTGATTCAGGAGGCAGGTGATAACGGAGTAGTGAATGGCCGCGCCTGGTTTCAGGCACCAGAAGTGGATGGAATAACATATGTTGAAAATACTGACGCGAAACCTGGCGACATGATTGAAGTAAGAATAAAGCGGGCCGGTGCCTACGATCTTTTTTCGGAACCCCCGGAGGAGGAGTAGTCTGGTATGTCATTGATGGAAAAGAAATTTAAAAACAGAATGATTTTTATTTCCCGGCCGGCCGGAATACTTCTACTGATTCTATATTCCCTTCAGATGATGGCAACCATTTTATTGATATGGAGTTACCTCGATCAAAAAGAGATTATCAACAAACAGGCGCAAAAGATCCGGGAGATGGAGGAAAAGCTGAAAATCCTCGAGATTATTGAGGATTATCAGATCGGATTCAATGAAGATGAAATTTCCACTCTTACCAATGTCATTTATGAAGAGAGCGTTAAATTCGGCATAGATCCTTTGCTGATACTCGCAGTTATAAAAACCGAAAGCGACTTCAAAAGACATCAGAGATCAAATAAGGGTGCTGAAGGTTTGATGCAGATAAAGCCTTCCATCGGCAAAAGCATTGCCGAGAAATGGGGGATTGACTGGCCCCAGCAAAGAGGATTGTGGAATCCTGATCTGAATGTGAAATTGGGGACCGCATATCTGTTCGAGCTGATTTTAAAATTCAAAGATGTCCGTAAGGCGATTATTGCCTATAACCTGGGAGAAACGGTAACCCGAGAATATCTTTATTTCGGCGCGGCCCCCCCCGCGAAGTATTATAATAAGGTTAAAGAAAATTACTTGAAGCTTCGGAGACAGATTGAAAAAAATCAGGAACTGTAGTCCATTTTTCTTTCTTTTTCTACTATGTTGGCTGACTCCCGTTAAGGCGCAGGTTGTAACCAATGAACAGGTTGTGGTCGGGGCTTCGCGTATCGGCGTTGAGAATAATTTTAAATCGCCTGAATTCAGCAACATCAGGATAGAGGTATTGGACGATGAAATCTCTCGCCCTATTGCTATTGGTTTATCTGAAGGATTCGAGATTCTGGGTGTTAATGTTGTCGGGAACGATAGGGTGGATAATGGTGTACAAAATGTGGAATGCGATGTGCTTGGATTCGAATTTAAATATGAAAACGGAGAACCGAGAGGTTTTTTACGCAAGAGGATGATTAGACGTAAGTTTATGGCAATACTGAAATTGACATTTTCGAACAGGCAAAATAAATCTGTCTCCGAGATTAGAGATATTACCATAAGTTATGAAGATCAGATAGACCCGGAATTGGCTGATTTGGTAAAAAGCAGGAAAATCCCGGCCCTGGATCCTCCTTTCCCGACTTCGGGGTTGAAAAAAGTCGCGGAGCCGGTTATTGTAACGGCGGCTGTTGGAGTATTGATTTATCTGTTCTTCGCTAATAGATGAGGTGGACATGGAACGAAAAATAATACCATTTTCTTTGATAATCATTATCCTGGCGTCCTGTTCGGGTACGGGTTTTAAGGAACAGGATACTCCCCGGGAACAATATAATTATGCCATGGAGCTATATGATAAGGATAAATTTTTTAAAGCTCAGATGGCTTTTCAGCGGTTGATATATAGTTTCCCCGGCCAGACCTTTATAGATACCGCCCAATATTATCTCGGGATGTCTTTTTACAATATGGAACATTATCCGGAAGCGATCGCGGAGTTCAGGAGATTGCTCAGCGCATATCCCTCCTCGCCCTTCGCCGACGATGCTCAATTTCAGGTGGCCTTGAGTTTCTATGACCAATCTCCGAAATATTATCATGACCAGTCCGAAACGCTAGACGCCATAGATGAGTTCAGCATGTTTCTCAACAGATATCCTCGCAGTCCAATAAAGGGAGAGGCTCAGGAGAAATTAAACGAGCTTTACGATAAGCTGGCAAAAAAACTCTATAAGAATGGAGAATTATATTTAAAAATGCATGACTATGAGCCGGCTTTAATTTATTTTGAGCAGGTTCG
>Ga0209536_100012199_pt1 | contig 12522 bp, 10 predicted proteins | sample DeeMarSeWOR28_12_FD_187461 | JGI IMG/M metagenome (GOLD analysis project Ga0209536, IMG submission 187461) | Marine sediment microbial communities from White Oak River estuary, North Carolina - WOR-2-8_12 (SPAdes) (version 2) | ecosystem: Environmental > Aquatic > Marine > Intertidal zone >...
TTATTCCTAGGAATTGAAATAGCATCAGCTTTTGTACTTTTTAGCGTATTAACCCAATGGAACTGTCGTGGGAGGGTGTATGCAATTAGTAACCTAGTTTTTGCTATCTTTACATTTCTTTTAATTTTAATCTCTGAAGTATCAGAATTACGATTTTTTCTTGCATTTCCAATTATTAGCGTTTTTGGTATCATTATCTCATTGTTTCTTTTTTTTCCTTTGAAAAAAATGAAGTTTTGGCGAAATGATAAGTGGCCTACTAAGGATATCCAAATTCTTCAACGATCTTCCGTTCAGGCATATTCTCTCGCCCATATATCGATTTATTTAATGCTCGGATTAACTATTGGATCACTAGCACAAGCAGGATTTACTTTATTTATGGGTATAACAATGGAAAGTCATGCTACATTTTGGAGTATTGTAATTCTTGGTACTATAATATCAATCCTTCCTGCAGGGGCCTTAGCTGATCGCTGGGGAAGAAAAACATTGACAATACTGGCTGTTTATGGAATATTAGGGGCTTCATTACTTGTAGGATTTATTGAATTAAATTTTACCACTTTTACACTTGCTTCTTTAATAATCGGAGTAGCTTTTGCCTTTTTACATCCAACATTGGATAGTTCTCTCTGGAGCGATTTAGCTTCAAAAGATTCTATTGGTCGATATTTTGGAATTAATGGGTTATCTCTTGGTGCAGGACTCGCTGCGGGCTTTTTAATAAGTTATTTCTTCTTTCTTGATATAATATCTTCCATTTTAAATTATATGGTCTTTTTCTATATAGGTTTAGCTGTATTAACATTATTCCCTTTATTTTGGACCAGTGATTCTTACCCACCTCTTGAATTCTTTCTATTATTGGTTATTAATGAAGCAGGTGTTCCCATCTTCCATTATCAATTTGGACATAAAAAAGAACTACAAGTAGACCTTCCACTTATTTCTGGGGCATTATCAGCTGTAGGTACCTTTATGGTTGAAGCGACAGGTGAGAAGGATGGAAGATTAAATTTAGTAAATCATGGTTCTCATTTTATTCTCACTGATGAAAGTAAAGGAAAAACAAATGTAACAGCAGCAATTTTCTCTAATAAAAATGACCATGAGCTTCAAGTACTACTGCGAAAATTCATTCAAAAATTCCAAGAAAAATATGAAACAGAGCTAGTTGAATGGAAAGGGAATCTTGACACATTTAAGGATGCGTATATCGAAGCAGAAATGATTTTTGGTCCTCTTATTACCCTCTCTCATGAAGAACAACTTGTGACCAATATTTAACATTTTATTAGGATATTAGATTGAACCTTCCATCTATACTTATCTTAAAATATTCTGAAAGATTATTTATTATAAATTTAAAAACAAAAGGAATAATATTTCAAGCTCCAAGAATTTTTCTTAATTTCTTCTCATTCATTAATAAGAGTAGTTTGCTTTCTCAAATCAGGATAACTATCAATCACCTGCTGATGAGTTATTAGATCGAAAGTTGGGTTCTGGCTAAAGTATTCTAGTATCAGTTTCCCTCCTGTATGATCAAAATGCTTATGAACTATATAGAAATTATCAACTTTAAAATCTTTCTTTAAGTATGTACCTGGCTCTTATTAATGAAATGACTTGGTCTCTTACAATGAAACCAGATTTAACTAGATAGTTTAATCCCATTAAGTTTCCAAAGAACCTCCATAATGTTGAAAATAACTAACTATTGTCTCCTCGACTGGACCCAAGATAGTTTTATTAGTTAATGGAGAAATTGGTGTCTTCTCCATATTAAATTCTAGGATGATAATACTGGGATTTAAACGCTTTGCATGAAATGGAAAATCAGCAACAGGATAGACTACTGCAGAAGTTCCAGCTACTACCAATAAATCTGTATTGGCAAGTCTTTTAAAACTTGTTTTAAGGATAGTCGAATCAAGACTTTCACCAAACCAAACAACAGCTGGACGAAGCAATCCATCACATAAAGGACATTTAGGTAGGGAAGTTGAAGTGCCTGGAGGAGTTATATTTTTCGTTCCACATCCTACACACCATGTTTTCATAATTTCTCCATGCAAGTGTAATACTTGTCGTGAACCTGCTCTTTCATGTAGATCATCTACATTTTGAGTTAAAATTACGATATCACATCCTTGAGATTCCAATTGAGCTAGTATATCATGAGCTGGATTAGGTTGTGCTTCTTGAATTAGCTTAATACGCCAAAAATACCATTCCCATACAAGAGAAGGATTTTGACTAAAAGCTGAAGGAGTTGCCAACTCCTGAGGACTATAATTTCTCCATAATCCATCTGATCCACGGAATGTAGGAATGCCTGATGGTTGGGAAAAACCTGCCCCTGTAATTACTGTTATTTTGAAATCATTCAAATTAGGATGAATTGAAGGCATATTTAATTTCCCCAACTAATTCAATCAAATTAAAGTCATTAAATCGGAAATATGAATTTAAAATCATTGTTTGAATAATTCGTTGTTTGAGGAATTTCGATATTCGTCTCATTTCGATTTCAGAAATCTTGCGATAATAGTAAAATATTTAAACTGAAAATTAACAATTGTTATTAAACAATAGTTAATTAACAAAGAGTGAATAAAAATGATTGATGATAAAATTGATCAAGAAATCTTAGAAATTTTAAGCAGGGACGGGAGAACTAAATTTACTACCATCGCGAAAAAAATTAACCGTACTGAAGGTACTGTCCGAAATAGGGTTCGAAGACTCAAAGAAAAAGGTGTTATTCAAGGATTCCGCGTTGTCACTGATCCTGAAAATCTTGGCTTTGAAAAACAAGCAGTTATACGTTTCTCAATGGAATCATCCTATGAAGCTTATACTCAGCTAGATCAACTTCCATACATATGCCAGGGTGCTAACTGTAAATTACTTTCCCTATATCGTTCCAACGGAGATAGCTCTTTTATGCTTGAAGTTATGAGCAAAAGTAAGCAAGATCTTGAATATTTTCTAAAAGAGCTTAATAAATTCGACGGTATCAATGATTTAGAAGTACTTGAGAAGGAAGAAAAGATTTACGATCATCTTGCATAATCTTTTTTTGATAATTTCCTTCTCCTCCTTTTTCTAATTATCAATATGATAAACACTAGTAACAAATATCTTAGTGCTATTATTTTTCTAATACCTCAAGACATCATAGTTAAATGATGGTTTATTTTCTCAATAATTTCGAGAAATATATTGCTAGAAACTTTGAGGTATCAACTTGAAAGAAATACAGATAACTTTGCCTTCGGATCGTAAGACACTTCTCGATGAATTAATTAAAGAATATTCTGTTAACGCTATATCTTATGACTTTGGAACTTCCATCCGATATGAACTTACAGTCAGTAATTATGAAACTAATATCTTTATAGAAGAATTAAAAGCAAGGGGAATTGGTGCAGCATATGGTACAATTATCGTTCGTCCAGTTTCTCTCCTTATCTCTAGTCGAGGTTCTAAAAATACTATACCCTCAAGTGCTGGTGTAAATAGACAAGAAATCCTCGCTAATCTTGGAGATATTTCTGGTTTTGCATATGATTATCTTCTTCTCAGTTTTCTTGCCTCAGCTCTAGCAGCTTTAGGATTACTAAATAATGATGCAGTAGTAATTATTGCATCAATGATAGTTGCTCCTCTCTTAGGACCAATTTTACTGACATCACTTGGTTTGCTAAGTCTAGAAACAAGATCTTTTATCCTTCGTGGGGTTTTCGCGGAATTTATGGGAATAATCACGGTAGTAATAACAGCTACTTTTATTGGGGGCTTTTTTAGTTATTTGGCAAGTGTTAATATTTTACCACCTACTGAATTGACTACAGAACTCTTAAACAGAACTAGATTAGACTTAGCTACAGTGTCTCTCGCAATTCTTGGTGGATTTGCAGCAGGTATCGTTGTAGCTCGGGGTCTTGATGTCTCAATTGTAGGGGTAGCAATTGCAGCTTCCTTATGCCCTCCTGCTGCTACTATAGGGATTTTAACTTCATTAGGGGAAATAACATTAGCTATTCAAGCTTTAGGACTCTTATTACTGAATATTTTTGTTATTAATTTATCTTGTACCTTGGTTTTTTGGATTTTTGGAGTAAAAAGTACTGGAATTTCTAAAAGACAATCAGATAAAGTCCGACGATTCATTGCGATTTGGATAGTTATGGTAACTGTTTTATTACTGTTAATCCTTATTCTTGCTGATCTTGTACGATAGAAGATTCAATCATTCCCCTCTTCTTTTTCCCCTTTATTATTATTTATTTGCACAATACATAATCGGCCTTCGATCACATCGATTTTTGCATTTATTTCGTTTTCATTTATCATTTCTAAGACAAGTGATTCTAATTCGGTTGGATCTAGCTCTATACTTCTAGCTAAGGTTTCGATTGGGACGCTTCCCAATTTGCGAATTCTTTCAGCTAACTCTGCACGACTTTTTCTACGCAATAAACCATCTGATAATGACCCCGCCACACTTAAAACTCGCTGGAGATCACCTTTTTGATAGGCGTGATAAATATCATAAAGAATGTGGGCAAAAGACCCAATATTTCGAGTTAAGCCATCTTGTACTAATTTAACACCAATCTTGTTTTTATGCTCTATTACCTCTAGAGCAACAAGACCTGCATCAAACTTTAATAATCCCAACCAGACTTCATCAGATTTTAGAGTTTCATCTCCATAGAAAGATAAATATGTTTGAATCGCTTGTCTTTGTAAGGTTACGTCTCTAGAGGCAATCATACCAATTAATGAACGAACATGTTCTCGTTCAATTGGTGTAAGTGACTTCTGAATATGAAAATTAACTAATTGCTCAACAAACTGCTCAATGAATTGTAAATCTTGTTTAGCTATTTGATTGATGATAACTACCTTTTGAGTATATCCAACAAAATCAGGTGAGGAAAGATCTACTAGGAACCAATCGGATAAAGCTTTTAAAAAGACTAATGGTCTAACTTTAATAAACTCCACGAAGCTGGGTATTAATTGAGCAGAATGTTTATCTAATTCTGCTGTTATCTTTTTAGCAGCATGTGTAGCCATATCACTATTTTTGGAGATAGCTTCTAAGATTCCTTTTACAATATTTTCCTCGGTTTCCTGAGGTGCAGTCAAGAATTTCTGAATCGCTTCTGCAAATGCCTCCTGACTTTCAAAATCTGTTATAACTTCTTGTTTTTCTTTTTCAGGAACTATCGTTGAGGCTGAGTCTAGCATATCAGGATCAATAACAATAGATGACTGTTCAGGAGAGGAATTATCTGAAGAGAGCTCATCCATTAGTGATTCAATCATTTCTTGGGTTAGTTGAAGAGAAGGATCCTGGAAATCAAAATTTCTTTCTTCTGTATCTTCAAGTTTTATTGGCTCAGCTTTTTCTGTTGGAGGTATTTCTTCTTTTATTGGTATATATTTCTCCTCTGTCACGTCTTCCTCACTGGGTTGTTCTTGGTCTTCATCAGATACTCCTTCCTCTGGTGTATAGGTTAATCGAGTAACAAGATCATCCAGATTTGTGTCTTTTTTCTTGGGTTCTTCACCTTCAACCGAAAGCTCACTTTTTGATATGCCCATACCTTTAAGAATAGCCTCAATGGCTTTCATTCCTTCGGATTTGGTTAAATCCTCCATAATTACATTATAACCTTTAGATCGAAGTGCTGTAACTTCACTAGAATCTTCTGGACCAACAATCAGATGATCGACAACTCCTGTCCCTAATTCTGCTATTCCTTGCATTGAGGGCTTAACACCAAGTAGTTGTAAAATGAATTGTTCTCTGAAGGAAAATTTAGAAGGAATAAGTAAAGTGGAGGGAGATTTAGATTCTTTTAACTCTTTAGCAAAGGATTTATGTAATAATAAAATTGCTAGGCTACATGGATCTCCAGGAAGGATTAGTATAGCATCAGCTTCTTCAATTATTTTTCTAGTTCGATCATTGATGATTTCTCTATTTGAATCTAGTCCTGTAACTTCAATTAATGGTTTTGATTTTTTCTTACCTTTAATCTCTTCAGTTTCTTGTAATAATCTTTGTAATTCTTCAAGATCAGTTTTAGTTTCAGATTCTCTACTCATATATCCAGTAATTTGAAAATAGCGAAGAGGAATCTGCTCTTTTTCAGTTCTTATTTGAATAATTTCTTTAGAGGGAAATTCTAAATTATATACTGTAATATGTTTAGAAGCATAATCGGTTAATGCCTGAAAAAATTCAGTAAAGTCTTGGTTTACCTTATGTCGTTCTGAAATCCATTGAACTAAGAATCTTTCTGTATCTGTCAATGGTAATTTAGTTTGTGCAATTGGTTGTGAAAAGACTTTAGTAAGGGAACTCTTTGTTAAATCATCTGGTACTAATGCATTAGCAAGCTCTACTAGCTCAAGATGATACCAAAATTCTGTACTTTTACCTTTATCCTTACTTGTATTTCCATTCTCGGATATAGTAAAATCTGCTGTTGTATTCAAAAGGATTGAAAATTCAAGGCCAGAACCTAGGAAATCTTTTAACAAGGGGTTGACTACAACTCCTGTTGAAATAATCAATAACTTTTTAGTTCCCATATCGTGGCCTCGTTACTTTAGAATCAGAAGATCAGATATTTTAATATTTAGCTAAAATTTAACAAAAATGTCGGTTTATTACTTTCTTTTCTAGAGTTCACATAACCCATTAAAAAATTATATCTTTTATAGACTTTTTAAAATTTAATTTCAAAATAAAAATACTAACGTACCTAATCTTCTAACTTTCTTTATAAATCTTTGTAACAAAGGTTCTTTATTTAACATAATAAAATTATGAAGAGGGGGAAAGAAATGAGAATAAAATTCATGATTCCTATATAAATCATTAAAATCTAAATAAGGATACTCGTTCAGGCTTTAATATTCACTTATAAGACAAGAAACAATACATCTTCAAATAAATCACTTTCGTTTTTTATCAATTATTTATATTATAATTAGTCTTGTAAACCTTGAAAAAAGTGGCTTATTCGGGAAAAAAAGTGGAATAGACAAGAGATTACAAAAGTATTTCCTTTATCTTCCATTCAGATTGGATCTGGTGAAAAATGATGAAGGAATATAAAAAATTTAAGGTTTTCAAAAAAGGACAATAAATCCTACTCCATTTGTAATACTTGTTACCTTCTTTTGAGTCTCATAATATGAAGAATATCACGAATAAAGTAAATTAGTAGAGAAAAACAGAGGCTAATTCAAAGATCAAAGTTAATAAAAATTTAAAAAAAAGTCCAATTTCGGTTTATATAACACAAAAAATAATAAAATTCCCTAATAAGGTGTTAAAAATGACAATTAATTTCGATTTACCCGAAGAAGCAAGTATGATACGTGATTCAGTTCGAGAATTTGCTGAAAAAGAAATTGCACCCATTGCGGGAGAACTGGATGAGCAAGAAAAATTCTCATATGAATTGACAAAAAAGATGGGAGATTTAGGATTAATGGGAATCTTTATTCCTGAAGAATATGGAGGGAGCGAGTTGAGTTATCTATCATATATCATAGCTGTTGAAGAATTAGCCAGGATAGATGGATCACAAGCTGCTACAGTGGCAGCTCATAACTCTTTAGGAATCGGACCAATTTATTATTTTGGTTCTAAAGATCAAAGGGAAACATATCTACCTCAACTCACGACTGGTGAAATGCTCTGGGGATTTGGACTTACAGAGCCCGATGCGGGGTCTGATGCGGGAGGAACTAAAACAAAGGCTGTAAAAGATGATAATGAATGGATTATTAACGGATCCAAAATCTTCATCACAAATGCTTCAGAGAAAATAAGCCTTGGGTCTACTGTTCAGACTGTAACGGGAACCACACCTGAGGGAAAAAAGATCTACACATGTTTTCTTGTAGAACAAGGAACTGAAGGATTTGAAGCACGAACAATGCATAAAAAGCTCATGTGGCGGGCAAGTATCACTTCTGAACTATATTTTACTAATTGTCGGGTTCCAGAGACAAATATGCTAGGTAAAATAGGAGAAGGATTCCACCAGATGCTTGATACCCTAGATAAGGGACGCTTATCAATTGGTGCAATGGGATTAGGATGTGCTCAAGGTGCATATGAATTAGCGCTAGAATATGCAAAACAACGAAAAGCCTTTGGGAAACCCATTTCCCACTTTCAAATAAATGCCTTTAAACTCGCGGATATGGCTGTGGAGATTGAAGCAGCTAGAAATCTTCTCTATAAAGCCACATGGATGTTTGATCAAGGTCGATCTGAGTATAACAAATATGCTGCTATGGCCAAGCTATATTGCTCTGAAGTGTCTAATCGAGTAGTCAATCAAGCTGTACAAATCCATGGTGGTTATGGTTTAATGAAAGAATATCCAGTTGAACGATTCTACCGGGATCAACGTTTACTAGAAATTGGTGAGGGTACTTCTGAAATACAAAGGCTAGTTATCGCTCGTCAATTAGGATGTTTTAAATAAGCAATCAAATCAGTTCATTACGTAAAAAAGAAAATATTAGTGTGTCCATTGCATCTCCCCATGATACAAACTTTTCAGATGCTGAAGGGAGAGGTTCACTAGCTGGGGGATTATTCCTTGCATATCGGATATAAGCAATTTGAGCAAAATGATGTAGTGCATGTAACGAAGTCCGTTCAATCAACCATGCTAAGGTTCCTTTTTCCGCAATTTCTTTTTTCACAAATATTGGTGTTTGTATCAATAGCTCTGAATCAGAGCAATTGTCAACCAAATCGATTAAATATTGCCCTAATCGATTATATATGTCGGTCATTTCATTAATCAATACTGATTTGTCAATGTAATTAAATATTTCTTCATCTAACATTTTGAGCCAAAAGATTTCAGCGTTTATAATATGTCTAAAGTAACTATGAATAGTTCGTGCGTTTGTTTTTTCAGGAATCCAAAATAAATCCTCTGAAGATAAATTTTCCATCATTCTGTTTCCGTAGGTTCTTAATGTTCTAATCACTGTTTTAAGATTTTCTTTCTTATTCATAGGCCTCAACACTCAGCATTCTTATTTTTCTAATCTAGATATTAAATTAGTAGTTAATTTTGCAGTACTTAAAACTCCAGGTATTCCACCACCAGGGTGGGTACCTGCACCTACTATATATAAACCTGTAAAATCTTCAAATCTATTATGTGGCCGAAAAAAAGCAGATTGTGTAAATGTTGGAGCCAAGGAAAAAACAGCACCTTTATAGTCAAGGTAACGTTCTTCAAAGTCTTTAGGAGTAAAAATTTTTTCAGTAACTAGATGTTTGGTTAAATTATGAAGAAAATTTTTTTCTAAGAAGTCCATTATTAGATTTCTAAAAGGAATTTTTTCTTCCTCCCAATTAATTTTTGAATCTTGATTGGGAACAGGAACAAGAATGTAAAATGTTTCTCCCTCTTGAGGTGCCAAAGATCGATCAAAACGAGTAGGGACATATAAATAGGCAGAAAAGTCACCCTGTTCATTTAATTGTTTTTTATTAAAAATTTCATTAATTAATCCCTTATATCGCTTACCAAGAATGATATTATGAAGATGTACATTAGAATAAGACTTATTTGTTCCAAAATAGATCATAAATACGCTCATACTGTATATAGAATGACGATACCGGAATTCTCTGATTCTAGTCCGTTTAGCTCTAGGAATTAGCTTTAAATAGGTTGTAGCAACAGGAGCATTCGATATAACAATATTGCTTTTTATAATTTTGCCATTTTGGAGAATTATGCCTGAAACAATCTTCTTAGTTGAAAATTCTATCTCTTTAACCTCAGAATTTATTTGAATATCACCTCCCATACGCATAAAAAGTGCAGCAAGCTCATCTACTAATTTTCCTGTACCTCCTTTAACGAACCAAACACCCCATTCCTTTTCAACAGCTTGAATCAACATATATACAGCGGTAATTTTAAATGGATTCCCACCTATTAATAATGGATGATAACTAAAAACCATTCTTAATTGATCGTTTTTTATATATTTAGAAACATAAGAGTAGACTGATTTATAAGCGCCAAGCCTAAGTAACGCAGGAGCAATTTTCAGCATAGACCAAAATGATTCAAAAGATTTATCAGACAGTTCTATAAAACCTTTCTGAAAAATTGGTTCTATAGACTTTATCATTTTTTTATAGCCTTCTTTATCTTTGGAATTAATAACTTCGATCTGATGAATATTTTCCTCTATTGTAGAATAATCAAAATGCGATCCATCATGAAAATAAATCCGAAAATAAGGCTTTACAGGCATTAATTCTAAGAAATCAGTCATTTTTTCATTATTTAAACTAAATAATTCTTCAATAAGATAAGGAGCAGTTACTGCTGTAGGACCAGTATCAAAAGTAAAATCATCATTTTTAAAAACTGATGCTTTCCCTCCAAGTCGGTCAGTCTTTTCTAAAAGTAAAACTTGGTACCCGAGTGCTTGCATTCTAATAGCTGCTGCCAGACCTCCTAATCCAGCCCCAATAACAATAACAACTTCATCATGCTTCTGTTTATGATTCAATATTATCACTAAAATTTATTATTTTATCTAAATCCCTAACTTTTTAGCAATCGATGCAATAAATTTACGATACAAAGTAACCCAACTAGATATTTTATTGATCCCAATTTTAGTTTTAGTATTGGTATTTTCATACCAAACTAAGGTAAAATCCAGTCATTATTCATATAAAATTGGATTGAAAAATTAAGGATTATAAAATATATCAAGATTACTTTGAGAATATCTTTAATAAATCCATTCCAAGGAAAATTGTATTTCAATTAGATGTCTTATTTTAAACTCCTTTTTAGAAAATATCTTTCAATAGTTCTTTCAAGTGTAATGCATAATTTCTAAAAGCTTCAATCCCTTCTGTGGTAATGATTACAACATTAAGTGGACGCCATGTAATTTTTTTTTTAATACTTATGAGGTTTGCTTTTTCTAGTGTTTTAAGATGATGATCCAAGTTACCTGGTGTAAGTTCTAACAGACGTTGTAACTCCACTGTTCCAATTTTCCTATTTAAATAAAGTAAAAACATAATTGTAAATCGTGGTTGATCAGAGAAAACCTCTTTCTTAAGAATGATGTCTGAGGCTTTAATAGCTGCTTTAGCGATCATTCTATTATTATCAATCATTACTCAGTCCTGCTAAGAATTTTCGGAGCTTCTGTATATGAATAGAAACCTCCTGCAAGAAAACTAATAGAAAAAACCACAACAGTAGCTAATCTTGCTAAATCTCCATCAATCACTGCAATTATTAGAAGAGGTAAAGAAGCAACTAGTAAGATAATTCCAACAAGAATTAATTCAGGGAAGGCATCATGAAAAAAGTATTTTAGCAGTAAAAATGAAATGATAATAGCTAGTCCAGCTGCCCATATTGTAGAAACTACTGAATACGGTTCAGGAATTATACTTGCAAGAAGAAAGAGAAAAAACCAAATAAATCCAATAACTATTCCATGTGTGCCACTTTCCTTGGGGGACGATACAGATCGATTATTTTTAGTCTTTAATACCCTTGAGGCTGATAAAAAATTAAATAAAGTTATCCCTATTCCAATAAATACTATCATAAATGAAACTAATGCTGAAAAGATATTCTTATCCATATCGAAAAGAACAGACAAAGACGGACTACTAAAATATAAGATTAGTCCTATAGGTACTATTATACCCCAAATGATTAATGTTTTTCCCCAAGCTTTACGTGCTAAATAATCTGAGTACTTTTCCACTACAATCAATGCTTCATTTACCTTTTGTAATTCTTGCATTCTAAATCACAGTTAACTCAATTTGATTTCACATTTAAGAATTTAGCTTATTCTGTAATACAGAAATTAGTTCTGTAACCCAGAAATTGTTATTACTTTTTATCTATTGAATTATTTTATTAAATTGAATTATCAGGAATGAAAAAACAATGAAAGCTTTAAATGTGTGCAATTTATATAAAAATTATGGAAATCACGAAGTTTTAAAGGGATTGTCTTTATCTATAGATCAAGGAGAGATGTACGCTCTTATGGGACCAAATGGTTCTGGTAAGAGTACATTATCCTCTATCATTGCCTGCACTACCCCACCAAGTAAGGGAAAAATAGAAATATTCGGTCTAGATATATTCAAAGAACCAAAAAAAGTTAAAAAATTAATAGGTTACGTTCCACAGGAGAAATTCACTTCTCCTCTGATGACTGGTGAAGAAAATTTACTTTATTTTATTCGACTCTTTGGGATACCGAAAAAAAAAGCTAGGACATTAACAAGAGATCTTTTGAGACAAATGGGACTTAGTTCGGATGCAAAAAAACGAGTAGCCACTTATAGCGGTAGAATGAGAAAAAAACTTGAAAATTCATAAATAATTTATTATCAAGACTCTTATTTAACTTTGCGGAGCATCAGGGACTGTCTGCGTA
>Ga0209536_100012200_pt1 | contig 12522 bp, 10 predicted proteins | sample DeeMarSeWOR28_12_FD_187461 | JGI IMG/M metagenome (GOLD analysis project Ga0209536, IMG submission 187461) | Marine sediment microbial communities from White Oak River estuary, North Carolina - WOR-2-8_12 (SPAdes) (version 2) | ecosystem: Environmental > Aquatic > Marine > Intertidal zone >...
AATATGTACGGCAGAATGTCACGGCTTTTCTTGCAACAGACAACCGGGAGTGGATTGAAAAAATTACACGGCTGATAGAAAATCCTCAACTAAGAAGAGAAATGGGAAATAAAGGGCTGGAACATGTCCGGAATTTTGATACAAGCATAATCGGTAAGAAGTTGCTCGAATTGATTAAAAATTGTCTTGAAAGCTGACCTTGGTTGCCGATAGGATTTACTTGCGGGCAAACCTTTATGATTTTTCCATAGCCGTTTTGTTTTGGTATGACCAATTTGAAAAAAACCAAATTAACAACCTCGTCGCTATTATTTCTTTTCGAGTATTGATTTATAAACAGATATTAACTGTTCAGCAACCCTGCTAATAGAGATTTGACTCTTGAGATTATCCGCAGTAATTGCATCAGATGCTTTTTGAATATAGCCGGTATTTGTAAAATATCTCATTGCCTCTGCAAGCGCAGAAACATCTTCAGGGGAATCAATAACTTTACCATGCCTATTATCAACGAACAAATCTGTTGCGCCGTTGAACCTGGTGGTTATTACGGGTTTGTTCGCCGCTAAAGCTTCGAGAATTACCCGTGAACTCGGATCATAATAAGTAGGTAACACAGCCACATCGCCCATTGATAGCACACTTTGAATATTAGAAACAGGGCCTAAAAAAATGATCCTCTTATTGACGCCGGACGAAACGTTTTCATTTGCCAGTCTTTGATACTTTTTCGTGTCACCTTTGCCGACAATGATTAAAAATCCGGGTCGAGAGGTTTCGTGAGCGGCTACTAATCGCATTGCTTTAATTAAAGTGCCCAATCCTTTTAACCGGAAATTGTTGGCTATAAAAAGGAAAAATACAGGATTATCTGACTCTGTGATTTCCAGTTGGGTTAGTATTTTCGTACGAAGATTGTCGGCTTTGCTTAAGTCTGTTTCTGAGTGTATTTTTATTCCGTTAGGAACAATTACTATCCGGTCATCACTAACAGAATAATGTCGTTTGAACTGCTCCGCTACGTATTTTGAAATAGCAATAATTGTCGGCCCCTTTTTGGTTGCCTTGCAAAGCTTTCGTTCAGCGTGTAAAAGTAAGCTTCGTCGAAAATTCATAAAGGCGGTCAGTTTCTTATAGAAAACGATGGATTTATTTTGGAAGCTTTCTGCGTTACGTAAGATTGTTTCAGCATAAGTGCCTCCCCTCGGCTGATAGATATCCGCGAAGTGTAATGGCAAAACACTGTGTACTAAACTATAGCGATTTTCAGACAAATATCTTTTTATTGCCTTGGCAAAAGTAAAATAATTCGTGCGTTTGCTATGATTGTCATCATAGAGGATATGAATGTTTTTAGTATCTCGACAGCCATGTGCCGCGAGAATATCAACTTCGATGCCGGTTTTTGAAATAGCATCTGCCATCTCAAAAACCGAAAGCTCTGCCCCACCAAGGTTTACGTCCGCCCGTTCGATTATTATTATGATTTTCGTCTTCATCTCAAAAGAAGCATCCCGGCTTTCTCACCTCTTAAAAGGAGCTTCATTGCCGTGCTTGATATTGTGTTGTCTCATTCGATTTACTTTGTTTATCACTTGACGAATATATATTTTGTCAGTGCCTGTTAGTTTGCTCTTACCGACATAGCCAAGATAAAAACGCAGTCTGTCCGTATTCGAGAAATACCGCTTCGGGGCCGAGTAATAAATCTGTGCGATATCCTTTATCTGATAACGCCGGCACAAAACCATCGGTTTGAAAGCACGCGCCAGGTCTATCAGGAAAAATCCGCTGTTATTGTCATGGAATATATGCGAAAAGTAAAGGTCTCGATGTCGGTAATTTGTCTTGTGAAATTTCCTTATAAAACTTGCCAGTTGAGTGATGAATTGCCTTCGGCATTTCAAATTAGCGCTTGTTGGCCGTCCATCGAAGCATTCGGGAAGTTTTCGTTCCAGGGCTTCGGCTTGTGGAATTTTTTCCGTAATAACGAAGCTCCTCTTTTCGAACAGGCTGCCCCATTGTTCGCCATAAGCGATTGTTTTTGGCGTAGAAACACCCGCCGAGGCCAACCGGCTTGCCGATACCTTTTCCACTAATCCACAACTTATCCGGGTTCTTTGCGCAAACCAGTTCTTGATCTGGACCATGATAGGTGGTGAGTCGTAGCGTTTGAGAAAGACTGTTATCTGGGGCGGTTTTTCGATTTGAAATTGCAGACGGCTGCGAAATTCAGCCAGATTTTTCTTGGTCAGATTCTCGGCGGCATTAAAAGAAAACAGAGCATTGAAGGATGTAAGGCCGAGTTTTTTGAATCCCTCTATGTAAATGCTGTCTACGAAAAACGATTGTGAAATCTCTATAAATCTCTGTTCGGTCATTGCTTAGTCGAGTCATTATCCTGCAGAAAATAGTCTGAAATAACGCCCATGAAACGATTATATTTGATGGCGTAATGGGATAAACCTTCTTCGGAGAATCGCCGGGAATATTGTGTGTCTTCAGCTTGTAAATTCTTAGATACCTTCGCCCACTGCTGTTCATCCGTAGCCAATATTTCTTCGATGCGTTCGGCATAAAAATCAGCGACCGGCAAATCCGAATTTGCATTGACGAACCAGGGCATAATATGCCCGATTTTTTTCAGCAGCAAGTTGTGCTCGGGGCCGAATTCCAAGCAGGACTCATCCGTGAAATTTTTAAGTCTCTCCATTTTTTCGGTATTGATGTATCCGCCTTCGAGACTGATCTGGTGTGACTTTGTCCCGGGGAAAGGGAAAAAATAGGTCCATCGGAATCGGCCGGGTTTTGCTTTGCCCATAAGTTCGATTGTCTGGAATACATCTTCTCGCTTTTCATGCGGAAAGCCGATTATGAGAAAAACCGAGCTGTGCATGCCGTTATCGCCGACGATTCTGATAGCATCGACGATATTATCGTTACTCATGTGGCGGTTGAGAATCTTGCTTCGTATTTTCGGGCTGCCTGACTCAACGCCGAACTTGACGATTTTGCAGTTCGCCTGAGCCAGAGCTTTTGCGCATTCATCATCGAAAAAGCCGACATGAGCATTGACCACAAATGGAATATCCGAGACCTTCTTATAAGCCCGGCAGAATTCCTTTACATAATCTTTGTCGAATGTGAACAAATCATCGTCAAAAATATACATTTTAATATTACGATAGTTTTTCTGCAGGTACTCGATCTCTTCGATCATCTGTTTTATGGTGAATCTTCGTATATATTTAAGCTGTTTGAAGCTGCATTTCAGGTCGTCTTTGTACGTCTTGACCATCACATGATTGAAGCAGTAAGTGCAGGAAAACGGGCAGCCTCGCGAAGCCATCAATCCGACCCACCCGTTTTTAGCATCGATGAGTCTCTGGAAATCCATGCATTCGTAGTCTTTTGGTGGGAGTTTTGTTAAATCCGGCATGGATCGTACAGGATTGATTTTTATGTTGCCTTCATGCACAAGAGCGAGATTGCGCAGATTTTCCACGCATTGACCCTGGTCCAGTTTTTCGACGAATTCCAGGAAGGCTTCTTCGCACTCGCCTCGAAAGACATAGTCGAAAAGACCTGTATTGAGAATGTCGCTTGTGTTAACAAGGGTGTGAACGCCGCCGATTACGAAAGGGATCGAGAATTTTTTCCTCGCCCAGCGAGCAAGCTTTTGGGTATATTGCCATTGATTGGTTACTACTGAAAAGGCGAGGATGTCCGGATTTTGACTGATAACTCGCCGGGTAAATTCTTCTTCGTCCGGCAGCGGCTCAATATCCTCGCAAACCTGCCAGAATCCAACCTCGTGTCCGGCCTCCTTCAGGACTGAGGCCATATGAGCCACGCCGTAATTGAAACCTAACTGTGATTCTGTCGAAGGATAAATAAAAAGTATTTTCATAATACTTATGATTTTCCGTTAGGCGTATTCTCAATTATCTGTGCTTCAGCTATCCACTGTCCTTGGGGCGGTTCTGCTCTTACGCTGAGGTGTTTTTATTTCCTGGATTTTCCGCCGGTGCTGCGGTGACAACCGGATTACAGAAGTCCGTTCTTCCATGACTCGAAGGACAATCTCGTCCGTATTGATATGCCGTGGGTCTGTTAATGTATTGACATGCACGATATTGCATTGAGTATTGCCGCACGCGCTCCAGCGTCTAATGAAGCTCTTATTATTGCTGCCGGCAAAGATTGTCAGAGTTGGTGTTTGAGCTGCAGCGGCAATATGCTGGCAAGCTGAATCATAACCGATAAATTCATCACATTCGGCAATCAGGGCTGCGATTTCGCCAATGGAGCACTCGATGCTTACGATTCCGTGTGATATTCCGGGATATTCGGAATCTCCGAGACGGGCACTTGCGGTTTGATGGCCCTGGCCTTGTAGATACGAAATCACCGAATCAGACCGACAAAGCTCTTCTTCTCCGAATCCCCTGTCGAGAAGAACGACTGTTTGCGGACTCTTTAAGATTTCTTTCAGCAGTTTTTTCTCGAAATCCAAATCCAGCCTTTTTCGTGGATTGTTCCCAACGCCGAAGTTTATTGTAATGAGTTTTCTGGTTCCGGAGGCTCTTATACTACAAGTCATATCACGTGCCTGATGGGCGACGGAAAAGGGTGTCCAGACTCTCGGAAAGCTGAAACCTGATACACCAAAAACATTATCTATCCAACGGTTTGCTAATTCCGCCATACGAGCGTTTTTCCCCGAAGAGGCGCATTTGCGGCTGTTGAAGAACAGATAATTGTCATGATGAGTCAATGGCAGAACACCCAATTGGGAAATTCTCGAATCAGGATCTATCAATAATATATTTTCTTCGCTATCAAGCGGCATTTCTTCGGCAAGAATGTCCGAGGTGGCATGCCAGCTTGAAAAACGCTCGAAAAGTCCGCCCCGGCGAGCGTAATTTAGCGGATGTATTCGTATGCCGGAATTGCCACCGAAAATACCTGTGAGTTTATCGCTGCCGATGATAACGAATTCCGCCTGTGGGAATATCTTTGTCAGACGTTGTACTATCACGCTCAAAATAGCAACATCAGCCCCGATAGTCACGCGGGACAGCAGGATTATTTTTTCCGGGAGCCTGTCTATGTCGTACTTATAATCCCGACTGTGTACAAAATTGGAGCGATGATTAAGTTCTTCAAAGGAGGAAATTCCGAAATCTGTCAGTCGTTTATCCAGCGCTGTTCCCGTAGAGAGGTTTCGGCAGTAAGTAATCACCTGAGACATGACCCTGCTGTAAATTTCTACGGGCATTTCTTCGTAATCGTCGCATAATTCTTCCACAATGATTTCGAACAGAGCTGATGCAGCTGTGTTGTTCAACTTCATATCCGAAAAAGATGTGGCCATCTCACAGAGCAAGTCGATATATTCAGGTTCGAATGAACCGTTCTGGTAGTAACGGTCGATGAACGAAAAAGCCACCTGACGCGACAACCGGGACAGGTCATCGGGGCAGGGATTTTGTTTCAGACCGAGCCACTTATCTCTGTATACGGATGGTTCCATTTAATTTTGCTCTTTCAGAAGTCTTTTTGCCGCTCTAAACACTTCGGATGAGGTTATTTCTGTCATACATTGATGTTCCTTGGGGCAGACTTTCTTGTGACAGGGAGAACAGTCCATCTCTTTTCTAATCACTATAGTCCTGTCTAAATTAGTTGCGGTGTAATCGGGATTTGTAGGCCCCATGATAACCACCACAGGAATACCCAGAGCCACTGCATAATGTCTGGGACCTGTATCATTAGTGATTAAGAGATTACATCTTTGGATCACTGGTTTCAAAAGCTCGAGATCGACTTTGTCGTCGCTGGTATCGATTATGTCGGCCCGGCTTTTCGCTATAACGGCCTTTGCGATGGATTCTTCGCCGGGGCCGGATAAAAGCATAATTTTTGCTCCGAGTCCCTTTTCGCACAATTTGGCAAGCTCGGCAAAATATTCGGGCGGCCAGCATTTAGAAGAGCCGAAACTCGCACCGGGATTTAGTCCTACCACAATATCATCCTTCTGAATCCCGTACTTTTGAAATAGTGATTCTGCACGTTCCCGGGTCTGTTGACTGATAAAAAGTCTTGGCCGTAATGTCTCAGGTACATTCAGGCCCATCCAGTGGCAGATTTCCAGGTAAGATTTTGTTGTAGGCATAAGTACAGTTCGGTGATTATTGCGGACACGTTCTGGGCCACCGGTTAAAAAAAATCCTCTGTGATTATGTCCGTAGCCGTAAATTTTTTTTATCCCACCCAGCCATGTGCTAAGGGCAGAACGGACGGAGTTAGTCAGTAAAACGGCCATATCAGCTTTGTAACACCTTATCTGTTTAATCATGCGCCAGAATCCCACCCAGGATTTGTCTTCACAATCAATGAAGCCGTCAAACCAGGGTCCATCCCGGAGTATCCCCTGGGCGTTCTTTTTCACTATGCCGATGATTTTCGTATCGGGAAAACTTTCCCGAAGGCAATCCAGGGCGGGAATTGCCATAACGATATCGCCAACCCAGTTTGGGCAGCGTATAATCAATGTATCCGGAGTGTTTACTGCCTTTTCTATCATACGCTTCTAATCGGAACTTCAGACTTAACTTTGCTCTATCAATTACGAGCACCTTCTTAAAATTTTTGCAACCCAACATAATACCAAATTTTAATTTATTTTTACAGATTTAATTGGAAAATCAGAGTGCTTATTGCTGTTCTATTAACGAAAATTCTACAAGAAACTGTTCTGAACGCTGTATAACGAAGATATTACAGGAACAACAGGATCGGCAAAAAAGCGGGATTCAGGCCTATTTTTTGCCCTGCATTATGTAGAATGTCAATGTCATGAGCTGGAAAACGATAGCAAAACCAAGTGCAATAAAAACTAAATTATCCTGCCTGTCAGGGCTCATCAGGAACCATACGGTTACGAGCAGGCAGAATAGAACGATAATTTGTACTACGCCTGCCAGTAGTCTCATGATGGAGAATTCGCCGAACATCTCCGCTCGGTGCATACTTTTGAGTTGTCCCAGAATACTGCTTAAAAGCTCTTCTGTTTTGTCCGCGGGAATATCTTGATCGGATTGCTGTTTTGGTGATTCCATCTGCTGGTTTTCCTTCTCTTGAAATTCCAGGACGGTTTGTTTAGCCTCAGATGGCTCAGGTGTATCTGTAGCCTGCTGTTCAGGTTCGATTTGGCTGGTAGGAACTTGTTGAGTTTCTTTTTGCTGTTCGCTGGAAGAACGAAGATGCTTCTTGATGATATTTACTGCCTCCTTTATGTTTACTGCCCTGTAGTCGGGATTAATCCCTTCCAGTGACATAGACGAAACGGGCTGTCTTTGATGTGAAGGCGGCATATCAATCAATATTGTTTTGCAGCCGGCCCGCAGACCGGCTTCAATGTCCCGTCTACTATTGCCAACGCACCAGGACTGACTAAGGTCGATATCCATTTCATCAGCGGCTTGTAGCAACATTCCAGGGCTTGGTTTTCTGGAATTGCTTTCTTTGCGATATTTAGGGACGACTCCTTCGGGATGGTATGGGCAATAATATATCCGGTCCAAAAAAGCATTCTTCTCGGCCAGCAATTGTTTCAACCGGTCATGAATCTCACCGAGGACTTTTTCTGTGACAATCCCATGTGCTACAGCCGATTGGTTGGTCACTATGATAAGCTTGTACCCGAGGGCTTTGAGCTGGATTAGTGCATCGGGGACGCCATCAAGCAGCTTTACCTGCTCCGGATCGTTGATATAACCCGGGTCCTCGATTAACGTGTCGTCACGATCCATGAATATTGCTTTGTCAGACATATGTTCGAAATCCGTTTCTTGTTTAACCGCTCGTAAAATCTTTCTCTATTAGATCGCAGATTATATGATAAGCGAGCTGATGAATCTCTTGGCTCCGTGCCGTTGATTCGGCATCGGCACAAAAGCAAAGATCAGAAATAAACTCCAGTTTACTGCCGGACTTGCCTGTAAACGCAATAACACGGGCGCCTTTTTCTTTGGCAATTCGTACCGCGGCAATGATATTTGCTGATGAACCGCTGGTCGAAAACGCCCATAGGATATCACCTTTCCGGATAAGCGCCTCGGCTTGGCGGGCGAAGACTTGTTCATAAGAATAGTCGTTCGCTACACACGTCAAAACAGATGTGTCAGTGGAAAATGCCACGGCGGCCAGTGGTTTTCGTTCTCTGGCGAATCTGCCCACAAACTCACCTGCGATGTGTTGGGCGTCCGCCGCCGAGCCTCCGTTGCCACACAGGTAAACCGTGCCGTCCTGTTTTAATGCGGTTGTAATTTCATCGGCGATTCCAGCTATTTTCTCAATGCCGTCTTTCTCAAAATAAGCGGTCATTTTTTTGTGTATTTCGATGGCATCGGTTATTTGTTTTTTTGTGTCTGGATTCATTGGGATTTTGCTTCCAGCGATTTCATTTCCTTGATAGTAGCGGTCGAGCTTTTGCCCTCGATAAGTGGGGCAAGGGAGACTTTGCCTCCGTAGGATTCTACGAATTCCCGGCCGACGACGCCTTTTACTGCCCAGTCCTCACCCTTTACCAGCACATCGGGCCGGACTTTTTTGATCAGGTTTAACACGCTCGGTTCATCGAAAAGAGTAATATAGTCGATCATTTCCATTGCTTCAAGGAGTGCTGCCCTGTCCTCTTGGTTGTTTATCGGCCGGTCGGGGCCTTTAATCAACCTGATTGATTTATCACTGTTAAGACCTAATATCACGACATCACCTTGTCGCCTACAAAATCTGAGATATTCGAGGTGACCACGGTGCAGCACATCGAAACATCCGTTTGTAAAGACAATAGTCCGTTTTTGTCTGCGATGCCGTTCTATTTCATAGAGCAAGGAATCCAGATACCGTATCTTACCGCTGGCGTCTCTGTTCCGGGCAGCTATCTCATCGGCTATTTCTCCGGAGGTAACCGTTGCCGTACCGAATTTTTTCACCTCGATTCCGCCTGCTATATTGGCCAACTGTACAGCAGATTCGTGATCACAGTCGCCGGCTAATGCTACAGTGAGCATTGCCAGAACCATATCTCCTGCCCCTGTTACGTCGTAAACAATTTGCGGATGGGTCGGGATTATCAAACTCTTGTTTTCGGTCTTCAGATACGCCCCTTCCTTATCGAGTGTGATAACTACCGCTTCGAGCTGAAGCTTCTGCAAAAGATAATCTGCCGCTTTGGCTGCCGTCTCTATATCGGTGACTTCGAATCCCACAACTGCGGAAGATTCTGCTCGATTAGGTGTAATGGCGGTGGCGCCGGCGTATTTAGAATAATCACTTGTCAGACAGGGATCGACCAGAATCTTTTTGTTCGCCTGGTTTGCCAGCCGGATCATATGCCGGCAAAGTGAATCGCCCAGGAAACCCTTGTCATAATCCTGCAGGCATACCATATCAACCTGCGCCAGTTTGTCTTTGTAAGCGGACAAAATCGACTCGCTCAGCTTATCCGAGAGTGGCTCCGTAGATTCGAAGTCCATTCTAATCAATTGCTGCCTGTGAAGATGCTGTGCCAGACCGATCAGTCTTTGCTTACTTATGGTAGGGCGGTTTTCGGCCTTAAACAAGCCGTCAATATCGGCTCCGGCTTCGAGCAGCTTTTCCCGGAGGATTTCACTGTCCCGGTCGTCTCCCATTATGCCGAGACAGTGAGCTTTTGCTCCTAACGTGACAATGTTGGCAGCAACAGAACCGGCGCCTCCACAGCGGTGTTCGGTTTTGGTGATTTTCAGGACAGGAACTGGTGCTTCAGAGCTGATTTTCACAGCATCGCCGTAAATGTAGACGTCCAGCATGAAATCGCCCACAACCAAAATCTTCGGCGAGCCGAGATTCGATAGAATTTTCAGCAGGTTTTCATACATTTTATTACAGATCAATATTATTACTTTTGAGAGATTTTACTTACTAACACATCATTAATCAAGGCCGTTAATTTGTCTTGGCCAGCCAAAAATTTTATTTCAATCTTTAGGTGGGCGAAAGGCAGATAAGTTTTGGATTTTGAGTTCTGTAATTCGAGTTTTGAAATAACCTTTGTCCAGTCTTTTTGTGTTGTTAATATTAAATCTACATCGAGTTCTTTTCCGTGCTCTGAAATTTCGGCTAAGCTGGCGTTTGTGTAGTGATAGTGGTCGTCATAGATTTTCGAGCCGGCGACGTTAGCTCCGAGATTATTTACAGTGTTCAAGAAAGCATCCGGATTGCCGATGCCACAAAAGGCAAATATTTTTTTACCTTTTAACTGTCCAATGCTGATTTCTTCGTTGTCCTTCGATTTTGCATAAACCGGCGTGTGTGTTGATTTAGCAATAACCATATCCGGATTTGCTGCTCGCAGTATTTGCTCAAGTTCGCTTAATTGTACCTCTGTGACTTGATCGCATCGGGTAATAACGACTGCATTTGCCCGATTAAGTGATGAGACAGGCTCCCGCAGCAAACCTGACGGCAGCAGCTTCCCAAAGCCGAATGGCTGTGTTGCATCGATTGCTATAATGTCAAGGTCTCTTGCCAGCCGGCGATGTTGAAAACCATCATCCATAACTAAAACGTCGGCAGTATATTTTTCGATTGCTTCTGTGGCACCTGCAACACGATCCGGATTGACGATTACTTCGGCTTCCGGACAACTTTCAGCGAGAACCGCAATTTCGTCTTTGAAATCTTTGCTTTCCTGTGATCCTGCTTTGTAGCCACGGGTAAGTATTGCACATTTACAGTTTTGAGTTTTGAGTTTTGAATTTCGAGTTATTAGGTTGCACAGCCAGACCACGAGCGGAGTTTTGCCTGTCCCGCCGACTGTTATATTGCCTACGCATAATACTGTTGCATTGACTTTATGCACCTTGAGCAGTCTTTTGGAATACAGCATATCCCGGAACCGAACAGCAAGCAAGTAGCCAATTGCTGCTATCCCCAAAAGGAATCTCAGTATGCTCGCAATGAAACCCTTGCTTTGGCCTGAAATAAGTCTGCGATAAGTTTGCTGTTTCAACTAATGAATCCTTAATGTGTTTGTCCTGAAGTCCTTTTTACTTAAACACAATAACAGCGTACAAGAAAAAGGTATTATAAGCTAAACCGGAATTAGCCGCACATATTTTTATGCCGTAGTTTGTGGTGATCAAATAATTGTTGAGAAGAATTGTCAGGTAATTCTATTTTGCCTGTTGAGCTTAATTGGAAAGTGCTTTTAACAAAAACTCGGTAGCCTGCTCGCAGGTCACTCCATTTCTACCGCCGTTTGGCACTAAATTGGCCGCTGTTAGTTCATCGAGAGCTTTCAAGATATTTTTCTGGTGATCCATATACCTGATGAAGCCCAGCAGTTCGCCGGTTGCTTTTACTACTGCTACTGGAGAGGCAAATTGGCCTCTGTTCTCGTTCATCATGCGGGTTCCAGTACCACCGCCGGCTTCAAACATGCCCTGGCTGAAGCTCACATTAGCCGAGCCTACACCACCGATTCCGCCTACATACATACCGGCTTCGTCACCAGCCATATCTCCGACAATATTGTTACAGACCATCGAGGTTAACTTAAAAGTCTTGCCTGTCTTTTCACCCTTCATAGCTTTGATCTTCTCGGGTTGAGTCAATGTATATGAAAAGTCGTCCGGTTTTACACCGAGATAATCAATCTCTGGGAAATTCTCATCAATGTAAGCCTTGGCCCAGTTAAGACCGGCCGCATCAGGTCTGATTACATTGTCCTTGAAATTGAGGACAACGAAATCGTTATTGTTTTTCTTTGCATTAAGGCAGGCCAAATGTGTCAATCTTTCAATGTCGATACGGGCTTGTGGCCAAAAGCATAATGAGTATTCATCCTGACCGTTAATTTTCATCGTCCCAGCGGATTTGGCATCCTGGTAAGGTGTTCCGAAATTGCAGCGGAAAACCGTAAAATCTATTCCCATTTCATCATTCTTAATGTGGCGCACACATGCAAAAAGATCCATGTATTGCCTCATCCACACATTGGCACTTGGAACATTTGGATATTTGGAGCTGTCTGGTGTCTCAAGCGGCATCTTAAGAATTACATCACACTGGTCAATCACTTCAATGGATGTTGGAGGTGCGACTACATCGAGTTCAATCCTGTTTTCAATAGTAAGATCCGGAATCTCGACGACTATAATATCACCTTCGGCGATTTCATCGCAGAGCATGTTCTCCAAAATCGTTCTGGCGGCTTTGGCGACTATCGGACCAATTCCGTCCCCGGGGGCAAAACCGATTTTCAGAGGGCGTTTTTTAGCCAGATCAACGGAAACGAATTTCCCTCTTGATTCTATCGCTTTTAAAACGCGTGCCTTCTCTTTTTCTAATAGTCCGGCCAACGCTTCAAGCGGATTATAGCTGCCTTCAAAAATATTCGAAAATTCAGTCATTGAAATCATCCTGCTCTATAATTGTTTTTAGTCATTAAATAATCATCTTTATATGATT
>Ga0209536_100012201_pt1 | contig 12521 bp, 12 predicted proteins | sample DeeMarSeWOR28_12_FD_187461 | JGI IMG/M metagenome (GOLD analysis project Ga0209536, IMG submission 187461) | Marine sediment microbial communities from White Oak River estuary, North Carolina - WOR-2-8_12 (SPAdes) (version 2) | ecosystem: Environmental > Aquatic > Marine > Intertidal zone >...
AGAAATGGGATCGTGGGGGACTTTCATGTCAACATCGGTCTCTTCCATGGGTTTCAGCAGTGCCCGCTGCACCCCGGTTCTGGAAACATCAGGACCGATTAGGTTGTGGCTGGAAGCGATTTTGTCAATCTCGTCAACGTAGATAATCCCGTATTGGGCCAACTCGATGTCGTCATCGGCTTCGTGTACCAGGTCCCGGACCAGGTCTTCCACGTCGCCTCCCACATAACCGGTCTCACTGAATTTGGTAGCATCACCTTTGACAAAAGGAACACCCAGCTTGTTGGCAATAAGTTTTACTATATAGGTCTTCCCCACACCTGTGGGGCCAATCATTATTATATTATTCTTTATTCTACCCACCACGGTGGGATCCTGGACCTTTTTGCCCCTGAGCTCATGTTTTATTCGGTTGAAGTGGGTACAGACCTTGGTGGCGAGGATTGCCTTGGCTTCATCTTGCTTGATTACATATTCATCCAGATAGGCTTCCAACTCCTCCGGCTTCATGTCAAACTTGATCTTGTCAACAGCGTCATTGGCGGAGGCTTCATCTTCACCCTTTTCTTCACCAGCCTTTGGAAGCATTAGAGGCGAGACTATTTTTATGCGTGCCCCATACTTCTTGGAGAGGTAATCGCTCAGTTCTTTTTCGAGTTCTTTCTGCCCAGGTACTTTCCGTTCGTCTTCGGCCATCTCGCACCTTTCTCGGAAATCAGTTAAGCCGCGATGCCATCTTGCAACCGCAACCACAAATGCTGGCTTTCGCCTATAATTCAACTATAAACATTTCACCGAACAGTTTCAACTTCTTTAGCCCCCAACCTGTATTGGATTTGAATTGATAACAGCTTGTTATCAATTCAAAAACCATGCCGGAATGTATTACTTGACAGACAGCCTGATTTTCCTGATCCTAGATAGAGAACTGCGCTGGCCGCGAAGGGAGGGAGACGACCTAAAAATCCTCTTGACACTATTCGGTATAATTGTTAGGAAAAATGGTTCTTTATTATGTCAGCCCGGATGTTTCATTCGGGCTAAGCTGGGCCGTTAACTCAGATGGTAGAGTATCTGCCTTTTAAGCAGAGAGTCGCTGGTTCGAGTCCAGCACGGCCCACCATAAACAAAACCGCGAAGCGGGTTTGTTCGGTCGGGTCAGCGGTGGAACGAACACTTTTGCTGGTGTGAGCATGCCCCGAGCTTGTCGAGGGGAGTCCAGCACGGCCCACCATACCAGGCATAGAGCATAGAGCTTGGAGCATGGGGAAAAAGCACTGTAAATCTTTTACCCTATGCTCTATGCCCCATGCCCTATGCTAAAGTCGTCCCCATCGTCTAGCCAGGTCCAGGACACCGGCCTTTCACGCCGGCAACAGGGGTTCGAATCCCCTTGGGGACGCCAAGAACAAAAACGGTCGGCCTTGTGCCGGCCTTTTTTGTTCTTCGATGGTTCAACTGGGATCAGACCTCGGTCTATTGCATCCCGCTCGCAGAGCGGGGCAACAGGGAAGTGAGCTTGTCCTGAACGAAGTGAAGGAAATCCCCTTGGGGACGCCACATTTTATTATAAAATTAAGGGCTTAGCCAATAAGTGCTAAGCCCTTAATTTTTGCCCTGGTCTGAAATTGTTGGACACCGGGAGGGAACTGGACTTCCAACTTCAAACAATTGGTTGCATTGATGAAGATATGAAAAAGAGATAGCAAGAATCCTCTGATGATTAAGACTCCACATATATAGCAGGGACATAATTTCTAAAAATGCATAAGCGATATCTATCACCTAGTAGTCTCCTAGGCTAAATATATCTACTAAAATGGTTATGTTTCGATAAAGAAAACGAGGACACGACTAATCTAGCGGTATTATAATGATAGGTGGCAACACAAGAAGCATTTTTTTATCTCTGCTGCCTTACAACTATCGCCAACTCCTATGTTTCCCGCCTAAACTATTTAGAATATCTATTGGACATATCGAAAATAACTATCTATTCTACAATAAGTTGTTTTGCTGCAAGAGTGTTTTCGGGGTGAGAACTTCAGACACGGACCTGATTTCTTTGAGGGAGGTTTGCCATGGGAAGACCGTTGAACAACATTACTTTTATGGCCATTTTCTTTTGTATTTCTCTCGCAATTGGACATGCAAGTGATCTTGAGGTTCTCAAAGACCTTTCCGGAACTCTTAACATCGCTGGCGGCACCGCTCATATCAAGTGCGAGACGGAAGCCATAAAAAGGATCATACGAGCGTATCCGGATGTAAACATCACCATTGCAGGCGGGGGCTCTGGTGTTGGAGTTAAACAGGTGTGCGAGGGATTGATCGACATTGGTAACACAGGTAGGGCGCCCACCTCCGAGGAGATCAGTCGCTGCAATCTCAAAGTGCATAAATTCGCTGTGGATGGGATAGGAGTTGTGGTCAATCCGAAGCTAAACATTGATAATATCTCGAAGGAAAACTTAAAGAAGGTATTCGCCGGGGATATAAACAACTGGAAAAACCTTGGTGGTTCTGAAGGTTCCATAAATGTATATACCCGGGATGCGGAAAGTGGTACCCGCAAGGTTTTTTGGAGTAAAGGTCTCGAAAAGGGTAAGATCGCTGAAAAAGCAAACTTCGTTCAATCGAATGCGGCAATGAAGACTGCCATAGCCAACGATCCACAAGGGATCGGTTATATCTCTCTCGGTGTTGCCGATTCCTCGGTGAAGCTCATTGCTATAGACGGTGTTTTCCCGTCAAATGACAAGGTAAAATCTGATAAATATGAGATTGCTCGTGGACTCTACATGAATACCAGGGGTGAACCTAATCCCCTAGCCAAGGCTTTCATCTCTTACATGCTCAGTTCCGAAGGTCAAGCTTTAGTAAAGAAACACGGTTTTCTTCCAGTCCAATGACTAGATATGACAAAGAGAGGGCGGTGAGGAGAGCACTCTCACTGGCGGCCCTCATAGCAGCCTCCATTTCTGCTCTCATCTTTTTCTTCCTGTTCTATTTCTCCCTACCCATCTTAAGCTCCGGGGTTATAGGTGAGTTTCTCACTCGCGGCTGGGATCCTGACCAGGGAGTGCTCGGTATCTTCCCTATGATCGTAGGGACAGTCTATATAGCAGGGCTGGCAATGATTTGGGCCACTCCAATAGGTATTGGACTGGCCGCCTTCATCCAAGTGTTTGCTCCGAAGCCACTGGCTAAGATTCTCCGATGGACCGTTGAATTTATGACTGGGATTCCAACCGTAGTTTACGGATTCGCGGCCCTTTTCTTCCTAGTTCCGGCAATGCGTCGGATCTTCAATTACGGCACTGGTCTCAGTGTGCTTACCGCTTCTGTAATGCTTGCCCTGCTGGTACTTCCTACCATTACTTTAATCGCCCAAGACCGTCTTGCCACTGTGCCCAAAAGCCAGGTACTCGCAGCACTCTCTCTCGGAGCCTCTCGAATGGAGACATTCCTCCACGTGCTGCTACCCGGTGCTTGGCGGGGATTGATCTCAGCGGTGGTTCTCGGCGCCGGACGGGCGGTGGGCGATACCCTAATAGCGCTGATGTTAGCAGGAAATGCGGTTTCCTTGCCGAGCTCTTTACTGGACTCGGCAAGAACTCTGACAGCACATATCGCCCTGGTTACTGCGGCTGACTATGAATCGCCTAGTTTCAAGGCCATATTCGTATGCGGCCTCGTACTCTTCATATTTGCGGGATCTAACATTGTAATCCTCCGTTTTGTGGAGAAGCTGAAAAAATGAAATTGTGGTCACATAGAATACTTCTAGGGTTTTTCTGGCTCTCTGGATTTCTGACACTGGCTTCAGTCGGTACCCTTTTGATCTTTCTTTTCGTAAAAGGAGCTCCAAGCCTCTCTTTAAAACTTATATTTGGGGATGCCGATCCGCTCAGGGCACTTATCCTGCTGGAGCGAGTTTTTGACGGACTTTTCCCTGCAATTGTTGGTACCACATCCGTCGTCATCCTTTCAGTTTCCTGGGCGATCCCGGTGGGAATCGCTGCTGGGATCTATTTGGCCGAATTTTCAGGCCAAAAAGTCAAGAAGATCTTCGACTTCTCTTTCGACATTCTCGCCGCGATCCCATCCATTCTAATAGGCCTCTTCGGTCTTACCGTTGCAATTTTTCTGCATCAGCATTTTTCGGATCGGATATACCCTTGCCTCTTGATATCAAGCGTTGCTCTGGCGGTCTTGGTTCTTCCTTACATCGTTCGCACGACGCAGCTCTCCATCGAGGCAGTACCGCATCCTATGCGAGCAGCCGGGTTGTCCCTGGGAGCCTCAAAACTTCAAAACCTATACCATGTTGTTCTGCCGCGTTCGGTTACGGGGATTTTGAGTGGAGTCATTCTTGCGTTGGGTCGTGCCGCGGAAGATACGGCGGTGATTATGCTCACCGGCGTTGTAGCTACCGCGGGTATCCCTGGATCGTTACTGGCAAAATACGAGGCACTCCCATTCTACATCTACTACATCTCGGCGGAATACACGGATCAAAAGGAGTTAATGACTGGGTTTGGAGCAGCTATCATTTTACTAACAATTTGTGCGTTCCTCTTCATTGCCGCACATTTGTTAAAGAATTTGCTGGTGCGGCGTCTATCATAGTACTGGGGTTGAGGCATTGTCAGAAGATAGCATCAAAATAGCGATTAGGGATCTTGACGTTTACTATTATGAGCGACTCGTCCTAAAAAAGGTAAATATGGTTTTTCGGGACAGGGAGCTTACTGCAATCGTCGGACCTTCGGGGTGCGGCAAAACTACCCTGTTAATGGTGTTAAACAGGTTGTTGGACACGGTACCACATGCCCGCGTGGAGGGATCCGTTGAGCTCAGGTCGAACGACCAGGGATGGCTCAATGTCCTCCGGCTTGGAGAGACTGATCTCCCCTCATTAAGAAGACGGGTGGGACTAGTATTTCAGCATCCTAACGTCCTACCAACGAGTATATTCAGAAATGTTGCCTTCCCTCTGAATCTTCTGGGACTTTCCCACCAAGAAATTGACTCAAAGGTGCGCAGTGCACTTGTTGATGTTTTTCTCTGGGATGAGGTGAAGGACCGGCTCGATAGCTCTGCGGCAGAGCTCTCTGGAGGACAGCAGCAAAGACTATGTCTGGCGAGAACTTTGGTGCTTCAACCAGAAATATTGTTGCTGGATGAACCCACATCCTTTCTTGACGAAGATCTGGCTGAGAAGATAGAGGCTCTCTTGCTAAGACTTAAGGACGAACGAACTGTTGTCGTAGTATCTCACTACAACGATCAAGTCATGAGGCTTTCAGATAACGTTTATCGGCTCTCGTGAAACCGACGGGAATCAGGCTGAAGAACACTCAGAAGAAGAGGAGAGAAAAATATCAATCTGGCGCAAAATGAGCCCAACATTTTATGGATGTCTGCCTTGTGGTAGATAAAAAGTATGGCTTCCCAACATAGCAAATTTGGCTATAGTTGTAGTCTGAAAGGAGATCTAACTATTCAGGGATGCTCTGTTCTGGAGGTAAACAGCAGAGAAGGCCAGTCGTCGACACATCTGCAACTCTACTCGATATTGTTGGCCGTGAGGCAAAGTTCATTTTATCGCGGTTCTATTTTGTCAAATTCGATTGAGTCATCAACGCTTGAGTGTAGTTATGAGCCCGTATTTTATCCGCTAACGAAATTAAGCCTCAGAATGCATGCGAAAAGCTGCGAATCTTTTTTGCGGAAGGATTTATTCTTTACACTTTTCTACTCATCAGACCATACTCCTCTAACCGAAGTGAGCTTAGTCCGTCTTCTCTTCAAACATAATCCTATGGCTAACCAAGTTCATTCCTTTGATGCGACCTCTTATTATTTTCCTATCCCCAAAGATGCTCACCAACTGCCAGGATTCTTCACCTTCCGGTTCAACAACATCCACTGATTCCATAATTAACACCTCTTCGCCATCTTTGATGAAATAAGCATTCGCTTCACACATTTTTCAACACCTCCGTGAGCTTTTCTGACACTGCCGCCTGAACTAGATGCGGCAGCGGTTCTTTCACCACTCCCACAATCTCGACGTTTTCCTGTGACAGTGGAATTAGAATCTTGACCGCCGAGCTCGAAGTCACGGCTTCAGCTATTTTGGAGGTAACTTCGCCGAGCATCGAATTGGCCCATGTGATAGCAATGGGTCCAACGATGCAGTCAGCCTGGTGAACTGTATGGCTGATGGCATTTTCTCCGGACGCTCCCTTATTGGCGCCTGCCTTTAGCATTTGGGCAGTCGCAACGGCGTTCGTACCCAAGGCGATCAATTCCACGGACTCACCGTATGAAGCTTTGATATACTTGATGAGGGTTACGCCGATGCCGCCGCCGTGGCCATCAATGACACAAATGCGTCTGCGCACTTGGTTCCCTTCTGAGCTTTATCATCCATCAAAGACCTTACCGCTGAGAAAATTAGAGGATCGCCATTGGCGAAATAGGATCGCAATGTCCTTTTCCATAGGCCTTAAGCACAACCAAGATAATGACTTTATATTACTTAGAATTCGGCAGTCGCTCGAACACCGAGAATCACACCTTCAGGTTCTGGCACAGAGCTCTCCTTATAGTCATCCTTTATGTACTGTACGTCGGCCGTAACAGCCAAATACTCGTTGAGCACCAGACGATAGTAGCCTTCAAAGACCTGGGTCTGGTCAATATCCAGATTGCCTCCGTGGAGATAGGCGTAACCGAGGCCGATATTATCATTTTCCCGCTCCCACAGGCTGCCGCTAATGTTGATGCCTCCTGAATAAATTGCGTCATAGCCCACCGCTGCCTTGTCATCCTGCCAGCCAAAGCGAATCCAGGCACCGAAAATATTTCCCAACTGCTGATCAAAGGACAGCCCCACAGCCATGAGATGCTCTTTGTGATTTCCCTGCTTATCCAGGAACTGTTTGCTGGTACGGTCAACAATCACCCGGTAGGTCCCTTCTCCCAGGGGACTACTCAAAGTATAGCCAAGTTGGGCGCCGTAAAACTGGTGGCCGTTGCCGTCGTCATTTTCCCCCACATTCATAACCACTGCCTTGGCGCTGAAGTTGCTCATCTCCCACTCCAAGGCCCCGCCTAGATCATAGGAAGGAACAAACACGTGAGGGCCGTTCACCAATGCCTCATTCATAAACTGTGTGTACTCGTCGTTGGCGTAGGCATTTTCGTCCAAATAATCGGTTGCGTCTATAATTCCACCGCTAAGCCCCAAGGTGTGCTCTTCGCTGAACTGAAAAGTGTACTTGTACCAAGCCGTAATTAGGTAATCCCTATTTCTGCCGTTTATATCTTTTACATCATCTTCCAGGTCGGCCGCCCAAGATGCCAGGGTGAAGCGGGTTTGATCATTTAAGCCGTTACCTGCGGCAAAACCGAATTTGGCAAAAAACTCATTTTTTTCGTCTGGGGTGAAGCTCATCTCTGCCTGGAAGGGAACAGCTCCCCTCCCTTTATCTTCATCATCGTCCACCGCCTGATACTGGTACGCTCCGGCCAGGACGCCTCCGATGGATAGTTTGTCGTTTATCTCATAAGCCAATGCCGATACTGGCAGCACCGTGATCAGGGTGGTAATCAATGCTTTCATCGCTATATGTTTCATGAGTTTAATCCTCCTTATGTCGAGGTAGAGTTTCAAATCTTAGATGTTCTAGTTCTCACTGTTTTCTCTTCGAAACAAGAAAGGCGTGCCGCATCAGAGTTTCATTCACTCCAATGGAGTCACGCCTTCACTTTCCACGCCTGGGCTATTTTCTGGGAGTCAGTCCAGCGAGGACCGTAAGCCGTTCCATTCAGTTCGTCAGCTCAACTCATATCATCCCCATTTCCCCTCGTAACCAGCAACCGCTAAGCATTCGTAGCTCACATCCGGACAAGTTCCTTGCAGAGTTTCTTCCTCAGCGCCTCCAACTGCTTGGACTTAAACGATCTTCTGCTCTTCTCCAATTCTTCTATAGTGTCTGAAATAATCTTTTTGAACCGCCTTCGGTAGGGGCAGTTGTTCTCATCACAAAAAAGGACAGGGTGACTACAACCACCTTCAGCACTAGTATTGCTACAAAAGCTTCTAAGTAGTTGAGCCTTTTCGGTCAAGTCATCGGCAAGTCTGTGCATGACCTGCCGGAGTCGGCGTTCGTCTTCGGAAGACCATTCTTCACCGAGATGAATCCTTGTTGAAGAAGAGGCACGTTCTGTCATTGTTCTCCTAGATCTTTACACTTGAAGTTGAGCTCAACGACACCCTTCTAAGCCCGGAGCACCTATTTCGATAAGCCACAAAGGTCATTCAATAATGCCCATGTCGGCGAGAGCCATTGGAGATACCCCATCAGCTAGTTCTTCTTCTTGCTCATGAAATACAGCGCCACACCTATCAAACCAAAGATGTAGCCAATACCGCCGATGACCTCGGAAAGGGTCGGCCCTTCTTGCCGCGACGCGCGGATGAGCTTGATCAAGGGGGTAAGCTTGCGGTCCAATGCTGTGTCGATTATTGATTCCAGCTGGGTCAAATTCACTGCTGTTGTTACTTGACCAGACACAATATTCTGCTCAGAAGGCTCGGGTTCAGTGCGGTCGACGGACTCACTTCTAGTCTGTGAGGACACCTCCCCCAGCTCGCTCATGGGAATAACAAAATCATTCTTATGCCCCATGCTGGCGGTGAGCACAATCTTGAGATCGGTTATCTTGGGTATCCTGAAGAAAAATTCACCTCGTTCGTTGGTTCGTCCAGCCAGAAGTTTCTCTCCGGAGCTGTCGAACACTTCCACCAGAGAATCCTGAGCCTTTTTGTTGCCGGCAAAATACCCTTCCACGTGAACGGTATCTCCCTCTACCCAGGCAAAAACATTGACCTTGTGCGCAGAGGCCAACGGTGCCAGTGCCACAGACACCAGGGTCAAGGCAAAGGCCATTGTGAGGACTCTTTTAAGCTCTTGTGGTTTTGGAGGGATGTTATCCGCTTGCATGAGTCACCTCCAAGATCTCTGGCTTGACTTTCTTAAGAAACCCCAGGCAAAAGGCGGTGATAACACCCTCTATAAACATCACCGGCAAGTGCGCCACTACCAGAACCTTGGCTGCCGCCAGAAATGATTCCCCCGTAAAGACCAAAGAAAGGGCAACCAGGATAGCACTGAAGAAAATCGCCAGAAAGCCGCAACCGAAGGCTAGCCCAATAGCCAGATTCCTATGCTTGTGAGCGATACCTCGTGCGAACAAGTAGTAGCAGCAAACGGCGGGCATGGCCATATTGAAGGTGTTAATACCCAAAGTGGTCAGGCCGCCAAACTGAAAAAGCAGGGCCTGTAAGGCCAGACCCACAAGAATAGCTGGAAAAGCAGTCCAGCCGAGGAGCAAGCCCAAAAGACCATTCAGAACCAGATGTACAGCAGAGGGACCCACCGGCACATGGATTAGAGAGGAAACAAAAAATGCCGAAGAGATCACTCCCACTAGAGGCACCTTCTCGGTGTCCATCTTCTTCAGTCCAATAGCGACACCTGCTACTGTGAGGGCTGCACCTGCAATCAAAACGGGAGGGGAGAGAACTCCCTCAGAAATATGCATGGTTCTATCCTATTTCATCTCGTGGAAATTCACCCATATTACCGCACCAATTTCCACATCCTTTCCCTTGATCTGCCGAGCATCGGTGCTCAGGGCGGCAAAACCCCACCAACCAGCTTTTGGTACACCATAGGTGAAGACACCGTTGGGGTCAGCCTTGATGGTCTGGGTAACCATGTAGTCCGTGGGAGCCGAATACTTGCCTCCTTCATTAAAATACTCAACCTCCACTTCAGCACCAGGAACAGGTTTGCCGTTGAGCAGCACCACACCTTGAAAGACATTGCCTGCATAGAGTCCGAAGGATTTGCTCAGAGGAACAATCTCGGTCTTCAGGCCAATGGGTTCATCCCAACCCTCGTCGTCGCCGTAAGCGGCAACCACTGTCTTGGCGTAGTGTACAATGTAGCAGTCTTCCGCAGGTTCCCAATATGGCTGGGGTGTTAGGTAAAAGACATAGATGCCAGGACGTTTAATTTTGTAACTGGTCTTCCAGGTATCGCGTCCCTTGAGCTTCAGAGGGGTGATAGTCGCAAGCAAGTCTTCTTTCTGACCTTTCGCAACAACCCCGAATTCTGCCGGTTTAACCAAATCCATCCCCGTGCCCTCAAAGGGATGCCAGAACATGATTTGCAGGGCCACATCGCTGCTTTCACCTTTCATGACCATCTCGTCCGAAGGAATAATCATGCCGAAATGAGCCCTTGCAGTTGGAACTGCCAAAAAGAGCAAACCTAGAGCCAGCAAAACGGTTCCTACAGATCTTTTCATCTCAACCTCCTAATCTGCTGATTTTGTCGAGGGGAACGAGTGGCCATTTCGGAGAGGCGGAGGAGATTTTGTGATCACTTCCAGTCGCAACAAAAAAGCCACGCGGTCTACCTTCTGGTTCAAGGTAAGCCTTCGTGGCCTATTCTTCGCTACAATATGTATCTGCTAATAAAAGCTTCTTTGAGGTACTGTCCTCAGACTGCTCGCACTATACTCGCTGCCTTCCCCTAATGTCAAGAGGCAAAATCCTTAACCCTTCAGAATCGGATTACCTGATGAATTTATTAATATATAACATCCTAAAATGAAATAGCAATCTAGGAGACAAGAGTGTTTGAGAAGATCTATTTGTGGTGTGCTAAACACAGTTTGCCAGTATGTGAACATCAGGTAAACTCAAGATATGATCGAGTTATATGAAGTTTCCTATTTACTTACTAGATCTTCGTATAACATCCTTTACTCCACGCTTTTGACTATTGGGACATCAGCACCAAATGCTGGGGTAAAACTCTCTGGATAGGGATTAAACATATCTTGTCGAGATGTAGACTTGGCCACAATGAACCTATGAGTAGGAGGACTAAGACCTGGAAGAGGATGAATACTTTATTTTTCAAAGACCATGCGGAGCTTAGGCTCCGCTTTTTTTATACTCTCAATATCTTGTGCCGGATTAAATTTTAGCGGAGTGTGAATTAAGGGATGTTATTCACAGTTTCACAAAGACCGAGGTAGGTTACATACCTCATCAAAGCAGTCTCTCTTTTAATTGTCCTTCTCACTCAGTGGCCTGAATATCTTTGCCCTCATCTTATTTTCTCCTAGGTCAGGTACTATCTAAATCCAAGGTTATAGTCCAAAAGGTAAAATCTGGTACGTTGCTTGCGCTAATGTTGCTGCAGCGCGTTATCTGCCACCTGATTGCACGTATATACGTGCAATTTGCCCTCCTAGCTGCCCATGAAAGTATGCAAAACGAAGGAGGTGAGTGTCATGATTAATCAACGTATTAATTGGTGCCTCACCTTTTACCAGGGAAAATGCCCCCACTTAAATATGATGAATAGAGTCTATCTTTTTCCTCAAATCCTTAACGTTATTGATATTGAACTAGCTGAGGCCAACTGTCTCGATTGCAAAAAGCATATCGACCGCCGCGTTCTCTCAACAAAATCAATCCTGAAAGGAAAGGCGCTCCGTGGAGTAAGAACGACTATGTCTTCCGAAATCAAGAAAGGTCAGCATGTTAGAACCATATTCAAATTGCCTAGCAATATGGTCACTTCAAGAAGCGTTGTTTGGAAGGCTAAACGGAGAATATGATATGCCCTCGGTCGATGGGTTTTTTTGATAGCTTTGATTTCAGTCCCTACACTATCTTGTGCCAGAGTAAATGTTGACCGTCTTATTCACCCTATCGCGCCGGGTCCGCGTTGTTTCCTGCCAGAAATGAGGGACGATTTGTAGTGGGCAACAGTGGGTCAGCTATTGACTCTTCTGACAAAGACGGGTTCATTCTTGATGTTCCCTACAGGGTTGAAATGTCCAATAAATTTCAACAGAAAATAATTTTGATTCTACAGTCAACCATCTCTTTTTATACAATTTTGCTGTTTTCTCTTCTTTTCTCTTTGTCTCTTTCAGCCTCACAAGCTCTAGCACAGGCAGATGCTGGACCAGATCAAACGGTCAATGAGGACGATACAGTAATCTTGGACGGATCCAACTCATCATCCCCTGGTTTGATTATTGCTTATTTCTGGCAGCAGACGGGCGGAAGCCCAGCTGTGGTTCTGGAGAATGCAAATACGGCAAAAGCTAGCTTCATTGCACCAATTGTCGGAACAGAGGGTACGTCCCTGACTTTCCAGCTAACAGCTATTTATTTTATCAATCGCAGGATTTTCTCTGATACGGACAGCACCACTGTCAAAGTACTATTTGTAAACGATCCACCAGTTGCAGACGCGGGGCCTGATCAAACAGTGGAAGAGGAAACTTCGGTCACCTTGAATGGGTCCAATTCTATTGATCCTGAGGGCGAAAACTTAACCTACCAATGGAAGCAAGTAGCTGGTCCCTCGGTGGTTTTATCTAACCTGCAGACTGCTAAACCAACTTTTTTT
>Ga0209536_100012202_pt1 | contig 12521 bp, 4 predicted proteins | sample DeeMarSeWOR28_12_FD_187461 | JGI IMG/M metagenome (GOLD analysis project Ga0209536, IMG submission 187461) | Marine sediment microbial communities from White Oak River estuary, North Carolina - WOR-2-8_12 (SPAdes) (version 2) | ecosystem: Environmental > Aquatic > Marine > Intertidal zone >...
TCAGCCGCGCCGGGGGTATGGCTCTGAGCTGGTCGATGGACAAGGTCGGTCCCATCTGCCGGACGGTGGAGGACTGCGCTCTAGTGTTCGACGTCATTCGCGGTCCTGACCAGCTGGATCCCAGCGTTGTCGACGCCCCCTTCAACTACCAACCCGAAGTCGACCTGGCGAACCTGCGGATCGGCTTTCTCGAGACAGCCTTCGACGAAGACTACCCCGGCCGGGAATTCGATCTGGCCACCCTGGATGTTCTGCGCTCGCTGGGAGCGAAGCTGATCCCTGTCACACTTCCCGACTATCCGATCGGTGATCTGGCCTTCATCCTCTCCGCTGAGGCGGCCGCGGCCTTCGACGAGCTGACGCGTTCGAATCGCGACGATCTGATGGTGCGCCAGATCCGCAACGCCTGGCCCAACGTGTTCCGCACGGCTCGCTTCATCCCCGCCGTGGAGTACCTTCAGGCGAACCGCATTCGCACTCTTCTGATCGAGGAAATGAATACCATCATGTCACAAGTAGACGTCTACGTGGCGCCCTCCTTCGGCGGTCACAACCTCTTACTCACCAACCTCACTGGGCATCCCTGTGTAGTAGTACCCAATGGTTTTCGCGAGCCGACCGCGCCCAAGAGCATCAGCTTCATCGGACGGCTGTACGACGAGGCAACTGTCCTGGCCGTGGCGCGTCTCTACCAGGAGGCCACCGACTTCCACGCGCAACATCCACCGGGATTCTGAATCCCACAGCCAGCAAATTCTTTCTCACCAGCCAAACCGCGCAAAGAGACGCGGCGGTCTGTTTCTTCAGACCGCCGCGTCTGCTAACAACCACATTCGGAGTCATTCACCGAAACAATTTCACGGGGCTTAGCCCGGGATAGTCACGAATAGCCTACGGTGGCTGGTTCCGGTACTCCCGAATCGCGCATCACCGCTTCGGAGGCAGATTGCGCATGTCTACCTCGATCTGTACGATCCGTTCGGCGCTGAGTGGTTCGACCTTCACACTCTTGGCGCCGGCAGCCATGGCGAAGAGGGTGACTTCCCACCAGGCGGCGGGATTGGAACCGTTGGAATCGGCCACAGTGAACTCGTACGGCCCAAACAACTCGGGTACGCCGCCGTTGAGCCAAATGGCCACGCTGGCTTCGGAAGAGGGATCACCATGTAAATCGTAGGCGTTGATCTTCACCGTGTAGGTGCCGAACATTGCGTCAGTAGCGGTGAATGTCTCGGGGCCGTAGCCGTGGACGTCATCGATGTCCAGGAATCCCTCGGTGATCTGGCGATTCACATAGTAGCAGTGCTCGCCGCGGGGATTCCAGACGTGCAGGTCCAGATCCGCGTTGGGGGAGTTCCAGCTCAGCGTGATCACGACGTCGTCGGGTACGAATGTGCCCACCACGGTCATCGATTCGCTCACGCCCGTGTTGCCATTCGGACCGGTGGCCCGATACTGGAGAGTATTCTGGCCGGAGAATATATTCACGTCCGCGCTGAAGTCGCCACCGACGACCTCGATCAACTGTTCAACCCCGTTGAGAGTCAGGACAGCCAAATTCCCGTCGAAGGGTGAAGGGATTCCGGATTCATCCTCCAACTGAATGACGCCGCTGACCGTGATCACGTTGTCGCCATACTCGGAACCGTGAACGGGACTGAGTTCACTGAAAGCCGGTCTGGGCCAGCCGGGAGTTGTCAATGCGGCCTGGTGAGTGACGAAGCCGCCTTCCCAGCCAACGATCGCGAGGTGTTCGTTGTATCCTTCCCGGTACAGTCGCAACTGATGATCGCCTGCCGAGAAGTATGCCAGGGTATCTGGAGTCGTCCGGCCGGTGGGTGCTCCGTCCAGCATGATGCTGGCACCACCGGGCGTACTTTGCACGATCAGGCCACCAACCTGCTCCTGCCCGGAACTAGATACCGCCGTCAGGAGATCTTCCGCATACCGATCGAAAACCGGTAGGACCGGGTCGAGGATTTCCAGGGAGGCCATCACATCGAGGTCGAATCCAGTCAGGGCCTCGTAACCCCAGAAGAATCCATCCGATGTGTTGATGAGGCCGAGGTAGGGTTGCAGGCCGATTCGTAACCCCGCTAGCGAGTAGCAGCGCACTGTGACTTCCGGCCTGACAAAACAATGCACACTGCCAATGGCGTGTCCATTCGCCTGAATCTGGCCGGGATCGGCCTCGACATCGCCGGAGAATACTTGCATCCAATTGGCGGAAGCATATCTGAGACCGACGGACAGCGGCCCAGCGCTCGCGACGGTGTAGGTTGCCTCGAGGGCTGTTTGCATATCGAACGCACAGGCACCGTAGAACTCCAACGTGACTTCCTGGGTAAAAGGCACCCGGTCGATCATTGTCGTGAATGTGTGGGAAATGGAATAGAGCAGCGCTGGTGGCGAGACAAAATTGATAGAGTCGCTTGCGGCGACCTGCAAGTCGGCGTTCATCTGCAAATTCCCCTTCGCGACGGACTCGAGGGACCACACGCGAGAGCCCTCGATATAACAGCTGTAATGATAGGTCGGTGTGAAGGCAAGCGCGCCCGAACGCAGGACCGCCGAGACATCCTTGGATCGGACCGTGCCAATGAAAAGCTCGACATCGCTGAAGCTCAAACCTTCACCGCTGACAATGACACCGGGTGCGACGAAATTGACGCGGGACGCCCATCCCTCGGGTGCAGGCGCCTTGCCGCTCCCTGCGGGTTCGAGGGTGAGCCCGAGGGAGTCCGCAAAGGTAGCCCGCAGGACGGCGTCGACCAGGGCCGCGTCTCTGGTCTGGAGGGTGACGGCTCCCAATCCGGAAACCACCTCGGTCACCTCGCGGATGTGTCCCCCCTGCTGTGAATCGATCACGATGTCTCCGACTGCTATATCCGGAGCGTTACCGGAGTAATTGTAAGTGTAGGTGGAATCGGAGATATCCAAGAGCGTCATCACGCCGTCGGCCACAAAGACGTTGTCCTTGATGACAACGGTTCTCAGACCTGGTCTCTGTTCCTCTTCTGTTTCGGTCGGACTCGTACACCCGGCATAGAAAGCGACTGCCAGGGCAGTCATGACTACCCCTACAAGAATGGCGCGACGATACATCCACTACCTCCCGGAGCGTATTTATCGGGGCGAGCAGGACCGGTCGAAAAGGTCCTGCCCCCGTGGTTCTAGGTTCGGTAATCAAAGCCCGACCTTGAGCAATTCAGAGCCGCTCCGGAGTAAGGGTGGCCATGGATAATCGGTTCGGAGAATCGGGATTCTACATTCAGCAGCGACAGGAAAGACGTGGCTTAGTCGGGTGGTTACTTCACACAGATCGCATCAAGCAGCACGTTTCAGGTTGCTCGGTTCACAAAGCTGACTTCAGGGATATCATCTCACGAAGGTCTCGCCGGGAATCTCGCTGCAGGAAGCTCACTTCACGAAGCTCAGCTTACGCGTCTGACCTGCCTGCTTGCCGTCCAGGTACAACCGGTAGAAGTAGGTGCCGCTGGCAAGTAACATACCCTGCTGGTCATATCCCTGCCAGGCGAGCTGAGCCGGACCGGAGGGAAGCACTCCTCCCTCGATGGTACTCACCAGTGCACCGCGCACGTTGTAAATCCTGATCTCCGTGTGACCCGGGCGTGGCAGGACAAAGCGGAACTCGGTGGAGGGATTGGATGGATTCGGAGCGTTGTAAAGGTGCAACGCGGCATCAGGTTCGGGTTCGTCGACCTCGACGACCTGGAAAGCGACGAGTAAGGGGAATGTGCCGACTTCGAGCTGGGCTAGCGATGTATCCTTCATGGAGGGAACCACGATACTGTCCTCTTCGACCAGAACCAGACGCAGATCCAGGTCGGCGGGCATGCCCGATTCCTGCCATGTCAATCCGACGACGCCTGGAGCAGGGCTGCTCACCTGCGCTTGCCAGAAGCGAGGCAATCGATCTGCAGAGACGAAGTCCGTCCGGAAGAGATCGCCCGTACTCAGGTTCCACTCAGGATGATACAAGCTGATGCTCGCCGCAGGATAGCCACCAGGCGGGGGCGGTGGTGAGGGCAGATCCCAAGTCGCGTCGAATCCTACCGTGGCGCCGATCAAGGCGCCGAAGGTAATGGTGTCCACGCTACCGATAACCCGGGCGCTCATGAACCAGCCAGGAAGGATTCTTGCTCGGGCCTCCGCTTCAGTTGCCACTTCTGCTTTCGATCTCGTCGATCTATCCGCCTGCATTTCAGATTGCATTTTCACCAGGATATTCCCCGGTACCCCACTCTTCTCACCAGACTGGCCCTCGGCCTGGGTGTTCGCCTCGGACCTACTCCGCAACTCCATTCCCGTCGCGGCGTAGCCTACTGCGACATCGTGGACATCGAACCAGAGCGAAAGATCCTCCACGAAACCTGCAATCCAGTACCCGTGCCAGGTCTGAAGTGATGTCACGAGGTCCACGCCGCCGGTAGTGGTGTTGTAGCCGAAGACGACACTCGAGACGAGACCGACAGTGGTCGCCTCGGAGTAAGTATACCTGACTTCTGCATGATCCACGAACACTCCGGCGAGATCACCCCCCACCCAGAGCGGATACCCTACCAGAGACCAACCGTTGTCGAGCGGTACCGATACCCCATCGAGATCACGCACTCCTTCCATCGTCCAGATCAATCCCTCGCTTGCGGCGGCCCATACACCCTGTCCTACCTGGACCGTATCGGACACGGCTACCAGTTGGTAGGTATCTTCCCCGCCGTAGCCGAACAGCGTCACCTCGCCGCTGGCGTCGTCCAGAAGTACATCTTGCCACGTCTCACGAGCAGGCGCAGGATACAAAGGAATGCCAACAAGCGACAGGCCAGCTGGCAGAGACCTGTGGAGCGGCGCCAGGAGAGGGATCGGCGGGCCGAGGAGAATCTCGAAAAGACGTGCTCCGGGGGCTAGCTGTTCGTAACCATAGGTGGGATCCGAAAGCAGATCATGGGACACTCCTGTCAAAGAATCCCGCAATCTCAATTCCCAGCCCGCGGTAACGGTAAAGTTCGGTGAAAACCTCAGCTGGACGGATCCCAGCTGGTCGGTCTGCACGACATACCACCAACTCTTCGTAGCGTGCACCGGGTCGTAGAGTGCCCGCATGTCCCTTTGCAGACGGGTATGTAGTGTCGCTTGCCAGTCAGGATGGTCAGAGTAACCGGTCACATAGCCACTGGCAGGCGGATCAGGCTCAGGCACATCGTAGGTCGGGTCGAAATCGTCCGTGGCGCCCGGTTGCACCCCCAGCAGATCGCCCGTGTCGGCGAACATGCCCGCGGTTATCTGAACTTCCACTGCTGGACTGTCCTCATGGACGGTCAAGGTGACGGGCACCTGGAAAATGGGGTTCGCGGGGTCATTACTCTGAAATCCGACGAGCATTTCGTGGGCGCCTGGTGTCAGGCTCGTCGTGTCGAAGAAAACCGTCACGCTCAGGCTGCCGCCCGGCGGGACGACACCTTCTCCAGGCACCAGATCCAGCCAGATGCTGGCATCGGCGACCAGTGCGAAGTCGTCGATGAACCAGCCAGGGTAGTCGTTGAACTCGCCGTTCCCAGTATCGAAAACGAAACGGATTTGGACGATCTCGGCTCCACCGAGATCGGGCAGGTTGAGAATCGTTTGGAACCAACCACCACTATTACCCGAAGCTCCTCCCCGTAAAGGCAGCCAAGTACCACCGCCATTGCTGGTATATTCGACAAGACAGCGATCGACGCCCGGCTGGGTGTCGATTTTCTCGAAAAACTTCAGGCGATAGGGACCCTCGAAGAACAGGAGATCGATAACGGGACTGACGAGGGCGGTGAAGACGCGCGTACCCGTGTCGTAGTCGCCCTGTCCCTCCAAACCACACCACCAGCTCGAGGCCGGGCTCCGATGCTCCTGCTGGGTTTGATGCCACAAGTCCGATCCCGCAAACACGACGGTAGTCCAGCCGTCGACACCGTGCTCCATGTCATCGCCGAAGACTGTAAATCCTGTGGACTTCAGTGAAGAATCCCCGCTCGACATCGGTACGGCCCCAGAATCGAATACCAGATCGGAATCGCCAGCATTGGTGAGGGGGAGGTTTCGGGTCGTCACAATACCGACAGGCAGGAACTCATCGAGGGAATCGGGCGTGATGGGGGTAGTTGGGGAGCCTATCCCTATCCCCTGGAGGTCGACAGTAGCCGCGGGCATTACGGGATCGTTACTCAGCAGAGAGATTACGGCGCTGTGATCCCCTAGCGTTGCCGGATCGAAGGTCACGATGACTTCCTGGTTCTCCTCGATACCGAGTTGGAAGCTCGTAGGTTCGGCTCGGAACTGATTGTTGTCACTTTCGACGGCGATCACGTCGAGGGTATCGACCCCGGTGTTGGTCACGACAAACGTGTCCTCGACCGCCAGACCAACGAACACTTCCCCGAAATCGAAGGCCGTTTGGGAGAGGAAAAGGGTGGGATAGCCCAAGATCTGAGCCTGGCAGGGAATTTTGAATTCAGGCTGGTCGACATCGTTGCTATGCAGAACCACATGGGCAAGGTAGGTCCCACTGCATAAACCCTCTCCTCCCACCGTTACGTTCACCGTCAGCGATTCGCCTGGGGGAATCGCCCCCCCCCTCGTGTCGGAGGTCAGCCAGGTCGCGCCCCCGGTGACGCCGTTGCAGATGGCGTTGTAGATGAACCGGTAATCGTCTGGTTGGCTATTCTGTTCCGGCGGCGCCGAGACATAGGTACGGTTGCCATGGGCGACGACAGCCTTGAAGTGCTCTGCCGAGATCGCCACCACTTCACCACCATCTACCATGGTCAACCAGTCACCACTACCGGGCAAAGTCGAGTACTGCCAGGCCGGCAGGTAAAAGAATCCCATCCCCGTAAAGAGCGGATGATCCGGAACCAAGATGAACATCGGTGACGGGTTCATCATGACAGAGTTGAAGGCGTGTTCATTGCTCAATCCCAGGAGTGGAGCCAGAACCGACGAATGGTTAGGCACCTCCGAGTCGTTAAGGGTTCCGGCCGTCACTAACAATCCATGGCCCAGGTTGACGTAGCTACGAATCGCGGCCAGTTCGACATCGCTGAACTCCCAACCATAGAAGGCACTGTTGGCGTTAGCGATGATCAAGACGTCGGCTCCGCTGGAGACGAGGTCGGTGTAGGTGATCGCTTCCAGGTTGAGTGTCGCATAGTCGACCACTATCTCCTGATCGCCGAAAAGATGCCAGTTGGCGTTGAGATGGTCCCAGGTCTGGGTTTCGTTGTCCGCACCGCGACTGTCCAGCACCGCTGCCAGGATCGGCCGGCACAACCGGCCGGGCGAAGGTGCTCCGGGTGGGACCTCCAAAAAAACTTCGAATTCCAGGCCGCTACCACCCTGGTTTGTCAAAACCAAAGGTAGGATCAGCGACTCCCCACTGGCGACCTCTACTGCGAGCGTATCGGGAATCACCTGGAGGTCGGGCGCCGGCTGTCCCACGCCGTGAAGGGTGAGTTCGGTGAGTGGCTGGTCGGGATCGTTACTGTGAATCGTTGTCACGGCATCCAGAGTCCCTTCGCTTGTGGGAGTGAACGCCAGGGAGATCGCGCGGCTTTCACCGGCAGTGAGAGTGAAACTCGCCGGCGTCAAATCGAAATCAGGATGATCGCTCTGAATGTCTGTGACCTCGAGGAGGACGCACCCCTGGTTCGTGACCAGCACGCTATCGAGAACGGTCAAGCCAATGAAAGCAGCCCCGAAATCGAGAGCCGTCGTCGACACGGCCATGTCGGGAATCCCTGTGACATACAACAGCATGGGTATGGATAAGCCGGGCTGCAGAGGGTCGTTGCTGGCGATAGTAAGCTCGGTCGAGTGCTCTGGCTCGCATAGCCCTGTTGCATCGATGGTGAGAGTCACATCCTGGTTGCCACCAGACACCACAGATCCGGATGGCGGAGCGAAGGTCAGCCACGATTCCCCGGCGGAAAGTTCAAATTCGAGCGCACCGGGGCCGCTGTTGGATATGGAAAGGACCTGCGTTGTCGTCTCATCGCTCTCCATCTCGATCGTAAAGGATTCCGGCCATACTGATATGACAGGTGGCCCCAACGTCGTCACGTTCACCACGTTGGAAATCTCAGAGGCGTTGCCGTGTTCATCCAGCACCTTGATAGCAAGGTAGTACAGGGTGCTCGGATCCAAACCGGCAATCTGCATCTCCTGGAGCGTGCCAGGTAGTTCAGGAGACGGCTCGCCGGCAGCTTGTTGCGCCCCCCCGAAGTTGAACGCGTGCAGGGGATAGGTTGCATACCTCACGTCGTAGGCTGTGGCCTGCCCCACCAGTCCGTCGTCTCCGGTTGCCGACCATTCCAGGACGATCCAGTTCGAGTTGATCCCGGCGACCACCAGGTCCTGCACGGCGGCTGGCGATATGGTATCCGGCCCGACCAGGGCTTGCTGGAGGTTCAGGCGACCGCCCGAAAGCACGACTCCGGAGAAACTGGGTAGCGGATCAACCGTAGCCAGGAGGCGGTCCTTGATTACCGTTGCGGACAAGTCAGGCAGCTGCTGACTCATGAGCGCCATAGCTCCAGCAACGTGGGGGGCGGCGAAGGAGGTCCCTGTCCCAGGCAGAAAAGGGCCGCCCACACCGAACAGACCATATCCATCGTTCAGGAGGGTACTGACGATCTCGAAACCCGGGGCTGCCAGGTCGACGCTCTGCGACCCGTAGTTGGAAAAACTGGGCCTGGTGTCGTCGGGATCGCTCGCCGCTACGGAAACGATATTGGGCATGTCGAGGCCGGCGGGGTAGAAGGGTTGGACCTCGATGTCCTGTCCTTCGTTCCCCGCCGCACAGACCAAGAGAATGCCGGCATCGTTCGCGTCCTGGAAGACATCCACCAGTGATGCCGGCGGAGTGCTGAAGTTCTCTCCCCAACTGTGGTTCATGACGTCAACGCTCATCGTGGTGGCATATTCGGTCGCGGCCAACACGTCCGCCAAGTTACCGGTAAAACCTTGGGCCCATTTGACTGGCATGATGGTAACGTCCCAGGCCACCCCGACCACACCAGAACCGTTGTCACCAACAGCACCGATGATTCCGGCAATCGCCGTTCCGTGGCCGAAATTATCCTTGGGATTGTTGTTGTTGACCGCGAAGTTCCAGCCCCTGAAGTCGTCGACGAACCCGTTCTCGTCGTCGTCCATGCCGTTTTCGGGTATCTCGTCAGGATTGATGTACATGTTGGCCGCAAGGTCCTGGTGTATATAATCGATACCGCTGTCCACGACGGCGACGAGGATACCATCCGCCGAGTGGCTGATGTCCCAGGCCGGCACTGCGCTGATGTCAGCGCCCGGCGTCCCTTCAGACTGACCCTCATTTCGTAAATTCCAGAGCGATTCGAAAAGAGGATCGTTGGGGACGGCGCATAGTCGGACCTGGTAATTCGGTTCGACGTATTCCAGACGCGGATCATTCTGGTAGCGGCGCAACGCGTCGTCCACGGTCAGAATCGCCAGGCGAACCTGATGGATTCGCGTTCTTGGCAGGATGCGAATAGTGGAGGCGGCCATCTCAGCGAGGAGTGAGGCTTTATCTTTCTCCTGAACCGTGTGCTTGAACCTGAGAATAAGTTCTTGAGGAGTGTAGGGGGGGGCGGCCGCGATTGCGATGGGTGACGACATCCCCGAAACGATGCCGTTCAATCCCAGAAACAGAAAAACCCTCCATACCCGGTGCAGAGTGACCATGCACTCCTCCCGACGCTGATTCAGTTGTCGGTCGGCCAGAAGGATGTCTGCTAGATAGAGCCCCGATGTTTAAATTTAAGTAGAAAATCCGGCCCGCGACAGATTGCTCCCGGGAATTTTCTACCCGGATCGAACGCACGTGGCTATGCATGACCATGCCAATCATGGCAATGCCGCGCACCTGGAACGGGAGCCATTCTTCGATCCTTGACCACTATTGAGATGAGAGGGAATTCAATTCTTGACGAAGGCGATCAAGCCGATGGCTGTCACCAAAAGAATGATCCCGACCAGCACGATGGAGAATCTGCGGAGTAGGAAGGCGCGCGTCTTGCCTAGATAGATGTTCAGGGGGTGATTGCGCGAGAGGAAGGACAGGACGGGCAGCCTACGCGGTTCCAATTTTTGAAGGTCCGCCTCCAGCTGGGAATCTTTTGTCGCCATGCTGCGGGCCCTATGGAAGTACTGGAAGGCTTGCCGCCGACGCGAACCCAGGAGATTGATGCGACCCAGGGCGTAGTGCCCCCTCGCGTTCTCAGGGCGCTCACGCAAAGCCTCCTTGGCAATCTTCTCAGCCGTCACGAAACGACGCTTGTTTTCGGCCAGGCAGATGGCCATGTAAGCCATGCATTCCGGATGCCGCGGTACGCGGGCCAACCCCCTTTGCAAATAGGCCTCTGCCGCCTCGTAATTCTTTTGTTCAATGGCGGCAGCGGCCTTACGCAGCATGGACTGGACGTATTGCTCGTTGAGGGTCTCGGTGATCGATTTTTTATCATCAATCTCGAAGACCGTCCGAGTCCAATTCACTTTCTTGCCCATATCATCGGGCGAGCGTGTATCCGCCACGGGACTCCTTCCATATTCTCAGTGCCGATAGCAGCGAGAATGTTCAGTGCATCCACTTCCCTGATGATAAAAATCGTGCAAATCGTTGAAATCTTGAGCGATAATTTCAAAATCCATTAAAAAACCAAAAAACAGGGGCGCCCGAGGCGCCCCACAAGACCGGTCCACTTGTCGGCCCGAGCAGCCCTTAAAGAGGATCTTCAAGAAGAGCCGCTTACGGTATCAATACTACTAACGGTAGAGTGCTTTGATCTCCCCCCAGGAAGACGGGGCTGTCTCGACCACCGTCAGCACGAGATCCCCGCGGATCTCCCCGGCGGGAAACAGGTTACTGTGGACGTTGATATAAACCCGTCCGGCGAAAAGCTCCTGCACGGCGAAGGGTGTTACCGCCCAGAACCCTGCTAGAGGGGATCCCAAAGGCAGAGTAAAGAGGATTGGACCCGGCGTACCGGGCGGCGCATTGTGGAAGTGGGCCGCCGTCTGTTCGCCTTCCAGCCCAGCGAAGTTGACCGTATAGGCTGCTTCGGTCTCAGCATCGTTCAGGATCACCGTCACTGTTCCATAAGCACCCGAGCCGTTCGGTGGAACGGCCTGCGCGCCGGTCATAGTGGCCTCGAAGACGGACTCACAGAAACCAGGAGCAGTGCTGCCAACCAGCAAAGCAGTCATGAGTATGACGACCAGCAAGACATTAGAGTGGCGCATTGTATCACCCCCATGGCATGAAACCAGATGTCAGGCTCGCGATGTTAACGAGACATAGACTAACAAAAAGGAGATGATTACGCTCTTAATATTATCATGTGCCATCCAAGTTGCTTATTCAAAATATATTACGCGAAAAATCTAGGCACGATCAAGATAGGTTGACAGACTTTATAGAGTGGAGCGCAATGCCCCGCCAGGATCAGTGGCTGCGCAACCTGCGTCTTTTTACCTCCCCACCCCTATCCGCGAATCTCTGACGTATGCTCGCAACGCTAAGGAGACGCTCGGCCGCTAACGCTCTCTTCCCAGCCAGGCGGGGGGTAGCAGATCCGGCGGGGTCAACAGCAGGGGACTTCCAGGATTCCGGACCAACATTTGCCAATAAAAACGGTCATAGTCCAGGCCGTCTTCGCTGTTAGCCCCGGCCAGCGACTCGTTGTGATCGCTCGAGGCAGCAGCCAGCAGTTCGGCGATGGGCCGCCTCAGCGAGGCGGCCCAACTTTCGAGAGCTACCAGCCCCGGCAGCCTCGGTCCAAATTTGCCCCAGTCGAATAACGGACGCGGTGGGTACTCTGCCACCGCGATCTCGCGATCCGGGGCTATCCCTGCCAGCTCTCTGGCCTGAGCAATCGCATCCTGCAGGGTGCCGAAATTATCGCACAGACCGTTTTCCAAGGCGTCGCCCCCCATCCACACTCGCCCCTCACCCAGCTCCCGGACGCGAGCCTCGGACAGGTTGCGGCTAACGGCGACGTGCTGAACGAATCCGTCGTAGAGCTCGACGATGAGCGCCTCGGCCTGCTGCAGTTCTCCTTCGTCCAGCGGACGCCGTGGGATAGCCCCCCCCACGAACGGCAGACCCATGCCGGCAAATAAGTCGGCATGCGCGCCGCGCTGCACTCCGTCGGCTGTCAAACCCAACTTTTCGCCCAGCCCGTCGTCCCAGAACCAGCCGCCGATGACACCGATGGAACCAGTGATGGTCATGGGAGTCGTCAGGATGCGCGTGCCATCCATACTGATCCAATATCCCCCCGAGGCTGCCACGTCTCCCTGGCTGACGATCAGTGCGTCCAGCGCCCATCTAGCTTCCGCATCGGTTAGAGCGGCATGTCCCAGGTTGTTAAACCGCACACCAAATGCCAGGACCAGCGCGATGAGCAGGAGTAAACGATCTGCTTTTATCTCTTTAAGAAGATCACTGT
>Ga0209536_100012203_pt1 | contig 12521 bp, 9 predicted proteins | sample DeeMarSeWOR28_12_FD_187461 | JGI IMG/M metagenome (GOLD analysis project Ga0209536, IMG submission 187461) | Marine sediment microbial communities from White Oak River estuary, North Carolina - WOR-2-8_12 (SPAdes) (version 2) | ecosystem: Environmental > Aquatic > Marine > Intertidal zone >...
TTTTATGTACGCCTCATTCCTCGGGATCTCGGAAGCCTTGCATATGGACATTTTCCATCAGCCTCTCAGAAGCCGGTTTTTCGATAGTCTCACAGGGGCTTGATGAACAGGAGAGTGTGGAGAAGAAAACCCTAAAATAAGCAGATCATACATGGGAATTGTACTAAAAACAAAACGCCTGAATAAGCAGTTTGGAGGACTCGTCGCCCTCAATGATATCGATTTTGAAATCGATGAAGGCATGATTGCAGGGCTCATCGGCCCCAACGGCGCCGGGAAAACCACCCTTTTTAATTGCCTGACCGGGGTCTATGATTCCATAGAGGGTGGCGATATCCTTTTCATGAGCAAAAGCATAAAAGGGCTCAAGAGTCATGTGATCACCCATCTCGGCATTTCCAGGACCTTCCAGAATATCCGCCTTTTCAACAACATGACCGCCCTTGAAAATATTCTTGTGGGACACCATTGTCGTCTCAGGGCAGGGGTCTGGGGTGCCATAACCAGGACCAGAACCACCCTTGAAGAGGAGAAAAAGGCCTTTAGAAGGGGGGACGAACTCCTTTCCTTTGTGGGCCTGGGCGCCAAATCAGATGTGCTTGCCAAAAACCTCCCCTATGGAGATCAACGCAGACTGGAAATAGCCAGGGCCTTGGCCACCGAACCCAAGTTGCTCCTTTTGGACGAGCCCACAGCCGGGATGAACCCCCAGGAAACTTCGGCGTTGACCCGTTTCATTGAGAAGATCAGGACAGAACTGAAGCTCACCATCCTCCTCATCGAACATGACATGCACGTGGTCATGGGCATTTCAGATCGCATCACGGTGCTCGATTACGGGATCAAGATCTCTGAAGGATCTCCTGTTGATGTGCGCAGAGACCCCAAGGTGATTGAGGCCTACCTGGGCCGCCTGGGCACCGAGATCGGGAGAAGAGCAACGAAGAAAAGGTCTAAGCCCAATGAATGAGGCCGCGGAAATGCTTGACGTTCAGGAAGTGCACACCTATTACGGGAATATCCATGCCCTTAAAGGCGTCTCCTTGAACGTGAAACAGGGCGAGATCGTTACGCTGATTGGGAGTAACGGTGCGGGCAAGAGCACCACCCTCAATACGATCTCCGGGTTGCTAAAAGCAAAGGAGGGAGACATATCCTTTGAAGGGGAAAAGATAGATCACCTCCCAGCCCATAGTATTGTCCGTAAAGGCATATCGCAGGTGCCAGAGGGGAGAAAGATATTCTCTCGGTTAACGGTGACCGAAAACCTGGAGATGGGGGCCTTCACCCGAAAGTCGACCAATGAGATAAAAGAGGAGATGGAGATGGTCTTTCGCCTCTTTCCCAGGCTTCAAGAGAGGAGGGTGCAGATTGCCGGCACCCTTTCAGGAGGCGAGCAACAAATGCTCGCCATAGGGCGCGCCCTCATGGCCCGTCCACGCCTTTTGCTGCTTGACGAACCCTCCATGGGACTGGCGCCCATCCTGGTGGAGACCATATTTGAGACCATCGAAGACATCAATAGAGAGGGAACCACAATCATGCTGGTGGAGCAGAATGCTTTAATGGCATTCCAGATAGCTGTAAGGGGCTATGTGATTCAGACAGGCAACATCGTTATGGAGGATAAGACGGAGAATCTTCAAGAGGATGAGATGGTCAGAAAGCTCTACCTGGGCGGTGAGATAGAGTGAGGTGCCATACGCGGAAGAGACTCCACAATCCCTTATGCATCGAGATTGCCACGTCGTCCCCGATCCAGTCGGGGACTCGTCGCAATGACATTGTTATATCTCTGATTTAGGTAACGTGACGCCCGATCTGTTGGGGAAAGGTTCGAAAGGATGTGATTATGGATGTGAGGAGCGCGGTAAGGGGAAGAAGAAGTATTCGAAAGTTCCAACAAAAAGAGGTGCCCCAAGAGCTTATCCGTGAAATCCTGGAAGATGCGCTCTGGGCGCCTTCATGGGGGAATACCCAACCGTGGGAAGTTTATGTGGTCACAGGGGATGCGCTAGAGAGATTCAAGGAAGCGAACCGCACCAAATTTCTTCAAGGGGAGGCCCAATCGCCAGATGTCCCCATGCCAGGCATGTGGCCTGATGCCCACAAGAAGAGGTATGCAGCCCTGGGGAAAAGCGCACTGGAGGCCCTATCCATCGACCGGGACGATTTGGAGGCCCGCAAAAGCTACTACGCTGACATGTTCTATCTTTTTGACGCACCCTGCCTCATTCTCATCTGCCTTGATAAAATGCTCTCCATTGAATATGCCATGCTTGATGTGGGGCTTATCACGCAGACAATCTGTCTTCTGGCCTATGAAAAGGGACTTGGCACGTGCCTGTTGGCAAACTCTTCAAGATATCCGGAACTGCTGAGGGAAATGCTGCCGATTCCAGAGGGCAAAAACATCGTGATCGGCACTGCGCTCGGATATCCAGATCTGGATTCGCCTGTCAACCGTTTTGAGAGAAAAAGGGCAGACCTTGGAGAGCTGGTCACATGGGTAGACTGAATGTGAATCGATTTAGTTGGAGCCCGTACTATTCTTCCACAATATAATCTTTGAGTTTTTCTTGAAGAGAGTCGGGCCATACGTCCTCATAGAGGAAGGCCTGCAATTCTTCTTTTGTAAAAGAGTCCACGATCTCCATGGGAAGGCCCTTTAGTGCGGCCAGTTTACCGGGATCAGGTTTCTTTGGTGATGATTTTTCCTCTCCCATCATGCTTCTCCACTAGATGTCCTTGAAACAAAGATTTCAACATCCAACCCGCCCATTTAAGGCGAGGCTTCACTAAGTCTCGATATGATCACAAAAGTAACCACTTTGCAGAGTTTTTGCAAATCTGTGACCCCTATCACAGTTTCCATCCCCTGCTGGGCACGGCCAGGCTCAAAAAACGCTCCCCTTCTCGGAACATGAGCTTCTTGTCAACCATCATGTTTAGGAAAGGCCTTACCTTTTCCTCTCCAAAACCCGGAAAGCGGGCCAGGATCTGGGATAGGGAACGGTTCTGACCACAGAAAAGATAGATCTTTCGGGAGGTGTCTTTCAAACGGTGGGTCATATCATCGGCGCCGTGGCGTCTTTGTCGAATGATCAGAAAGGTTCCTCCCTCCTGGTAAGAGAGGACAGGGTCGCTCCCTGGGTGCTGATGGAGCTGAGAATAGGCGGTATTCCAGGCTTTCAGTCGCTTCTTCACAGGACGCCATAGGCGTTGCTGATGCCTCAGACCGCCATGGTAGCCCTGGATAATGAGCTTCAAGCCCCGGAATATTTCGGGGGGGAAAAGCTTTGCATAACGCGGATGATTGTGCACCCGTTTTAGTCCGTAGGATTTGGGATCCTGCCATACCGGGCTCCCATAGCCTAACCAAAAGGATATCCCTTTAAGGGGTCTGAAAGGCAGGGCGAACTCCAGGTTGCCGAGGGTTTCTTGCACGTCCATCTGGTCGCTTCCCGGGAATTCAAGGATGATGTTGCTACTCAAACGGGGAAACCCCGGAGACTCACAATTCTTCATGATCTCCAAGTTTTGGATGGCTGAAGTTCCCTTGCGAAGCTTTTTCAACAGGGAGGAGCTCAGGGCCTCGATGCCCACCTGGACCTCGCGCATACCCGCATTGGCCATGGCCGAGAGTTCACCAAGAGATGCGGTCGCACGGATCTCGGCAAACAGGCGAAGATCTTTTTTGAGGGCTTCAATCTTCTCAAACAGACCCACCAGGTCTTTGGATGGCAAGAGATTGTCCATAAAGGAGACAGAAAGGGTCTGATACTCATCCGTGAGGGCATTCAGTTCTGAGACGACTTTCTCGTGAGATTTGGAACGATAGCCCTGCCACTGGAGGTTAAGATTACAGAAGGCACAGCCCCTGTGGGCTTTACCCCCAATATTCTTGCCCCACCAGCAGCCTCTAGATACCTCCATAGGGAGTTTGGGGATAAAACCCTTTTCAGGGTCTAAGGAATTGAGGAGGGAAAAGTAGTCCTTGTAGTCGGGTATGGGTAACTGGTCCAGGGTCGGTAGCTGACTAAAGCCCGGGGCGCCAGATTCGAGGCGATCATTCCGGTCAAAAAGGCCAGGCGTGGGATCCATTTTTCCCTTCCCATCCGAGTGGGCAAGCCGCTTTATGAGATGCACGAGAGGCAGCTCCCCCTCGCCACTGATCACGTAATCTATTTCCGAAAAGAGATCCAGCAGGCTAAGGCCCAAATCCCCTGCACAGGCCGACCCGCCCACAACCACCTTGAGATCAGGCGCGGTCTGTTTCATGTGACGGATAAAGTAGAGGGCGCTGGTCAGCTGGCCAAAACAGATGGACAGGCCAACCAGGCCATAGTCCTGCCAATTAATACGGCTCAGAATCCCCTGGGAGGCATCTTCCAGTCTGTCCAGGGTCTCATGGAAACCCCATTTCTGGATAAAAGAACCAGGGGATGACTGACTGCGCCAGAATCGAGCAATGGTTTCCCGCTTTTCCGGATAGAGGAGGGCCGCATAAGGGGCTTCTGAGAGCCAGGTCTTCTCTGAGATCTGGCCATAAAGATCATAGCCCAAAAGGGCGGCCACGCTCAGGTAGATGTGGTGTGTGTCAACTTGGACCTGCGGAAGACGATTATGGACAAAGGCCTTGAGCGCTCCAAGTTGAATAGAAGGGCGGTTAAACAGGGGCCATGGTGTGGAAATGAGGGAGATCCGAGGCATAGTAGGAATTCGTTCGCTTTGCCCCGCCCGCCTCGCCTGAGCGAGAGCGATGGCGGACAGGTCACACTTGGGATGTTGGGATGTTGGAATACTGGAATGATGGGATGTTGGCTTGGCTCAATCCATGAGAGGAGAGACTATTTGCATTCCCAATATTCCATCTTTCCATCATTCCACTATTCCACGTGGAGTTAAGACTGCGTATTGTTGAAAATATCATAATAGCAAAAAACTGTGGAAATCCAGAGAAACCTAATCATCTTCAATCTCAAGGGTGAAGGGGCCCTTGGCATCTTCAACATATTCCTTGTCCAATACCACGACAAAGGTCTTCCAGCCACCTGCCTGTCCGTTGTCAACAATGTCGTTTCTCTGCCTGATGGAGACCTTATAGGTGCCGAGCTGAAGCCAGAGGGAAAACACATTGGGTGGACGGAACGCGCCAACACTCTTATTCCAATATTCCAAGGCTTGATCACTGTCTTCATTCCCTGAGTTGGCAGGAGGTAAAACGATATTGCGGTATACCTTCTTCTTCTTTTTGACAGACCATATGGACACCTCTATGAAATTGGAAGAGTTATTCATGATGAAGCCGTAGTATAGGCCCTTCTCCGGCATATCCAACAAGGAAGGTGAATGATTGGGTGCCCCTTTGGTTTTGGCCGTTGCCGAAGGGGCCAGGAGACTTGCGAGTAACAGGAAGATAAATGGTCGATGTATTTTCATGTCTTCATCTTTTTTTGCGTTTCTTCCCTTCCCATAGGTCTCAATCCATCCGCCCGGCCCGCTCAGCTGAGGGGCGGGCTCATCGCTGCGCCAAATTTGGGGCATATGTATAGCGTGTCCACGAACGTCCTACGCGTGGACAGATGAAAGCCAAGGATAGGGGATGTGGGTGCGCAACAGATGTGCAACTGGTTCCGCGTGTTAGGAGAGGGTCAGATTCAAGATGTCGTATCCCCTCTGGGATAGAAAGAGGGCTATGTCATCAGGGATTTCAAGGGGGGTGGCAAAGATGTTTTTACCACTGTTCGCCTGAAAGACGATGCCAGGAATAGTGAGCGTGATGTTTTTTTGCTGATCCCTCTCGGCAGCCATGAAATCATGGGGTTTGGAATCGAATTGCACACCCAAAAGATCAAGGGTCTTGGATACGATAGAGGATGGATCTTTATCGCCCGCAAGGAGAAGGACCTTGAATTGATGCTCTTCAAGCAGGGTGGCGATATCAGGCTCCAGTCCCTTCAGATCAATAATGCAATCCTTCTCGTTGACCTTTAGGAGGAAGTCCGCCTTCATGACCAGATTGAAATTGGACTTCCCGCTCTTGTAAATGGGAATCTCCACGCCTCGCGAAAAGGGTTGCCCGGTCAAATTCAGAATGGTCTCAATGAGGGAGGAGATATCATTTCCCGCCTTCAAGACCTCCAACTTGGCAGCGGCCGGTTCAAACGCATCATCTGCAGGTGGATAGTCGATGACCTTGATACCTTGGGTGCGCAGGAAATCTTGAATCGCCCTGGGCGTCCGGGGTGTATGGTCGTCCACGAGGGTAATCATTATCATTTTTTCTTTTTCACCGCCTGGCGAACCGGTGGGCTGGATGATCCAGTCCCCAGCAATTCGAAAGGGGATGTCTCCTCGCAGGTCCAGGGTTTCACCCAGTTTGTAAATCTTTGAATAATGACATGCGGGCAGTACCTTATCAAAGGCTGTCCGCAGATTGTCATTCTCGTTCAGATGTACGATTGCGTAGTTCTCCCAACTTGACTCAATGACCGTCCCCATTTTTTCGGGCATAGCGTTGTACAGGTCTACAATGACCTTATAGCCATTGAAGAGATTGACGATGGGAAAAGAGTCCCCTTTCAGATCGATGTGACCGCCAGATTTCAGGGGAATGAAATGGTGCCCTGTATGTACCCACTCCTCCCCCATATGGGTCAAGATTTGCCCTAACTGATAGGCTAGCGCCGTCCGTCTTGCTTTTTGTGCCACATGCTCAGGTTTAAGTGAGGCTTTATGCACAACAGGGGCTCTGACCACCTGAGGCGTCCAGATGGGCAGCTTGACTATCTGGCCAGGACTGACGTTGTCCAAATCCTCGATAGAAGGATTCAGTCCCCTGACCAGCTCCAGGTACTCGCGATATAGTTTTTCATCAGAGATCTCGTAGCGGCTTCTTATCACCTTTACCAGGGTATCCCCTCGCCTGATGGTGTAATTCTCCAGCTTGATATCCTTGAGCGTTTCTGGAGAGATGGGCTCGGTTGCTTTTTTAGCAACCGCAGGACCCGCTCCAACGGGGCTGATAACCAGAGGAATAACGATTTCTTGATTCGGATGGATCACATCAAGGTCCGCCAAATCCTTGTTCAGGGTTTTCAGCATGGAGAGAAGTTCTGCCAAATTCTGTTTTTGGAGCAGACCCTTCTCCCTGAAAATCTGCCATATCCAATCACCCTTTTCCACCTTGTAGGTTTCTGTGAGGATTTTTTTATCCTCCACCTCGATTATCTCTTTACCCACCTCAGCAGTCTGTACTAGAGAGATGGAGTAGGTCTCCTCTTCCCCTTTTTCCTGTGCCAGAGATTTGTTGATGGGCGAAATGAAGACAAGGAGAGATATAAGCAGAAAAGAAATATTCTTAATAGTTTGAGTATAAAATTTCAAACTTTATCCTAATTTAGCTAATAATATATTTTATTGTAAATAAGTAGCCTAAATATTGTCAATAAATTTTTTAGACTACTATTGAAAAACATACCATATATTGATAACTAGGAATTTACATTATACATTATGTGGTATTTAATCTTTACAAATTTCTGTAAATTTGTTAGAAATTCCCAGTGAGGTGTCGCCCCTCAGCGCCAGGCTTGTAAGCCGCCATGTGATGAAGGGCGGGCGATGGCCGGCGCGGAAGACCCGACGCCACTCAAAGCCCCTCGGCATGTGACTAGGCCACCGAATACCGGAGGTTCGCATGAAGATTAAGCAGATATGCATCGTGGGATTCAAGTCTTTCATGGACAAGATCGAGATTTCTTTTCCTTTGGGCATAAGTGCAATTGTGGGGCCGAACGGATGTGGTAAGAGCAATATCGTGGACGCTGTCCGGTGGGCCATGGGTGAGCAGAGTGCCAAACAGCTGAGGGGCCGGAACATGGAGGATATTATTTGCAATGGTTCCGGAGACTACAAACCTCTGGGCATGGCAGAGGTTTCCCTCGTCTTTGAAAATGGCAATGGCTCCTTTCCGACAGAGTTTGCCCATCAGAGCGAAGTCTCCGTGACGAGACGACTCTATCGATCCGGGGAAAGCGAATATCTCATCAACAACGTGCCGTGCAGACTCAAAGATATCCAGGAAATCTTTATGGATACCGGCCTGGGGAACAAGACCTATTCCGTCATCGGCCAAGGGAGAATTGGTTCTGTCATTGATCAGAAGCCGGAAGAGACGAGGGTCATGTTGGAGGAGGCGGCTGGAATCACTAAATACAGAAGAAAGGTGGAGGAATCACGGCGAAAGATAGAACTCACAAAGGGGAATCTCCAGCGGGTGGAAGACATCCTTGGCGAAATAGAAAGACAGATGAGATCTCTCAAGTACCAGGCATCAAAAGCCCGACGCTTCAAAAACATCAGCAAGGAGATACAGCGGCTGGAGCTGATGCTGAACGCCCATGCTTACGAGGAATTGAAAGAAGAATCAGGCCACAGGGTGAAATCTACTGAAGACCTTGTGCAGGAGGAGGTGGCCCTGTCCACCAAATTCTCCTCTTTTCAGGCCAAAACAGCCCGCATGCAGCTGGAGATGGAAGATAAGGATAAAGAGATTTCACGGGTCATGGAGGCCTATCTGGTTTTGAAGGATGAGGTCAACAAGAAGGAGTCCGCACTGGATTCTCTGTCCAGCCAGAAAGAGATGCAGGTGGAAATGGAAAGTCGCCTCGGAAAAGAGAAGGAGGATATGATTCAGCGTCTCACCAGCCTGGAGGAGGAAAGGGCCCGTTTGAAAGAGAAGGTGCAAGGGCTACAACAGGGCTTCAAAGGGCAGGAGAGCGAAATATGGGTGGTGGATAAGAGACTGAGGAAAAGGAGAGAGTTGCTGAACGAGGTCAAACAGGAGTATGAGAGGGCCAAAGAGAAGGTAAATTCCGGCTTGACCAAGACCATGAGCCTAAATCAGGAGTCGGGCTATTTGAACAAGAGGATCGGCGAAATTACTGATAGCAGCGCCAGAATCAAAAAAGAAAAAGATGATGTGAATTTGAAAACTGAAAAGATTATCAAGGTATCAGAGCGAAAAAATGCCACCAGACAGGCATTGGTGGAAAAGCTTGAAGCATTGGAAGAGGAGATCTTTAGAGGTGAGCAAGACTGCGATGAACTGGAACAAGAGAAAAAAGATGTGGAGACGGAGCTCAAGCTGGCCGAGGCTGACCTGAACATACATCAGTCTCGATTGTCAAGCCTTCGGTCCCTTACAGATAATTTCGAGGGATACAAGATCGGTGTGCGAACCATCATGAAGGCGACCGATCTGGAGGCGCGTCGTGAGGGTCGGATAATGGGTTTGGTGGCCGACGTGGTACAGGTTGATCCCAAATATGAGCAGGCCGTGGAGGCCGTGCTTTCCGATACACTCCAATACATCATTGTAGAAAGTCAGAAGGATGGTAAGGAGGCAGTTGATTATTTGAAGCTCAAAGCGAGAGGCAGGAGCAGTTTTGTCCCTATCACAGAGTTAAATGGGGAGAAAGATTATAAACAGAATAACGGCTTCCCTCTTCTCCGGGATCTGGTCTCAGTCCCCGACTCATACAAACCACTGATCAGTATACTCCTGGGCAATGCGGCCCTAGTAGAGGACCTTGACCAGGCCATATCTGCATGGAAACAGAATGGTAGAGATCAATGCCTGGTGACCCCGGAAGGAGACATGGTTGACCACAGGGGAGTTATTAGTGGTGGCAAGCTCACCAGTAGTTCCCGTGGCCTTCTTGCAAGGAAGAGGGAGATCAAGGAACTGCATGGGAAGGTCAAAGAATGTGAGGGAAAGGCGAAGGTGCTCAAAACCAAACTGGAGAAGGTGAGCCTTGAATTGGAAAGAAGGACGGCTTCCCTGGATGACTTGATAGACGAAAAGTCGGATCACCAGGAAAAGATCAATGATTTGGATAGGGTGATATTCCGGTTGGGACAGGAGATGGATCAACTTGAAAAATTGTCCAATCGGATTTCCGAAGAGCTTGAAAAGCAAGCCAAGGAACAGAATCGACATGAAAAGGCCCTGAGCAGAATACAATCTGAGCTCAAGTTGTCTGAAGACAAGAGGAAAAAGGAGGAAGAATACCTGCACCAAAAAGAGGTTGAACTGAAAGAGAGTGAAGAGGAGTTTGAGCAGATACGAAGTGAATTGGAAAAACTAAAGCTGGATCACAGGCTCTCTCAGGAGGAGGAAAGGGGCCTGTTGCGAGAAATAGAGCGGATTGAGGATTTCATCCATGAAACCCACCAGAAAGTGGAAAAGATAGAGGAAGATGTTTCACAGGGAAAGAAAAAATATCAAGAACTTCTAAAGAGTGAAGAGATCTTGCGTGGAGGACTGGAAGGCTTCCATGAGAAACTTGAGAAGGCGAAAGGTGCCGTAAATGAAGCCGAGCAGGATCGAAACCAGTTTCAGGCCCAGATTCGGGAAGAGGAAAAGAAAGGAGAGGATGTACGGGCCGCATCGGAGATTCTCAGAGAGAAGATAAATACGGCCAAGCTTGAACAATCAGAGATCAGGTTCAGGATGAACAATCTGGTGGAGGTGGTCAGAGAGAAATTCAACCTGAATTTGTTGGAAATCTACAAAGCGTACATACAAGAGGGTTTTTCTGAGCTGGAAACGAGGGATGAACTGGAGCGAAAGAAAAAATGGAAGGAGAACATGGGCGAGGTCAATCTCACGGCCATTCAAGAGCATGAGGCACTGAAAGAGAGGCGCGACTTCATGACGACACAGCGGGAAGATCTCCTGAATTCCATTGAATCCCTGGAAAAGGCCATCAGAAAGATCAACAGAACCTCTTTAGAGAAATTTAGGGAGACATTCGATGACGTGGATAGGAAGTTGAAATCCGTCTTTCCAATCCTCTTCAATGGGGGCACGGCAGGGCTCAGACTGATAGATCCTGAAAAACCGCTGGAGAGCGGTGTCCTCGTGGAGGTCCGCCCGCCGGGCAAGAAGTTGAGCCATATGGGCTTGCTCTCTGGCGGTGAAAAGGCCCTTGTGGCCATGGCTCTCCTATTTTCCCTTTATCTGATCAGGCCCAGTCCATTCTGCCTGTTGGACGAGGTGGACGCTCCCCTTGATGAGGCCAATATTGATCGTTTCAATGAGCTTTTGAAAGAGATCCGGAAATATTCACAGATCATCCTCGTGACCCACAACCGCAGGTCTATGGAGATTGTGGACAGGCTTTACGGGGTGACCATGGAAAAGGCAGGTGTATCAAAGATGGTCTCCGTGGATCTCCATGAGTTAAGAGAGAATTAGCCCACCCGTCTCTCAATAGGCAGTAAAAAATAAGCAGTAAGGAGTGATGTGCTCCCTCCCTACTGCTTACTTTTTTGTGCTCGTGAAGTGTGATATAAGCCTGTTAGTCCCTCTACTCCATCACTCCATTACTCCAACCCTAATTGAGCGAAAGCGCTCAACTGGGTGTTACTTGCTAAATGCAATCTGGCCATTCTCTATAACAGGGATAGGAGGCGCCAAGCAACGTATGATTAGGCTGTTCAGAAGGAAGAAGGCCAAAGAAGAAAAGAAGGCCGAGAGTTTCTATGAGAGACTGCGGCAGGGCCTTTCAAAGACGAGATCTGGGCTCACAGGCAGGCTGGATCAGCTCATCTTTGGGAAGAAAGAGATCGATGCGGATCTCCTGGATGAGCTGGAGGAAATCCTTTTCACATCCGATTTGGGTGTGGCCACGACGCAGGAATTGATTGATCTGGTTCAGGCAGCAGTGGCGAGGAAAGAACTTGATGATCCTGAGAAGCTCAAGGCTGCCTTGAAGGAACACATCCATTCCTTCCTTCGTGTGCCTGCAACCGAACATCAAAACCCGGGTCTTGGGGAACCCCTCATCATTATGGTGATTGGCGTGAACGGTGTGGGCAAGACGACCACCATTGGCAAGGCAGCACACCAGTTCAAAGCGAAGGGCAAGAGGGTCATGCTGGTTGCCGCTGACACATTCAGGGCAGCAGCCATTGAACAGCTGAGCATCTGGGGGGAGAGGGTGGGTGCGGAAGTGATCAAGCAGAAAACGGGCTCTGATCCGTCCGCCGTGGTCTTTGATGCCATTTCCGCAGCCCAGTCGAGAGAAATAGACGTGGTCCTCATTGATACGGCCGGCCGCCTTCACACCAAGACAAACCTGATGGATGAACTTGAGAAGATTCAGCGTGTCGCAGGGAGAAAGCTGCCCGGTGCTCCTCATCAGGTATGGCTCGTGCTGGATGCAACCACCGGTCAGAATGCCCTTTCTCAGGCGGAAATGTTTCACAAGGCCTTGGGCATAACAGATATTATCTTGACCAAGCTGGATGGGACGGCCAAGGGAGGCATCGTGGTGGGCATATGCCACCAGCTCGGGCTCCCCATAGGATTTATTGGGATCGGCGAGAAGTTGGATGACCTGAGGCCTTTCGATGCAGCGGAATTTGTGGACGCCCTGTTCGATTGATTTCCGTGCGGAAACGCTCCTTTTTCACAATCTGCCGCCCGCCTCGCCTGAGCGGCTCGCGAT
>Ga0209536_100012204_pt1 | contig 12520 bp, 11 predicted proteins | sample DeeMarSeWOR28_12_FD_187461 | JGI IMG/M metagenome (GOLD analysis project Ga0209536, IMG submission 187461) | Marine sediment microbial communities from White Oak River estuary, North Carolina - WOR-2-8_12 (SPAdes) (version 2) | ecosystem: Environmental > Aquatic > Marine > Intertidal zone >...
TTTCACCATCCAATCCCACAGATCGGTTCCTCCAGTATTCCCTGATCATTCTTTCTTCCTGGAACTGTTGAAATTCCTCGAACGACATCGTGGAAATGGGCCGGTAGTTGATTTCGCCCATCCTTTCGTAAATGGTATAGTCATTGGCAGTATCAATATCGATCTGGAGTTCAACATTCGTAGGCTCGTCCAGGAAGAGTGGGGAAATACTGGGCTGAAAGATAAATGGATCACCATACCTATCCTCGGGATAGAAAGTAGGCTGACGGGATGGTTCATACGGAAGATCCAGTGAATCAGCCCTGGTGGAATCCTGCGCTATGGTATCCTGCAGAATAACTGCCGGGTAGAAAGGCGTCGTTATTCCGGGTTTTGCGCTGGACATTAAGGCGGTCAAGGTCAAAACCCCGAAAACAAACCAGATCAATATGCAGATTCGCTTTGACAAAGTCTAAAAAATATATTTATGCAGTTTTCAGGGCCAGTTTTATTACTTCTTCCAGGGTAACATCTTTATCAGCATTTTTAAGTATTTTATTTATATTTTTCTCAGCCATAGATTTCTGAATTCCTAATGTAACAAGAGCTATCAGGGCTTCCTCGCGGATTTCCTTAAACCGGTCCGGGATCACCTCAATTTCTTTCTGTCCATATTCTTTCCTGATTTTATCCTTCAGTTCAAGGACAATTCTCTCCGCGGTTTTGGATCCGATTCCTTTCACACCCTTTATGGTGGTAACATCTTCTTTGGCAATGGCTTCCTGTATATCATCAACTCCCATCGATGACAGCATCAGGATGGCCGTACTCGGACCCACTCCGGATATGGATATTAATTTAACAAACAGGGATTTTTCCTCGGTATTGTAGAATCCATACAGCGTGTGTGCATCCTCCTTTATATGCAGGTAGGTATATACCTTTCCTGCCCTGGAATCTTTTAGCTTACTGTATGTATTCAAAGAGATTTTAACCTCATACCCAATACCTCCGGCTTCAATCATTATCAAGGTTGGATCCACCAGTGTAATCTCCCCAGAAAGAAATCCAATCATATCCCCTTAATTATTATATTAAAAAACGAAATCGTCTTAAGGTATATTGGATAAAAAACGTACTTTTTCCTGAAAAAATTACCTTTCCGGGCGGCCAGTTCCATTAAAATGAGCATGGATAAAAAAATAGTACAATTTTTTATTCTATGTGTTAAATCCAGGATCTGAAGGCGATGCAGATACTTTTATTCAGGAGTTGATCTGAATGTCTTCAGGACAACATTCATTTCTCTCATGAGTTCACGCTGTTCAACACCCGGGCTATACACAAATCCTTCAATATAATATATTCTATTTGATTTTTCATCTACTGTAATAAATCCTATGAAAGGACCTCCCATGGAAATATTGTTGGTCTTCCATCTTCCAACGATCTTCTTCCCGTAATTTCCCTGGAAGTTTATTTCAGTAATTGTAGGCGGAATAAGCATTTCTGTAAGGACAAATGATTCCGCTTTTTCCGGATTGCCGTATATGTATTTTCTGCATATCTCGTCCCGCCATGCTATGATGTTGTCATCGTTAAATGCTGCAGTGTCTGTATAGTCTTTGAAAGCTAAGAAAATGCTCTTATCAATTTCCTGCCCGGCCAACCGGAGCCATACGAAGTCTTCCGAAGAATCAGCGATGCGATATCCATAGGGTATTCGAATCTCATATCCATAATCATTGAGCAATCTATTGGAGATCGTTTTCTCTTCCCGGATCTTGTAAAGATTCTGCAAAACCCTTCTTTCCTCGATGGTATTGAAGAGGTAACGCAGTTGATTCCTTTCCTTTTTGAGGTTTTCTCTGAAAGATTCATCATCATGGTGTATGAGGAATACCACATGCTGCCCGGTAGCAAATAAATTTCTTCGGTTCACAATAAAAATATCCTGGTTTTGCCTCAGAGAATCCAGCGATTTGGGAGTGAATAGGTTTTTCATCTTTTTCCCTTCAGCATTATTGTCATTTAAAGGAATGACCAGAATAAGATTCTTAGCATTTTTAAGTATTCCTTTAAAACTGGCAGGTACAACCTGTCTCAGATCAAAGAGGGGTTCGTCTCTGGGTAATCCGTCCACAAGTTCCCTAAATGTCAGTCTCATTTCTTTTCCAATATCACCGGACCATCTGGCAGAATCCATCACCAGGATGATCTCCCCGGCCTCCCCTCTTCCCAGGGGCATGGTCTGCTCTCCCAACCAGCTTTCACAAGAGGTAAAAAATAGGATAATGACAATTGTGATAAGGGTATTCTTCATTGTACTTTTTTTTCTCTAAGATAACGAAAAAAGGGATGATTGAGAGGAAATTTGGATTTATCCAATAATTAATTTTTGCCCCGGTTTGATTTTGTTGGACTTCAGATTGTTGAGTTCCTTGATCTTTTCAATGGTCAATCCCTGATATTGCCTGGATATCTTCCACAGGCTGTCACCGGGTTGAACAAGATGGACTTTATCTGATCCTGAGGGTTGAGGTAAGGCAGCCGGTTTACTTACTGTGGCAGTTTTCTGATTCAGGCTGTTATAATACTGTTGGTTTACATAAATGTTCAATCTCTGGTTTACCCGTATCAAGTTACTGCCGAGGTTGTTCCAGGATTTTATATCACTAATCCTTACTTTATATTTCTCAGCAATGAGGCCAAGGACCTCCCCGGATCTCACAATATGTACGATCTTATCCCGACCCCAGGTGCTTCCAACAGAATTTCTTGCAAGGTACTCCAATTCCTCTTTACCCGTGTTTTTTGCAGAATCTAAAATATAACTCCTGTTTTCCACGACATAGGGTTTTATATCCGAAGGTATATTGAATACGTAGTAATTGCCCCCTTCAGGGAAAGCCCTTCTTCTTACCGATGGATTGAGTTTCTCGAGATCTTCGGCACAGGTATTGGTGAGATCAGCAAATGTCTTGAAATATAGAAAATCATTGACCATTATGGTGTCTGATTCCGGCAGATATTCTTTATATTCCTCGATGTTAAAATTGTGTTCTTCGGCATAATTTACTACATACATAAATGCCATGAACTGAGGCACATAGGACCTGGTTTCCCTTGGTAAATACCGGTAAATATCCCAGAAGTTCTTTTTATATCCGGATCTTCTGATGGCCTGGCGGACTTTCCCGGGACCACAATTATAGGCTGCCATGGCAAGTTCCCAATCATTGAAATAAGCGTAGAGGGACTGCAGATATTTTGCTGCGGCAATGGTTGATTTCTCAGGATCCATGCGCTCGTCAATATACCAGTCTGTTTTCAACCCGTACATGCGTGCGGTTCCAGGCATGAATTGCCACAGACCCACGGCACCTACCCTGGATTTTGCCCTTGGATTAAGACCACTTTCGACGATAGAAAGGTATTTAACATCCAGGGGTACATCATACTCCTGGAAATATTTTTCAAATAGTGGAAAATAAAGGTGCAATTTTCCGAGCACCATTTTGGTGTATTCCCGGTCCTTTACGGTGAAATAGTCTATAAATGCTTTTATCCTGGAATTATACGTCAGTGGAATCTCAGAATCCATACTGTGGAAGCGTTCCTCTATTTCTTCATAGGTAAAATCCGGTATATATTCATACGTATAGTTAGGATAGGTCAGGGTATCCTCCAGCAAGGAATAGGGGAAAGCCTCATATTTGATAAATATTAGGCATAAAGCAATCGCCGCAGCACGCATACTGGTTCTTCCATATTTTTTCCAGAGCTTAATCATTGCCTTTCTTATAATTATCCAGTATATATTTCGATATTCCCAAAAGTTCTGTTTCCTTAAAATATCCTGACATCAATTGAAAGCCTACTGGCAATCCCTTGCTGTCGGTTCCAACTGGAATCGATATCGCAGGATTTCCGGCCACCGAGGCCTGTACAGTCAGTAAGTCTTCAAAATACATGTCCAAGGGATTTTTCACTTCTCCTATTTTAAATGCGGTGGTCGGTGTGGTCGGCAACGCAATAAAATCATATTTTTCTAGAATTTCAAGTGTCCTGTCCCTAATAATACGTCTGACCTTTTGTGCCTTGGTATAATACGCGTCGTAATAACTTGCGCTGAGGATGAATGTCCCCAGCAGAATACGACGCTGTACTTCCTCTCCAAATCCTTCAGAACGGGATTTTTTATACATCGATTCCAGATCGATAGTGTTGGGACTTCTGTATCCGTATTTTACCCCGTCGTATCTTGAAAGATTTGAACTGGCCTCGGCCGTGGTCAAAATATAATACGTAGGTAAAACGAAATCCAGCAATGGATATTCTATCGCCTCCACAGTATGTCCCTCTTTTTCAAGAAAAACCAGTACTTCCCTGGTTTTTTCCTGGATTTCCCTGTCGATCCTTGGATCCTCAAGGGTTTCTTTTATATACGCAATTTTAGCCTTTTTACCGTATTGTAAATGTGTTGTATAATCAGGTACAGGAATTCCGGAAACCGTACTGTCATACTCATCTTTTCCTGCCATGATCTGAAGCAACAAGGCATTGTCGAAGATGTCGGAAGTAAGGATGCCTATGGTATCAAAGGAAGAAGCATAGGCTGTCAGCCCGTATCTTGAGATTCTGGAATAGGTAGGTTTCAGACCAATGATGCCACAGAATGCTGCTGGTTGTCGAACAGATCCCCCCGTATCGGTACCCAGTGCAGCAAGACATAGGTCTGCCTGGACTGCCACCGCACTGCCTCCGGAGGATCCCCCTGGGACACGTTCCGTATCGATCTCATTTCTTACCGGCCCGAAAGCAGAGTTTTCATTACTGGATCCCATTGCGAATTCATCGCAATTGATTCTGCCAATAATGATCACATCTTCATCGATTAACCGTTGTACGGCAGTAGCGGTAAACTGGGATTTAAATCCATCGAGAATTCTACTTGAACACTGTAAAGAATGGTCTTTATAGCAGAGCACATCCTTAATGCCGATCACCATTCCGGCCAGTCTGCCAGCAGTGCCTTTCCGGATTTTCTGGTCAATTAATGCGGCTTGTTGTTTGGCTTCGTCTTTATAAACTTCCAGGAAGGCATTCAGGTAAGCTTTTTCCTCGATGTTATCAAGGTAGTATTCAACCAGTTGTGAGCAATTGATGTTACCTTCCCGGATATCAATGGAAATATCCCTCAGGGAATTGTATTTTCTCAATCCTCAGTCGCTTTTTTTATATCCTTTTCAGTGGATTTAATACCTTCCTCAATTTCATCCTTGACGCCTTTGGTGGCATCTTTGAATTCTCTGATGCCTTTACCCAGTCCCCTGGCCAATTCAGGTATCTTCTTGGCGCCGAAAAATATGATCACAAAAAGGATTATGATAAGCCACTCCGGGCCACCTGGCATCCCAAATAATAGTATGTTAGCTAACATTTCCATCATTTAAATAAAAATTAGAATGTAAATATAGCCAATATTAACATTCTCTCAAATTCAAATCAAAATCATTAAGGATTTATTTCTTTGCAATCCAGTTTTCAGGATTCAATTTCTGGGTATTCTTCCAGATCTGAAATTGTACTTCGGAAGTACCATTTTTGTCCGTATTGACTATTCCAATCCTCTGATTTTCCTGGATATTATCCCCCTTGCTGACCGATACTTCTTTCAATTTTGCGTACACCGTAAAATATTCCCCATGTTGCACCAGAACTACATACCTCATATCTCCGGGAACCACTGCCACAGCTTTAACCCGGCCGTCAAATACGGCCCTGACTTCCTGATTTTCATTGGTTTGAATATCAATGCCGTCATTCGGGATTTTGAGGGTTTTGTAAACAGGATGAGGATTGGTGCCGAACCTTGCAGAGATAAATCCGGTAGCTACCGGCCATTGCAGTTTTGCATAATTATTCTCAAACGCTTTTGAAATGGCCAGCTCACTCGAATTCATCTCAACTTTCGTGCTGGACTTACCTTTTGACGAGGCTTTGATCTCCGCGGCTACTATATCGGCAATAAGTTTGTCAAGTCTTGCGATCGCCTTTCGCCTGTTTTGCAATTCCTTTTTTATTTCAGATTCTTTTAAGTTGAGCGATTTTATCAAGGTATTCTGCTTCTTCCTCAGACCGACGAGACTTTTGTTTTGATTCACTTCCTGATTAAGCAACTCATCCTTCTCCATTTTTTTGATCTCCAGCATAGCGATCTGGTCCTGCAGGCTTTCCCGCACCTCCTGGATCAGACTGAGTTGCTTTTTCCTGGCGGAAGTATACTGATCCATATACTTAGCCCTTAATACCAGCTGATTAAAAGTTTCTGCAGAGAAAATGAATAGAATATTTCTAAGTCCGTAACTGGACTTATATGAGGCATACACCATGGCAGCATACTCCTTTTTTAGATGCTCAAGGTCATCTTCAAGAGATTCTATTACTTCATTCAACTCCAGCATTTCATCGTTATAGATGGCGATTTCACCACTTATGGAGTTAATAATGCTTTGACTGGCTACAATTTGCTGATTGAGTGCATTCAGTTGACCTACACTAACTTCCTTTTTCTTTTCGGTTTCCTCGAGAATCTTCTGGGCTTCTTTTAATTTATTGATCGCATCCCTTTTCTCCTGTTCAAGTTGAGTTTTAGATTTCTGGGCAAAACCAAAAAGAGGAAGAAAAAGTAATAGTCCATATAGTACATAAATCCATTTATTCTTTGGACACATACCTGTTTGGAATATTGAATGGAAACTTTATTTTCTTTTCATTTATCGCCACCCGGCTGAATTTTATATCTAAATGTGAAACCAGATTCGAATTATCCCTATTATACGTTAAAAATACGGAATTTTTATGTGGAAACAGCACCTCATCATACATTTGAAAATCTTCATATTTTATCTCCATATTACTATCTGAAGGTGTTTCACGTACTTTAACCTTTTCAATCTTCATCGTTTTTGAGTTAACGAAGTTGTCTATACTCAAATTGTCAGAATTCTGTTTCAAGATAAAAAAATCATCGTTCTTTACTACTTTGTCGTTATTTTTTCTTGTCTTGATCAGGTTTCCGACAAGAACGGACTGTACCATATCGTAGTCGAACGGGATGTTAAAGGCCCTTTGCAATGAATCAAAGCTGAATTCCCGATATTGTTTATTAATGCGGTCTATAACGAAGATTGAATCTTTCTGAATAATAGAACGGATAACCTCTACACCTGTTGAGGAAATGGAGATCCAGATCAAACTATCCTGACGGATCCGGATGGTAGCATTTGCATTGAAATTTTGCAGTCCGTCATCGTATTCAAGTTTAGATTTGGCCTGAAGATAATCAAAGTCCAGTTCTTGTATTTTAAGGCGTTTTTTTTCAGAATAGTTGAACTGGAATAAATCTCTTTTGCAGGAGGACAAAAGCAATATCAGGGAGATAAAAAGAAGAATTCGCTTATTCATACAGCTGTCGTTCTGCTATTTTCTTATCAAGAAGGTCGGTTGTATCATTGAGTTTTTTAGCCTTCTCCCACTGCTGCACTGCCCCATTGACATCACCCAGTTTAAATAAGATGTCGCCATAATGTTCTACCAGGGTTCCGCTGTCATTTTCATCAAATTCTATGGCTTTTTCTATGTATTCTTTGGCTTCTTCATATTTCCCGAGGTTATACAATACCCAGGCGTAGGTATCCAGATAGGTGGGGTCTTCAGGATTTCTTTCAATCAGTTTTGTGGACATCTTTTCAGCAAGATCGAGCTTTTCTTTTCTAAGTGATAGAAAGTAGCTGTAGTTGTTCAGGACATGGTCATTTTCCGGGTCATAGTCGAGGGCCGCCTCATAGGCTTTGTCGGATTTATCATATTCCTCAACGCCATTGTATGCATCTCCGAGCTGCCCGTTGAACAGGGCGAGCAACTGAAGATTTGACGAAGAATACTTTTTCCCTTCTTCAAGCATGCGAACAGACTTCTTATATTCATTCTTGCTCAGATAGGCAGTTCCGCCATAAAAATAGATAAAAGCCTGATTCGGGAAATAGGTAATTGCCTTTTCAGCATGGACAATGACACTATCGAAAATATTATTCCTTATTTCATAATCCAGTACAGTTTGCCAGGCATTCAGATTGGCTGGATCAAGATGAAGAGATTGTAAATACATCAAGCGGGCCTCTTCAAAATTTTCCTGACTCCTGTAAAGATCACCGAGGATGGCAAATGCATCTGGTTCTTCCGGATGATATTCTATTATTTTCTTACCCAGTCCAATGACATATTCCTTTTCTTCATCACTGAGTTCTTTGCCGAAATATGCTGCCAGGAACTGCATTTTGCCCTGCAGGTTGTAATCCGGATCTTCAAAGATTACCGCTATAATGGCTTTTGATTCCTCATTTCGTCCGGTCTTCCTGTAGACTTCCGCCAATTGGCTCAGCAGCATGGGATTGTCCGGGAATTCTTTTATTGCATTTTCGAGCAACTCCGTCGCTTCGGGATACAGATCGTTGGCCATATATTTACTGGCCAGATTGGCAATATACTGTGGTTCTGATGGAAAGGCTTCAATGAGTTTCTGGCTTTCAGCTATTACTTCATCGAATTTATTCTGTTTTAACAGGATGTTCTGAATCTGTAAGGACACCTGTTCATTGATCCCGAATTTTTCTTCGACCCTTCTGTAGCAGCGTAAGGCATCGTCCAGCTGATTTAAATAAATGTACAAGGTAGCCGTCTCAATGAGGTATTCCTCCGTATTGGGCACTTTGTCGACCAGCTGCTCATAGGTCTCTGCAGCTTTGCCGTATTCTGATTTCTTCTTGTATATCTCTGCAAGAAGAAGATAATAGTACTTATTGTTATCCTGTAACCTGACCGCTTCCTCAGCGTGGATCAGCGCATTGTCAAGGTCACTGTTCAGGTTGTATATTTCAGATATCTTGAAGTTGATTGCCGCATTTCCGGGATCCAGTTCGAGGGATTTCTGAAAGAAAACAATGGCTTTGGTATAATCCTCAAGTATAAAATATTTTTCACCCTCAGTAAAGAACTGTTCCGCAAGTCTGAGGTTGTTGTTTCCTGTCTCTACCTGCTCCTGTTCCTTATTTTTCTTTCTCTTCTTGGATTTTTGTGCATAGCCTTCGGAATAGTCCACCAAAACGAAAGCAGCCGCCAGTAAGAATATGGGTAATATTTTCCGAAGTAAGTTAAACATGAAGGTATCCCTGAATTGAATTCTATCTAATGAACAAGTGATTTGGATTTATTTCAACTCACAAAATTAAGTCATACTTATCAGAATATTAAACGATTGTAAATTTATCAGCATATACGAATACTTACTCATCAGGTTCCGGTGCTGCCAAATCCCCCGCCTTTTCTCACTGTTTTGCCGAGCTCTTCTACCGTTTCCCACTCGATCTTTTCATATTTATTTATGACGAGTTGCGCAATTCGATCACCATTTTTTATGGTAAAGATCTCATTTGACAGATTTGCCAAAATTATTTTTATCTCCCCGCGGTAATCCGCATCTATAGTTCCCGGAGTATTCAAAACCATTATGCCGTGCTTAATAGCCAGTCCGCTTCTCGGTCTCACCTGGGCTTCATAGCCCCCGGGTAGTTCAATGTATAATCCGGTCGGTACCAATACCCTTTCCATAGGATTCATACGAATATCTTCTTCAAGGTAGGCATGAATATCCATCCCGGCCGAATGAAGGGTTTGATATTGAGGAGCAGGGTTATCGGACCTATTTACGATTTTTATTTTCATGCCTTACGTATTTCAATAAAGACCTTAATGCTTCCTTTTCCATGAATACCACAAATATGACATACAATAATATTAATGTTAACTGATATAATTTGAAATTTATTGTATAGGTCTCCGGTCTATTGAATCCCAGATAGGATATGGCCACGCCAATAGCAATATAAAGCAGGGATTTCCAGATTTTATAGGGAATCGGATAACGTCTTTTTCCCAGTGAATAGGATAAAAAGCTCATGAGCAGATAGCATGACAGGGTAGCAATGGCACTGCCCATATATCCTATGAACGGGATGAGTATATAATTTAATACAATAGTAAAAACTGCCCCGATTACGGAGATTAACGTGCCATAATAGGTCTGGTCTGTCAACTTGAACCATACCGACAGATTGTAATAAATACCTAAAAACAAATTGGCTAGCAGCAGTATGGGGACTACCGTCAATCCATCCCAATAGGCGTCATTTCTCAAGAAGAGATACCCGATTATGTCGAGATTTAAAACAATCACTACCAGTATCAGCGATCCGAAAATTATAAACCATTGCATCACTGTAGCAAAGAGAACAGGCGAGTCTTTGTCCTTGGCTCTGGAGAAGAAAAAAGGTTCAGCAGCATACCGGAATGCCTGTATGGTTAGGGTCATAAATACGGATAGTTTATAGGATGCTCCAAAGATGCCCAGTGCGGCCTGGTTTGAAATTCCGGGATAAAAGCCCTCCGGCAACCATTTTTTAAGCACTGCTCGGGACAGCATTTCGTTCGTCACGCCGGCCAGGCTCATGATCATGATGGGGAATGCATACCTGTACATCTCCAGTAATACAATCCGGTCAAACCTGAAACGTATCCTTACAATATCCTTCAAAAAAATCACAGCCACGGCAAGGCTTGCCAGCAGGTTTGAAATGAATATATAATCCACCAGGTTGTCCTGATCGAAAAACCGGTCAACGAAGAGTTTTAAGGCAGATTCATTCGGACTGTTTACTATATAGTTGCAGAATACGATAAAAAATAAATTCAAACCTACATTAAGGAAAATATTCACCAGTTTAATTATCGCAAAGCGTTTGGCTTTCTGCTGCAGCCGTAAATTGGCAAATGGTATCGATACGATGGCATCTACGGCAAGAATCACGCTGAACCAGATTATATACTTCTCCTTACCCGGATACTCAAGAAAGTTTGTTATGGGGGTTGCGAAAACGATCAACATGAAAGACAGAAGAATGCTTGAGATTAGTATGGAAGCCTCGGATTGATCCAGAATCAATGATTTCTTTTTTTCAATTTTTGTGGAAAATCTGAAAAAAGCGGTTTCCATTCCATAGGTGTACACGATAAACAGAAAAGCCGCGAAGGCATAGAGCTCAGTGACAATCCCGTAATCGGCTGGAAGGAGGTACTGCGTATACAATGGGACGAGCAGCCAGTTCAGCATTCTCCCCAGAATACTCGATGTTCCATAGATTGCGGTTTCCTTTACCAGGGATGTTAACCTGCCCATATTGAAGAAAAATTATGATCCCTGAAATTTTGCAGGGCGTTTTTCTAGAAATGCCTTGGTCCCCTCCATGAAATCATCTGTTTTTATCAGGTCGGCGAAACAATCTGTTTCTATCTGATATCCCTCGCGCTGATAGGCGGCATTTGCCGCAGTTATAATTTTGCTGATTGATAAAGGAGCGTTTTTAAGTATCTTTTCGACAATGTTATTACAGGTTGTCAGAATTTCGGATGGATGTTCCACCACCTGATTGATCAATCCTGTTTCCAGGCCTTCTTCTGCTGTTATCATTCCCCCTGTGAGCATCATTTCGAGGGCTCGGCCTTTCCCTATAAGACGGGTTAAGCGTTGTGTGCCTCCAAAGGCGGGTAGAATGCCAAGCGACGCTTCCGGTAAACCAAGCCTGGCATTTTTTGAAGCGATACGCAGGTGGCAGCTTAAAGCCAGCTCGAATCCACCGCCCAGCGCGTAACCATTAATGCCTGCAATTACAGGTTTGCTGGAATATTCAATGATTTTAAATATCTCCTGTCCATTTTCCGAAAAGGATCTGGCATTGAGTTCATCAAGCTCGGCAATTTCAGCAATATCAGCTCCGGCGACAAAAGCCTTTTCGCCTGATCCGGTAATGATCAATGCTTTTATATTTTCATCCAGCAAAATCTTTTGAATGGCACATTTCATTTCCAACAGGGTTTCAATATTCAACGCATTGAGTTTTTCAGGTCTGTTGATTTTCAGGATTGCCACATGATTATCGACTTCAATATGAATATTTTCAAAGGAACTCATGATGGTGATTGTTTATACAATCCTAAGAAAGATGAAATTTTGGTAAAATAAAAACCAAGCAATTTATTCTTTTAGCCCACTTTACATTTAATGAGATTTAAGTATACTTTTGCCATTCAATAAAAATAAGTTACTATGTCCTATTTGTTTACTTCTGAGTCAGTCTCTGAAGGCCATCCTGACAAGGTGGCTGACCAGATTTCTGACGCACTTGTTGATAATTTTTTGGCGTTTGATCCTGATTCCAAGGTAGCCTGTGAAACCCTTGTGACCACCGGTCAGGTCGTTTTGGCGGGCGAGGTGAAGTCGAAGAAGTACCAGTTCCTGGCCAACGACGGATTCACCGGCAATCCGATCACGCCGGCCACGCAGGTCATCCTCGCGGACGGGACCCGTGGCAGCCAACCACTGGCTGAGCTTGCGGAGTGCCTCGCAGTACCGGCTGCTGCGGCC
>Ga0209536_100012205_pt1 | contig 12520 bp, 14 predicted proteins | sample DeeMarSeWOR28_12_FD_187461 | JGI IMG/M metagenome (GOLD analysis project Ga0209536, IMG submission 187461) | Marine sediment microbial communities from White Oak River estuary, North Carolina - WOR-2-8_12 (SPAdes) (version 2) | ecosystem: Environmental > Aquatic > Marine > Intertidal zone >...
GGCCGAGGCGGTCAGTGCGGCCGCCGAGCGCGGTCACGCCATTCTCATTCCCGCCTTCGCCATCGGCCGCACGCAGGAGATCCTCTGGAGGCTGCGCCAGCTGGAGGATGAGGGGCGCATTCCCACCCTTCCCGTCTACGTGGACAGCCCCATGGCCATCGATGTCACGGAGCTGTACCGGCGTCACACCGAAGAGCACGACCTCGACACGCAGCGGATCGCCGAAACGGGCACCGACCCGCTGCGGCCGCACCAGTTCCAGCTCGCGCGTGCGCGCGAGGAGTCGGTGGCGCTGAACGATCTGCGCGGTCCCCTCATCATCATCTCGGCCAGCGGCATGGCGACCGGTGGGCGCATCCTGCACCATATGAAGCTGCGGCTGCCCGATCACCGCACGACCGTGCTGCTGGTCGGCTTCCAGGCCGCGGGAACGCGCGGTCGCCAGTTGCAGGACGGTGCCGAGGAAGTACGCATCCACGGCCAGCAGATCTCCGTACGCGCCGCCGTGAGAGTGCTGCACGGCCTCTCAGCCCACGCCGATCAGAACGAGCTGCTGCGCTGGCTCAAGGGATTCCAGAACACACCGAAGGGGACGTACCTGGTCCACGGCGAGCCGGAGGGCGCCGCGCAGCTGGCCAACGTCATCACCGAACAGCTGGGGTGGACGGTCCGTGCCGCCGAGGATGGCGCAGGCGCGGATCTCAGAGCCTAGCCAGCGAGCCGGCGCCGGCGTGCACGCCCTAAAAAGGGAAAACCCCCGGTGCCCTCCCGTGCACCGGGGGCGAGGGATTTCCCTCCAAGAGTCCGGTTCAAGCGCCAGAGATTCTTGCTGACGCAGGGCTCACCGAATCTGGCATCGGATTACATGCGTGACGATCCCGATCGCCTTGCCTGCGGCCGATGCTGGAGCCCCTCAAACTCTCAGCGGCGTCGCGAACGCCGGCCCTTCCCTCCCAGGGCATTCCCGCAGTGACCACCCTTGCGGACGGCCACGCGGAGACTAGACCGCCGGGCATGAAGGACCGGTGAATTCGCCCTGAATGCGGCTTCACAGCGGCCGCCCCCGCCGCTTGACGCCCCCTCTCGCCGTGCCTTACACTCGCTGTCACACTCCCTGTCCACTCGAGGAGCCGCGCCAATGAGCTGGAATCCCGTCGTTGCAGGCGTGGACACCTCTGCGGAGGGCGCCCTCGCGGCGGCTGCGGCCTGGTCGGTGGCCAGGGCGGCCGAGGCTGGATTCCACCTGGTACATGTGGCCCGCGATGTCCCTCGGTTTCCGCCGGCCGCTCCCGCGGCCATGGCCAAAGACGAACTCGCAGCGAAGCTGCTGCACGCCGCGCGCGTCCAAGTGCAACAGGCGCTGCAGGATCGCGTCCCGCCCGAGGCGCTCCAACACCTGGAGGTTCGTCGGGGCAACGCGGCCTGGGCGCTCGCGGAGGCCGTGCGCGACTACGGGGCCGAGCTCCTGGTGCTGGGAGGCAAGCACCACGCCGCCCCCGTGCGCTGGTTCGGCGGCAGCACCGTCCACCACGCGGTGCGCACCATCGACGTCCCCATTCTGGTCACGGCTGCCGAGCGTCCCCTCTTCGGCAGGGTGTTGGTGGCGGCCGATCTCTCGGAGGCAGCCACCCCGACACTCAGGACCGGCATTCGCTTCGCCGCAGTGTTCGGAGCCGAACTGCGCGCGCTGAGCGTGGTCGAGCCCTTCCCGCCCGTCCCCGACGTGGCGGTTCAGGTCGACGAGCAGGAACACCTGCGACTGGCGGAGGAAGAGTTCGCCGGCATCGTCAGCCGTGCGGCCGATGGGGCCGCGATCTCCCGCTCGGTGCGGTGCGGTGCGCCGGGGCGGGCCATCGCCGAAGAGGCGGATGTGTGGCGCGCCGACCTGGTCGTCGTGGGATCTCACGGCAAGGGCTGGGTGGACCGCGTGCTGCTCGGCAGCACCACGGAGCGGTTGCTCAACCGCCTCCCCACTTCGGTGTTGGTCGTGCCAGTCGGTACCCGCGCCGCCGAGCTAACCTGAAATAGTTCACTAGGTTACACAACGGCGCGCAGAGGGAGCGCAACGCCGAGCAAAGTGTTACACTTTTCCCTCTCTCCTTCGACATGATGAAGTGATCTGGAGCGCGCAGACGCGATGAAGGTTGCCGATCTGATGGTGACGGAGCTGGCGGTCGTGAACGAGGACGTCACGCTGGCGGACGCGGTAGTCTCGCTGGCGGACGCCCATGTACACGGGGCGCCGGTCGTCGACCGGCGCGGCCGGCTGGTGGGCGCACTCTCATCCAGCGACATCCTGCAGGCCGCGGCCGAGAGCACGGCCGCCGGAGCCGGGGAGGAGTTTCTCGCCCAGACGTTGGTGCGCGACGTAATGACCTCACCGCCGCGCACCGTCAGTCCCGACGAGGACGTGAAGGTCGCCGCGCAGAAGATGCTGGAACTGGACATGCATCGTTTGTTCGTGGTGCGGGGCAACGACATGCTCGGTGTGATCTCACAGAGCGACATCGTGCGCGCCCTAGCCGTTGGGAAGTTGTGATACCGCCGCTCTCCCCTCTGCGACCCAAAGGAGATCCAATGAGCGATCAGAACCCGAACCTGGGAAAGCATCCACGCGGCACACTGGCCCTCGTCGGTCTGTACGGGCTCGTGTTCGTCATCGGGTGGCTGCTCTTCTTCCTGTTGATCTACCTCCCGCGCGGCGCGGTCACGAGGTGACGCATGCACATCGACCTCTATGAGAAGTTCTGGATGTGGGGTGCGGGTGCCATCATCGTGGTATTCCTGGGCACGATCGGAGTCGCCACGGTCTCACAGGGCCGACTCCCGCCGAGCCACGTCGAGACCATCGATCCCACGACCGTGCGAGCCGATGCGCGGTTTGCCGCGCCCGGGGTAACCACGAACGACGACGGCTCCGTCGAAGTCACCGTGATCGCGATGCTGTTCGCGTTTCAGCCGAACGAGATCCGTGTACCGTCCAACACATCAGTCACGTTCCGGTTGACGAGCACAGACGTGGTGCACGGCTTCCAGATCGTCGGCACGAACGGCAACACGATGATCATCCCCGGATACGTCAGCCAGTTCACGACGTCGTTCGAGCCGGGTGAGTACCTGATCACGTGCAACGAGTACTGCGGTTTGGGACACCACATGATGGCCGCGACGCTGATCGTCGAGGAGGGCGCGTGATCCACAACCGACGACTCGCTACAGCGAACATCGGCGTCGCGATTGGCGCCTTCGGCGTCGCGACGTTCATGGCCCTGATGCAGGCTCTGTCCCGGGCCAGCCTCGACCTCCCGGGCCGCTCGGCGAAGATGTACTACCTGTCGGTGACGGCGCACGGCGTGCTCATGGCCATCGTCTTCACGACGTTCTTCATCATGGGACTGGGGGTGGCTTTCACGACGCGGGCGCTCGATCGCCCGCTCAAGTGGCCCAAGGTGGCGTGGACCGGGTTCTGGATCGCCGCGATCGGCACCGCCATGACGGCGTGGGCCATCTTGTGGGGCAAGGCCTCGGTGCTGTACACGTTCTACCCCCCGCTGCAGGCACACTGGGCGTTCTACGTCGGGGCCACGCTGCTCGTCGTGGGATCGTGGGTATGGGGTGCCGTGGTCATCGCGACCTACCTGGCCTGGAAGAAGGATCATCCGGGGAAACCGGTGCCGCTCGCGGTGTACGGCATCCTCACCACCATCATCGTCTGGTACCTCGCAACGATCGGCGTGGCGGCGGAGATGCTCTTCCTGCTCATCCCGTGGTCACTGGGCCTCACGGAGACCGTCGACCCGCTGCTGGCGCGAATGCTGTTCTGGTTCTTCGGCCACCCCCTGGTCTACTTCTGGCTGCTGCCGGCCTACGTCGTGTGGTATGCGGTCGTACCGAGGGAGGCCGGTGGGAAGCTGTTCAGCGACCCGCTCGCGCGGATGGTGTTCGCGCTGTTCATCATCCTCTCCACCCCGGTGGGCTTTCACCACCAGTTCATGGACCCGGGCATCTCCGCCGGGTGGAAGATGGCGCACACGGTGACCACGTTCGCGATTCTGTTCCCCAGCTTCGTCACCGCCTTCACGGTGACGGCCTCCCTCGAGGTCGCGGGTCGCATGCGGGGGGCCACGGGCCTGTTCGACTGGATCGGCAAGCTGCCGTGGGGAAACCCCATGGTCGCGGCCGTCCTGCTGAGCATGCTGTTGTTCGCCATCGGCGGATTCGGCGGCGCCATCAACGCGGCTTTCGGCATGAACTCCGTAGTGCACAACACCGCCTGGATCCAGGGACACTTCCACCTCACCGTGGGCTCGGCGGTGGCGCTCACCTTCATGGGCGTGTGCTACTGGCTGGTCCCGAAGCTGGTGGACCGGGATCTGGAGCTGGGACTGCTCGCCAAGTGGCAGCCCTACCTGTGGTTCCTGGGGATGATGCTGTTCTCGATCTCCAACCACATCACCGGCATCATGGGCATGCCGCGGCGCGTGTACGAAGCGACCTACGGCGGGGCCGAAGCCGCAGCGCAGTGGAAGGGCCTCACGCTCGTGTCGGCCGGCGGTGGCGTCCTGCTGTTCGCCAGCGCGGCGTTCTTCCTCCTGGTCATGCTGGGAACGGTGACCGCCGGGCGGAAGGCGCAGCAACCGACGCTGGAGTTCGCCGAGCCGTTGGAGGGCGAGCCCCGGAAACTGTTGGTGTTCGACAAGATCTGGGCCTGGGTGGCGGTGGCCATCATCCTGGTGGCCCTCGCCTACGCGTATCCGCTGGCCGACCACCTCTCGATGGAGACGTTCGGCTCGCGCGGGTTCAAGCCGTTCTAGCTCGACGGCCGATGACGTGACGGGCACGGGAGGCGCGGGTTGCGCCTCCCGTTTTCGTTGCCCCCTACAACCACTGCTGGAACACCATCATTCCGACGAGGGTCAGCGCCGCGAGCAGCGCCACGCCGGCCTTGCGCCCGCGCTCGTAGGCCTCCGGAAGCAGCTCCTCGAACACCATGAACACCATCGCGCCCGCAGCGAAGCCGATGCCGTAGGGCAGCAGCGGCGCAAATGCGCCGACGGCCAGGTACGCCGGTACGGCCATGATCGGCTGGGGCAGCGAGGATGCGATGCTCCAGCCGGCGCATCCCGCGACCGATACGCCCCGGGGGCGGAGCACCGCGCTGATGGCGATGCCCTCGGGGATGTTGTGCACCGCGATGGCCACAACGATCAGGAGAGCCAGGGACATGCTCCCTCCGAAGGAGACGCCCACGGCCACACCTTCCGCGAACGAGTGCACCGTCATGACGATGAGGATCAGCGCCATGGATCGTGCGCCGTCCCCATGCACCTCCCCGAACTGGATGTCCCGCGCGCGCAGGACTCGCTCGGTGAGGAGAATGAACGCGACACCCGCCATCCCCCCGAGGATCGTCTGCACCGCACCGAACCGGGTGCCCTCGGCCACGAGCCCGAAGCTCGCCCCAAGCATGAGCCCGGACGCCAGGGCGTTGGAGTAGGCGATCGTGCGCGTGGAGACCGACCGCACGAAGGCGAAGGGCAGGGCTCCGAGGCCGGTGGCCAGCGCCGTGAGCAGCGCACCCGCGAAGACCAGCAGGACGGCGTCCATCAGATCCCCTGCTCGCTCAACAGCACCACGATGCCCATGGCCACGATCGTCACCAGCGCGATGCTCCGCGGCCCGGCCTGGCGGTAGCACTCGGGCAGCAGCTCGAACAGCACCAGGAAGACGAGCGCACCTGCCGCGACGCCGAGCGCCCAGGGGAGCACGCTGGGCTCGGCCATCACGATCGCGAACGTCACGACCGCGAGCAGCACCTGCGTCACGTTGGTGACGACGGCCAGCCCCACGGCGTCCGACAGCCGCACGCCGCGGCTCGTCAGTACGGCGCAGAGTACCGTGCCCTCCGGCACGTTATGCGTCGCGATGGCCAGCGCGACGAGCACCCCGAACGGGAGGTTCACCGCCATCGCGGCGCCGATGGCCACCCCCTCGGCTGAAGAGTGCACGGTATTGACCAGGAGGATCTTGTAGCCGTAATCCGGGCTCATCTCTTCCAGGCGGTTGAGCTCGAGTTCGGTCGTGCGCGACGCGGCGCGGGTCCAGTACACGAACCCGATGCCCAGGAGCGCGCCGCCGGCACCCGGACCCGACCCGGGTTCCAGCGCGACGAGGAGCAAGGCGTAGGCCGCCCCCAACATCAGCCCGGCAGCGAGGGCGTTGGACCAGCCGATCAGGGCGATGGGCAGGCGCTCCCGCACCAGCAGCGGTGCCGCTCCGAGCGCGGCGGCGGCAGCCGCGAGAGAGGAGTACACCAGAACGGTGATGGTGAGGTCCAAGACGCTTCCCCGGCTTGGGAGTATCGACAGATTACCGCTCTAAAGCCCCGCACGACAGGCCTGGCACCGCCCTCAGGGGTCGGATAGCTTGTCGGGGTATGTCCTCGGCCTCCCGAATCGAGTTCAGCGAGATCTGGCAGCGGGTTGAGCGCCTCTCGGAAGCGACCACGCGGATCACCGCTGAGCACGAGCTGGACAGAGTGCTTCAATCCGTGGTCGACTCCGCCCGCGAGGTGATCGGCGCGCGGTATTCTGCGCTCGGCGTGCTCGCCATCGACGGCTCCGAACTCGAGACGTTCGTCGCCAGCGGGCTTCCACCGGATCAGCACTCGATGATCGGCGATGCCCCCACCGGCAAGGGAATGCTGGGAGCCGTCATCAGGGATCCCAAGCCCCTGCGGGTACGGGATGTGAGCCGGGACCCCAGGGCATACGGGTTCCCGGATCACCATCCGCACATGCGGTCGTTTCTCGGCGTGCCGATCGTCGGCCGCACGGGCGCCATCGGGAACCTCTACCTCGCGGACAAGATCGGGACGTCCGAGTTCACCTCCGAAGACGAGTCCTTCGCCGTGATGCTCGCGGCACACGCGGCTGTCGCCGTGGAGAACGCGCGGTACTTCGCCGAGCGCGAGGGTCTGTTGAAGGAACTGCGGTCCCTGCACCACTCGCGCGAGCGCTTCTTCGCGATGACCAACCACGAGCTGCGGAACGCGCTCACGGCCGTGCACGGCTGGACCGAGCTATGGATCCGCAAGACGGCCCCCGACACTCCTCGGTCGGCCCTGGAAGTCCAGGAATCGGCCGAGCGCGCGCTCACCCTGCTGGAGGACCTGCTCGACCTGAGCCGCCTCGAGGCGGACAAGCTGGAGCCGGTCGTCAAGGAACTCGATGTCTGGACGGTGATCCGGGAGTCGGTATCCACGGTGGAGCCTGCGGCGGAGCGACGTGGCATCCGCGTCCGGCTCTCGGGCCCCGACGGCACCGTGTTCGCCCGCACCGACCCCCAGCGGGTACGCCAGATCCTCATCAACCTGCTGACCAACGCCGTGCGGCACTCACCGGCGGGCGACGTGATCCAGGTGGAGCTGCACTTTGACGATGGCACGCTGCGGTTCGACGTGGTGGACAACGGGGAGGGCATCGCGCCCGAGGAGCAGGCCGTGATCTTCGAGGCCTTCGAGCGGGCGGGAAAGGAGACCGAGCGGGGAACGGGGCTGGGCTTGGCGCTGTCCCGCAAGCTGGCGAGGCTGCTCGGCGGTGACCTGCGGGTCGAGAGCACGGTCGGCCGAGGCGCCCGCTTCACCCTGCAGATACCGCGTACCGTGGACGCGGCTTCATAAAGAACGGTTAACACTCTGTTTAACAACGAGTTACCGAGGTTCCGCTAGGGTTAACGACAATGCGGATTCTCGTGGTCGAGGACGACCGGAAGGTCGCCGGGTTCATTGAAATGGGCCTCCGGGAGGAGGGCTACGCGGTCGACGTCGCCAAGGACGGCGAAGAAGCCACCGTCTTTGCGCACATCAACGACTACGACGCCATCCTGCTGGACCTCATGCTGCCCAAGAAGAACGGGCTGCAGGTCGCTTCGGAGCTACGGCGGGAAGGGCGCAACACGCCCATCCTCATGCTCACCGCCCGGGACGCGACGGAGGACGTGGTGCGCGGCCTCGACGCGGGCGCCGACGATTACCTCACCAAGCCGTTCAAGTTCGACGAGCTGCTGGCGCGACTCCGCGCGCTGGTGCGCCGCGGGGGTGCGGCGCGGCTCGACCGCCTCTCGTATGGCCCGCTCGAGCTCGACCGGTTGAAGCACAAGGCGTGGGCGGGTGAGGCCGAGCTCGACCTCACCCCGCGCGAGTTCCAGCTGCTCGAGCACTTCATGCTGCACCCCGAGGACGTGGTGCGCCGCACCGAGCTGCTGGAGAAGGTGTGGGACATGCACTTCGACCCCGAAAGCAACGTCGTGGACGTGCATGTCGGAAACCTGCGGCGGAAACTGCGCGAGGCCGGGTACGACGGTTTCGTGCAGACCGTTCGGGGCGTCGGCTTCTGCCTGAAGCTGGTCGATAACAAGCGCTGATGTACTCCCTGCGCCGCACGCTCGCCGTGCGGTTTTCGGTCACTATCTTCGTCGCCCTCCTCCTGATCGCCCTGTGGGCCTATCTGGGCACGCAGCGTATACTGCGAGAGGAACTGGACCGGGGGCTCGCTGCGTCGGCCTACATCGAGGCGGACGCGCTCGCGGCGGGCTACCCCATTGCCGAGCACTCCGAACCCACGCTCCTCAGCGATTTCATCCGGACGGTGAATCGCTTCGTGGTGGTGCGGGACCCGACGGGGACCGTGGTCTCCGCCAACACCCCACTTTCCGTTCGACTCCCCCTCGACTCGGCGAGCTTTGCACGGGCCTTCGCCGGCCAGCCGGTGTGGATCACCCAGCGGTGGGCCGACGCCGAGGTGCGGTGCTTCTACTGGGCGGCGCAGGTGAGGGACCACAGCCAGACGGTCGTCATCCAGGTCGGAGCATCGCTCGTCCCCCTGTCCGACGCGAACCGCGAGGTGCTGTTCCTGCTCCTCGGCACGGTGTTGCTGGGGACGCTGGCAAGCTGGCTCGGAGCCGGTTGGCTCGCCGGCTCGAGCGTGGCGCCCGTGGAGGAGATCGCCGAGCAGGCGGGCCGCATTGGGCCGGGGCAGACCGGCCAACGAATCACCGAGCATGCGGATGCCGAGGAGTTCGCCGGCTTGATCTCAGTCCTGAACGGGATGCTGGAGCGGCTCGACCGGGCCTTCGAGACCCAACGCCGCATGATCGCCGACGCGGGCCACGACCTGAAGACCCCGCTCACCGCCATGCGCGGCGAGCTCGAGGTCGCGCTGCGCGGCAAGCGGGACCCGGACGAGTACCGCGCGATCCTGGCCTCGGTGCTCGAAGAGGTGGACCATCTCGCCTCGCTGAGCAACTCGCTTGTGATGCTGGCCCGCCTCGATGCGGGCGCCCTGAGGCCCGAGCGCATCGAACGCGACCTGGCAGCCCTGGCGGAGCGCGCAGCGGACAAGGCGCGGGGACGGTCCGGCGCCCGGGAGATCCGTTTCCGCCGCGCGGACGAGGATGCCACCGCTCCAGTGGACGCGCAGATGGTGAGCGTCACGCTGGACCATCTGCTCGACAACTGCATCAAGCACACTCCCGATGGAAGCAAGGTGTACGTGGGAGTGGCGGCGGACGACTCGCTGGTCAGGGTGAAGATCGAGGACGACGGTCCGGGCATCGACGATGAGTCGCTGGAGAATCTGTTCGAGCGTTTCTATCGCACCGACGCGGCGCGCACGCGCGGCGGCGTGGCCGGCCTGGGCCTCACCATCGTCGCGGCGATCGTGGGGGCGCACGGGGGTACCGTCGAGGCCGAGCGGAGCACCCACGGAGGCCTCGCGATCACGATCGGGTTCCCCCGCACGGCGGCCACCACATCCTGACTGGTTTTCCGGCAATTCTTCACAATCCCGCCGCAGCGCCTTCACACCCGGTTACGGCTCGCTTCATGAAACTCCCTCGATGTTGCGTTGAGCGCGGAAGGCAGAGGAACAATGCGCACCAACGTGGGGAAGGTGGATGCGGTGATTCGGGGGGGCCTCGCGGTGGCATGCCTCTGCGTCGCCGTGATCATGAATCGGGACACGGTCGTGTCATTGAGCGCCGCTCTCTGCGCGATCCTGTTCGCCGCGACGGCCCTGACACGGCACTGTCCGCTCTACGAGTTGTTCGGCCGTAGGACCCGCGCCCACCCATCGCACACCCGGCATCACTAGCGGTGACGCACGCGCCTCTCGCACCCAGGACATGCGGGGCGCGGGAGTCTCTCCCCACTCGTCCCTCCGTGCAGCAGCGTTGACGTGGAACCGTCTCCTGGGGGAATCATCATGATCCGGTCCTTCTACAAGAGCGTCGTCGGACTCCTCGTCGTGGCGGCTTCTCTCCTGCCTCGCGACGCCGATGCCCGCCTGATCCCGGCATTCGCGCGAAAGTACGGAGTCAGCTGCAGCCTGTGCCACACCGTGGTTCCCAAGCTCTCGGCGTACGGCGATGTGTTTGCCGGGAACGGCTTTCGCATGGCGCCCGGCGGGCCGCCGCGGGATACCCTCGACACCGGCGACCGGATGTTGCAGCTCATGAAGAGCTTCCCCCTCGCGGCGCGGCTGGACGCGTACACCCAGGCCTACATCAACGGCGCCAACGAGAGCGATCTCCAGCTGCCCTACAACGTGAAGCTCCTCTCGGGCGGAGAGATCTCGAGCAGCCTGTCGTACTACTTCTACTTCTTCCTGTTCGAGCGGGGGGAGGTCGGAGGCATCGAGGACGCCTACGTCTATTGGAACGACATCGGCGGCATCCCCCTCGACGGGGCGGTCGGGCAGTTCCAGGTCTCCGATCCGATGTTCAAGCGCGAGCTGCGCCTCTCGTACCAGGACTACGTCGTCTACCGGGCGCGGGTCGGCTATCAACCGGCCGATCTGACCTACGACCGGGGCGTGATGGCCATCGGCGACATCGGGCGGCTCACGCTCGCGGGTCAGATCGTCAACGGAAACGGGCGGGGCGAGGCCGAGCCGAACCGGCAGCTGGACAACGACCCGCACAAGAACCTGTTCGGCCACGTCTCGGCCAGCATCGTGCCGCAGTTTCGGTTGGGGGCAATGGGTTACTTCGGCAAGCAGAACGGCGCCGCCGACGAGACGGCACCCGTCCTGACCAACACACTCTGGATGGCGGGCGCGGATGCCACTTTAGCGGTCGGGGCCGTCGAGCTCAACCTACAGTACGTCCACCGTGAGGACGACAATCCCACATTCGCGCCAAGCGAACCCAAGGCCATCACGAACGGCGGCTTTGCGGAGCTCATCGTGCACCCACCGGGGAAACGCTGGTATGCCTTCGGGCTCTACAACTTCGTGGACTGCAACCAGCCCCTCCTGAGCTTTCGCCTCGGCGGCCCCAGCGACGTGGATCGGTATCAGGCCATCGCGGCTGGCGCCGGCTACACGGTACGGCGTAACTTCAGACTACTTTTCGAGGGCAACTGGGACATCGAACTCGAGGCCACCCGGTGGACGCTCGGGCTCTCGACGGCGTTCTAGCATTTTCGGAGGCGTTCATGTGGCAAACACTCGGTCGGTTGGCACTGACGGCCTGCGCACTCTTGCTGTGGGGTACCGCGGAAGCCCAGGAGAGGCCCGAAGCGGTGACTCCCGAGGCGGTCTCCCAGGGCGAGGGACTGTTCAAGGGGGCGGGGTTGTGCAGCGCCTGCCACGGCGCGAGCGCAAAGGGAATCCCCAACTTGGGGGCGAACCTCACGGACGACGAGTGGCTGCACAGCGATGGCAGCTTCGACGGCATTCTCAAGTCGATCACCGAGGGTATCAGCGCCGACAAGTCGTCGTCGGGAACCGTGATGCCGCCCAAGGGTGGAAGCGCGCTCTCCGACGGCCAACTGAAGGCCGTGGCGGCCTACGTCTGGAGTCTGAGCAACAAGTAGCACCGGGCGCCTGAGGAACGGGGAGCGGTACGGAAACGTGCCGTTCCCCTTTCGTTCGCCTTCGCGGATGGCCCCCTTCACAAGCGACCACACACTCGCGAAGTTTGTAGCCTGTCACGCGTGGCGCGGGCGGCTGCCGCCCGCGCCGAGTACGTCCGGTACCTGTCAACGATACAGCAGGAGCGAACGACACCGATGCATATGCGGATCAGTGCGATTCTGATGATGGCGACGCTGGCCTTCGCGTGCGGCGGCGGCGAGGGCGCGCCGTCCGAGGAGGCAGCGGCGGAGAGCATGCCCGCGATGGAAGCTGCGCCGATTCAGGCCCCCACGGGCGAAATCGATGCGGCCCTGGTGAGCGCGGGTGAGACCGCCTTCCAGCAGAAGGGCTGTGTGGGCTGCCACACGGTGGGCGGCGGCAGGCTCACCGGCCCCGACCTGCAGGGTGTGACCGATCGCCGCAGCTACGAGTGGTTCATGGCCATAGTGCTCAAGCCCGACTCCATGCTGCAGAACGACGCGACTGCCAAGCAGCTCCTCGCCGAGTACATGACCCCGATGGTGTATATGGGGACGACGGAGCAGGAGGCGCGGGCGATCTACGAGTACCTGCGTCAGTAGGGCAAGCACCTGAGAAACGCGGCG
>Ga0209536_100012206_pt1 | contig 12520 bp, 16 predicted proteins | sample DeeMarSeWOR28_12_FD_187461 | JGI IMG/M metagenome (GOLD analysis project Ga0209536, IMG submission 187461) | Marine sediment microbial communities from White Oak River estuary, North Carolina - WOR-2-8_12 (SPAdes) (version 2) | ecosystem: Environmental > Aquatic > Marine > Intertidal zone >...
TTCTGAAGCAGAGCTCCAAAAATTTCAGAGTGAACTTGATGACATGGAATTGCAGAGCACTCTTTCGATGGATGAGGATAAATGCAATGCAATAATGACGATAAATCCCGGCGCCGGCGGTACCGAAAGTCAGGACTGGGCCCAGATCCTGATGAGGATGTACATGCGGTGGGCTGAGCGGAGCGGTTATAAAGTAGAACTAGCAGAATTGCTGCCCGGGGAAGAAGCAGGCATCAAGAGCGCCACATTAACAATCAGCGGCAAATATGCGTACGGATACCTCAAGGGAGAAGCCGGCGTTCACCGGCTGGTCAGGATTTCACCGTTTGATGCAAACAAGAGACGGCACACTTCGTTCGCCGCCATCCTTGTTTATCCTGAAATCACGGAGGACATTGATATTGAGATCAGGGATGATGAGCTTAGAATAGACACGTACCGGGCTTCAGGAGCAGGCGGCCAGCATGTTAATAAAACTGATTCCGCCGTACGGCTCACTCACATCCCATCGGGTATCGTTGTCAGCTGCCAGAATGAGCGGTCACAGCATAAGAACAAGGCCATGGCACTGAAGATACTCAAGGCCCGTCTCTATACCATGAAGCAGAAAGAACAGGATGAGAAGATGGAGGAGTTTATCGGGGAGAAGAAGGATATTGCATGGGGCAGTCAGATACGGTCATACACGCTTCAGCCGTATCAGTTAATCAAAGACCACCGTACAGGCTTCGAAACCGGAAATGTCAACGCAGCGCTTGACGGCAGGATCGACGATTTTATTAAGGAGTACCTTCTGATGAGAAAGAAGAAGAAAGTGTCAACATGATATGGAACTGGTCATAGGTAATAGGTCATGGGTTATGGGAGAAAATTGAATGCCTTACCTGTAACCTGTCACCTATCACCAATTACCTTGTTTTTAATATGGATATGTTTCAGCTGATAAAGACCCGCCGCAGTATCAGAAAGTTCACCGAAAAAAACGTGGATGACGAGATGATCAATAAGATCATCGAAGCCGGCACCTGGGCGCCGTCCGGACTGAACAACCAGCCGTGGCGATTTGCCGTTATAAAAGATGGCGAACTGAAGCGGGAAATTTCCACGTTGACGCATTATTCAAAAGTCGTGTTGAGTGCGAAGGTGCTCATTGCGGTATTTCTTGACAATGCTTCAGGGTATGACCGGACGAAAGATGTGCAGGCGATTGGTGCATGTATCCAGAATATGCTTCTCCTGATTCATTCACTCGGACTTGGTGCAGTATGGCTTGGAGAAATTCTGAAGAGCAGGGAGAGCGTATTAAGCATTGTTGACGGCCCCGAAGACTTTGAACTTATGGCAGTGATAGCGCTTGGCTACCCCGCGTCACAGGGCGGAAAAGGGAGCCGGAACAAAGTCGCGCAATCAGTTTTTTTCAGGAAATAGATTAAAGTCCTGAACCGATATCACCCATAGGTCTTACAAACACATACTCATAGGGCTCTATGACAAGCACTTCACGTACGCCCTTTTCACTGTCAGTGATAAGGGCCATTGGCAGGGAAAGCACATAAAATACGCTTCCAAAGACCAGTGCTCCAAAACCGAGAGGCCGCAATACAAGTGTTTCAGCGATCACATTCGTTGAATCTACATCGGTGCGGGCAAAGGCCATGGAAGAAGTAAGGACAATAATTAATGTTAACATCACAATAACTGTCTTTTTCATTGAAAAGCTCCTTTCATTTACGAAGTTCTCTTTACACTATAATTTAGACTATATATTAAGTCAATAAAAGTGACTATGGTCACACATAGTTCATTTCGGATTTACTCATGAAAAAGTTAAGAAAATATTATGGTATCAATACCTTTACGAAACCTGCCAGCGAACGGTGAGAAAGACCGAGTCGTCAAGCATTTTCCATGTGTGTTCAACGTCTTCCCGCCAGATCACGTAATCGCCTTCTTTCATCAGCCGCACTTCTCTGGTGCTATCCTGGGCATTCATTTCACGAAAGATAAATGTGCTGTCTCCTCTGATCAGAATGCTCATGCCGTTCATATGCGATGACGAGGCCCATTCTGACCGTGCTTCCCCTTTTTTGTAAATGCCCCATTTGATTTCCATATTATCTGTGTTTCGGAGACCGAACCTCTCTGTATCAAAGGGTACATTGTTTTCCCTGCACCAGGCTTCGATCCTCCCTACAAACCAGGAGCGGAACTCTTTTCCGTCTGTTATCGCATTGCCTGTTGTGACGTTCATTCTATAATTGATCTACCTTGTATCCCTTCTTTTTCAGGAGGTCTATAACACTGTCCTTGCCGACGAGATGGCCGGCCCCCACAATGACCAGGGCGTCCCCCTGCTGGTTCATCAATTTTATTAATTCAGGAATCCAGTTCCTGTTTCTCCGGATAAATAATTTATTATAGATGGAGGGATATTCATTGAAGCTTTTGCTCATGATTGAATTGAAGAGGTCATGATCGCCGGTACGCCAGGCATCGATCATCTCCTTAAACAGGGTTTCTATGATCGTCAGCTCTTCTAATGTCTGTTTCAGGAGAGTTTCCTGCTTTTGCGGACTGAACCGTGCAAAGAGGTTTATCTGGAACTCATTTGTCTCGAGGTAAAGCATGTTTTTCCTTTCCTGTCTGGCCCTGTCAAAAAAATATCTGTCCACACCCAGTGCAGGGTCGAATCCCATCCTTTCCAGTTCCAGGCCCGCCAGATTAATCGCGACAAACCATGGTTTAAACTGCTCAAACCGCTCAATCGTGATGCCGGAGGCATGAAGCTTTTCCCTGAGCAGTGTATAGGTATTTTTAGATATATTTTTTGACAGGGTCCGGCCGGCCGGGTACATGCCGAGCGTCATCATCATATTCTGCATTTCAGGCTTCTTCATGCCGTCCAGGTCTGTCTCAAAAGCAATTTTATTACAGCAGGAAAAAATGTTTTCAATTGCAGCAGGAAGCGGATATGACTCTTTTTTCAGCAGATGAATTGAACCTAAAATGTAAACAGTAGCTTTTCTGCCCTCAACAGACCAGAGGAAATGCCTGCGGTTTATTGATTGTTCGCTGTCAGGGGCAGCAGCAGGAGAAATGACGAAACATAAAAATACAAGGGTTATGAAAAAATAAATGAGGCGCCTCTTGGTCCCGGCAGACATCCCTGTTCCTTCCTGTTGACAATCGATCATAAGTGCAGTGTTTCCAGTACAATCTGCTGGCAGTTGCGGGCAGCGAGCTTCAGGTTCCACGTCCTCCTGTCGCGAACGCCGACAATATTACTGATTCCCCTGATCTCATGGAAGGGAATTTTATACAGGGTGCATAGGTGTGCAACAGCGGCCCCCTCCATATTCTCACAGAGCGCGTGAAACCTCCTCCCAAGTTCTTTTGCCCTCTTCATTGTGCCTGTTGCAGAAGAGACCGTGACAAAATTGCCTGCTTTCATTTTAAAAGGAAACTCACTTCGCCCGCCAATCATCCCCGCATAAAGGGTGGGCAAAGAGGGAAGAGAGAGCGGATATTCATTGAAAAACTTTTTTCTTCCGGACTCGACAAGCGGGATGCCAATTTTTTTTAATGAATGCCATCCTCCGGAATCAATCACCCCTTCATCACCGTAAATTTCCTTTGATGCCACCGCGACATCTCCGACATTGAGTTCCGCACCGGGATAGGCACCGCCAACGCCAAAAAAAATAATTTTCCGGACCCGGAAATGCTCCATCACAGCTGCTGACAGTATGGCGGCATTGACCTTGCCAATACCTGTTGCAGCCAGGATGATATCCTTCCCCGCGAATGTCCCCTTATGGACAATGGCAGAGGCCAGTTTTTTCTTGCGGACATTCTTCAGACACGATAGAATATGATCACTCTCAAAGGGCATTGAAGACAAAAGCGCGAGTGTTTTCATAGGTCAAGATGTATTATAGAATAAACTTCATGAATAATCTTTGATAAAGGAGCAGGGTACAATTATGTCAGATAATCACGAAAAACTCATCAAAATATCGGTTTCCATTGAAGAGGAGGTTATTGAGGCGCTTGAGGAATGTGCGGAAATGTATGCAAAAGAAACGGGACAGAAGTGGTCAAGAGGGGCTGTCATCAGAGTTGCCCTGAGTGAATTTTTCAGCAGGAGAGGGAAAATATTGTGATATAATTTAGTCACTTTTCTGGATTTCCGAGGCTTAGCCTCGGAAATCTGTAAGCATGAGAAAGGAATTTGCCATGAACCCTAAGATGGCTTCAGGAATAGCGGTTATCTTTATCCTTTTATTAATAATATCAGGATACGCTACAGGAAAGGAGACAACAGAGATGATAGACAATATTCACTGGCTTGGCCATGATACCTTCAGGATTGTTGGAGAGAAGGTCATTTATACGGATCCATTTAAAATCAGGAATAAAGATGTTGCTGACATCATTCTGATTACCCATGAGCATTATGACCATTGCTCGCCTGAAGATGTAAAAAAAATACAGGGAACAAATACCGTGATCATCGCAACCCCTGATTGCGCGGGTAAGCTGTCAGGCAATGTGAAAACCGTAAAACCGGGCGATACCCTCACTGTTGATGGAATAATAATTGAGGCGGTGCCATCCTACAATACGAACAAGCAGTTTCACACAAAGGACAGAAAGTGGGTCGGATATATTGTTACCGTCAAGGGCAAGAGGATTTACATCGCCGGTGATACTGACCGTATCCCGGAGATGAAAACATTCAATGCGGATATTGCCCTCCTGCCTGTATCCGGGACATATGTAATGACAGCGGAGGAGGCGATACAGGCAGCGCTGGACATCAATCCCGAGATCGCGGTCCCCATGCACTATAACTCGATTGTGGGATCGAAACGTGATGCAGAAAAGTTTGCTGAAGGATTGAAGGGGAAAATAGAAGTAAAGATCTTGAAAGAAGAATAGTTCAAAAACAGCGTTCAAAAGTAGTTCAACAATAGATCAATAATAGTTCAATCATGGTTTCACGACAGCGGGCATACAACCTTGAACTGCATTGAACAACCTTTGAACAATTTTTAAACGAGGAATCTATATGGCTGATGCAAAAAACATAGCAAAACTTCTGTTAAAGCAATATCCCGACCCGAAGATTGCACTGCATTTTTCAAATCCTCTTGAGCTGCTCGTTGCTACCATTCTCTCTGCCCGATGCACTGATGTGAAAGTGAATGAAGTTACAAAAGGCTTGTTTAAAAAATACAGGAAGGCAGGGGATTACGCCAGAGCCGATATAAAAACGTTTGAAACAGAAATAAAGCCGACCGGATTTTATAAGAACAAGGCAAAGATGGTTATTGAATGCTGCAAAAAAATAGCTGCAGATTTCGGCGGTCATGTCCCTGATACACTTGATGAGCTCACGACGCTGCCGGGGGTTGGGCGCAAAACAGCGAACGTTGTGCTCGGAAGCGCCTTTGGGAGGCAGGCAATGGCCGTTGATACCCATGTCCTCCGGGTTGCCAACAGGCTCGGCATCGCCCATTCAGGAAAGCCTGATGCGGTGGAGGATGAACTCGTTCAGCAGATTCCGGAAAAAGTACTGACATCTTTTAATCTGGCCCTGATTCTCCACGGAAGAGAGTGCTGTACCGCGGCAAAGCCGGGATGCTCACGATGTGTCCTGTATAAGGAATGTGAATGGCCTGAGAAGCCGGTAATGTGATTGAAGGGCAGTAATACCCATTTCTCAAACTGCATCATTACTTTTTATCATGACAGCACAGGACGATTTTAAGAAAACATATAGAGGGGACATTATCGGCAGAGAGGTCATTGTGCTCGAATCCGCGGTATCAACAAATGATGCTGCGCGTGAGATCGGCTGCCACAGGGATGATCCTGAAGGCATTGTTGTTATCGCAGATGAACAGACAGGCGGCAGAGGCAGGTTTGGCAGAACGTGGATATCTCCGCCCGGGGTCAATCTCTACTGTTCGGTGATTCTCAAGCCTGACATTGTTTCCGGGAATGTGCAGGTGGTCACACTGGCAGCTGCTGTAGCGGTCGCTTCCGCAATCAGGCAGGAGACGGGAATAAACGCTGAAATCAAATGGCCCAATGACATCCTGGTCAACAACAGAAAAGTGTGCGGTATTCTCGCTGAAACGAGATCGGGAGGGAGCAGTCCCGCTCTGCTTATTGTTGGAATAGGAGTGAACGTTAACATGCACAGGGATGCTTTCGATGATGATTTCAAAGGGCTTGCAACGTCATTGAAGATCGAAAAAAAACATTCTGTGAACAGGGGGAGCCTTTTTCAACGCGATATTGTCCAAACTGGAACGGCTCTATAAAATTTTCTTAAAGGGGGATAAAGCAGCTGTAATTCATGAATGGTATCGGTTAAACTGCACGATCGGGAAGAGCGTTTCAATCCGTGATCAGGGGAGAATCATAACAGGGATGGCTGACAGTCTGAATGACAGGGGGGAGCTCCTGGGGAGGCTTGCATCCGGGGACATCGAAACAGTCAGTGCAGGAGATGTAACAATTTTAAAAGGATTCAAGTGAAAAAATAGGGTTCAGTTTTCAGTCTAACAACTAAAAATAAAAACGAACAACTTGTGAGAACCATTGAACCCTTATAATATGCTTTTACTTGTAGATATAGGAAATACCAGCATTACCATCGGATATGCTGATGGGAAGACAATAAGTGCTACCTGCAGGATGAAGACTTCCGACAGCGGAGATAGTGATGCATGCGCAGTTACTGTCAATGCGTTTATTCATGATAATCAGCTCCCCAATCCTGTCGGTGCAGCCCTCTGTTCAGTTGTCCCCAGCGCCACCCGGGCGATGGGAGACGCCATCAAGAAAAATTTTGGCATAGAGCCGGTTGTTGTCAGCAGCGGCATAAAAACCGGTTTGACCTTTTCCATCACCAATCCTGATGGCCTTGGAGCCGACAGAATTGCAAACGCAGTTGCAGCCCATGCTCTGTATGGGGGGAATGTGCTCGTCATAGATTTTGGCACGGCAACCACATTTTGTGTCATAACCGAACAAGGGGAGTATAAGGGGGGGATGATAATGCCGGGCCCGGGGATGTCTGTTGAAGCCCTGGCCGAAAAAACCGCAAAGCTTCCAATGGTTAATCTTACTCAGCCGAAAGCGGTTTTAGGAGATGATACAGCTGATCATATTATGTCTGGAGTAATATTTGGCCAGGCGGGAGCTGTGGATCGAATAAAGACAGAGATTGAAAGGGAAATTCAAGCAAAACTTGAGGTCATCGCAACAGGCGGCTATGCTGAACTTATAATTCCTTTTATAAGAGTCGATCATATAAACCCTCACTTGACCCTTGAAGGATTAAGGGTTCTGTATGAATTAAATTCAGAAATATAGCTATTAACATCTTGAATAAATGAGAATTTATGAGATAATACGTATAGAAGAGAACGGAAGTTATTGATCGGGTAATATATTAACTGGTCTTCACAGAGGAGACGACACACAGGAGGTGATTGTATGAAAGTTGAACGTATTCTTTTTCCCACAGATTTTTCTGAAGGCTCGGCGCACGCGCTCCATTTTGCGGTTGACTTGAAAAAACACTATAATGCTAAGCTTTATATTCTTCATGTCGTATACGATATCATGAAAGCGGCAGGTGTACATGTGCCGCACGTGTCATATGGTGAAGTTTTTAAGGAAATGAATCAGTGGGCCATTGGTGAAATGGAGAAATGCTGCGTCGAGGAAACGAGGGGTCTTGAGAACGTAGAAAAAAAGGTGGTCCAGGGCATTCCATGGGAAGAAATCATTCGTTTTGCAGATGATGAAAAAATGGACATGATTGTAATGGGCACATATGGAAGAAGCGGCCTTGAGAGATTGATATTCGGCAATACCGCGGAAAGAGTTGTCAGGAGAGCGCCATGTCCGGTCATGACAGTAAGAGTGCCCGCACACAGAGAGAAAAAGTAGAAAAAACAAGGCCCATGAAGGCATACCTCTCTGAGAATGCCTTTATGGGCCTCGTGGTAAGCAGTGCGGAAGTATTCAAGAAAGAGTCCCTCGGCTATCTGTTGGGATACCGACTTTCTGACCGGATTGTTGTCGAATATGCCTTCGGCCTTCAAACTGCAAAACGAAGAAGGCGGGGGGTCATGTTCCATGACAGGGACCAGAAAAGAATAGAATCAATTCTTGCCCATTTCACAAAACTCCAGATTGTGGGTGACTTCCATTCACACACTCCGTATGGTGCAAAAAGAGGGCTTTCAGTCCCGAGCCGCGAGGACATCGGGGAAATGGAAAAAGACAAACTTTACCTTATCATCGCAATCAATGAGAGTTCCCGGTCACATATATGGAAAGAAAATAAAGACGGCAGCATTTCCGGAAGCATGGGTAACTATTTCTTTAAAATCTCGGCATATTACTACGATGAAAAACGTGATATGCCATGGAAGACCTTTATTTTTTGTCAGTTCCCTCCCGGTCTTAAATCAGGCTGATCAGGACCATTAGCCAATTCAGCGTTATTTAGCCCTGCAGGTTTAAGTTTATGACCATGTGGGATAGAATATTCTCAGGGAACCCTGTTTAAGATTTTATAGAATACATTGACTATTAACCGCTACATATCGCTATCAATCGTGATTCATCTGCTTTTATTAGGATATTTCGGGATGATGCATTCGACCGAAAGCGAACCAAAGGTGTTCAATGTGAACATTGTCAGTCCGGCTGACATCACACAGGATTCTGACACCGAAGGAGAAGTAATTATTCCGAAGGAAACGGCTGTACAGAAGCAGCCTGTCCCGGAAAGAAAACCCGTTATCGTTAAGCGCCGCCCCAGGCCCGTTGATATTGATAATAGTGTCAAACCGGATGTGGTGTTTGGCGAAGGTCTTGGTGAAGCGCAAAAGAATATCAGTGGTTCTGAAATGAAAGAGGATTCAGCGAAGCCAAAAGGGCTGGATTCGGGGAGGGCAGAAAAAGAGGCGCTGCCTTCCGGTTTAGATGAGAGTACACCGCCGGTCAGTGATGGGCCGGCGCTGTCCCCCGGAGATTTTCTGTTTGATAAACAGACCATTGAAAAATATGCGAGCAAGGGCACCCGGGAGGGAGCGGGCATTCAGGATGGGAAGGGATTCATGTTTTATGCCCCTGAATTTAAGAACAGGGCGTATATGAGAATGCTGAGGGACCGGATTGAGAGCATCTGGAAGTACCCGGAGGAAGCTGCACGGCGTCGACTCACCGGTGATCTGTATATAAAATTTGTGATAAGGAAAAATGGCAAACTCGATAAAGTTGAACTTGTGCGGACGTCCGGTTACAGGGAACTTGATGAAGCTGCAATCCAGGCCCTGAAAAGAGCCGAACCGTACTGGCCGCTGCCTGAAAATTACGACAAAGAGGTTCTCGAAATAACAGGGCACTTCATTTATGTGATTGGCTCACCGTACGTTATGTAAGATGACCGGTACCGGCTCTGCAATAGCCTACTTTTCGTTGAAAACTTGCTATAATAAACGCTGATAATGGAAATTCTGACATTCATACGGTGGCAAGATATTGTTGACATTACGCTTGTGACCGCCATTATCTACAGGCTGCTTCTGATAATCAAAGGGACCAGGGCCGCCCGGATGTTGATGGGCATTGGTGTCCTGTTCCTGGCGCTTCTTTCTTCAAAATATCTCGGACTCTACACAATCGACTGGATCATTCAGAGCCTCTGGGCGCAGATTGTCCTTGCCCTGATCATCCTTTTTCAGCCCGAGATACGAAGAACGCTTGCGCAGGTGGGAGAGGCCCGCTTCCTGCCTTCCTTTGCTTCCGCACAGGAAGTACGGTCCATTGAGGAAATAGTGAAAGGCTCGATCGCTCTTGCATCCAGAAAAGTCGGGGCATTAATCGTGATAGAAAAGGAAATTAATCTTAAGGATTTTATCGAAATGGGGACCCCTCTTGATGCCAAGGTTTCCCGCGAACTGCTTTTAAGCATTTTTTATCCCACATCTCCCATGCATGACGGCGCCGTCATTATCAGGGGCAACCGTGTGATTGCCGCCGGATGCTTTCTGCCGCTGACTTTGAGTGCGGGCATATCGAAGACTTTTGGGACACGACACAGGGCCGGCATCGGATTGACAGAGGAGACCGACGCTGTTGTGATAATCATTTCTGAAGAAACAGGCAGTATCACCACTGCGGTGGGAAACGTTGTTGAGAAAAATGTAGACATGGGGTCATTGAGGGACTTTCTTTCAGCTCAATTTATTTCACAGGATAAAAAGGAATGATCAAGGGGTTTTTTACCAATAACATCGGCCTGAAAATCTCGTCGCTTGTCGTGGCGGTCCTCCTGTGGTTTTTTGTGATACTCAGCGGCCGTGCCGAAATTTCAATGGACATTCCGGTCACGTTCATCAACATACCGTCAAAACTTGAAGTTTTTGACTCTCCGGATACCATCAGTGTAGAGATTAAGGGACAGGAAAGGATCCTCAAAAATCTGAAAAAAAATGAGGTGAGCGCTGTCATTGACCTGGAGGACTCCAAGGCGGGCAGGGCTTTCTTTACCCTTTCGAAAAATAATATCAGATTACCCAAGACGCTTGTTGTGACCGGTATTGATCCCGAGACAATCAGTCTGAAAATCGAGAACCAGCTCACGAAAACAGTGAATGTGAAACCCTCGGTTACCGGCCTTCCGGAAAAGGGCTTTGTGATTGCTGATGTAAAGGTGGTTCCGGATGTGGTGGAGCTGGAGGGCCCCAAGAGCGTCATTTCAAAAATTTATACCGTTAAAACAGAGCCTCTGGATATAAATGGAATTAATTCAGATCTCAACTACAGGGCAAACCTGAACGTGTCTGATTCAAACATAAGGAAGAACATTGACAAGGTGGACGTATTCATATCGGTTGAAAAAATCAGGTAAGGAGAGTGAATAATGGCGGCGAGTAAAAAGAGGACGAAAATGTTCGGAACGGATGGAATAAGAGGCAAGGCCAACCATTCACCGATGACAGGCGAGATCGCCTTTGAGATTGGCAGGGCTGCGGCATACGTGCTCAGGAAAAAAGACGGACTGAACAGAATTCTTATTGGTAAAGATACACGTCTTTCCGGGTATATGCTTGAAAGCGCCCTGACCTCGGGCATATGCTCAATGGGAACCAATGTTGTACTTGTTGGTCCCCTTCCTACACCCGGCATTGCATTTGTGACAAGGAGTCTGCGGGTTGATGCTGGTGTTGTCATATCCGCCTCGCACAATCCTTTTGATGATAACGGCATAAAATTCTTTTCATCAGAAGGTTTTAAACTTCCGGACGAGACAGAAGCTGAGATAGAGAAAGTGATGTTTTCGAAGCAGCTGGGGATGATCAGACCCGAAGGCGCAGGGATAGGAAAGGCTTTCAGGGTCGATGACGCGTCAGGCAGATATATTGAATATGTAAAATCGACGTTCCCGAAGGGCAGGACTCTTGAAGGTATCACCGTAGTCGTTGATTGCGGAAATGGCTCGGCCTATAAGATAACTCCCTCTGTCCTGAGCGAGCTTGGGGCCAGAGTAATTCCCATCAATAACAAGCCTGATGGATTGAATATCAATGAAAACTGTGGTGCGACACACCCTGAAGCCATGCAGCAGGCAGTCCTTGAAAACAGGGCCAATATCGGCATAGCGCATGACGGAGATGCTGACAGGACACTGCTCTGTGATGAAAAAGGTGAAATAATCGATGGCGACAAAATAATGGCAATTTGTGCCAGGGACATGAAAAAGTGCGGAACCTTGAAGGGAAAGGCGGTCGTTGCAACGGTCATGAGCAACATCGGTCTCGAAATCTTTCTTAAAAAAGCGGGCATTAAACTGTACAGGACGACTGTGGGGGACCGGTATGTGGTAGAGGAAATGATCAGGAGGCGCTGCAATCTGGGAGGTGAGCAGTCAGGCCACATCATATTCCTTGATCATAACACGACCGGAGACGGCGCGGTAACAGCGCTCCAGGTGCTTTCGGTTATGAGTACGTCCGGCAAGTCCCTTTCCGAACTGTCATCCGATATTCAGATCTATCCTCAGCTCCTGATAAATGTTCGCGTTCCGAAGATCAAACATATCGAAGACTTTCCCGCGGTTTTGTCTTCGATAAAAAAGGCCGAGAAAAAACTCGATCGCGGCCGGGTCCTTGTGAGGCCGTCAGGTACAGAGCCGAAAATAAGGGTAATGGTAGAAGGGGACAATATAGATGAGATCACAGCGGTAGCCAATGAGATCGCGGATGTAATAAAAAAGGAGATGAAGTAAATAAGTCTGCTTCACTGTTTCAGCCGTTCCACCGTTCAATGATTGTACGTAGTGGTTTTTACTGGTAAAATTGCTCAGCAATTTGACTTTTCATCCATGTCTCAAGTATCGTAGTAGTGGTTCGCGGGGTGGAGCAGTCTGGTAGCTCGTCGGGCTCATAACCCGAAGGTCACAGGTTCAAATCCTGTCCCCGCTACC
>Ga0209536_100012207_pt1 | contig 12519 bp, 8 predicted proteins | sample DeeMarSeWOR28_12_FD_187461 | JGI IMG/M metagenome (GOLD analysis project Ga0209536, IMG submission 187461) | Marine sediment microbial communities from White Oak River estuary, North Carolina - WOR-2-8_12 (SPAdes) (version 2) | ecosystem: Environmental > Aquatic > Marine > Intertidal zone >...
TTCATTGGGGGAATCGGTTTCGCTGCCTTAGACGGCGCCATGGCGTACACCAGTCGCATGGAATTTTGTGTTTCCTGCCACTCTATGAAAACCAACTATACGGAGTATAAACAAACCCTACACTACAAAAACGCGTCCGGGGTGCGCGCCACCTGCGCCGACTGCCATGTTCCCAAAGCGTTTTTCCCCAAACTGCATAGCAAAGTGTTTGCGCTGCGAGATGTATTTTACGAAATGCTGGGCACCATCGATAGCGAGGAGAAATTCGAAGCCAAGCGCTGGCAAATGGCCAGCCGGGTATGGGATAAAATGCGGGCCAACGATTCTCGCGAATGCCGCACTTGCCACGACTACCAGTTTATGCAGTTTGCAGAGCAAAGTTCGCGGGCCGGCAAAAAACACAATCGTACCGACATGCGGGGCAAAACCTGCATCGATTGCCATTCCGGTGTGGTACACGAAGAACCGCTGGAACCGGAAGGTTTTGCGCTGGAATCTCCGTCACAAAACGCCGGCTGAGTTGCGCATCTCAAAGGCCAGGCATTGGAAACAAAAGAGAGCAACAACAATGAAACCACCGATTCGATTGATAGCGCTGGTAGCGATGCTATGGGGATCACTTCCGGTGATTGCCGAACTGCCAAGCGCTACTATGCTTGCCAATACTTGCGCGGGCTGCCACGGCACTAACGGTGCGAGTGTAGGGCCCGCAAGTCCAACCATAGCGGGCATTTCCCGCGATTACTTTATTCAATCCATGCTGGACTATCAAAGTGGCAAACGGCCCTCCACCATCATGCAACGCATCGCCAAAGGCTATTCAGAAGCGGAAATCGAGCTTATGGCGGAGTATTTTTCCCAACAACCGTTTGCGCACCAAGCCCAGGAGCACGATGTAAAACAAGCCGATTTCGGTCGCCGCCTGCATAAAAAGTACTGCGCGCTTTGCCACGAAGACGGCGGCCGTCACGCTGACGACGACGCCGGCATTCTCGCCGGTCAATGGGCGGCGTATTTGCGATTCACCATGCAGGATTTCACCCGCGAAGAGCGGGAAATGGAAAACAAAATGAAGCAGCGCCTGGAGAAGTTGCAAGCGGACCACGGCGAGCAAGGCGTTGAAGCCTTGATTCACTATTATGCCAGCCAGCAATAAGAGGGCCGAGGATATGTCATCATCAGTAATAACCCGCAGGCAGTTTTTGACTTTGACCGGCGGTGTGCTAGGCGCCGCGGCGCTGGGTTTTCCCCGCCTTGGTTTGGGCGCGAAAAAACGGGTGGTGATAGTGGGCGGCGGTATAGGTGGCGCCACGGCGGCCAAATACATCACCATGATGGATCCAGCCATTGAGGTGACATTGGTGGAAAAGAAACAAACCTATCACACGTGTTTCATGAGTAACGAAGTATTGAGTGGCGTACGCGATATCACCAGCATTGAGTTTGGTTACGATGGTTTGAAAAAACGCGGTATCACCGTCATCAATGCCGAAGTCAACGCCATCGACCCGGTAGCGAAAACAGTTACGCTGCTGGGCAATGATACCCTGGCTTATGATGCCTGCATCGTGGCCCCCGGCATTGATTTTCACTGGGATACCCTGGAAGGCTATAACCAACAAGTTGCCGAACAACTGCCGCACGCCTGGCAAGCCGGCCCGCAAACCCAGTTATTGAGAGATCAACTGACTGCCATGCGCGACGGCGGTACGGTAGTGATCGTCGCCCCTCCGAATCCGTTTCGCTGTCCGCCGGGTCCGTATGAGCGGGCCAGCCAAATCGCCTGGTATTTAAAAAATAATAAACCCAAGTCCAAAATCATCATTCTGGATCCCAAAGAAAAGTTCTCCAAAATGGGACTGTTCACCGCCGGTTGGAAACGCTATTACGGTTATGGCACCGGCGACAGCTTGATCGAGTGGATCGGCGTCGATGAAGGCGGCGAAGTTAACCGCGTGGACGCAAAACAACGCATTGTGTACGCCGGCGGCGCCATCAAAGGCGATGTCATCAATATTATCCCGCCACAGAAAGCCGGTAAAATTGCAGTGACTGCGGATTTGGTCAACGAGGCCGGCTGGTGCCCCGTGGATCAGCGCACTTTTGAATCCAAAAATCACAAGGACGTTTATGTCATAGGCGATGCCAGTGTGGCCGCGCCCATGCCCAAGTCCGGTTATGCGGCCAACTCTCAAGCCAAGGTGTGCGCGGCAGCGGTGGTCGCCGGCCTGCAGGGCAACCCGGCGCCGGTGCCCTCTTACGTAAATACTTGTTACAGCTTGATCACTCCCGAAGACGGCATTTCTGTGGCCATGGTGTACCGGTTAGGAGACGATGGCACCATCACCAAAGTCGAGGGTGCCGGCGGTTTGACTCCCAGCGATGCCTCCGATGCCATGCGCAAGCGCGAGGTGGAGTATGCCTATTCCTGGTTTAAAAACATTACTCATGACAGTTTTGGTTAAAGAATCCATTGTTACGGAATCACCCCACTGATTCAGTATAGTATTTATCACCCTGCCGATTAAAGCCTGCTTTTCAGCGGACGATATTTTCAGAACAACCCTACGTTGTACCGACTTAGGATCACTAAACCAACCGCATGTCCGTTAGCATAAAATACAAAGCCTCGATTCCCGTTATTTTACTGGCGCTTACGTTGGTTACGTTCACAGGCCTGTCGATTTATTTCATGGGTAATGTGGAAAGCATTACCGAAAGCCTGGCGCATCGGCATCACGAATTGGAGCAAGTACAGCGGATCGAAACGGCCACCAGCGAATTAGTATTTCCCCATTTAGACCACCTCACCAGCGGTAATCCGGATGCCCAACAAAAAGCCGCCGCCATTTTCGCGAATATCGACCAATTATTACGCGATTTGCGTGAGATGAATGTGGTTCACGAGGAAGAGCGCGAGATACTGCAATTCATATCGGAAAAGATCCAGGCCGCAAAACAACTCTCGGCGCAAATACTTACCTACCAAGGCGAGCATCATCACCACTACATGCAAATTCTCAAAGATCTATCCGAATCGCATTTAACGCCTATTCGCAACAAACTGCTGGACTGGCATATAGAAGAAGCCTCGGATGTTCGAGAACTCAACGAAGCGGCCGAAACCAAATTACACAATTATTTAATCGGAGCAATAGTGATTTTCGCACTGGCGATCGCCATGGTGGGTTTCACCTTATGGTTTAACCAGAGGATTTTAATCCGGCCGGTGTTGGACATTGCGCAAACCACCAGTTTGTTGGCCAAGGGAAATTTCACCGAGAAAACCACCGTGCATTCGCACGACGAGTTGGGCATGCTGGCGCACAACATCAACGAAATGGCGGCGTCCCTTGACCACATGTATAGCGAATTAAACGACCAAGCCCGTACCGATCAATTAACCGGCATACTTAACCGGTTGTCCATGGAGGAGATTCTGCAACACGAATTGGCCTCGGCATTGCGTAACAGTCATGCGTTGAGTGTGGCGGTTTTCGATTTAGATCACTTTAAAACCGTCAATGACCGCTATGGTCATCCAGTGGGCGATAAAGTCCTGCAAGCGGTGGTAGATATCGTATTGCAAAATATTCGTCGCTGTGATTATTTTTTTCGCTACGGCGGTGAAGAATTTTTACTGCTGTTTCCCCATACTGACACGGAGGTGGCCGCCAAAGTCCTGGAACGCTGTCGCAAAGCCATTGCAGCGCAAAGCTTACGCATTGATTCTTTTAAAATTCCCATTACCGCCAGCTTTGGCCTGGCAGGTTATCCCGAGGATGGAGCCGAAACGGAAGCCTTAATCCACAAAGCCGATGAAGCGCTATACGCCGCCAAACACTCCGGCAGGAACCGTATCCTGGACTATGCCAGCACCTTGCAAAATCAACTGAACAACCAAGCCTCTTAAAGACCTCGCGCCCCACTAAATCGCTACAGCTTCGCTAGCCATTTGCCGATAAACCATAAGTAATCATCACCTTAAAATCGGGCAACCACGGCATACCCGGAGGCGAAACATGTTGAACAAAACAGCGGTTCTGATACTTTTTGTAGCGTTATTTTTTCCCCCTTTAACCACAGCGGATAGCCCGACTCCGGTTCGTCTCGGTTCGGTGGCCATGGATACCCCGGCGATTATGCATAAGCGGTTGCTCCCGCTCACCCAATACTTGAGTGAATTCCTGCAACGTCCAGTGGTCTTGAAACTCTCCCCCGACATGCCTGCGGCGATAAACGAAGTGGCATCGGGCAATGTGGATGTCGCCTATTTAACGCCGGTGGCTTACATTCGGGCTAACGCCCAAGGTAACTCCCAATTGGTGGCCAAAACAGTGACCAAACAAAAATCTGCGTTTCAATTGATGATAGTGGTTCGCGAAGACAGCGCCATCAAAACCGTGCAAGATCTGGAAGGGAAAAAGTTCGCCTTCGGCGATCAAGCCGCGTTGCTGCAACGGGCCGCGGTAGTGGGCGCGGGCGTGCCGCTGGATAAATTAGGTGCCTATGAGTTCCTAGGCCATTACGACAATATTGTCCGCTCTGTTCTACACGGTGACTTCGACGCGGGCATTTTAAAAGACACAATGGCATTCAAGTGGGAGGGCAAAGGCATACGTATTTTATATCGTACCCCCGACCTGCCACCGTATAACATCGCAGCCAGCGGCAAAATCGATCAACAACTGCTCAATCAATTGCGTCAAGCCTTTCTTAATCTGGATGCCAACAATCCCCAACACCACAACATCATCAAAGCTCTGGATAAAAAGTACGATGGCTTTGCTCCCACTTCTGATGCCGAATACGATGTGGTAAGGCAGCTCATCAAGCCGTTTAAGTAAAGCGCTAGGAAGATTTCTTTCCATGGACCAGCAGCAAACAATGGGCCTCATGCTGTGGCCGCGCAGTCTCAGCACACAACTGGTATTGCTGTTTTTACTGTTGTTGGCACTTTCCATGACAGCGTTTGCTATCCACGGGATCATGGAGCAATCACAACACCGCGCCAAGCATTTGAATCTGCAAGTGCAAGTGCTGGCCCGAAATCTCGCGGCAACGACAGCGGATTATCTGTTGGTGCGCGATTACACTTCTATCGAACTTGCCCTAATAAGATCGGCGCGTTTTCCCGGGGTGTTGGGAATTCAAATCTGTGACGGCGAAGGCAAACTGCTCGGTGATGTGGTCCACCGCGAAGGCGACGAACCCGAGCCACGCTACGCTCAGCCACCGCTGTCGCCACCTGCCGTGGCGGAAAGAAGTGTGTCCATCGACAAAAACATCATGACCGTATGGCAACCGGTCATTCTGGGGGAGCTACTAGGATGGGTTAAGATTCGCTACGGCATGCAGCAGATCTCCCAGGAGCTTGCCGATGTGTGGGGGAATAACTCGATGGTCGGGCTGCTGGTACTGGTGGTGAGTGGCGTGTTGCTAACCCTGGCGTTGCGCCGCCCCATGGAAAGCATCCGAGCCTACACCGAGTTCGCCGACCGCTTGATCGAATGCAAAGGCGAACAAATTCCTGTGCAGTCCTATTCCCTGGAGTTGGAAAAGTTGGGCTCTGCCCTAAACAGCGCCGCCTCACGGCTCAAAGAGCAATCCGTAGTTATCAAAACGGGTTTGACTGATCTTACCCGCATGGCGGCCTTTGCCGAACACGCCCCGGGACTGATTGTGTCATTGGATACACATTCTGAAATCCATTACATCAATCCTGCCGGTTTTCGGCTATTGTCCAAACTGGGGGTCGATGAAGAGCACCTGCTGAAGATTCTCCCCGCCAAGCTGTCTACGCTCGCAACGCAAATCATCCATAGCCAAAATCCAGTCACTGACTTACAAGTCTCATATAATAATCGGACCTTGCTATGGCCCCTGGCTCGGGTGCGCGGCCAAAACATTATTCACGCTTACGGGGAAGATGTCACCGAAGCCAAACAAGCCGAAGAAGAAGCCCGAGCGGCACTGGTGGAAAAACTCAGCGCCGAGTCCGCCAACCAGGCAAAAAGCCAGTTTCTGGCTAACATGAGTCATGAGCTGCGAACACCCTTGAATGCGATATTGGGTTACAGCCAAATACTGGAAGAGGAAGCCGCGGAAGAGGGCTTTGAGCATCTGTCTCCGGATTTACAAAAAATTCAAATCGCCGGCAAACACCTGCTGAGCCTAATCAACGAAATACTGGATTTGTCCAAGATCGAAGCCGGCCGCATGGAGTTATTTCTGGAGGAATTCAACCTCGACGAATTACTCAGCGAAGTAGTGAGCACCGCGCAGCCGCTGGCCAGCAATAACGGCAATCAACTGGAAGTGCACCGCAGCGGAATGTTGGGGCAAGTGCGCTCCGACGCTACCAAACTCAGACAGATATTGTTTAACCTGATCAGCAATGCCACTAAGTTCACCAAAGACGGGCGTATTTCCGTTTACACCAGCAGCGACAGAGTGAACGACCGGGACTGGTTTACCTTCGAGGTGCAGGACTCCGGCATAGGCATGACCAGCGAACAGTTGCAGCGGGTGTTCCGGCCTTTTTCCCAAGCCGATAATTCCACTACCCGAAAATACGGTGGCACCGGCCTGGGCTTGGCCATCACCAAACGGTTTTGCGAAATGCTGGGTGGCAGCGTCAGCGTCATCAGCAATCCCGGCCAAGGCACGACTTTTAGCGTGCGCTTGCCCGCCATTGTCAGAGAAGCGGCCGAGCAAACTCAGGCGCATAACGAGGCCGATAAAGTATCGCCGACTACCACTAAGAGCAGTGAGCGACGCAAATCCAGCCGCACGGTTTTAATCATCGATGACGACCCGCAGATTCTGGAACTGGTCAAGTTCTATCTCAACAACGAAGGATTTCACGTGGTGACGGCACCCGACGGCAAACGCGGTTTGCAACTGGCCCGCGCCGTACATCCCGACATCATCACCTTGGATGTTATGATGCCAGGCATGGACGGGTGGACAGTACTAAAACAACTCAAGGAGGACCCCAAGTTACAGCACATCCCTGTCACCATGCTGACTACACTGGAAGAGCAAGGCTTGGGTTATGCGCTGGGTGCCGATGAGTATTTGTTTAAACCCATAGACTTGGAAGTTTTTACCGCGAAAATCAAACAACTGGTGAGAACAGCGCCGTTGGCGCCGATTTTAGTAGTGACTGATGACGAACACCAATGGCAATCCATGCGCAACATATTACCAAAACACGGCTACGAAGTTGCCCAAGCGCAAAGCGGCGACATCGCTTTGGAGCTTATGCACAAAACAGTACCGTCTATGATTGTTTTGGATCTTGCCAGCCCCGATATACGCCCGCTGGAATTACTCAACGCGCTAAACGCTGACGAGCGTTTAAAAACCATACCGGTGATCGCATTGACCATGGATGACCACCATGGACTAGACTCCACGGCGCAACAAATCCTGATGCATAAACACGTGGAAGTGGACCAGTTGGTGGACCAAATTCAACACCTGCTCAAAGGCCGCCACGCGCGCCATGTGGCGGCATAGTTGCCGCTCTGCTTTCTTGACTGTAAATTGAACAGCCGCATAAGGTGATTCGGCATCAAATTCGGAATTTACCGATACCGCCCCGCTTTGTTAAATTGCTGCAATATTTCTGCGTTACGCTCTAACAGTTTACGCCCTGAGCGACTATCATTGTAACTAGTGTACGCACCACGATCACAAACCCATTGCCAGCAGAACAAACCGAAAGCTATCAGGGCCGATCTCACATGAATACACCAACCGAATCCGCCAAACAAAAAGTCGAACAACCCGAATACGAACCCACCCGCACCGGTCTGGGACTCAAAACGCTCAAACGCGCCTTATTGGACAATCTGTTTTATATCCAAGGGCGACCTCCCGATGTGGCGACACCCAACGATTATTATCAGGCTTTGGCGTATACAGTGCGGGATCGCTTATTACACCGCTGGATTAAAACCGCGCAAGCCTACAAAAACGACCGTTCGCGTACGGTCTGTTATTTGTCGGCTGAATATTTATTAGGGCCACACCTGGGCAACAACCTCATCAATCTGGGCATTGCCAAAGATGTCAAGCAAGCAGTGGAAGACCTGGGTTTGAATCTGGATGATTTAATGGAGCAAGAAGAAGAACCCGGTTTGGGCAACGGCGGCCTGGGCAGGTTGGCCGCGTGTTTTATGGATTCTCTGGCGACCTTGCAGATACCGGCCATCGGTTATGGTATTCGCTATGAGTTCGGCATCTTCGATCAAAGTGTTAACGATGGCTGGCAAGTGGAACACACCGACAAATGGTTACACGCCGGCAATCCCTGGGAGCTACCCCGCCCCAAAATCACCTTCAAAGTCAAACTGGGTGGTTATACCGAACATTTTATCGACGACGGCGGCAGTCACCGCGTCTTGTGGATACCCGACCGCGAGGTCAAGGGGGTTGCCTATGATACGCCCATACCGGGCTACCGAGTGAATAACGCCAACCTGCTGCGGTTATGGTCAGCGGAGGCGCCGGAGTCTTTCGACTTTCAGGCGTTTAACCTTGGCAACTATTATCAGGCCGTGGAGCAAAAAGTCATCTCCGAAAATCTCACCAAGGTGCTTTACCCCAACGACGAACCGGAAGCCGGTAAACAATTGCGCTTGCAGCAACAATATTTTTTCGTTTCCTGCTCTCTGCAAGACATGTTGCGTATTTATATCCATACCGGAGACGGCCTAGAGCGGTTCCATGAAAAATACGTCATTCAACTCAACGACACCCATCCGTCCGTCGCCGTGGCCGAATTGATGCGCCTGCTGATCGACGAGCACCATATGGACTGGGATACCGCCTGGTCAGTGACCCAAAAAAGCTTCGCGTATACCAATCATACCCTGCTGCCCGAGGCCTTGGAAAAATGGCCGGTGCGTATGTTTCAGCAAACTTTGCCCCGGCATTTGGAAATCATCTTTGAAATCAATCATCGGTTTTTAAGTGAAGTGCGCAATCTGTTTCCCGAGGACGAAGGCCTGATCTCCCGGGTTTCCCTGATCGAAGAAAACGGGGAACGCTATGTGCGCATGGCCAACCTGGCTGCGGTGGGCAGCTGTGCCATCAATGGGGTGGCTGAACTGCACAGTGAATTGCTCAAAAACAGCGTGCTTGCTGATTTCTATCGAATTATGCCCTACAAATTCAGCAACAAGACTAACGGCGTTACTCCGAGGCGATTTATGGTACTGCATAATCCTGGTCTCAGTGGTTTAATAACCGACGCCCTGGGCGATGACAGTTGGGTTAGGCACTTGGAAGAAATCAAGCGTTTGGAGGATTTTGCCGACGATGGCGCGTTTCGCGACGAATGGCTCAAAGTCAAACAATTGAACAAACATCGCTTTACCCAATTCATCCAGCGGGAAACCGGCGTCGTCGTTGATCCGGACACCTTGTTCGACATTCAAGTAAAACGCATCCACGAATACAAACGCCAGCATTTAAACCTGTTAAACATCGTGACTTTATATCACCACATAAAGAACGACCCGAACATCGACATCACTCCGAGAACATTCATTTTCGGTGGAAAAGCCGCGCCCAGTTATTACATGGCCAAACTAATCATCAAGCTCATTAACTCAGTTGCCGATGTGATCAATAACGACCCTGATGTCAAAGACCGGGTCAAAGTGGTGTTTGTCCCCAATTACAATGTAAAAAACTCGCAGTATATATTTCCCGCCGCCGATCTTTCCGAACAAATCTCCCTAGCCGGCAAAGAAGCCTCCGGCACCGGCAACATGAAGTTCTCCATGAATGGGGCGCTCACCATCGGCACCTTGGACGGCGCCAATATTGAAATTCAACAAGAAGTGGGAGCGGAAAATTTCTTTCAATTCGGCTTAAACGCCGAAGAGGTCACCCAGCTGAAAGCGCATGGCTACCATCCCCGCGAGCACTACAACAATAACACTCAGTTGCGTGCGGTTATGGATTTGATCTCTACAGGACTATTCTCCCATAGCCAAATCAACTTGTTTCAACCCTTGATCGACGGCTTATTACACCAGGATCAATACATGGTGTTAGCCGACTACCAGTCTTATGTAAACGCACAGGCACGCGTGGGCCACGCTTACCGCGATATCGACCAATGGGCCCGCATGTCCATACTCAACGTCGCGCGCATGGGCAAGTTCTCCTCGGACCGTGCTATCCGCCAATACTGCGAAGAAATCTGGCGCGTCAATCCGGTGCCCATAAACTTGTAAGCAACCCATTGAGACGACAAAACAATTTCAAAAAGATGTCGTCAACCCGAGCAATCCGGATGGACGACTTTGCCAAATCTAATCTAGAGATGTTCGGATATCGGGTGTGTAAATAGGTGTGTCCAGATAAAGGCTTAGGCTCAGAAAAATTTTTTTAAAAAGCGACTTCACAATGGGATCACTCGCAAGGTTAGCCGATACCCCACAATATAGCTTTTAAAACACGCCGCTGCACTGCGGCAAAATTACCCGGAGATTTCCAAAAATTCGCCCCTGCCACACTGCCCGAACAAAACCAAGACCATCCGCGACCGCACTTGCGTTAAACTAAATCCATGATGAAAATTTTTAACCTTGGGGTATACTATCGTACTTTCACACTGGTATTTGCCGGAATAGCTCAGTCGGTAGAGCAACGCATTCGTAATGCGCAGGTCGGAGGTTCGAATCCTCTTTCCGGCACCACTTCTTCACGATTACTCTAGGCTTATTTGCGCCAAGACCCTGCCGACCCGTTCCGGATGGCCGGCCACGATCGCGTGGTGTGGCGATTCTGGGATGACAAGTATTCCAATCCTCAGGCAGGACGGCATGGCAAAACAGACCTGCAAATCAACATGAAAAGTAAATTACAACTTAGCCAGCTCCCATTAGCGTTGCGCTCAGCGGCTACAATGCATAAGATACACCCCAAAGCAGAGAGCAATCATGCCTAAAACAATGAAAAACAGGAGCGTTAGGGTGAATCAGAAATTGTCGCGTTTTATGTTTGCTTTAGCTGTATTGATAACATGTAGCAGTAGCGCACTTGCGGAAGAATTCGAGCAGGTATTTATTCAAAAGTATAAACAAGAAATGCTGCCTGAATTACGGTTGGCAAAAACCGATCGTTATATGGCTCAAGGCCTTAGCAAAGAGCAAATCAATATCAAATTGGAAAAACTGGCCACTGACGCAGCCCACTGCCAGTTCAAAACGTTCCAGGCGTATGAAAGCAAATATCAGCAGGTAGCGTACAACGCTTTACTCGATGGTAGCACCACGGAAGATGCCGCTTTGCAGCTCAACGAAGCCCTCTCCCTGGCGGTAGACAACGGTAAGATAAGCGAAGACGAGTTAAGCCGTCGTGTTAAAAACGCCATGGATCTTTATGCGGCTTGCGTCGTTAACTCTGATTTAGTGAACAAATAATCCTGCCTGAAAAACAAAAGGGGCGAAAGCCCCGTTTTGTTCATAAGTTTCCCGATTTTAAAATTGAGGTGTGTCAGCGGCTAACTCCAGCATGCACTCTTCTTTTTCTTGCCGGGCGGTTTTAATACACGCGAAATATTCTTCGGACTTATCCGCAAATGAGGCATCGCAATTCTCGTAACCTTTAACCAAGCCGTAAGTGCATTGCACTTTCTTTTCCAATTGAACGATCGCTTCTTTGGTTTGTTCATTTTTCTTTTGTTCTTCACGCAGCTGATCTTCAACCTCTAAAAGCTTTTGCACGCTCACATCCTGCGCGGAAACATTTCCAATGAATGCCAGAGAAAAAGCCAACATCATCGCTGTGGCCGCTGCTGTCTTTACAAATATCATGTGGATTTCAACTCCCTTGTTTACGAAGCTTAATTTAAGAAGAATGTTATTGGATCAGTATCCAATCATAGTGAATTTCGGAACATCTTTCATGCCAAGATGCGGATTTGGCGAAAATTTTGTACTACCTAAGCCAATCCCATCTACCTACCTACATACACTTAGCCCATTGCCCTTCAAATAAATATTGTCGGATAAATTGCTTGTTTTTTGAGGACTTTCTATATCACTAATTCATATAAAAATATTAATATTTATTACTTCCAATGACATAGCACTTTTTGTACAGTTTGCCTCACGACAAACATTACCCATGCCCCCAAATATGTTTGTCCGGCCGCGACGCCGCCCTGTTGCGGCCTTTTTTTTGCCTGCCGTGTTTTATCGCCTTCGCTCTAGCGCATGATAGAACGTGTTATGGTATAGTTTTATGATTGCGTATGACAATAATATTCAACAACAACTTGGACGATGGGGCTAGGGATGAAAAAGTTTGTATTTCTCATTACTGCATCACTACTAACCTTAAGCATTAGTTTCCCCCTATGGGCCAGCTACGAAAAAGGGCTGGAAGCACTACAAGAAAACGATTTTCAAACGGCTTACAAAGAGTGGAAAAAGCTCGCGGAAAAAGGCGATGCGCAGGTGCAGTCCACTATCGCCGTCATGTACCATACCG
>Ga0209536_100012208_pt1 | contig 12519 bp, 11 predicted proteins | sample DeeMarSeWOR28_12_FD_187461 | JGI IMG/M metagenome (GOLD analysis project Ga0209536, IMG submission 187461) | Marine sediment microbial communities from White Oak River estuary, North Carolina - WOR-2-8_12 (SPAdes) (version 2) | ecosystem: Environmental > Aquatic > Marine > Intertidal zone >...
TTGCCGGCTTGTGGAATATGGGCTTTCGGAAGCAGATTCTCCTGAACGGCCATGGCCAGGAAGAGGTTATTCCTCTAGCACTTCATCAGTGGGCAAAGAAATATCAGGTGCCCTCCATCTTGATTTCTTTGCACTGGCCTACAGTCATTCATGATTATTTGAAGGATCAGGAGCACGGAGGCCCTTTCGAGACGCGGTTCCGTCATGCGGACGAAGCGGAAGCTTCTTACTCACTGGCGCTTTTCCCCGAGTTTTGCGACATGAAACTGGCCGTGGACAATAAGCCTGGCGGCTTCCTTCCTCCCGGACATGTGGACGGAGGGGGTGAAGTGTACCATGCTCCTATCAAGGGCCATGAACACATAGGATTGAGCGGCACCGAAGTGTTGGTGTACCCGGAAGGAGTCATCGGAAGTCCGACCAAGGCAAGTGCGGACAAGGCCATGGCAGGCCTGAATGCGCTGCTGGATTACATGTGCAAGCTGATTGACGACATCATGACTCGTTTCCCTGCCGGCAAGCTGCCTGATGCCGACAAGGTGACCATGAGGGATCCCAAGGAAGTTGAGGATCTGTTGAAGGGTCCGCTGAAGGGTGGGAAACATCTTTATACCATTTCATATCCACCCTAAACAGCACGGCGCCTGCAATCTATTTTGCAGGCGCCTATTAATTACCAAACAGCAGGATATGCCGCGCGGCAATGGATGTAAGCCGCGCGGCCTTTTCCCGCTGTCGGTATTCCGCAGCCGGCATAAGGCCTTCATCTCCACAAACGGAGTTTGAAAGGAGCCTGTCCCAAAGGAGGTACGATTTGTCCCAGTCAGTGCGCGCGGTCGAGAGAGCTCTCGACATCCTCACGTGCTTCACCCGGGAAGAGCCGACACGGTCTCTCACCCAGATCGCAGAATCGATCCACATGTCGAAGACAACGGTGCATCGGCTTCTCGCGACGCTTGAAAGCAAACGCTTCATCACACGAGACAAGGTTACAGGCTTTTACAGGCTTGGATTCCGATTTATAGAAATGGCTTCGCTGGTCCTGCAGGATGTAGACCTTCATCGCTGGGCCCGACCCTACCTGAAAGCTCTTTCGGAAGAGTGCGGAGAAACTGTGGACCTGTCCATTCTCGATGGATCGCACGTCATGTATCTGGATGTCATTGAGACTCCCCAGCGCGTCAAGATTGCAGCAGCGGTCGGACAGCGCCTCCCCGCCACATTCACCGCATCGGGAAAAGCACTGTTGGCATATATGCCCGAAGAACAGGTTCGCAGCATTATCGAGAAAAACCTGTACGAACATCCTGATCGTTCGCCCGTATCCATCCCTAGCATTTTGGCGGATTTAAAACTCACCGCAGAACGCGGCTATGCGATCTCCGAACAGGAGTATGAAGAGGACATCAATGCCGTCGCCGTGCCTATTTTCGATGCAGACAACCGCCCGATTGCTTCCATTGCCATCGTCGGTCCTTCATTCCGGTTCACAAAAAACCGGCTCCCCGCCCTTGGGGAATCTATCCGAAAGATGACCCAGATCATTGCCGACGAGGTCGGCCTCGTTGCCCTCTCCGCCATCGTCACTCAGACCCGCAACCGCTGACAGGTCTTATATAAATTCTCTGCCTTTATTCACTTTGCAGTTGTTTGGGCTTCCTGGTCTCCTTTAAGCCCAGCGTTATTGCACATGCGATGATCGTACTGACGCCGGCCACCAGGAAAATCGTTCGCAGTCCGTACATGTCTCCCAGCTCCCCGAGAACACGGGGAGCGATCGTCGTACCGATGAGCTCTCCGGTTGCCATGCCGATCGCGGTAGTCGTCGCCGCGATTGCAGGCGGTACCGATTCCTGGCAGATAATGGCTATAAAGAGGACCGACAGGAATCCGCCGCAGCCGATTACGAGGACGAAGGAAATTTGAGCCGGCAATCCCTGGTTCAAATATATAACGAACATGGAAACGGCAAAATAGAAAGTCAGTATGGAGGCCGACGGCTTTCTGCCGATGCGATCCAGGAGTAGTGGAATGAAAAGCGCCCATCCGAGGCCGACTATGCCGGAGACTGAAGTCATCCAACCGGTCTGTTCCAGCGTGAGTCCGCCCTCGTTCACCCAGTAGGTTGTCCCGAAACTGACCACGCCCCAGAAACCGATCATCACCAGGACATTGGCAATATAGGACAGCGTGCAGTTGCGATAGCCGAATATCTTCGGAACGTCCCTCCATTTCATCGCTGAATCACCGGTTGCCGGTCCTTGGGATGCTTTGTCTTTTGCGGCTTTTATGTCTGCAGGCTTCACTTCCTTCAAGATACACCAGATCAGGATGCCGATGATTACGGTCGGAAGGCTGGTGAATATAAACGCGTACTGCCAGTTCAGATGCTCCGCCAGCTGTATCGTCAATGTCGGTCCCAGGACCATGGCTATCAGGCCGATGGAGAATTGCATGAGCCCGATGTAGGAGGCGAACCTTTTCGGATCGCCCTGGATTGTCAGAACCGAGGTCATTAACGGATATGCCGGGCCGTCGGCGAAACCCGTCAGAAAACGGACAATCAGCATCACCGTTAAGGAACCCGCAAATGCGGTGCTTCCCGAAAACACTCCCGCAAAGATTACAACAGGTACCAGCCATGCCTTTTTCAAGCCTGTTCTGTCAGCCAGAGGGGTAAGCAAAAGGGAGGATATTACAAACCCCAACCCGGTAACCATGACGATCTCGCTTATCTGTGCGTTGTTTAGGTGGAAAATCTCCATGAGCGTGGGGAACAGGAACGTAATCGCCTGCCTGTCGAGGATCACAAAGCCCCAGGCCAGGGCGAACAGGATTGCTATGGTGTTTTGATAGGTCCGCTTTTCCATGGAGGTGTTACGCCAGAAGCTCCTGGGCGCGTACGAGACGGTCCTTTACATGGATCCCGTTCGGGCACCGGACCGCGCAGGAGGCGCAGTCGCCGCAGCGTACGTCGCGGACCTCCTTCTCGAGAGATCTGAAGTTTGCGACGGCCTGGTGGTAGTTGCCGCAGAAGTCATTGTACGCAAGGAACCGCAGCACATCAGGCACCGGCATTCCGTTCGGGCACTGCCCCCTGCATTCGTAGCACATTCGGCAGTAATTAGGTCGGATCTGCTCGTTTATCAGGCTCAGAAGCTTTTCGTCTTGCGGCGTATAGGCTTCCGACATCGCGCGGAAATTCATCTCGAGCTCTTCGACGGTCCTCATGAACGGGACCGTTGTCCCTATTGCCGGATTCTGGAGGACCCATTTAATGCCCGCCAGCGGGCCTTCGCCCGTTGTCGCCGGAGGATTGTCCACGGTTTTCAGATTGAAGCCGCTCAGCGCGACGACGACTTTCATGGCCACCACGCCGACACCGGCCTCGTGCAGCCTCCTGATCGCCCGATCTCTGTATGTGAGTCCGATGGGAAAACTGTATGTAGTTTGAATGACGTCGAATTTCCCCGTATCGATGATGAAATCCACCATGTTGTTGACATCGTGACAGCTGAAGCCGATGAAACGGGCCTTCCCCGCTTTCTTGCACGCCTCCAGCCCTTCGATGGCTTCATCAGGAACCATGTCCGGATTATCCCTGCCGTGCAGGTGCAGGACATCCACGTAATCCGTGCCGAGCACCTGAAGGCTTGTCTCCAGGTCCTTGATGATCGCATCCTTCCGGCTTGAACCGGACTTGGTGGAAATGACTATCTTGTCCCTATGCCTCCCTTTAATGACTCCGGAAAAGATCTTTTCGCTGTCGCCGTAATTCCGTGAAGTGTCGTAGTAGTTCACCCCCATATCCAGGGCGCGCTCAACAACCTCGGGAATCGGCTCAAAGCCTATTCCATAGCCTACGCCGGAAACACTTAATCCTGTCTTGCCCAGTGTTCGATAGACCGCCTTTGGGGATGATACTGTCGACGATGCCAGACCTTTCGACGAAATGAGGCCGGCGGCAGCAGGCAGGGCAAGTCCCGTCTGCAGAAATTTCCTTCTGGATCGTTCGAGGCTCACGTGACCTCCTATGTTTTCTGAATATCCATTATCCGTTGGTGCTTATCGGTTCCGGGTTCATGCATGCCTAACTTACCCCACCTCTCCCGACAGTAGCAACGGAAATATCGTCGGGCGATGGATCGGCAAGTTCCGGATCCTCCCAAAGATTCCTACAAGCATTTCAGTGGGTATTCATGTTTGGCATCAATCTCAAAATCTAGAATTCCCAGGGCACGCCCGGACAGTTCGGAGGTGTTTCGTCGCCGAGCCCCGTGCCGGGCACGGGCAGATAGTCCGAATCGAAATTTCTGTCATTATCGTCATAAATCGTACCGGAACCGGACAGGCATACAATGGGATCATAGTCCGGAGCCGCATTGCCTATTACATGAACGCCAATCACATTTCCGATAATCCTGGAGTCGCTGACCTTGAACCAGGAGCTGGAATTTTGAATCCCCGCCAGCCGGGCGTCCGATACCTGCATATTCCTTAACTCGATCCTGGCTCCCCTTCTGGAGGAGACATTTATGCCGCCCCATCGACGCGAATCCTGTTCAATAGATTTGGTTTCTGACACTCTCCCGCCCCTGATGTGTACGCGCCCACCATCTCGTGCAAGCAGCCCGATAAATTCGTTGTCCTCAATAACGGGATTGTCGCACAGAAGGAGAGCTCCGTCGGCAACTTCAACAGCCGCAATACGCTCAGTCCACATGTCGGAAGGAACGGATTCAATAATTCGGCGATTTATTCGGTTGTTGCGAACCGTTATGGTCTGAGCGAGAACTTTCGTGCCTGTCCCTGACAGAAACATGGCAAGACCCTGGTTGTCGTTCAGGGTAACCTTGGAGAATCTGCCGACGACGCCATCAGATAATTCCATGGCTATCCCGCTGTGGGAATCGGTATCGGAACGGCGCGTACTGTATATACCGACGTCCGTCAAATTCAGAGCCCCCCCCCGTTGAACCAGGGCGCAGGGCCTGCAATCACGCAGGGTTATATTGGAAATGGCCAGATCATGTCCATCGTTATTTGAAATAGAACCCTTGATAATCACGCCTTTGGTATAACCATCGATGCTTGTGGGTCGGGTGACCTGCAGAGGCTCGGTATAAGTGCCGGGATAGACCGTGATCCGAATCATCCGATAGTTGTTTTCCTCAGCGCTGTCCAGGGCGTCTTTTATGGACGTGAACCACAGAGGCTCCCGCGATGGCGTTTTCCTGACATACAGTTGAATCTTCAGCGGCACAACGGGCGTCTGAACACGTGACATTTTCGAACGCTGTATATCTTTCGGTTGTATTACCTTTCCGGGAAGATTCTGGGCAAAAGAACTGTTCGAAAGAAGGGAAAACAATAGTATCAATACCATTTTCATTCTTACCTCCTGACGAAAATAAAACGGGGACACAATACTTAATTCATAGAAATAAGTATTGTGTCCCCGTTTGTTTATACCCCGTTTTCACTATCCACCGGTAATATAGGGGAAAAAACAGAGCCTGGAATCGGGTTGCACAGGATCGTCCAGGTCGCTCTGCACTCCGTTGATCGTTATCAGCCCTATTTCATCCGGATTGAGCCCGATTGCGTGTGCAACGAATCGGGCTGTCTCCGGTTTCTCAATTTCCATGGTCCGTCTTCGGGGCTGCTCCGGGAGTAGCTGCCCGAATATCTCAATGTCGACCGCCACGGAATTCTCTCCCTATAAAGTGTCGAAAATGGAGTCCAATTCTGAATCGGGCACATCAAATACCGCGTTTTGGGGTGGCAAAGGTTCTTCACGCATGTACTCCGGAATCCTGTAATCTTTCTGAGTAATTCCGGCTCTGCGGTTGAATTCCAGCTCGGTGCGCAGCAAGTCACGGCTTAACCTGTCGTAATCCTCAAGGGTCCAGCCCCAGCCATAGATTCCGTTGATCATGTCGAGCATGAGTTGGGGATCGGCAATAATCGGTGGACGGGCAAAAATGCACATTCCGGTGCTGTCGAGCATGGCTGCAATAATCTGGAGTTTGAATGAAAGTTCTGTCTGGCCTTCTTTGCCCAGGGGATTGACCTGTTTACGGGCTCCAAAAGCGTTTCCGGCTGTGTGGTCCGCTCCTTGCGGCGAGGTCGCATAGGTAACACCGTTCCCTTTAAGCGTTCTCGGATCGTAACCCGGCATCGCCTGCCCCAGAGTCACCGGCACACGGCGTACACCCAGTACGCGACCCGTTGCAGCAGCGCCGCATCCAAGGACCTTCCCCAATACCGTCCCTTCACCGACCTGCTTCAGGAGACCGATAATTGCCTTGAAGTCTCCGAATTCCGCAAGACCTGCTTCGAGTGCCACACCCAGGGCCGCGCCGGTTTCAATGGTATCGAGGCCGAAGTCGTTGCACATGTAATTAATCTCGGCGACTTCATCGAGCTTGCCAAGCCCCAGGTTGGAACCCACGAGCGCGATGGTCTCATACTGGACAGAGCCGACAACCGGTTTGCCCGACTCGTCCACGAACAGGTTGCGGCACGCAATGACGCATCCGGGCATGCAACGGGCTCCCATCTTTCCCTCGCGCGCCAGTACCAGTTCACGCAGTTTCTCGCCGCGGAGTTCCACTGAGGGCTCGAACTGGCCTTCGGAAAAGTTTTTCGTCGGGAGTGATCCCATCTCATTGACTGCGCCTACAATTGCCGCCGTGCCGTAAAGATGCTGCGATCCCTTGGTTCCCAGCTTGGGACTCTTTATCAATTCCTGGGCAAACGTTTTAGAAGCGGCACGGAAAAGCTTCTCATCCATGAATTTAATTTTTCCGGCCGGCTTTCGAATGATCAGGGCTTTCAGGCCTTTGCTTCCCATGACAGCGCCCAGGCCTCCGCGGGCAGCGTGATTGCTCCGCTGATCCTTTGTACCCGTAGAGCTGATGCCGGCGCCCGACATAAGCTGCTCACCCGCCTGACCGATGCAGATTACCGTACTGTCCGCCCCGTACTTTTCCTGGAGTTTATCGGCAGTTGCATAGGTGCCTGTTTTCAGAATATCATCAGCCGGCACAAGTTCGGCGGATTCGTCGCCGACAACAAGGCTATAAAACTTTTTAGGCGCCCCCTGGCCTTCTACAATAATCGCCTTGATGCCCATCTTTCCCAGGTTGTCGCCACCGGTTCCTCCGGCATTCGCTTCCTTAATCCCTTTCGTCAAAGGACTTTTCGCGCCTACAGACAATCTGCCTGCCGCAGGCACAACCGCACCGCCCAGCAGTCCCGGGGCAAATATCAATTTATTGTGTGGACCGAGAGCATCGCAATCGGGCGGAATTTCATTCAGCAGAAGTTTTGCTATGAGAGCTCTACCCCCAATTTGTTCATACTCAGCGGAAACAGGTTCCCAGCGAACTCCGGCTTCCTTCATGTTCACGCGCAGTATCTTCACGGACGACCTCCTGGATGGATTTATACAAAATATTGATAATAATGCTGTTTCCGCTGTGCGTCAATCATTTTCATGCTGCGAAACAAAGAAATCCGCCACGAAAACATCAAGCCATTGGAATCGAACCTTGTCTTCATCATTATTTTTGAATCAGCAGAGCATTTTTACAACTCTAAATACATATTCAGGCAAGAAATCGACCGGCTTTCTCCTATTGCCGTTGTTTTCCTGAGCCAAGTTGCATTCACAGAAAGCTCTAGATGGTGTATATTTCATGAATGTACAGTTTGCCCCCCTGTTCTTCACAGGGTATCGCATGATTATAAAACGGATTCGATAGCCCTTTTCTCAATTTCTGCTGTAGCCGATGAGCGGTGGAAGCCTTGCGGAGGAGAGACTATGCATCGTCTTGTAGGAATCGCTTTCTTTTCATTTCTGCTTCATATCTCCGGATCACCGGGATTTTCTCAACTTCGATCCCCGAGTGAATATAATCGGGACCGGATCAACACCGAAAACACCTGGTTTGTGCTTTACGACTCAAACGAAGCTGAATTTGGATGGGCTTCAGAGTGGACGCAGACCACTGCAAGAACATATGAGGAAAAAATCGCGATATTCCGATGGCATTTTAAAGATGGATCCGTTGCCTATACGCAACAGGGGGAGCATGTTGGGGACATAGGAATGATCACAAAGTACCTTCTAACCGATGAATCCGAAAATCTCAAAGACCTGCACGGCAATTCCGTCCAGCCGCTGACTCTGAAAAACTTCCCCCTAAAGGTTGAGCTCTGGATGGGGATAGTCGAAGGCGCGAGTGGTTTCAAGCTGGAACTCCTTGTCGACGCTGTCTGCAACGACAGCCAGAACATCCAACAGGGCTATGCCTATTATTTTCAAGATTGCCAGTAGGCGACAAAGCGTAAAAGGCATCAATCTTCAGTTGTTGCTTTAAGTCCCCAGGAGGCGGGATCGTCCTTCCTGATGACAGCCCGGCCCGCCAGTGGAAAACTTCTCGGAAGAATCCCGTGTACACACGCCTCATATATCATTTTGGCAGGATTCGCCCGGGATACCTGCCGGAGGGCGATATAGGACGTAGTCAACCTCGGATTGATTTCTATCAATCGGACGGAATCGCCCGTGATCACAAGATCCACTCCCACGTATCCGTTAAGTCCGGGAATATTATCGACTGCCGAGGACGCCAGTCCCACGGCGTATCCAGCCATAGCGTGATCGAAAGGGACTTCGCTGCCGTGGTATTCGAAGGGAATACCGGTTCGAATCAGCTGACGGTTCAGGCTCAACGAAAGGCACCGTTTTTCAGCAACCAACAGAGAAACACTGGCATGGATCCCATCCACAAAAGATTGCAGCAGAATCCTCTCCCGGGAAGTACACTTCCGAAGATTCGCCAGGGCGGCAGGCATATCGGCCGGATCGTCCACCAGACAGATTCCTTCGCTAGAAACACCGTCCAGCGGCTTCAGGACCAGAGGACACCCCACCTGTTCCGCAATCCCGGTGGCAGAACTGAAGTCCGCCGTGCAGGTTTTCGGAATTGGAAGGTTGGCCAGGGATATGATTTTTCCACAGGCTTCCTTATCCCCGGCGATGGCTGCAGCTGACGCGCTGGAACCCAGCAGCATCACACCTTCTTTCTCGACCTTCGCCGACAGCCTTGATAGAATTCCGTTCGATTCCGGCGCTATAATCAATGCAGCATCGCAGCGTTTTAACAGGGAAAGGAATACGTCTTTATGCTCATTGGGCGGTACGGGAATGACCTTGCCGGCAGGAAGAGTATCCCGGTTCAAGCCCGGGATGCATTCTTCGAATCGGGGATCCAGAGCGGTCACTGTACGTACGGCGCCCCAGCTCTGAAAATCGGCAAGGAGTGCCCACAGCATACCCAGAGCTTCTGCGGCTATACCGCCCGGCAGATCTCCTTCGGGAAAACCTCCTCCGGTAAAATACTCATGTACAAATACATTGAACGGCGCTGACATGCGATTGATCCCTGTTATTGATTTACAGAACAACCAGGCGGTACATGCCGTAAAAGGCGATCGACGCAAGTACAAACCGGTAAAGAGCGTATTATGCGATACCTCCGACCCGTTGGAAATTGCCAGGGCATTTCGCGATCAGCTGGGGCTGGATGAAATTTATATAGCCGACCTTGATGCCATACGAGATTCTTCCCGGTCGAATCATCGTAATCTTATTGAGAGCCTGTTCTCCAGGGAAAATATCGATATCCTACTGGACGCAGGAATATCGGACACCCAAAAGATCTCCGAATGGCTTGATGCTGGAATTCACAAAATCGTCATTGGGTCTGAAACTCTCAGTACCCTGGACACAGTAAAAGAAATTCCGGCTGTGGTAGATCCGAACCGGATGATTTTCAGTCTGGATTGCCGCGGTGGAAGAGTCCTTTCGAAGTGTCCGGACCTGTCGAATCTGTCACCTTTAAAAATTTTGAAGATTTTACAATCTTCCGGATGGCAGGAAATAATTATACTGGATCTTGCGCGGGTGGGAAGCGGTTATGGCATAAATCGTACACTGGCGGCCGATGTACGGGTAAATTTCCCCTATCTGACTCTGCTTGTTGGTGGGGGAATCGCAGGCCTGGAAGAAATCAAGGAACTGAATTCCCTGGGTGTCTCAGGGATTCTTGTCGCCACCGTCCTCCATCAGGGCATTATCGGATCGCGAAACATTCCTGAGCTGAATCAGCAGCTGTAACCTACAAAACTCACCGCAGAGAACGCAGAGGTTCACACTGAATAACATTCATTATTCTATTTTCCCCGCAGGGTTCTGCGTTCTCTGCGATGATATTATTACCCTGGATCCAACTACTGATGCGCCGCAAAAGGATGCGCGGCCTCACCTTTCTTTGCAACAACTTCAGCAGCCTTCGGTTCGCCGGCTACAGCGCGTTTAATGGAAAGCTTGGTCGCTTCGTAGTTGAAATCCTGGATCTTGGTATCATCTTTGGCTTCCCAATGAATGAATACTCCAACGAGAATAAAGATATCATCGGCCTCTTTAGCCGGAATCGTGCCGTCCTCGACGCAGTCGGCGACGGCCATCGCCACGGCGCGCTGTGCCGGGCCGAACATCTGAACCGCCTGGGCGGCATTCTTGATGGTGACCTTGTTGAACATCACCGTGGAGGGCTTGCACGCCAGGTTCGGGGCGACTACTGCCAGCAGGGACGTGAAGCCGTCCTTGTTGTTGGCAATCGTGTTACAGAATGCTGTTTCTGCTGCGCTGCCGCGCGGACCCAGCACCAGATCGATATGGGCAACTTCGTTTCCTTCCCCTACCAGCGCTTCTCCTACCATTACACAGTTAATCTTTGCCATTTCAATCCTCCAAAGTATTTATTCCGCAACAGGGCAAAATGCGGCTGAATTAGACCAACGATTCTTTCAAATCACAGCAATTTTCTATCTGACTAGATTCACGATCTATATATCGATGGGCTGTTTTTGTCAACACGAATCCTGATACGCAAAAAGCACATTAAAAAGCCCGGCCGGCGGCGCTGCTATATATTATTGCAACACTGTCCCCATCGGCGGGTTGTTGTTTCAGGCCATCAGGATGAAACTGTGAAAAAGCGTGCAAGATTCCTCCCGTTTTTTGATCATGACCTGTAGTAAAATCACAGCCGGATATTCCATACAGGTTGAATTTGACATAGAGATAGGGCTGATACGGATAGAATTTCGAAAAACCAGGACTGATTTTTTATGTTCGCCTCTGTATGCGAACAATGAGGTTTAATGAACAGGCCACATCCAATCCCCCTATATGCCACCGTGCTTGTCTTTCTGGCGGTACTTTTTTTCGGTCTCAATCCAAAAGGATACGATTTTTCAAACCACGTATCCTGGCTGGACGATGGTCCCGGTATCCGTTTTGATAAATATGGGTTGGCCTATGCGGAGTTGAATAGTAAATTTCGCGAACGAATCGGCGGTCGGGAAGGTTTTTCCATCCTCATGGTCTTTCAAGCTGAAAGACTCGACAACAACGGATCCGGCCACATTCTCACTATTCATACCGGCGAAGATAGAAATCAGCTGATAGTTTGGCAATGGTATTCCCATATCATTGCGATGAACGACAATGATTACGCCCACCGGAGAAAGACTGGACGTGTTTCGTATGAAATACCCACTTCACCGGCACAACAGATTTTTCTATCTCTCACTTCCGGCAAAAACGGCTCCAGCCTCTATTTCGACGGCAAAGTCGTCTCATCGAATCACTCTCTCCGTCTTGATTTTCCTGCCGGCAAAGAAGGGACACTTATTCTCGGAAACTCCCCTTACGGGGATGGTTCCTGGCAGGGAGATATTTCCGGGCTTGCACTGTTTGATCGGGAATTGCCGCCTGAGACGGTTGCATCCCTCCATAATGCCTGGAGCGGAAAACGTTCGTTCGCAGATGCCAAAAAAGAAAACCCATTCCTGCTCTACCTTTTCAACGAAAAAGAAGGGCACAGAATCATCGATCATGCAGGGAGTTCCACACCTCTCCTGATACCAGCACAGGCAGCTCCCTTACGGAAAAAGTTTCTGGAAAGAAGGTTGAGCGATTCAGGATTAACCGGCGGATTGACTCAGGATGTCATTGTCAACCTGGCGGGATTTATCCCTTTAGGCTTTTTCTTTGCATTCCTTTTAGTGAATCTCGGTGGAACGCCGGGGAAAAGAGTACTGTTCTATACCGTTGTCTTCTGTTTTGCCCTGAGTCTTACCATTGAGCTGCTTCAGGCATGGATACCAAGCAGAAGCTCCCAATTCCTGGATCTGTTCCTGAATACGGCAGGAGGATTTATGGGAGCATCTCTCTCCAATTTAAGAATATTGAAATAGAATAATCCGTTCTGTGCAACCTGTGGCCCCTCTAGCCCGCATTTCTCACAGGGTTTCGTAGCGAGGCGGTGCAGAGGGCCGTGGATACAAGGCGCGCGACCGAAGACCCCGCAGGCGTACTTGAACAGTGCGTCGAGGAGTCTGAGGGAGCGCAACGCAGTAGACATGGTCCTCTGTGCCGCC
>Ga0209536_100012210_pt1 | contig 12517 bp, 11 predicted proteins | sample DeeMarSeWOR28_12_FD_187461 | JGI IMG/M metagenome (GOLD analysis project Ga0209536, IMG submission 187461) | Marine sediment microbial communities from White Oak River estuary, North Carolina - WOR-2-8_12 (SPAdes) (version 2) | ecosystem: Environmental > Aquatic > Marine > Intertidal zone >...
CGCAATCCTCTGAGGGTGGATCGTCCAGCTGTCCCTGCTGCCGCGCTCGATGGAGTTCTTCCCCATGCGATAGATGTTGAAGAGCAGCTTGTTCCGATTCCGGGAAGCATAGTCCAACACTGCGCGGTCGATTGTGATGGAGTACTCGATGGATTGGCGGAAGTGCCACAATCCCGGCTCAACTGGGTACGGCAGGTCGCTGTGGGGTAGTTGACGATTAGCGACGAGCGGAATCTCCACCGGTGTTGGATTCCCTTTTATCTCGGTGAGCAACCCGATCATGTTGTGCCAGTAAGGCGTGGTTCTCTGACCGCCGTTCCACCATGTTGAGTAGCGAGCACCTGACCGCATGACCGAACCAGGCTTGTCCTCGGCAATTAGCCGAGCGTGCATCTCCGCACCCACGCCCTCGATACCCATGATGACCAACGGATCGATGTTGTAGTTGAACGGATCGCGGAACGGCGGCATGGCCACAATCGACCCCTGTGGTCCGGTCTGATGGGGATTGTACATGATCTGGGGGAACCACTCCCGATACAGAATGCGACTCATGTTCTCCGTCTCGGCCAGGTTGTTCATGTAGCCGTCACGGTTGTTGTCGTGCCCGACGTACCAGTTGTACAAGCGAGGCAATCCGCTCGTGGTGCGCTCTTCAGGCACGGGGTTCCTCATGTACCAGTTGGATACCAGCTCCATCCCATCAGGGTTGGCGTGCGGTGCCAGCAGAATGACGTCGTCGAGGAACCGCAAAGTCTCTTGGTCGGTCCGGCTGACCATCTGGTAGATCAACTCGGGCAGCTGGTGCGTACCGACGACCTCAGTTCCGTGCAAGCCCCCGTCGATCCAGACGATCGCCCGGCCCTCTTGGGCCAGTGCGCGAGCCTCCTCATCCGTGAGGCCTTCGGCCAGCGCGAGGCGCCGGGCGATCTCCTTGTATCTCGCGAGGTTTCGGTGGTTCTCGGGCGACGTGATTATCGCCATGAGTTGCGGCCGTCCCTCGGAGGTCTTGCCGATCTCCTCCAGCACCATGCGGGGCGATTCGACGGCCAGTTTGCGAACGTAGGACTCGAATTGAGTGTAGGTGGCGAGATGATAGTCGTCACCGATGTTGAAGCCAAAATGCTCCTTGGGGGTCGTTATTTGTGCCCGGGCAGGAGCAACTGCCATGATGGCTACGGCAGTCAATGCCGCAGCGAGCCGGAGCCGCGCCAATGCCGGCATCAACGCGGTACACCGACGTGACTGGTGAGACGTGAGCGCTGCCATGCTACACCGCCTATTGTGTTGAAGGGCTATGGTTGGTCACAAGGGGAGGAGAAACCTCCTATCACATCCGCCAGTAGTGTAACTCCTGGGGTCAGGAGGAACCAGGGAGGCCACTTTGCTGAGGGTCAGTTCATGGAGACGGCCGTCTTGGGTGAAGCGAGACGGTAAGTGGAGATCATGTTCGGCCACGAGGATGCTGCGACACAGACCGAGTGGGACGTCCGTGTCCCTGCCTTCAGGAAAGCAGCCGCTCGGCCCGGCGGGCGGTGGCAGTTGCTCCGCTAGAAGCACTCATATGGCAATAGCACGGTCCAGCGGTCTAGCTGCCAGCAACCGCCTCGTCACGGATTCCACTCACCAGCCCCAGGCGCTAGCTGCCGGGATCAGGACGATTGCCGCCTGTAGGGTCGGTAATGAAGGCCACTCGGTGGCAGGACCGGCACCGCACATGCAACATCCGGTACCCGCTGCCAGAACCGCCGCCTCGGATATCAAGCGCGCTTTGGCAGTGGGGACAGACTGGTGGCTTCTCCCACGAGTTCAACATGTGACGAATCACCTTGACCTCGTCGCGGGAGAACATGACGGGAGTCGCGGATTCATCTGGAATGATACACCCCCAACAAGTCGCACTGTAGAGTAACTTGATGCGCGGCGCACCAGGTCACAATAGTTCGGAAGCGTACCGCCGTGGGTGGCCAGGCGGGGCCACCGTCCCCCACCGTCCGGAGGGGAAGGGCGGCGGGGCAGAGAGAGCCACCATCTGAAGAAAGGTGCAGCTGTGTTGGGTCAATTGAGCAAATGGTTCGGCGGCCATGGCCGCAGTGCGCAGAACACCACCACTCACTTGCACGGTGTTACGGTCGTCGTCCACAACACCAGGCCCGACATTGACACCACTCGAGTGCTGGCTCGCCTAGATGCGGCACTCGGACTGATTGAAAGGCACTCTCCCCATCACTTCCGCCATCTCCGGCGTGACTTCAGCAAGATTCTCGTGCAACGCTACGCCTGTCGCGGAGCGTATTCGACAGAAGACCATACCTGCCTCGTCGAACTCACCTTCACGGTTAACCCCGATTTCAACGAGGCTCAGATCGCTGCCACGATCCTGCACGAAGCCATGCACGCAAGGCTGCACCGTCTCGGATTCCCGCTCGACATGCCAGACAGGGCTCGCCAGGAGCGGTTCTGTCGCCGTGCAGAAATCGAGTTTGGCCAGTCTGTGCCAGGAGGATCTCCGGTTGTGGAGCGAGCGCTGGCCGCGCTGCAGGCGGCCGACGCGGACGTGGCACCAGCGATCGATCCTGCACTCGCTGCCCGGCGGGTCGCCGCAGTCGATATCCAGGCGCTGGCGGCGCCGGTTTGGCTCAAGCGTATCCTGGCTGAGCGCGCGGGGCTGGATCTGGACGAATGACGTGGCCGCGGCTGACAGCCGCACGGTCCGTGCGGCACCGAACTGCCACGGGTGAAGGAGGTACTACTCGTCCTGCTGGGTCGGGCGTCGGCCACCAGTCTCCGGGACGATCGCCGTGCGGTGACAGACCGCGCAATCTACGCGCCACACGCGATTTGCCTCACCGCCACCGCGCGACAGGCTCACATGCAGCTCGGATCCACACAGTAGGCACGTGGGAGGCTCCGTCGAGGTGCTCAGCATCTCGCGGATCAGCTCTACTTCCTTGGGGGAGAACGGGAGTGGTGTGTTGGGCACGGTGATAAGTTGCGCTGTTTTCCCCGTGGTCACAATAGTGCGCTGACAGTGCGAGCGGCCGGCCTCGCTTTGTGGTCGCGTGACTAGGAACCGCGAATCAAGTCCGCGCGACGGAATCGCGCGCGGCCATACAAGCCGATAGCAATACACCGCAGTGCTGCCGGCAGTCTCATGCCCTTGGCTGCCGTTGCCGCCGAGGCGACTCCGTCCGCCAGCTGGACTGCGGGCGTGCGGGGCCGGGATGGTGGCTCCCGCTTGCCCCTCACGACGAGATTCCTGCCGGGCGACAGGAACGCCCCACACACCGCAGTACCTCCTGTTATCGGCAGTTGCGTCCAGGGTTTTAGCCACCAGGTCGAGGCGAGCCTGTCGGTGGCTGTCGCCGAGATCGATCGTGTGCCACAACGCAGCTGTTGTGCACTGACCGCACTAGCCAATCGGTGAGTCCGTTGTAGGTTGATGGTGGGCTTGTTGTCTGCTTCCGCCGCAGGTGCGAAAGGAGCGAGCTACGCGCGGATGACCCGAGTGTCTGATCATGATCTCTCGCTGGCTCGTCGTCTCCCCGACGACTTCCTTGAGCTACCGGGTAGCCCCCTCGACCGCATAATAGGCCTCATCAATCGCCATTGGGGCGGTTTCACTCCAATGGCACGAGCGGAACTCGCCCAAGCGCTGTTGCCTGTGCTGCTCGATATGCTCAACACCTGCGGTGAGGCGAGCGAGCTGCATCGGGGCCTTTGCGAGGGTGTTGTGGCAGTCTGGATGAGGCGGCAACAACAGTGGAGCAGCAGGGCTGGATGAAGCAGCTCTGGCTGCCGCTACCCGGTGGCATCCCGCTCGCCGTGACTTGACCACCACCAACCGCATCCAATGGCGAGCATCTACGACCTGAAGCCCAGGTTCCAAGCCCTGTTGCGACCGCTCATGCACGCGCTGGTGCGTGTCGGCGCCACTGCCAACCACGTAACCTGGGCGGCGCTGCTGATCTCCGGCGTCGTCGGGGGGATGATCGTCTGGCGACCGCACGCCGACTGGTCCCTGCTCGTGCTGCCTGTTGCCCTGTTCTTGCGCATGGCGCTGAATGCGCTGGACGGGATGATGGCCCGCGAGTTCGCGATGACCAGCCGGCTGGGAACCATCCTGAACGAATTGGGCGACGTGGCCTCGGATGCAGCGCTCTATCTGCCGCTGGCCCTCGTGCCGGGCATTCGGCCCACGCTCCTGGTGCCCGTCGTCGTTCTGGCCGTGATCTCAGAGATGGCGGGAGTGCTGGCGATCCAGGTTGGAGCGACGCGGCGGTACGACGGTCCCATGGGTAAGAGCGACCGCGCGTTCGTGTTCGGGGCCCTCGCGCTCGCTCTGGGCCTCGGCGCGCCGAGCGGTCGCTGGGTGGACGGCCTCCTCATGTTGATGCTCTTGTTGTTGCTGCTGACCGTCTGGAACCGCGCCAGACGGGCACTCCGGGAAGCGCACGACTGATGCGCAGCCTACACCCGCACGTACTCTGGGCAATGGGTGGGATCTTTGCGATCCTCGTACTGGCCACTGTTGTGGTGTGGCTGCTGGGAAAGCTCCGGCCGTCGCTCGACCTCGGGGAAATCCGCCAGCGGATTCGCAGCTGGTGGATCATGGCCGCGATGTTCCTGGCCGCGCTTGCTCTGAGCCGCAAGATCTCGCTCGTGTTCTTCGCCTTGGTGAGCTTTCTCGCCTTCAAGGAATACCTGTCGCTCATTCCGACCCGGCGTGCGGACCGCAGTGTCCTGTTGCTCGCCTACCTGAGCATCCCGATCCAGTATCTGTGGATTGCGCTGGAATGGTACGGGATGTTCATCGTCTTTGTGCCGGTCTATGTCTTCCTGCTCCTGCCGATGCGAATGGTGCTCGTCGGAGAGACGTCGGGTTTCCTGCGCTCGGTCGGGATGCTGCACTGGGGGCTGATGCTGACACTGTTCAGCATCAGTCACGTGGCCTATCTGCTGGTGCTGCCGGCTGCAGTGAATCCCAGCGGGGGTGGTCCAGCTCTGGTTCTCTATCTCGTATTCCTGACGCAGGCAAACGACGTTGCCCAGTACCTGTGGGGGAAGAGTCTGGGCCGCCGTCGGGTGGTGCCTAAGGTGAGTCCCAACAAGACTTGGGGGGGATTGTTGGGCGGAGTCACCACCACGATCATCCTCGGGTTGCTCCTGGCCCCGGTGCTCACACCGCTCGACACCGCCGATGCAATCGTCGCGACCACGATCATTGGGATGGGAGGCTTCATCGGGGATGTCGTGGTGTCAGCGCTGAAGCGCGATCTCGGGATCAAAGACAGCAGCACACTGCTGCCAGGCCACGGCGGGATTCTCGACCGAATCGACAGCCTCTCGTATACGGCGCCGCTCTTCTTCCACTTCGTGTACTACCTGTACGTATGACATGAGCCACGCGCTCCAGTTGCTCTTCTTCTGGCTCATTGTCCGCCCCGTGGTGCTGATCGGCATAGGACTGAACGTGCGCCACCGCGAGCGGCTGCCGGCAGTGGGACCGGCGGTGCTCGTCGCAAACCACAACAGTCACCTCGATACCGTGGTATTGATGACGCTGTTTCCCGGTCGGCTGCTGCCCCGGCTTCGCCCCGTTGCAGCGGCGGACTACTTCCTGCGCAACCGCGCCATTGCCTGGTTTGCTCTGAATATCCTGGGCATAATTCCGGTTGAGCGCAGGGGCAGGGCGCCTGGTACGGACCCGCTCGGTGCCGTCGGGGCCGCTCTCGACGCGGGCGACATTGTGATCCTGTTCCCCGAGGGTACTCGGGGCGAGCCGGAACAGCTCGGCAGCTTCAAGGCGGGTGTCGCGCATCTTGCCCGACAACATCCGCGGGTACCTGTCATACCCGTCTTCATGCACGGTCTCGGCAAGAGCCTGCCCAAGGGAGCCTTCGTGCCGGTGCCGTTCTTCTGTGACGTGTTCGTGGGAGACCCGCTGTACGGTCGAGACGACCACCGGGCATTCCTGGCGGAGCTGACGCGTCGTATGCAGCAAGTTGCGGGCGAGGGGAAGTTCGCAGTGTGGGAATGACTGCGGTGGAGCGGGTTGTCTTGCTGTGAGCTGGAGAGCCTCCTACTGGTTGGGTTCGGCCCACTGATCGCCGGGGAGTTCACCCACGAAGGCCGTTCGGTAGCACGGCTGGCAGCGCACGTACAACATCTGATATCCGCTACCTGACATTCCTCCATTGACTACGAGCGGGCTTTCACAGCGCGGACAAGAGGGTGATTTCTCGTGCGAATTCAGCATATGGCGAATCGCCCGGCGCTCGTCGCGGGTGAACATAATGGCATAAGATGGCTCTGGCACAGCGCGCTCTCGATTCAAGGAGGGAGGGCGAAACTATCCTTGATAGCCAAGGGCGGCAAGATGGTGGCCCAGTACACGTGGATCCCTCGGGGCGACGCAGCGACCCCACAAGGGGTGGATGGTCACGGTCACGACCTCATGTAGGACTTGAGAACAACTCTGCAACTCGTTAGCGGCACACTATTAAGGTGACTGTATCGCCGAGCACTTTCGGACTGCTTGGGTGTGCCTTCAACTCCGGCACCGACCGGAAGGCCGAGGCAGCCGGTCTGGTCGCGTCGGCGTCTGGGGTAGGTCGTTCAGCAAGAGTCCTGTCAGTCGCCACCCCGGAGCCGAGTCAGCACGACCGCCGTCAGGTCCAGCGCTGGATCGATTGACACGATACCGGGGGCGTTGATGTCGAGCACCAACGCCAGGTTGCGCTCGGCCCGCAGTCCATCGATCACTGCGCGGCCCCGTTCCCGCAGCGGTGCGACCAACTCGCTCCAGCGGGCTTCCGCACGCTGTGACAACTCGCCATTGCGTTGCTGCACCAGCCGACTCATTTGCTGCAACTCGTCCATCTTCTGGTCACGCTCTGTCTCTGACAGAGTAGCGGACTCTTGGTCGAACGCGCGGACCGTCGAGTCGAGAGTCGTCTGCAGCCGTTGTAGCTCCGTGCGCCACTCCTCGGACTCGTTCTGGAAAGTGGAGTCTGCTGCGGCGTATCCCGGCATCTGCTGAATAATCTGATCGCTGTCTACGTAGCCTATTGTTGGGCTCTGTTGCGGTCGCGCCGCCACTACGGCCAGCAGTAAGACAGGTAATACGGCCAGGCCCCAGCCGACCGCCTTGCTAGTGTGAAACATCGCGGTGCTCCGATCAGTGTCGTGGAAGAATGCCATTAATGTGTTGCCTCGAGTTCATCGTGACCGAGTTGTCGCCGCTGTGTCGTCACAACCCACAAGTCCCATTGAACTCGCGGCGCCTTTGCGTTCCGGCACTCGGCCTGGGTACCGCAACAAAGTACGGCTTCGTCTGGCAGAATGGTCCGCTGCAGGCCTTAGCCTGCCACTACCAGAACCGGTCCGGCGAAGTCCCTGGCGACCGCCTCCACCACTTGTTCCGGCAACATGGGACTGTTAGCCGGGAGCACCATCGTGTTGGTGCCGAAGAAGCGGGCAATTTGCACCAGTTCGGGAGCGTCCGCTGCCGTAAGGTGGCGGCAACGCGCTTCGACTCCTGCTTCCTTGACCAGTGCGCTCGCCGTGCGGGCGAGTTCCTGGGTGGCTTCGCGCGTCGCAGCGATACACATGATAATGAGTCGCGCTTCGCGCCCGCGCACCAGTTCCACTGCGGTGGCAAGCGCTCTGTCAGCCGCGCGATGCCCGTCGTATACCACGGTGACCGGGCCGGTTACCCTGGCCACGTGAGAGTGCATCAGGACGCAGCCCTGGGCCGCCGTGGCGATGGCCCTCGCTGTCGATCCCAGCCCGAGCCGGGCAGCAAGTGACTGACCACCCTTGCCCAGGCTCAGCAGGTCTCCCTCACGCAGTACGCCCAGCAACTCGTCTTTGACCGATCCCCGGGCCACCTCGAACGAAGCCCTTACGCTAAGTCGCTGGGCAGTTTTCTCCAGAGCGCTACGCGCGCGATCGGCCTGGGACCGAAACTGCCGTTTGATGTCTGCGGGATCCACCGCTCGAAAAGCGCCCGAGTGGGAACCGACCTCACGGGCAAATGGGAGCGACGCCATGCGCAGCAGGTTGGCGTCCTCAACGAAAATGCCCAGCAGCTCGGCATCCCACCTAGCCGCCAACTCAGTAGTAGCCTCCAGCGCCGCCAAGCTCGTTGGTGAAGCATCTATTGCCACCACGACACGCCGAATACGCATCTGTTTCGCTTCCCCGAACTAGTCTGAGGGTTCCTTGTCAGCGCCGTTTCGCATACCGAACGCGCGCCGCTTCTCTGCCAACTCGAGCAGCTTCGTCTCTACCAGGCGATTGAACGTCCCCTCGGGGTATTCTCCGCTGGATTGTCGTGCTGCGGTGGGCATTCCCGTCAGCAGTTCGAGCCCTTGATCAATGGTCTCTATCGGGTAGATGTGAAACTGGCCACTGGAGACCGCAGCAACTACGTCGTGCCTGAGCATCAGATGCCGGATGTTGGATGCCGGAATTATGACGCCCTGCTCACCAGTGATGCCCTTGGCGCGACAAACGTCAAAGAATCCCTCGATCTTCTCGTTCACGCCGCCAATCGCCTGCACCTCGCCGTGCTGGTTGACCGAGCCCGTTACCGCCAGCGACTGCTTGAGCGGTATCTCGGCGATGGCGGACAGCAGGGCAAACAACTCGGCAGCTGAAGCACTGTCGCCGTCCACGCCCGAGTACGACTGCTCGAATACGATGCTCGCGGAGAGGGAAAGAGGCTGATCCGGTGTGTAGTTAGCTCCCAGGTACCCAGCCAGAATCAAGACTCCCTTGGAGTGAAGTGGCCCGCCCAGTTCTACCTCCCGCTCGATGTCAACCACGTTTCCCTGACCGAGCCGGACTCGCGCAGTCAGGCGACTAGGCCGCCCGAAGGCGAAGTTGCCGAGCATCAGCACCGAGAGCCCGTTTACCTGGCCCACCTTGGCGCCCGCGACGTCGATCATGATCGTTCCCAGCGCGATCTGCTCGTGTACTCGCTCGCGGACCCGGTCTGCGCGGTTGATCTGTGCGTCGATCGCCTGCTGGACGTGTTGCGCCTTCACCACTTCCACTCCGTTTACGCCTGCCCAGTGGTCGGCTTCGCGCAGCAAGTCGTGAATCACACCTATGCGTGCCGTCAATCTCTCTTGATCGCCTACCACTCTCGAGCTGTATTCCAGGAGGCGCGCCACAGCGCTGCGGTCAAACCGTCTGAGATTGTCTTCACGCGCGAGCGTTGCCAACAGCCGGACGTATCCCTTCACGTTCTCTGGGGTCGCATCCATCAGCTCGGCGAAGTCGGACGCCACCTTGAACAGTTCCTCGAAGTCGGGATCGTGTTGGCTGAGGAGGTAGTAGAGGATCGGCTCACCCAGCAACACGACCTGCACGTTGAGTGGGAGCGGCTCGGGCTCCAGCGATACCACGGCCATCATGCTCAGGGTTTGACCGAGCGACTCAATGCGGAGAACACCGGATTGGAGTGCGCGTTTGAGCGCTTCCCATGCGTATGGTGCGCGCAACAACTTGTGCGCGTCCAACATGATGTAGCCGCCGTTGGCACGGTGTAGGCTGCCGGCCTTGATGTGATTGAAATCGGTGCTCAGCGCCCCGAATTGGGCCACGTGCTCGATCCGGCCAATCAGGTTGTCATAAGTCGGATTGTCCTCGTAGATCACAGGGGCCCCAGTGGTACCCCTGTTATCCACCAGCAGATTCACGTGGTAGCGCGACATCGAGGCCTTGCGATCGGGTCCCTTGGGTCCGACCGCTACTACAGCCTCGCCCGATGCACCATCTTGTTCAACCAGTTCACGGGCGCGCTCGACAACGTCGTGTTGTACGGCGTCCAGATAGGCCACCACCCCGGGCAGAGATTCATACTTCTGCCGCAACTCGTCGAGCGGAGCGGCGACCGCCGCTTCGACCACCTCACGGTCGAGTTCTCTCACTCTAGTATGGCGGTCGCGGTCCCAACTGGGCATCTGTCGCAACGCCTTCTGAGCCTCCTCCTGATAGCCCTCGACCTTGGTCTGGATCTTCTTCTGCTCCTCCTCCGACAGTTGCCGGAAGTCGTCACCTGACATCACCTCGCCGTCTTTCGTCGGCGCGAACGCCATTCCCACCGGACTGCGCAGCAACACCAGGCCTTCCTGCTTGGCTCGCTCCTCTATGTCCTTCAGTTCCTCGCGGGGCCGTTCCTTGAACTCATCCTCGATCACCTGACGCCTGGTCTGGTACTCTTCGCTCTCGAACGCGCCGGTGAGCGCGGCACGCAGGCTCTCGGCCAGTTTCGCAGTGTCGCGCCGCAGGTCGACCCCGCGGCCTGGCGGGAGCTGTAGCAGGCGTGGATTGTCGGGTTCTTCGAAGTTGTGCACGTAGCACACGTCGGGTGGGACCGCACGGGTCTCCGCGTGCTTCTCCAAGTAGTGACTGACTAGTGAGTGCTTACCGACTCCGGGGGCACCCAGAGCGAAGATATTGTAACCCTCACGTGCTATTCCGGCGGCGAACTCAACTGCGGCAACCGCCCGCGGCTGGCCCACGGTACCGGTCAAATCCTCGAGTTCGGCAGTTGTCTCGAAGTCGAACTCTTCGGGATCGTAGCGACGATACAGCGCAGCAGGCCCTAGTTCCTTCACTGTCATTGCTCCCACGCGTTCACAAACCTCCACTTTAGTCTGATCGCATCTGACCCAGAGCCGACCGTGCCCACTGAGCTAGGCAAGCTGGCTGGCTCTTCCCGCGAGTCGTAATTTACACGCTTCGAGCCGCCGGAGTCGTTTCCGGGCAGGCATTGTAGCATCCTGCTCCGGCTGCTGGCGGCTGGGGCGCTAGGAGGGTTCGCGAGTGAAACGGACTTCTGACGTGATCGTCATCGGTGCCGGGATAATGGGATGCAGCGCCGCCTACCACCTGGCGCGCCGTGGACTGAAGGTAACGGTGCTGGAAAAGGAGACTGTGGGTGCGGGTGGCACCGGTAGATCTTCGGCGATAATCAGACAACACTACTCCAACGAGCTGACTGCTCGTATGGCCGTCCACAGCCTGCGGGTATTCCAGGATTTCGACGCTGCAGTTGGCGGCGACTGCGGTTTCCAGTCAACGGGTTGGGTCGCACTGGCCTCCACCCGTGACAAAGCGGGTTTGGAATCCAACGTTGCCTTCCAACTGCCGTTCGGTGTGAAAACCGGACTGCTGTCGCTGGACGACCTGCGCGAAATGGTGCCTGGGCTGGATACCAGCGACGTTGCGGCGGTTGCCTACGAACCGGACAGCGGCTACGCAGATCCCCATCTGACGGTGAACGGGTACGCGGACGCGGCACGACGCTACGGTGCGGAGATCCAGGTGTACACCGAGGTCACGGCCATTCGCTTTGACGGTGACCGGGTGGCTGGCGTTGGCACCCCCGGGGGTGACTACAGCGCTCCAGCAGTGCTCAACTGCGCCGGCCCGTGGGGTGCCCGGGTCGCGAAGCTTGCCGGCGTGGAGGTACCGATCGACTCTTGCCGCGTGCAGGTTGCCGTCTTCCGTCGCCCCGCGGCATACCGGCGCCACCCGGTGGTGATGGACTTCATTCAAGGTGTCTACCTCCGCCCCGAAACAGGGAACCTCACCCTGGTTGGATCGATCGATCCTGCGGAGGCGAACGCGGTAGTCGATCCCGAAGACTACCCGGAGCACGGCGACGCGGATTTCGTTACGGAGATGGCCGAGCGGTTTGTCAAGCGGTATCCACCAATGGAGACAAGCGAGAGCACCACGGCGTATGCCAGCCTCTACGCCGTGACCCCCGACTGGCATCCGATCGTGGACGAGCTGCCGGCTGGCAGTGGCTCGTTCATCTGTTCGGGATTCAGCGGCCACGGCTACAAGCTGGGACCAGCGGTGGGCGTCATGGTCGCTGATCTGATCACTGGGACGAGTTCTCCGGAGTTCCCCACAGATCTGTTCAGAGCCAGCAGGTTCGCCGAGCATGATCTGGTCCGTGGTCGCTACGAATACAGCATTGCGGGGTAGTCCCGATGACGCGTTTCAATAGGCTAGGTGTTGTGCTGTTGCCCTTTTGGGCCGGTCTCATGGTGGCTTGTAGCGGTGGAGCTGCATACACCCGCAATCAGGCGCTGTATGTCACGATGGCTGACGGGGTGAGGATAGCGCTCGACGTGTGGTTGCCCGAGGAACTGGGACGTCGGGAACGCATACCGACGGTCATGCGAGCCACACGGTATTGGAGAGCGTTGGACGTAGTAACGGGTTCGCTGGAAGACGACTCGAACTACGAGCTGGCCAACCGGTTTAACGACGCGGGCTACGCGTTGGTGTTGGTGGACGCGCGCGGGAGTGGAGCCTCGTTCGGCACCAGGCCATACGAGCTGTTTGAGGCGGAGGTAAGCGACTACGGTGAGGTGGTGGATTGGATCGTGGCCCAACCGTGGTCCAACGGACGGGTGGGTGCGTTTGGCGTCTCCTACACCGGCAACACCGCAGAGATGCTGGCGGTCAACCGACATCCTGCTGTGAA
>Ga0209536_100012211_pt1 | contig 12515 bp, 9 predicted proteins | sample DeeMarSeWOR28_12_FD_187461 | JGI IMG/M metagenome (GOLD analysis project Ga0209536, IMG submission 187461) | Marine sediment microbial communities from White Oak River estuary, North Carolina - WOR-2-8_12 (SPAdes) (version 2) | ecosystem: Environmental > Aquatic > Marine > Intertidal zone >...
TCAAAATCTCGAGTGAATTTTTAAATATTGCCAAAAGCTTTGATCAGCTCAAGTTTTATGATCCCTATCCGTATAAAGAAATCTTGACCCTTGTTCCCAACAAATTGAACGAGGTTGAAATCAGACGCTATGAAATGCTGGTGCACAATCTGCAATCCTCTTTCGACACTTACGTTATCCACGGGGGATTCAGGTTCGGTAATCGTGAACTCAAGCAGTTGAGAGGGAATTTTTCGGTTGTTTTGCATCTTCTCCAAATGGTGGGCCGCCTGCTTCATTTTTACGAGCGCCACCTGCACGAAGCCGGATACAAAACGATTTATAAAAAAGTTCAGATCCGGTTGTCCAAATTGGTTAATCCGAAAACCCTTCTGGATCGCACCATTAATTACGGTCTATTTTACGCCTGCCACTTTTTAACCAACGGAATCGAATTGGCTCAGAAGATACTCAATAAAAACATCGAACGATCATCCATTAAGGTCGGCGTACCGGTAAAATTAGGATTTCACAGCCGGCCCTGCCTGCTGGTCGCCAAAGTTGTTCAGCAATATGGCGGGCAGGTCGAGTTGTGCGTGGGATCGGATCGATTCGATGCCAGCAGCGTTCTGGATCTTCAGTGGGCCGGTGGCAAAATACAAAAGGAAAAACTCGAACAGGTGATTTTTGAAGGCGATGTTCGCACCTTAAAAGATATTGAAATCCTTGCCGGCGTCAATTACGGCGAAGACACCATGGGCAAGGGGGTTCCGTTGCCCAAGGAGCTAAGTTATTTAAAATAAAAGCTATCTTTAAGGCCCATTTTTTAATCTGAGGCGCCTAAACCGGTTGAGGCGAACACCACCCAATGGGTTGAGCCCGTTACCCGTTAGCCCGTTAACCGGTTTAACAGAATTGAACATTATTCCTTAGTCCTTTACTTAACGGGCCAACCGGCTAAACCGCCAACGGGCAAACCTGATTGAATGTTCTACTATTTTGAGTCAGTCGCAAATAACCAATAACCATTAACGAATAACAGGCTCTATGGTATATGCCATCATCGTAGCGGCAGGCAAAGGGATTCGGATGCGCGATTCTGTGCGCAAGCAGTATATCGCATTGGACGGAATGCCGATCTTAAGTCGCACCCTGGGTGTATTTAACCGTTGTGATCTGATAGATCGAATTATCGTAGCGGTGCCCGAAGATGATATCGATTTTTGCCGCAATGAAATTATACCTGCCGCCAATATGGAAAAAGCGCCAATTCTTGTCATCGGAGGGGCAAGACGGCAGGATTCGGTATACAGCAGCCTGAAAACCATCGAAACGGACGATGGCGTTGTTCTGATTCATGACGGTGTGCGTCCCTTTGTGAAACCGGAACATCTGATCGCCTGTATCAAAGGCGCCCAAGAAAATGGCGCCTGTATTCTCGGCATTCCGGCATTTGATACCGTTAAGCATGTCAATGCAAAAAACGAGATTGTTCAAACTCATAAAAGAGATATACTGTGGTTGGCCCAGACACCCCAGGCCTTTCAGTTGCAACTGATCAAAAAAGCCCATGAAAATGCAAAACAGGAAGGATTTATGGGGACGGATGATGCCTCACTTGTGGAACGTCTGGGAGGGGTTGTTAAAATGATGCCCGGCAGCCGCAGCAATATAAAGATAACCAATCAAGAAGATCTCAAACTCGCCAGGGCGCTGCTGCAAATCAGTTCATCTGATCTTTAGCCTACCCCTTTTGGCGAAGAAAGAGATGCGATTATGTTAAACCCGTTGAAAAGATGGTACCTGGCGGCATCCATACTGATGCTGGCCAGCCTGATGATCACCCCTGCGGCTGATGCCGGGGAGTCCGTCCAGTCGTTTAGACAACAGAACGGGCTCCTGGCCTATGCTCCTCCCGCCTGGTTTTTAGAAGGATACTTCATTGCACGGGAAAGGAATCCAGGTTACGTTTTCGGGCCAGTGCAGGATTTTGTTCGGGCCATGGGCGGAAAAACAACATGGTTGATCGAGGATCTGGAATTAGAGCGCCTCGAGCGAGCCTCGGCAGACGGAAATACTCCAGAATATTCATTGTTTCTGGAAGCGGTTTCACCTGAGCGCACCGAATATTGGGTTTTTGTGATACTGCCCCATGAAAGCGCCCAGGAATGGTTCGCCGCCAGGCGCGCATATCATGGGAGAAAGGCTGAAGGTTATTACGGAATGACCCAACGTATGCTCGAGCGCGCCCTTAGCCAAGGCCTTAAAATTAAAGCTGAGATTCGTTTCTTTATCGAGAAAGGAGAGATCAGTTTAGCGTCCCCTGAGGACATCATCATGAAGCGATACAAATTCCAGCCGGTTTTTGACCTTAGCGCAGGTCGCTGGCTGGGTTCGACTGCCAATACCCAGTAACCGTTATCGAAGGAGAGATGAATCATGTCAGCCCATAGAGATGAAGATGGAAAACTCAATCGCCGCGACTTTTTCAAAAAGACTGCAACCATCGGACTGGGGGCCGCAGTGGGTGGTTCCTCTATTTGGCGGCCCAGCCAGTCCTCGGCCCAGATCAGCATTCCTAAGGCGCCCGTACCCCGCAGACCCTTTGGTCGTTCGGGCACAATGGTCTCCACCCTTTCACTGGGCGGGATGTTCGACATTCTGAACAACCGGTTGGCGCTCGCAAAGGCGCTTGATTGGGGAATCAACTACTGGGATACAGCAGAGGGCTACGGCAGGGGCCGCAGCGAAGAGGGCATCGGTCGCTGGTTCGCCCGCAACCCCCACACCCGTAAAGAGGTTTTTCTGGTAACCAAGCTGTCCAGGAGAAGAGGTGGTGATTTTACGCCCCGGCTGGAGGAGAGTCTTAAAAGGCTGCACACGGATTACGTGGACCTATTCTTCGTCCATGGAATCCGTGGCATAAGTGAGATGGAATCCAGTTTAAAACCTTGGGCGCAAGCCATGAAAAAGGCCGGCAAAATAAAATTATTCGGCTTCAGCACCCATTCCAACATGGAAGCGTGCCTCGAGGGGGCAGCCAAGCTGACGTGGATAGACGGCATCATGTTTACCTACAATTATCGTCTGATGCATGAGCCTCGCATGAGAGATGCTGTTGAGGCCTGTTACCGAGCGGGTATTGGGCTTACGGCGATGAAAACCCAGGGCGGCGGCCCGGTCAAAAGCGACAGTGAATCTGAGATTAAAATGGCGGGCCGCTTTATGCAGAAAGGATTTTCAGACAATCAAGCAAAGCTCATGGCGGTCTGGCAAGATAAGCGGATCGCCAGCATCTGTTCGCAAATGCCCAACCTCACCATTCTGGCCACAAACGCGGCGGCGGCAGTGGAACAAACCCGCCTGTCAAAGTCAGATCATGCCTTGCTGGCCCAATATGCCAGGGAAACCAGCGGCGACTATTGCGCCGGATGCGAACGTCTCTGTTCAGAAGTGCTTCCCCAAAGGGTGCCGATTGGCGATGTCATGCGCTGTCTCATGTACTTCCATTCCTACCAGGATTTCGGACTGGCACGATCCACCTTCGAAACGTTGCCGACCCAGACAAGAGCGCTTTTGACTCAACTGGACTTCAGCGAGGCTGAAAGGTCATGTCCCCGCAAATTGCCGATCGGACGATTGATGCGAGAGACGGCCAAGCTGTTTGTCTGATAAAGTTCTCAAACGGGCCCTGCGCGATATGTATAGGAAATACACGGTTAAACCTGGTTGACACACAACTTTGTTATACTTAAAATAACGGATTAAACAAATAAGATAAAATGTTTTATAGGTGCCGGTTAGGACAAGAGATGCAGCGGCACAAAAATAAACAAAAATGGAAGGACATACAATGCAGCAGGATACGTCTCATATGGATCCCAGGGAAAGCGAGATGGCCAGTCAGGCTTATCTTCAGCAGCTAAAAGCGACATTTGACCAGTTGCCCAATGAAATTCCGCTTTATCTGTTTACCGCCAAAGGGCATGAAGATGTTTTTACCCATGCCAACCGAGAGGTGATTCGTGCCTTTCGCCAGCTGAGCAACAAGATTACGCTGCGCGAATACGACCTGGACCATGAATTGGCCAAGAAGTGGAAGGTGACCCATTCCCCCACGCTGCTGATTGCCCCGGAAAAATACGCCATCCAGTGGCTTGGCGCCCCGATGGGAGAAGAGGCCCGAACGTTTCTTGAAATATTGATTCTTATCGGCATGGGGAAAAGCCAGCTGAGCGATCAATCCTTAAAAGTGATCAAACGAATTGATTCCGACAGACGGGTTAAGATATTTGTCAGCCCGACCTGCCCGTACTGTCCCCAGCAGGCCATCAATGCAGTCAAAGCTGCCATCGAGATGCCGGATCGGGTTTCGCTGGAAATTATTGATATTCAGAGCGAACCGGAACTGGCCGATCAATATTCGGCCCAGAGTGTGCCCCAGGCATTTGCCAACGACGTGCTTATCGGGCAGGGCGCGCAGCCGGAGGAAGTTTTTGTTTTTTCGCTGGAAAAATTGGAGGCCCAGACCATCTTTATTCCGGAAAGTGATGCCGAGCTGATTGAAACCGATCTGCTGATTGTGGGCGGGGGACCGGCGGGTTTAACCGCCGGTATTTATGCGGTTCGCAGCGGAATGCGCACGGCCATTGTCGAACGGGATGCCCTTGGCGGCCAGGTAGCCACTACCCCGATCGTTGAAAATTATCCCGGGTTTACGTCGGTGGGCGGCAAATCACTGGTTGACATCATGGTCAGCCACGCCCTGCAATACGTGCAGATCTTTCAGGGTGAAGCGGTGGTGGATATTCAACCCGGACCGCCCTTTACCGTTAAGACCAACCGCAGACAATTTCACTCCAAAACCATCCTGCTGGCCACCGGTGCCAGTCATCGCCACCTGAACATCCCCGGTGAAGCGCGCCTGTCCGGAAGAGGGGTCAGCTACTGCAGCACATGCGACGGGCCGCTTTTTAAAAACAAAAAAGTGGTGATGGTGGGCGGCGGCAACAGTGCGGTAACCGAAGCCCTGCACCTTTTCCACATGGGCATTGATGTGACCCTGATCCATCGACGGGATAAATTGCGCGCCCAGGAATTTCTGGCGCAGCAGCTGTTTGACAATAACATTTCCATACTCTGGGACACCGAAGTCAAAGAGATCCGAGGAGAAGAGCGCGTAAACGAAGTTTTATTGTTTAACCATAAAACCGAGGAGACGACCGAGTTCAAGACCGATGGTGTCTTTATTGCTATTGGCTATACCCCGGCAGTGGAGCTGGCCCAGCAGATCGGCCTGGAAATCAATGAAGACGGCTATATCAAGCAGGACGGCAAGCACCGCACCACGCTTCCCGGCGTTTATTCAGCCGGGGACGTAGAAGGGGGCTACAAGCAGATCGTCACCGCTTCGGGCCAAGGCGCCGAAGCCGCCATGAGCATTTTTGAAGATCTCATCAATCCCTATTGGCTGGATGGCCAAAATTAACCATTGTGGTAATTTGAGAAATCAAAGCCCTGTAATAACTTAATAAATTACATTAATTAGATAATATAATTTACTGAAATTAAATAAAAAAATGCAGGATTAGTTTTTAATCCTGCATTTTTAATCTAGATCCGAAAAATTTTAAAAAGGGTAATTTTTCAAGTAAGGCGCCCTATTTTTGATACCAACAAGGCCCGTGCAATTTTAAGAAAGTTTCGTTAAAATTTATCTATCGGACGGGAACCAAAATAATTTCTATCCTTCGATTCTGTTCTCGTCCCTCCGGTGTTTCATTTGTTGCAACCCCTCGGTAAAAACTAAACCCGCTGGCGGTTAGTCGTTCCGGTGCGATATTTCCTTTTTCCTGTAAAAACCGGACGACTGCGGTGGCCCTTGCGGTCGATAACTCCCAGTTTGTCGGGAATCTATCGATCAAAGCCGAACCGATTTGAACATCATCTGTATGGCCCTCAACCGCAATATTTTGATCTTTATTATCTCGGAAAGAATCTGCTAATTTTAACAAAACTTCCTGGCCTTTCGATTTGATCATGACACTGCCTGAATCAAAAAGGATTTTATCAACAAAAGTGACTTTTAATTTACCTTCAATTTCCTCTAACTTTATGTCTTTTTGAGCAATTTGCTCTTTCAGGCTGGATTCGATTTCCATGCGGGTTTTGGCTAATTCAGAAACTTCCCTCTCTTTTTGTTGGACGGCAAGTTTTTCCTGATTCAACTCCGCCTTCAACCCCTCGACCGTATCGAGAAGCCGATTGTTTTCGCTATTTAATTTGGATACTTGGGCCTGAAGATTTTGTTTGTCCAACTCCAATTGAGCCTGCGTTTGATTCGATTTGGTTTCAAGTTCCACATATTTATTTTTGGATACACATGCTGAAAGAAAAATCAAGGACAGACACAAGGCAATGAATGATAATTTCTTGAACATAACGTTCCTCCTTATAAATTTAAATTATATTATTTAATCTATTATGTTATCAGGGTATGAGCTCAATTTCAACTCGCCGGTTAAACCGTCGCCCTTCTTTTGTTTTATTGTTTGCCAAAAAATTTTGTGGTCCGTTGCCTATCGCTTTTATCTTAGAAGGATCCACTCCTTTTCCAGTGAGATAGATCTTGACCCCATTGGCCCGATTCTCAGATACGATTTGGTTGTAGGACGGTTCTCCGATTGAATCCGTATAACCATTTAGCGTAATTTCAACTTTTGGGTTTTTCAAGATAATTTCAGCAACCCGATCAAGTTTTTCCTTAGCTTTTTGCGTCAGTTCATTTGAGTCTTGGTTAAAATAAATTATGAAGATGGAGTCCGTATAAATCCCGGCCAATTTCTGCGGACTCCGGGCTTGAATTTGATCGTCATATTCGCTGGTAGATTTGGCAGAAATAATTTCTTGGTCTGTATCGCCATCAAGGTCTTCCTCGGTAATGCCTTGCGTTGTTTGCTGTATGAGATTCTCACTTATAAATCCATGAATCTGTGTTGAAACTCTTTTATCCAAAAGGACCCCTTTACCCGTTCTCACAGAAACCTCTGTAAGATTCTGATTTATCCTCACCACTTCAATTGTGACCGGTGTTCCATCAAAACGTTTTGCGTTCATTACTGTTTTTAATTCATCCGCCATTTTTTCCGTTACCGGTATTTTTAAATTTGCTAATGTGTCGCTGCTGGCCTGGACGGTATGATGATATCCGGATTCATAAGTTTTAGTCAAATTGCCCTGAATGGCAGCACAGCCTGTGATTGTAAAAAAACACATGGAAATTATTAAAATGGTGGACCGAATGTATTGGTACCCCATATCTCGATAATCGTCTAAATCATAAGAATTTCGTCCATTTTTTCCAGAACTTCTTTTTTTTGTTTTGCGGCTAATTTTAGGCACTTTCTATTCCTTTCGATGAAATGTAAGATTATTAAATTTAAAAACGAAGATCGGATTCAATCACCGTTATTTTTGCGCCATAGAATTCGGTTCTTTTCGGAATAAAGATTTCTTAGATCCGAATTGTATGCAAAAGATATTCCAATTCGATGGAGTAAAAAATTCCAACAATTACAAATTATTCGCTTTAAACTGCCTATAGAACTACTCATAAACATGAAGCCAAGTTTTTGAATTTAAATAAGAAATGAAATGAAATTTGAAATTATTCAGGATGCCGGTATTAAGTGGCGGTGATCAAGCGGGGTTTAGCGGTTTTTCGTTCGCTGATTCCTTTGGTAATGACTAATTTTTTCCCGAGCTTTTTGCCGTCATTTAAAACCCGGATATCTTGTCGGGATGCTGTTTTTTTCACCGAGGCGGTATGCGGATATTTTAACCTCAAGTAATTGTGCAGTTGCGGATCTCCTTTTTGTATGAGGGCAAAAATGTCTTTTTTTGTTTTCTTTTTTACGACACTTAACTCCAGTTTGTTGCGAAATCCTTCAATTATGCCCACCGAGAAATCGGTTTTGCGATAACGGTTCAATCCTTTTTCATGGTTGTATTTGCGCCACTGTGTATGAATGAACTGAACGATAAAATCATGGACATAATCGGCGATTTTTAGATTTTGGGCTGTGCCACTGATTTCCAGCACGCGACCCATTTTTTGTTTTTCGATGACGTAAGTTGGTACCCAGATTCCTGAGACGAAATAATAATCCTGCAGTAAATTGGCCAGATGGTAATCTTCACGGGGGTGGCGCAGGGCAGGGGAGCCCAGAAAAATACTCAGAAACTGGCGCTTGCTCTCATGGTGGTTAAGCTCGATATTATGCCTGGCAATTAACTCGTGGGCTTTTATCATGGCCGCTTCGGCTTCAAAACGGTTCTGGCTTTCAGCCAGTGCCAGTAATTTTTTTACGCGTAATATGCGCTTGTCATGTGCATTGGATGTATCTCGCTGTAAGCGATCCCGAAGTGGTGCATAATTGATAGAGGCCGCAGAATCGATGTGAAGCAGTCGACAGGCCCGTTTGAAGGCCTTTCCGTGCGGCATTTGCCCGGGTGTGCTCCACAGCTGTTGCGCCATTTGATGGGCCATTTCATGCAGCAAAACATCACGAATCGAATCCCATGGATAGTTGAGCACCAGCTGCCGGCTCAAGGAGATTTCACGCTTTTGCGGCGACCAGTTTCCCCATTGATTTTTTAACTCCTTTATTGAAAAGGTTGGCCTGCGAATCTGCTGCTGTTTGTCCGGGTCCAAACCGAGCCATGCCGCATCCCATTCACAGGCGATCCCGTGCAGGATGCGATGCTCCAGATCCTGCTGAACCTTTACTTTTATTGATTTTACGGGATCTTTTCGTTTTAAATTCGGCATAATTTTTCGGCGGCGCTCTCAAGGGTTTCCTTCTTTTTGGCGAAGCAGAAGCGCAACACCTTGTGATCCTCTTTTTGATGATAAAGCGCTGACGGTGGAATAGCGGCCACGCCGTGTTCGATGGTCAACTGCTTTGCAAAGACGAGTTCCGGTTCCTCAGAAATTTGCGAATAATCCAGCATTTGATAGTACGTCCCTTTGCAGGGAAGGGGAATAAAGCGGGATTGGCTTATCAGATTTAAAAACAGGTCTCGTTTTTGCTGATAAAAATCAGGCAGGCCCAGGTACAGGTCTTTGTTTTGCATAAATTCGGCATAGGCCAGCTGGACAGGGGTGCTGGATGCAAACGTCAGGTATTGATGAATCTTTTGTAATTCGATTGAAAGCGGTTCGGGTGCCAGGCAGTAACCGATCTTCCAGCCGGTGGTGTGATAGGTTTTGCCAAAAGAGCAGACCACAAAGCTTCGTCGGGCCAGTTGCGGATGTCGCGAAATACTTTCATGCTGCAGCCCATCGAAGATAATGTGCTCATAGGCTTCATCGCTGACAACAAGGGTTTGGGTGTCTTCGACGACCTGCGAGAGGCTTGAAATATCTTCTTTTGACAGAACGGCGCCGGTGGGGTTATGCGGATAATTTAAAATGATAAGTTTGGTTTTGTCGCTGAGAGCGTTTTTAACCATGTTCCAATCAATACGGTAATCCGGAAACTTTAGCTGGAGAAAAATCGGGACACCGCCGTTTAATCGGACAACCGGGGCGTAAGCGTCATAGGCCGGTTCAAATATAATGACTTCGTCATCTTTCTGCACGACTGCGGAAATCGCTGCAAAAACGGACTCGGTGGCACCGGATGTGACCGTGATCTCGGTTGCCGGGTCGTATTGAGCGCCGTACACATCGTATACTTTTTCGGCAATTCGTTCGCGCAGTACCATAACACCCTGCATGGGGGCATATTGATTATGCCCCTCGCGCATATACTTTTCCACCAGCGAAATGAGTTCGGGGTAGGTATCGAAATCCGGGAACCCCTGGGAAAGATTAATTGCGCCGTGCTCAATGGCCAGCTGGGTCATAACCGAAAAAATCGTGAGCTCGAGGTCGGGCAGTTTAGATTGGAATTTCATAACCCTGGGACCATAGGTCAATGACCGGGCGGTGTCAAGGATGCAAAGCGAAAATTAGATATTATCCGCAGATTGCCCAGATTTTCGCAGATTATTTTTTATTTTAATAATGCCATTCCGTCTTTATGGCTTGATTATTCTTCAGCGCCTGATAGTTTTATTTTGATTAGAAGTGTTTTTAAACCTCTAAAACGATTCCGGTGTTTTGCCATCTGTCTTCTGTTATCTGATCTTTGACCTCTGGTACCCGACACCTGACACCTGAACACTGAAACACCGAAGAAGGGGAAATACCTGAACAGTGAATAACCGCCCCAAAAAGCAGAAAAATGATTACCCCGGCAATCCCCGGGTGGCGGTGGGTGCTGTCGTATTCAAGGAGGATTGTGTTTTGCTGGTTCGCAGAGGACAGGCGCCCGCCGAAGATCTCTGGGCCATCCCCGGCGGCAGTGTAGAGATTGGTGAAACACTTCAGGAGGCTGCCGAAAGAGAGATACTCGAAGAAACCGGTATTCAAATCCGAGCCTCCAAGCCGATTTATACCTTTGACGTTATCGATCGCGATGCGGCCGGAAAAGTGCGATTCCATTACGTGATTGTTGATCTGGCAGCAGATTATGTTATGGGAGAGCCCTTGGCGGGGGATGATGCGCTCGAGGCACGCTGGGTTTCCGCCAGGGAGATCAATGGCCTTGAAGTGAGCCCAGCCACATTGAAGTTATTAAAAACCAAATTTGGATTCGGGGATTAGCTTATACAAATTGATTTTTCCGCACGCGAAGCCGCAAAGCTCGCAAAGGAAATAAAATATCGGAAGATAATCTGAAAAGTTTGGCGTCCTGGCGGCTTTGCGTGAGCCGTCTACGAGTTATCAAGATTGAGCTCAATCTCAACCCGACGGTTCATTTGTCTGCCTTTGTCCGTTTCGTTACTGGCAATCGGATCTTTCGGGCCCAGGCCCAGCGCTTTTATTTTGAGCGGTTCAACTCCTTTGCCAACCAGGTAGCCTTTGACCATATTCGCCCTGAACTGAGAAACACTGACATTATAACTAAGTGCTCCGATTGAATCCGTATAACCGTTGATATTGATATTGGTTTTTGGATTGTGGACCATAAAATCCGCAATGCGGTCCAGCATTTCATAGGCCCGATCCGGCAGATCATTTGAGTTACGCTTGAAGTAAATTACTATTTTCCGATCTGGAAAAGGACTGACCTGTGGTTCGGCGGATAATTCATCTTTTGGGTTTGCGATTATCGACGCGTCGGACGCTGCAAAATTATTGTCCGCTACCGCCTGGTCATTGCCCCCTAAGGCCTGCTCATCAAACCGTTTTACAGCCGGCAAATTTTGTGTGGTTTCATTTTCACCAACCACTCCGGGAACAAAAGATTCTTTGGCTTTTAAGGCCGGAGAATCGTAAGTTTGAGGGGCAATGTCCTCCATTTTCCAACGGGGTGTGTCTTTTAACTGCAAAGTAAATAAAAAATATCCGGTAACGACGAGCAGTAAAACAATAATGGCGAAATACCCAATTCGTTTGCCCGTAGATTGGTTTTGAAGCACGGAGAAGGGGCTTTCTCTGGGTTCAAAGAATTCCTCCTGCTCATTTTTTTCTTTGTTCGTCTCATTGAGGGGAATTTTGAGTTCTTTTTCACATTCCTTGATCACCGCGGCATCGATGCTTTTTTTTCCAACTGAATATCCGGTCAGCAGTGCGTGATCACAAATGATATTTACCAGTCGCGGATAGCCGTGGGAAAACGCATAGACTTTTCGCACCGCTTCCGGTTTAAAAAGTTCTTGGCTGCATCCTGCAACTTTGAGGCGATGGTTAATGTATTCGCGCGTCTCCTGCTCCGTGAGCGGATCAATATGATAGCTAACCGTTATTCGCTGTCTGACGGCTTTATTGCGCTCTTCATTCAACATCTTGTTGAATTCGCTTTGACCGACAAAAAAGATGTTGATCAATTTGCGGTTGTCCAGCTCAATGTTTGACAAAAGCCTTATCTGCTCGAGGAGCTCGTGGTTTAGCCGCTGGGCCTCGTCCACGATCAAGAGGACTTTCTTGTCGGTTGCCGAGGCTTTGTGCAGGAAATGCTTTAAATGGATCAAAAAGGCACCTTTGCTGTCAAAGTGCCGGTTCATTTTGAACTCTTCGGAAAGAAAATTAAAAAAATCAATACTGCTTAGCCCCGGGTCCGGGATAGTCGCCACAATTGCCGCAACGTCAATGATTTTTGTCAGGCCATGGATTAAAACGGTTTTACCGGTTCCGACGTCGCCGGTTAGCAGCAGAAAGCCTTTATTTTCCAGGATACCGTATTTAAGCGTTGCCAGGGCTTCTTTATGTTTTTCACCGAGCCACAGAAATTTTGGGTCTGTCGTGATTTGGAACGGCTTAATTTTTAAGTTATAAAATGACTGATACATGAGGAATCGGTTTTCTTTATCCGTTTTGAGATGGGTTTTAGCGTTATCGCCTGATAAAGCCGCGACTATAATAGAAATAGATAACAATCCAGAGTACGAAAAAGAGGATAATATAGGCCGTTCTTTGGCGTACGAGT
>Ga0209536_100012212_pt1 | contig 12515 bp, 10 predicted proteins | sample DeeMarSeWOR28_12_FD_187461 | JGI IMG/M metagenome (GOLD analysis project Ga0209536, IMG submission 187461) | Marine sediment microbial communities from White Oak River estuary, North Carolina - WOR-2-8_12 (SPAdes) (version 2) | ecosystem: Environmental > Aquatic > Marine > Intertidal zone >...
CCAGTCTGGGAGAAATGATTAAAGCCGGCATCCGGGTTCCACCTGGATTTGCCGTGACTACAGACAGTTATTTAGATTTTGTAACCAGGGCAGAGATACTGGATGAGATTTACGAGATCCTCTCTGATCTCGATCCCAGTGATGTCGCTTCTCTGGATAAGGCTGCCGATCAAGTTCGAGAGTATATTCTAAACGCCCCCATTCCTGAGGAGATACAAAACGCAATAAAGGATGAATATTCACAATTATGCAGCCAATGTCAGGTCGAAGTGATACCTGTGGCGGTTCGATCCAGTGCCACGGCAGAGGATCTTCCCACGGCCAGCTTTGCCGGCCAGCAGGACACCTATCTGTGGATCAACGGTGCCGAACGGGTAATCCAGAATGTCCGGAAGTGCTGGGCCAGTTTGTTCACTCCGCGGGCCATCGCATATCGAATCAAAAACAATTTCGAGCATGAAAAAGTACTCATCAGCGTAGGCGTACAGAAAATGGTGAACTCCAGAGCAGCGGGCGTAATGTTCACCATTAATCCGACAGACGGCGACATATCTAAAGTCGTCATTGAGGGCAGCTGGGGACTGGGTGAAACTGTTGTGTCCGGATCCGTCAACCCGGATAAATTTGTCGTCGATAAGGTCATGATGGAAATCAATGAAAGATCCATTTCCACCAAACATATTGAGTGCATATATGATGTTGACAAAGGCGAAGTGGTTAATGCCGATGTAAATGATGCCATGCAATGCGAATGCTGCATGGAAGACCATGAAATAAAAGCATTGGTTAAAGTAGCCAAAAAAATAGAATCACATTACGGTCGTGCGATGGATATTGAGTGGGCGATTGATAAGGATTTTTCATTTCCGGAAAACATGTTTATTGTGCAGGCCCGCCCGGAAACGGTGTGGAGCCAACGAAAACCCGAGTCAAAAATGGGGGGCAAGACCGGCCGTCAGCTATTGATGGAACAGGCCATGAAACGAATCAAAATACCATAACAAGAACTATACTTCTTCAAAGATGGTGCTTTTAACTAGTGGCGCCGGTTGGCTCAGCGAGTGTGCTATTAAGACAATATTATTGGTTTCAGGTGTCAGGTTTCGGGTGTCAGGTCTTAAAGGTGCTAAATCCTGACACCTAAAACCCCAAGCTGTATCTTGCAGCATGTTATCAAAAAAAACCTAAGCGCCTAATAACAAATACAGCCTGACTCAATCAGGGCACAATTTTATTCAGAGAGGAGGACCTTATTATAATGAAAAGTATGAGGGATTTTATTGCCAGAGGTGAAGAAACAGGTCTGTGTAAACGGATCACCGCTGAAGTTGACTGGAACCTGGAGCTGTCACATATCGCCAAACTCAACGAGGAACAGAGCGGTCCGGCACTTCTGTTTGAAAACGTAAAGGATTACAGCACACCGGTCATCACCAGTGTGTGCACCACAACCCAGAGGCTGGCCTTGATCATGGGTTTGCCGCTTGAATCCACGCTTGTAAATCTATATGAAGAATGGGCAAAGTTGGGGGAAAATTTGACACCGCCCAAGATGGTGGATCCATCGAGTGCACCCTGTAAAGAAAATATCTTGACCGGGGACGATATCGATCTGTTCAAATTCCCGGTACCCCAATGGTATCCGCTGGACGGCGGACGTTATATCGGCACCGCCCATTTCATCATCAGCAAAGATCCTGAGACCGGCTGGATCAATCTGGGAACTTACCGCAGCCAGCTACTTGAAAAAGACAAGATCGGCACCCAGTTCATCAAAGGGAAACACGCCGACATCATGCTGAAAAAATACCAGGCCATGGGAAAACCCATGCCGGTGGCTTCAGTGATCGGATGCGATCCTCTCCTGTTTATCCTGGGAGCCGCCCGAATTTCGGCCTTTACCTCCGAATATGATGTTGCCGGGGCCCTGCGGGGAGAATCCGTAGAAGTGGTCCCGGGGGAAACCGTGGATCTTCCCGTACCGGCCCATGCTGAAATCATCATTGAAGGCGAAGTCGATGCCGATAAATTTATGGAGGAAGGCCCATTTGGCGAGTATACCGGGTATTATTCGGGCGTTGGTACGGATCCAAGAAACTACATCGACGTCAAATGCGTAACCCACAGGGATAACCCTATTTTATGGGGAACCACCGTGGGCCGGGCCGTCACCGACACCCACATGACAATGGCCCTCTCTTACGGCGCAACCCTCTGGCAGCAGCTTCTGGCCATGAAAATACCCGGGTTGAAGGCGGTGTACTGCCCCCCTGAGGGCTCCGGACGATTCCTGGCCATCATTTCTATGAAGCAGATGTACCCCGGACATGCCGATCAGGTGCTCACCGCCGCTATTTCAACCGAAATGGGTGCTTACGGTTTAAAAACAGTCATTGTGGTGGATGAAGATATCGACCCTTGGGATATTCCGCGGGTGATGTATGCCCTGGCTTTCCGGTTCCAGCCCAACCGGTGTCAGGTAATCAAGCGCGGCCGATCCACCCCGCTGGATCCTTCGTTGCCCATCAACGCCAGAGAAATCACCGGCAGGTTGTTGCTGGACGCCACCATACCCTATGACTGGAAAGACAAACCGATTCCCATCGAGCTGGATTCGGAAATAGTCGAAAAGGTTAAGGCCAGGTGGTCTGAATTGGGCCTTTAGCACTCTAAATATTATTCAGCGAAAAGCTCAGGAAATCCGCAGATAAAGATGGGATTAAATGAAAATGACTAAAAAAACAATTTTGATTATAGCGAACCTGGATACGCGTGGGGCTGAGTTCAAAATGGTCAAGGAACTCATCGAGTCCAGAGGCCACAATGCCTTGCTGCTGGATTTCAGCATGGAACAGGAACCCTTTTTCGCGGGTGATATTACCTGTGAAGAAGTAGCCAGCGAAGGCGGTCTCGACATTGAAAAGGTGCGCCAATTTTATCGAACCGAACGTGAAAAGGCGACTGAAAATCAGATACGGGGCGCGCAGAAAATTGTTCGGCGTTTAATGGAAGAAGGAAAAGTGCATGGTGTGCTGGGCGTCGGCGGAGGGACGGCATCACTGGTTGCCACCAGTGTCATGCGTTCGCTGCCTTTTGGGATGCCCAAGCTGATGGCATCGAGTATGGCTGCCCACCCCAAATACGTGGGTAAATATGTGGGCACCAAAGACATCACGATGTTAAATACCGTGGTCGATGTGGTGGAAATAAATCCGATCCTAAAAACCCAGCTCATTAATGCTGTTGGGGCCATATGCGGCATGGTTGAATTATCGCCGGGCTGGAAAGCCGAATTTGATCAGCCGGTGGTGGCAATCACCAGCTTTGGGTTTGCGGAACGAAGCGTAGAACCGGCCATCCACTACCTTCGTGATAAAGGATATATTCCGGTCCCCTGCCATGCCCAGGGCAGAGGAGACCGGGCCATGGATGAACTTATTCGTGAAGGTTGGTTTAATGGCGTCATCGATCTTGTCAGCCGGGGTATCGTTGAACAGATGCTGGATGGCAACTGTGCCGCCGGTGATGACCGGTTGCTGGCTGCCGGTGAATCCGGTATACCACAGGTTGTCGCGCCGTCAGGACTGGATATGCTCAGTGTCGGTGGGCGGCCGGAGCTGTTGGAACGTTATCGTGGTAGGCCTCAAGCCGTAATCGATAAACTCAGAATTGAGGTCAGAACCAGCGCAGAGGAGTTGCAACAGGCTGCCCAGATCATTGCTGATCGTTTAAACGCTTCCAAGGCCCCTTGTGCCGTTCTCATTCCATTAAAAGGCTGGAGCTCCCTTGACAGGGAAGAAGGGCCCCTTTATGATCCCGATGCCGATCGAACATTTGTGGAAACGCTCAAAAAACATCTGAATTCAGATGTACCCGTCGTAGAAGTGGACCTTCATCTGAATACGCCGGAGTTCGGTAAGGAGGCTGTTGAACTATTTCATCAAATTTTTACGAGCAATCTCAATCCGCCTCCGGCGGACTAACGCTCAATAAGTAGAACATAAATGGATAGGACCGAATTCACGATTGGAACAGATACCGGCGCATATGATCTGACGGCAAGCGTTCGATGGATCGGCCCGGATCTATTGGTCGCGATCTGGGGTGGCGAAAAGCCGCATATTGGCGCTGTCGCTATGGCGCAACCACGTCCCAGTTTGAAGGACCCGGAGGTAACAAGCTCAACGGCTTCGGTTTTCTCTTATGTAGGGCACAAAGAGGATGAATTGGCCAAAGCGACTTCCGAAATCCTCTCGGCAACACTCAAAACTAACGTGATCGTCACCGCCGGCATTCACTGGGACAACTTGCCGGAAAAAGGCATTCAGCGGGTTATTCGTAATAGTGAAATACTTGTCGAAATGATATTAACTAAAATTGTAGGTGAATGAATTCCCTTTTCGGATAGAGCTATTTCATAGCCGCACAATCTTAACCATGCCACGCAGTGGCTGATGGTTTTCATTTGCCGTCCTCTCAACGGCAAATGAAAAAAATAATCTCTCTGCGATCTTTGCGACTCGAGCGCAGTCACGCCATAGGCGTGCAAGCGGGCGGTAAAATATAAAAACAACAGGAGAGCCTATGTCCAAACGAATAATAGTCGGCATATCGGGAGCCAGCGGTGTGATCTACGGTGCAAGATTGCTCGAGGTATTAAAAGATTCGGACTACGAAACCCATCTCATCATTTCCGAATCTGGAAAACTAAATTTCGAGATCGAGACCGAATATAAACCCAAAGACATAGAAGCAATGGCCAATGTTGTCTACGACCATAAGAATATGGCGGCAGCACTTGCCAGTGGCTCCTTCATTACCGAAGGCATGGTCGTCGTACCGTGCACCATTAAAACCTTATCCGGCATTGCCAACTCATATAATGAAAATCTCATCGTGCGTGCCGCCGACGTCACCTTGAAAGAAAAGCGGAAGCTAGTACTGGTAGTCAGAGAAACACCTTTGCACAAAGGCCATCTGCGCCTGATGACCATGGCGGCCGATATGGGCGCCAACATTTTGCCTCCCGTACCCTCCTTTTATCATCAACCCAAAAATATCGAAGATATTATCGATCAGACCATCGGAAAGATATTTGATTGTTTCGGCATCCAGCATGACCTTTTCAAGCGCTGGGGAGAAAACACGAAAAACAATAACAACCAGGACACCCCATTGAAGGTGCTCTAGTGTTGCGTCCCACAAATACAAATAAAGCCGAGCAGGCTTTCTGATTATAGTTAAACATAAAAAATTCAAGCACCAAATTCCAATATTTAATGTTCATTGTTCAAAACGTTTGAGATTTTGAATTATGGCCATCGGGATTTATCTGTAATTTGGATTTTGAATTTTAGGATTTAACTAATTTCCCGCCGCAACAGGATTTGAAAACAACCAGTTAGCCATAAACACTGGCATGGTTTTTTTCTTCGAGAAAGAAGCAAATTCCATGAGATGCAAGCCCTCAGTAATGTATTGCGCCATCATTTTGATGACACTGCTGTTACCGTCACAGGGCGGATCGCAAGAGCCCGGCTGCAATTGCGATGTGGCCCTAGCGCGGCAGCCGGCTTGGGGACCCGTTCGCGGTATCGCCGATACCCATACCCACCAGTTCTCGAATATGGCCTTCGGCGGTGCATTGTTGTGGGGCAAACCATTTGACGAGCGCGGCAGAGGCATCCGCGCAGCACTTTCCGGTTGCGATTATACATGGGATTTTGCTTTGTGGCGTGGAGACCAGCTTACGCTGCCCACCCGACATGGCTACCCCATCCACAAAAGTATGACGGGCAGATTGATCAGCTTGATTATGGGGGAAGGATGGGAGCATTCCGAACACGGCTGCTGCTCGTTCGATGCCTGGCCCAGGTGGAACACCACCATGCACCAGCAGATGTACTATCGCTGGCTGGAGCGGGCTTACAGGGGCGGGCTGCGCCTGATGGTTATGCTGGCGGTCAACAATGAGGTGATCTGCAAGCTTCATATGCAACGGTATAAATATCGTTTCTGCGAAGACATGACGACCGTGGATGATCAGATTAGAGCTGCGAAGCGCCTGCAGAAGTTCATCGACGCCAAGTTCGGAGGAAAGGGTAAGGGATGGTACCGTATCGTGAAGACGCCGGCAGCGGCGCGCCGGGCCATTCGCAGGGGGCAGATGGCCGTGGTGCTCGGCATCGAGGCGGACGCCCTTTTCGGGTGCAAACCCAACAGCATCTGTGAGGATGAATATATTCGCAAGCAAATCAGACGTTACTACAAAATGGGCGTTCGCCACATATTCCCGGTGCACCTCCACGACAACCTCTTCGCCGGGGCCGCGTTTTACTACTGGCTGTGGCCGATCGCCAATCGCATAGCCACCGGTGCCGACATGGAGCCGGTTGAATGCGCTTCATTGGAAGATTCTCTGGAACTGTTGTCAATGTCTGATTATAACTGGAATATCTTTGATGACATCAAGCAGGATTTTAAAATGGCCGATTTTGAAGATCTCTTATCGGAAGCGGGGGTTTCTGCTCCTCAAATCAACTGGCAGGACATTAATTACCACTGCAACAAAAAAGGCCTGACCGAGAAAGGCGAAATTCTCATTAATGCATTGATGGATCAAAAGATGATCATCGACGTCGACCACATGTCGCTTCTGACGCTTGACAAAGTGCTGCAAATTGCCCTCGCCAGAGACTATCCGGTGATCTCCAGTCACACATTTTTGTTTGACCGCCCCCTAACCGAATGGGGAAAATATGATATGCGCAGCGAAGCACACCTCACCGAAGAACAGATTAGAATTATTCGCGACCTGGGCGGCATCGTTGCACCTTTAAATCCCCGCAAGGAGGGAAGCTCCACCAAAGATTATGTCGAAATGTATAGCTACATCAAAGAAATAATGAATGACGGGCCTTACGGACCTCAGTACCCCGGGACCGCTTTCGCCAGCGATTGGGGGGCAATGTTTGAACAGACCGCACCGCGGTGCCCGGATGTGGAAGAATGCGACGCATCGGAATACCCCTCGCTGAAGTACCCATTTCAGGCCGTCGGCGTGCAGGGTGTATTCCATAAGCAGGTGACCGGAGAGCGCGAATTCGATTTCAACACGGATGGTCTGGCGCACGTGGGTCTGCTTCCCGACTTCATCAAAGACCTCACCAACGTGGGCTTGACGGAAGCCGATCTCGAACCCCTCTTCAACTCTGCAGAGGTCTACATCCGTATGTGGGAAAAAATTAATGGGAGGCACTGAAGTCAATGTTTTCGTCGCAACCAAAACGTAATTTGAATAATATGAGACTCTGGTTTATAGCCCCTGTCTTAGTCATCGCCGCATTAACAGCGGAGTGTGCCACCTCTGATGGGATTGATTCCGATAAACTCATGAAAGTTAAATTTCACACCCTCACTGTGGACCCACAAAGTAATCAACCCGTTGTTCTGCTGGCCGATCCGGATGAGGAACGGGCGCTTATTATCTGGATCGGTTTCTTTGAAGCACGTGCCATGCATTCGGAAATAAAAGGGGATGAGCCCTTCCGTCCCCTGACCCACGATTTGCTCAAGCAAGTTATCCAGAAAAGCAATGGAACACTCCATCACATTGTGATTACGCGGCTGAAAGAAAACATCTTTTATGCAAATATCGTGATTAAGCAAGGCAACGATTTCATGGAGATAGATGCCAGACCCAGCGACTCCATCGTGATGGCACTAAAGTTTAAAGCTCCCATTTATGTCTCAAAAGATTTATTTGATAAAATGGCGGTATCAATCAAGGAACAGACGGAAATCGAGGATGAATACGGGCTCACCCTGCAGGATATGACGCCATCATTGGCTAAATATCTATCTTACGGGTCAGAGCAGGGTGTGCTGGTTTCCAATATTCAAAAGGGCAGCCGGGCCGAAAAGGACGGGATTCAAGTGGGCGATATTTTAGTTGAGATTGACGGAAATCCCATCATCGATGCCCTGTCCTTCAAAAACATCCTGGCAAAAATAAAATCATCCGCAAAAGCTAAGATCTTCAGAAAATCTCAGTATATTTCAATTATTATTCATCCTGAATAATAAAGGTGTCGGGTGTCAGGTTTCAGGTGTCAGGATCACAAATAGCAGTAGCTGACACCTGAAACCTGAAAGCATCTTTTATTACCTAAGATCTGACACCAAGAAATCGAAAAAAACAAGAGCCTAATCGTTACCCAAAATACCTTTGACTTTCTTCCCGACATCCTGGAGGCCTTCACCGGCTTTACCTGCACCGCCCGTCAAATCCGTGGCTTTTTTAGTCACATCGTCCAGCGAATTTAAATTAAGTCCCAGGGTCTTGAGCTTTTGATTCAATGAATTGATGACTGCAGGTGATGTGATCTGTCCGTATAACGCAGCAAGTACTTCCTTAAACACCTCGGCCGGTGTTGCGCCGTTCTTTTTTTCGCCGATATCTTTAAGATGGATATCCGGCAAGGTTGCCGTAAAATCTTTTTCTGCAATTCCGTACGCCGACATTGATAAATTAATCATACCGTTTTTTACGACAAAATTGCGAATGATCAGTTTTTTACCCGCACCCTGTTCTTCGGCTTCTTTTTTGGAACTCTTTTCCGAGCTTGCCGATTTCGTCACATTATTTAGAATTTGTTTGAAGTTATCGGTTTTTCCTTTTTTCTCATAGGTAATCTCAGGGCCTTTGACCTCAATGCTGTCAATGACAATGGTGTCGCCTTTTAACGACCCCTCATCAACATCCACAAATATCGAACCGACCTTCATCGCACTGGAAGATTTGAAACCCTGCGGATTGCCTAAAAAGAACTTTTTTATATTAGCTTCTGCCGAAAAGATTGAAACGCCCACATCATCTACCGACAATTGTGTCTTTGTGATTTTGGGCCCGTAGGTATTGACCGCATGTTTGATGATGGGTCCGATGTTGGAAAGCCCGATGATCACCACAGCGGCAATAATTACAACGATCACACCCAATCCGATAAAAATCCATTTTTTCATAGTATATCTCCTTTAGCATTTATCACGTGAAATCAACGATCTTCTTTCTAATAAAAAACCAAATTTTTCTTTGTAAATATTTGGTTGATATCCCAGAATGTCAACTTCAAATATAAAAAGAAAACCGGATTGGATGAGATTATACTATTTCGACATCTGATTTGTTGGGAATTGCTCGACGGACTGTATCTCCAACCCATGATGAATAATCTTCTGCCCTTTTCACGATTTCGTGCAGCTTTTCCTCTGCCACTCCTTTATCCCCAATACGAACACGGGTTCTCATGGATCGGAATCACCCTCCTTGGTTGGAATTACAATCGAGTATCCAAATAAAATTCAGAATTGATATATACCTAATTGTTGGAGATAGCCAAAAATTTGAGTCGGCCAATTCTTTGTTCATTAAGCAGATGATATCGCTACTTTTAGCTTCTTCCACCAATTAGATGATATCCACACTTTTTAGGGAGGCGATTCATATCAGATTGCCAGATGATATATGCAAAAAAGGAGTATTTCAGAGTCATAGCCGTTATTCACACTTTGGAGGATTTATGTAAATGGTCTGGCAACCTTAAACTTTGCTTCGAAAGGATATCACGCCTATGAAAAGAGACCGAGGATAGCGATTTTTTGGTAGCACAGGTTTCGTTTTCTGCACGGTTGGATGAAATCAAAAAATTATCTTGCAGCTCGTTGAAGGACTGCCACAGTATAATAAAAAATGAGGAACTGAGTAACATCTGCGATAACTTGTCGACCTGTTTTGCCAGAGAACCAACCCGCAGAGAGAAAAATAATTGACAGCTCAAGCACAACTGTCTAAGGTGCCAGCCAACATACATCACCCATTTTTTTACCGCAAGAATTTAGGACGCAGTATGCATGATGGATAGCTCTGTTGTAGATCGACCATTATCGCAATAAATATTTTTTATTTAAAGTTCGGGAATCGACACCATGTTCATCCTATCCTTACCCATTGCTGTGAGTGTATCACTTGGAGTTATTGTGGCTTCATCCTTTTCGGTCGGCCTCTATTTCATCGCTCATCGGTTATGGCCCGGTGAGGTCAGCACTGAAACGCGCAGGACCGCAGATAGTGTGGCCACACGGATCGGAGTCATTCATGCCGTAGTGATTGGAATGATGTTTACCAGTGTCAGGGTCGAACACAATGACATGATTGTGGCTATTGAATCAGAGGCTTCAGCCATTACGCGGCTTTACCATGCCATGGGGCGACAGGGCGGGGAAAAGTTGGATGAAGCCCGTGAACATTTGGCCGACTACATCCGCTTCGTTGTCAAAGTGCAATGGCCGGCATTGCGCGAATTACGGTTTGAGCCGGGCAATACAGAGCTTGCAGGGCGTGATGCCCTGGATCGCGTTTGGACCACGCTCGAAGATGTCGAAATTAAGCCCGGCGACCTCAATCTCAAAGCACTCCTCGACCAAGTTGAAGATTTTCGGATGCAGAGGCTTTTTGACGCTTCTGGACGCCTACTTCCAATTTTTTGGTATATCGCCATTATCGGCTACCTTCTCACACTTATGACGCTTTATCTACCGCCCCCAACGACCAAACGGTGCCTGCTGGTTTCTTTTTACAGCAGCATGGTGGTGGTGGTCTTGTTGGGTATATTTATCCTCACGCATCCCTATAGTTTTGCCGCCGGAGTAAGCCCTGATGCCTTCGAATGGCTGATGGCAGGTGGAGGTGAATCCCACTGACTCGAAAGCCGGTTTGGTCAACTGCGATTCGCATGAATTGTCAGATAAACCTATAATACCAGCCTGATATTTTCTCACCAAAAAAACACCAAGGGCTGGTGTCTCGTCAAGCGATTGCCATCTATTATCCTGCAATTTGGCCACACCAGCGGCGGTAGCCGCATAAACAGTGCCATCTTCGGCAATTGCCACACTCTTAACATCCGGAGATGGTAATCCTTCTTCGGCTGAATAAAAGGTACTTACTTCCTGTTGATATGTGCCCACGTGTATGCTTTTGGCAGGCAAAGCCGACTGGGAATTATTCAACAACAAAACTAGACAACTGGCGATTACTATTATGCCTGATTTCAAGGGTTTCTCCTCAGTATTATCACATTCCAATCAATTGTCATGGGTTCAAGATCAGATTTTTAAAATAACACTTTAGGTTGTTTTTCATTGTAAAAAAAAGTAAAAAGATTTGATCGAGTGAGGCTTGGATGATTTACCACGCTCCACGTTAATGACACGTCAATGTGAGGTAATAATCGCCGACTTATGAGTCACTTACAGACCTGTTGTTTAACAAGTTCATGCGAATTTTTGCGAATTTTACTGATTGCTGCAATAATTGAATCCATATCCTGTTTATTACCCAATAACACATTTTGCGTCAACCAAATTGCCTCGTCATAACATGCCCTCTCGGTCACCGGACAGGTTGTGGCAAAATTTATATCAGAATCATAAACAAAGGAGATAGCCGTACTTTTCAATGCATCTTTGAGAAAGCCTTCTTTATATAAGGGAACATAACCGGGACTAGCCGGAATACCCTCAGCATTCAGTGCATCGAGAAATCGAGACCGCTGCAGGCCATGAAAATCATCACTGTTGAATTTAAATACATAAAGATGAAAAGCATGCCTGGTTACACGCTGATCAATCGAAAGCGGCATAATACCGTCGATTTTTTCGAGCTCCTTCGAAAGATAGGCGGCATTGTCCATCCGCAGTGTTGTCTGTTCATTAAGCCGTTGCATCTGCGCAATCAGAAGTGCGGCCTGAAACTCAGTCATGCGATAATTCCAGCCCAGATAAGGATGCTGATACCATACGCCATCGTGTGTTCGGCCACAGTTGTGGTATGACCAACATTTATCAGCTAACTGCTCATCATTTGTAATGACGATGCCGCCTTCCCCACTGGTCATATTCTTGCTGGATTGAAAGCTGAAACAGGCTAAATCTCCAAATGTCCCAACTGGTTTGCCCTCCCATTCTGCACAATGTGCCTGAGCACAATCTTCAATGATAACCAGGTCATGTTGTTTTGCAATTTCGGTTATTCCGGTTAAATCAGCCGGGTGACCGGCCAGGTGAACCGGAATAATCGCTTTCGTTCGATCTGTTAGTTTAGCGGTGATATCTTCCGGAGCAATGGTATAGGTATTGGGATTTACATCTGCGAAGACCGGTACCGCGTTTACTGCCAACACAGCACTTGCGGTTGCCACAAAAGTGTACGCAGGAACAATAACTTCATTGCCAGGCCTGATACCAGTCGCCAGTAAAGCCAGTTGAAGTGCGACAGTGCCATTTACAACACTGATGCCAAAACTACTGTTGTGCAAAGCAGCAAACTGCCGACAGAATTCGGGTACCATTTTACCACCGATACCCCAGACACCACTTTTTAAAACAGCGAGTAACGCTTCTTCTTCAGTTTTATCAAACACCGGCCATTGCGGGAATTGTTCCTCCCGTACAGG
>Ga0209536_100012214_pt1 | contig 12513 bp, 9 predicted proteins | sample DeeMarSeWOR28_12_FD_187461 | JGI IMG/M metagenome (GOLD analysis project Ga0209536, IMG submission 187461) | Marine sediment microbial communities from White Oak River estuary, North Carolina - WOR-2-8_12 (SPAdes) (version 2) | ecosystem: Environmental > Aquatic > Marine > Intertidal zone >...
CGGGGACCAGGTTTTCCTGGTTATACCCCAGTGATTTCCTGGAGTAGCCCGTTCTGATCATCCATTTGGCCAACTCACCATAATGGTTCCAGTCGGCCACGATCCTGTGGTCCTTATCCTGCTGGTTATTCGCGCTGGAGGGTTCGGGTCCTTCATAACTGCTGGTCCTCGGAATGGAACGGTCCGCCGATTGCCCCCAGTATTTGAGCGACAATACCTGATTGGAACCTGGCCTGAAATATAGCTCCTGCAACAACCCGTATCTCAGATAGGCCGCATTTTCATTCACCTCTACCGGATGCGTGATTTTCCCCGTGAGGGGATCCAGGTTCCCGATCCCCGGGTTCAGAAAAGGATAATCGTTTTTGGAATAATTGTGGTAAATCCTGGTTTTCAGGCGGAACTTCTGCGAACCGAATCCCCCTTCCAGGAATTCATCAAAAGTCCTGTAACTGCCGATCCCCTGAATGTACCTGATACCGGGCTGGTCTTTCCAGTTGACCACATTCTGCATCTGAATGGCCCCTCCGATCCCTCCGCCACCGCTTGCCAGAGAGGATGGGCCGTGGTGCAGGGTCAGCTGATCCACCAGGTAGACCGGGATCAGGGAAAAATCCACCATGCCGGCCATGGGATTGTTGAGCTGGATGCCGTTCCACCGGACCTGGGTGTGGGAGGGGGCACTCCCCCTGAATGAGGCTGAGGCCAGCGCACCCCGCCCGTGATTCTTAATGAATACGGACGTGTGTTCCGATAGCAGTTCCGATAAGTAAAGGGTCGTTTTCTCCTTTAAGATGGAGGTGTCGACCAGGGTCATTTTCATTCCGGCAAGCTCCTTCTCAAACATCGGTGCTGCGGTAATCTCCACTCCGTTTATCCGAAATATGGAATCCTGGATCCCCTGTCCGTAGATCAGAGAGGAAACCATCATGAGTCCTGCTAAATATAATCCCCTAACTTGCAGCACTGTCACTGTATTATACCATGAGTACCGGCAGCCAGCGATGGTGAGAGAAGACCAATGGATTGTTTTGATCCGCATCCCGTTCACCGCGGGTTGCAAAACCTCTTGTGTCACTGGCAGGTCTTCTGACTCGTCCCGGCTTCTGACCCTTCCCATTCGTTCCTCCAACGGCGGAACTCAAACAGTGGTCATTTTTCAGAAGCCGTGTGGTCCTTGGCAGGACCCGGATCTTTCCGGGGTTTGATCCCCATGATCCCTGGATTCACAGCAGCGGGAACTGTTGCCGATTCTAACGGCATTCCCTTTTCATTCCTCCGACCTGGTCGGATAACGGAAACCAATGATCCATAAATGTACGGAATAATTTTTCAATTATCCGATAACCTTGGAATCATTCTGCAGCGACCCAGGTTTCATAAAGTTTGTAGGCAAGTGACAAAATAATGGCACCCAGGAACAGGCCGATGAACCCGAAGGCGATGAATCCGCCAATGGCTCCCAGAAAAATCACCAGCATGGGAACATCACTTCCTTTTCCCATAATCAACGGCTTCAGGATGTTATCCATGAGTCCCATGGCAAGAAAGAAGACCGTCCAAAGGGCTGCCGGCAATGGTTCCATGAATGCAAACAGATAGATGATCAGCGGTATGTTGAACAGCATTACCGGGATCTGGGCAATGGCAATGATCAACAACACGATGATCCAGACTGCCGCCAGCGGAACCCCGGCAATGATCATACCGATCCCCATCAGGGTCGATTGAATCAGGGCCACTCCGATGACACCAGTGGCCACATTCCTGATGGTTTGCATGGAAACCTCCATGAATTCCTCTCCCTTCTCCCCCACGATTTTACCGAATACTTTTCTGCCCGATTCGGCCCCTTCTTTGAAAAAGACCAGCAGGATACCGGCGATGATGATGGAGGCGGCAAACTGCACGATTCCCAAACCTGTATTGGCCAGGGCACCGAGCAACCGTTCAATCCAGGAGGTGATCTGTGGCATGAATCCTTTCAGAGATTCTGCGAAATTCTGGGAAAGATTCAACCACCTGTCATAAAGCCAGTCACCCAACAGAGGCCACTCCTGAACAGATTCAGGGGGCACAGGGAAACTCACCTGGCCCTCCCTGAAGTTGTCTGCAAGAAACCTGATCCCGTCGATCATTTGATTGACTAGCCAGATGCTGGGCAGAATCACAAGCGAAAGCAGGATCAGGGTTAAAATCAGGGATGTGATTTTCTTCCTTTTACCAAACCATCCCGACACTTTAAAAAACAGCGGAAACAGGATGATGGCAATTACCAGTCCCCAGACCAGCATGCTGAGAAAAGGATTGAGGATCTTTACGCATAAAAATACCACCAGAAACAGGGATCCCACCTTCAGGATCAGATCAATGGCAATTTTTACATAATTGGTGTTGAGGCTTCCGGATTTTTGATCGTTGCCGCTCATGGAATCAGTTTTTTGTTATACCCGAAGATAGAGATTGTCAGACAATTGTTGTGTATCTTTCGTTTTGAAACATCTGTTCCTCCCGTGAATTCCGGTCCGGGGAAGTCAGGCAGAAGATAAAAACCTGAATCATGATTACCCGCAGAAAAGCATGTTCACTGATGGCACTGGGTGCAGTATCTGCCCAGTTCCCCTTTTCGGAGGTTTCAGGAAGAAATCCCCGTAATCCTGGTGACGGCAGCACTTTTAAATATGCCCTGAATACCAGTACCATCAAGGGAGAAGGAAGGGACCTGATCTCTTCGGTGGAGATAGCCTCCGGTGCGGGATACGATGGTGTGGAGATATGGATCAGCGAACTGGAACGCTGCCTGCAAAACGGGAACAGTGTCGGAACCATAAGGAACCGGATCGCCGATCTGGGAATGGAGGTGGTGAGTGCCATCGGCTTTGCACCATGGCTCGCTCCCGGAGATGAAGGATTCGACCAGATGAAACGGGAGATGGAACTGCTTGCTCAAATTGGGTGCAGAAGGGTGGCGGCTCCACCGGCCGGTCTGGACCCTGAAATACCTCTTGACCTGTTTGAAGCAGGGGAGAAATACCGGCAGTTGCTTAATCTGGGCAGGGAAACCGGGGTGATGCCACAGCTGGAATTCTGGGGAGCTTCACCTGTGCTGTGGCATATGGGACAGGTGCTGATGATCGCTTCCGTGGCCGGCGATCCGGATGTAAAAATCCTCCCCGATGTGTACCACATGTTCAGGGGTGGATCGGGATTTGATACCCTCAGGATGCTGAACGGTCAGCTGATCGACCTGTTCCATCTGAATGACTACCCCGGGGACAAACCAAGGCTGGAACAGAACGATGCCGACCGGGTCTATCCGGGCGACGGAGTGGCTCCCATGAAACAAATCCTGGGAGACCTTTACCGGATGGGTGGTGAAAAGATCCTTTCCCTGGAACTGTTCAACCCCGCTTACTGGAACCTGGAGCCCTTGCCGGTGGCAAAAACCGGGTTGCGGAAAATGAAATCACTGGTGGAATCGATCACATCCAGTGTTTCCGCCTGAAGTAAATCACCATCCCTACCCCCACCAGGATCACAACAATCCAGAAAATGAGGTAGCTGTATTTGAATCCCAGCTCCGGGATAAATTCGAAATTCATGCCGTAGATACCGGCCAGAAAGGTAAGCGGTATGAATATGGAAGCAAAAATGGTGAGGACCTTCATCACATCGTTGGTCCTGTTGCTCACCAGGGTGTGAAAGATGTTCAGCTGATCGGAGATCATGCTGCTGTACAATTCGATGGCATCTGCAGCCTGAACAACCATGTCGTTCAGGTCCCTCAGAAAAGTAAGGTATTTTTCCTTGAAAAGGGCATTTTCGGATCTCATCAGGTGACCCATCAGCTCCCTGACCGGCCTGACCGATTTTCGCAGGAAGGAAAGTTCGATTTTTAATCTATAAATCTCCTGTACCATTGTCTTTTCAGGATTGGTCAGCAGTCTCTCCTCCAGGTTTTCAATCTCCCTGCCGAATTGCTCAATGATGATCAGATAATTATCCACAATGGTATCCAGTAGCGCATAGGTAAAATAGTCACTGTCAATCAGGCGTTTTCTCTTTTTGGTATTCCGGATCCTCTCCCTCACCGGATTGAACACATCTCCGCGCTGCTCCTGCAGGGTCAGGACATAGTTGTTGCCCAGCACCAGGGTGATCTGTTCGGCAGTGATCTTTTTCTGTTCTTCGTTGTATTTCAGCATCTTCAGAATGATCCCGTCATAATTGTCGCCGTCTTCATAACGTGGCATCTGATCCGTATTCATCAGGTCCTCCATGAAGATGGGATGCAGCTGAAAGATCTCTGCCAATCGACCCATCATTGCCAGATCATGGATGCCGTAGATGTTGATCCATGACATATCTGCCGATTGGAGGCACGCTGTGGTATCCTCAATGGAATCCAATTCCTTTTCCTCCAGGTTGTCCGAGTCGAATTCCATCAACTGGATGACAGGGTGCTCCATTTTCCGGGTACCGATCAGTACCAGGGATCCGGGCATCTGCCCCTTCGCAGCCTGCCGGTCCTTAATAAATCTTGCCATATTTATTTATCTTTATAGACAATCGTACGGTATGGAAATGGAATCTCAATTCCATGTAAATCAAACTGTTCCTTGATGGATTTATAAAGGTCTGTTTTGAGCACATATCCGGTGGAGTGATCCATGGTCCAAATGAAAGCACGCAGATTGACCGATGAATCCCCGAATCCGATCACCCGCGTAACCACCTCCGGAATCCCTTTTTTCTTATCATCGTCGGTCCTGGCGTCAATAAAATTGGGATGCGCCATGGCTTCATTGCGCATGATTTCCATCGCCCTGTCAATATCAGAATCATAACTGATCCCCATATCAAGGAAGTTACATATCCGCTCATCCACGATGTTCGAATTGATGACGATCTCCGAACTGATCAACGAATTCGGTATAATCATCCTTCTGTTTTCAAAGTTACGAATGACCGTATGCCTCAGGGTGATATCCTCCACCCTTCCTTTGGGCAGGCTCCCTACATCCACCAGGTCATTGACCCTGAAGGGCTTGAATATGACGATAAAAATACCGCTGATGATGTTGGCAAAAGCCTGTTGAGAGGCAAACAGCACAATCGCCGTCAAAATACCGGCTCCCGCAAACAGGGTGATACTGAGCGTCTTCAACGCAGGAATGGTGTAGAAAATAAAGATGATTGCACCCAGGAAAATAAAGAAACTGACCGCGTTCTTGAGGAAGCTGAACTGGGTGGGATCGACCTTCAGTTTGTTGGAGGAAAGCCTGATAAATCGGTTAATCAGTAACCTCAGTATTCTTGAAATCAGCAGGGCGATCAGGATGGTGCCTACTGCAATCGCGGTATATTTTACCAGAGGGATCTCAAGAAACTCTTTCATCTTATCTTAAATTCATTCAATTGGTTCAGATCAGATATCCAATTCAAATATACTTACAAATTGAATCTGTCGGCCGCATCAGGTTTGGTTGACAAATTAGTGCAGTTAAAGCAGAAATGAAATCTATCCTCAAATTAGTAACTTTATGATATTAACTGCAAAAATTTTACTGATGGATCACATATTGATAACCGGCGCCTCAGGGAATCTGGGAATGGCAGTTACCGGAATGCTGCTGGAGCAGGGATATCGTGTTTCAGCAATGGTGTCAAAAAGAAGCAACCCCCGATTCATGGAGCATCCGATGCTTCGTGTAATTCAGGCCGACCTGATGAACGAAAGGGATGCCGAAGAAGCGGTCCACAAGGCGGCGGATGATGGCCCGGGTATCTCCACGGGAATGTTGCTGGTCGGGGGATTCGCCATGGGAACCATTCAACAAACCTCCCTGACAGATGTGGAGAAAATGTACAGGCTCAATTTTGTGACCGCTTACAATGTTTCCCGTCCACTGTTCAAACTGATGGAACAACAGGAAAAGGGGGGCCAGCTCATTTTCACCGGAGCCAGACCGGCACTTGATCCGGGAGCAGCGCGGCAAATGACTGGATATGCCCTGTCCAAGTCTTTGATATTCAGGCTGGCTGAAATAATCAATGAGGAAGGAACAGGAAAAGGGATTACTGCGACCGTGCTTGTACCCGGCATCATTGATACCCCGCAAAACCGGGAATCGATGCCTGAATCTGATTTTACAAAATGGGTAACACCGGAGCGGATTGCAGAAAACCTTCTTCATTTACTGACTCCCGCAGGCCGGGAATTGCGAAAAACCATACTGAAAATATACGGAGACTCCTGAGTCTCCCGCGAATTGTGCGGTACAATCATCCTATCTGTCCTTGGTGCGGCCCGATCGTGCAAACGGGATAAATCTGGGAACCTTCCTCCGGTATTCCGCATAGTCAGGATATTTCCCGGCTGAGATCGATTCGCTGAAATTACTGCTTCCCAGGAACAACAGCACCAGGAGGATCGCTCCGGTCACCGACCAGTTCAGCCAGAGTCCCGTAGCCGATACACTGAAAAAGTAAAAAACGATCCAGACTGCTTGCTCGGCGCTGTAGTTGGGATGCCTGACCATTCCCCACAATCCGGTGTCCAGGTAACCTTTGTTGTAAGGAGGGGGCAAAGGTCCGTCCGATTTCAATAACCGGTGCTTTTCTTTCTGAAAATTCCACTGCTGCTGATCGGCAATGGTCTCAACCACCACCAGCATCACCACCAGGCCCGCCAGCAGATAATCGATCCATCCAAGGGGACCCCCTCCTATGCTCTTCAATGCCGGAAGGGTCATCATCAGGATCAGTCCCATCTGATAGAGGGAGATGAAAAACAGGTTGAAGAACGACCACCGCCACCTGGCTGAAAGTTCAGGGCGTTGTCTGAGGATTGGCCAGCGGTAATCCTCCTCCCCCGTCCAGAATCTCCATGAATAACCGCCCCGCCTGGAAAAATTATAGGTGAGTCTGATTCCCCAGACCGATACCACCACTGCCATCAGGACCAGGCGGGGTTCCCAGCCGGACTGCCCTGCAACGATCCAGGTGTAAACCGGGGGCATGATGCTCCACAGTTTGTCCACCTGGCTGTAGTTGTTACTGGCGGTACTGATAAAGAAACACAACAAAGCTGCAATCAGGTACACTGAAACGAGTGTGACCAGCACAGATTTCTGGAGAGGATCCAGTGGTTCATCGATGGCAAAAGCCACCACAGGCAATACGATTATGGTTACAAGAAGAAGCAGGGCTGTTTTCCACATATCAGTTGAATGTTGCTGAATTCCTATTGGTCCACCCCGCCGGATATCCCCGGATGAGGTTCCCGTCATCAAATATAGGAATCTTCAACAAAAAAAGGCCAGGCGTATGTTAACCCGCCTGGCCTTCAGATCTGTATGGGATCGTTCCCTATTCCATCCGCTCATATTTGCAGCATCCCGGCAGCGATGCGTATACATCATCGCTTGCTTTGTGATCCGGGGTATCGTGACCCACTTTGGCGATGGCCTTCTGGATCTCATCCTTACCGGTCTCATCGGGATTGAAGGAAACCACGATCATCTTGGTCTCCTTGTCCCACTCTGCCGAGGTGACACCTTCCACCGCATTGGCAGCTTTTTCGATCCGGGTTTCACACATGCCGCAATTCCCGGCCACTTTGAACTTTTCTTTCTTGTCTGCCTGGGCAAACAGGGTCATGGTACCCAGTACACAGACCGCCATCAAACTCATCAATCTTGTTTTCATGTCATTTTGGATTTAAAAGGTGAATAATTCAAATGTTTATGTTATTGATAGGTAAATCTTTCATAGAGACAACATTCCGGCAGGCTTTCGTAGACAGGATCCGGAGCCTGTTCCAGTTCCGTGTCGTGTCCCACCGCAGCAACGGCCCGGTGAATACGCTCCACAGGGAGATCTTCCGCAACATCCAGGTGTAGGATCCCTGTTTCGATCTCCCAACTGGCCGAAAGGACACCCGTCAGTGACAGGGCAGCCTCCTCGATCCGATCCTTGCACATCCCGCAATTTCCCCCTACCCTGAATGCGGTGTGGAGGGAGTGGTCATGTGCAGGGGGCTCCGCCCCTCCTGAAGGATTCATCATGCTTGTTTTTCCTTCCAGCTGGGCAGCGGCATCGATTTTAAACACCCCGTTCACTGCGATCTCCTGCCCCTCCTCCAGGCCTTCCTCCACCACATAGAAACTTCCCGCCCTCGGACCCAGGAGGACCTCCCGGTGAAGGAAAGCAGGAATTTCGGTTCCCGGAACCTTCACATACACTACCGAGCGTTTTCCTGTCCAGAGTATAGCCGAGGCGGGTATCATCAATGCTTCATCATTCCCTGCGATACGGGAACGAACCACTCCATTGACCAGCATTTCAGGTTTAAGCAGGTCGCCGGTGTTTGCAATCTCAATCCGGACCCTGGCCACCCGTGTTTCAGGATGGATGAACGGATCAATAAAAGAGACCTGCCCGGAATAACTCCTCCCCGGCACTGCTGCCACGTTCATCTCTACCTCATCCCCTATGCTGATCCAGGGAAGATCACTTTCATATGCATCCAGCATGATCCATACTTTTGAAAGGTCTGTGACCCTGAATAAAGGGGACCCTTCCTGCACATAGTCCCCCCTGGCCACATGGCGCTGGATGATGGTACCGCTGATCGGTGCGAGGATCTCCACATATTGATCCGGTTCTTCCTTTTCTTCCATCGAGGAGATCTGCTGATCGGTCAGGTCCCACAACTTCAGACGGGTTCTGGCCGCGTCATAGAGAGCAGGTCGGGAATCCTTGAACCTGGCCGCCTCCTGAAGTTCACGTTGTGCTGCCACCAGTTGGGGTGAATAGATGGTGGCCAGTGGTTCTCCCTGTTTTACCCGTTGGCCCGTAAAATTTACATACAGTTCCTCGATTCTCCCTCCGAACCGTGCGGTCAGTTCCGCATCCCTGCGTTCATCAGGTTGGATTTTTCCCTGGAGGTATAAGGTTCCCACAGGTTGATCCCGGGAGACCGTTGCTGTCTCAATTTCAGCAAGTTTGATAGCCGCGGCTGTCATCTGCACAGCATTGGGATCGATCTCCCCTGCCTCCATGGACAATGATTTCAAGGGAACCAGATCCATGGCGCAGATGGGACATTGTCCCGGTTGATCCTGTTTGATCTGTGGATGCATGGAACAGGTCCATATGGTTTCTTCCTCAGCCTCATGATCATGGACTTCAGCGTTTATCATCTGATTTCCGCGATCCATCCCCGATTTCGAGAAGCGGAAAAGGAGCCATCCCGATAACAGACCTGCCACAAACACGACCAGTATCATCCGGTAGTGCAGTCTTATTTGTTGAATCAGTTTTTTCATCGCTGTTATTCTTTATTTTTTTGCCTTGTTACATATGATCCCTGCATTATCTGCCCATCAGGTAAAGTATGAATGACCTCGCAGCCTGTTTGTCGGTCCTGGCCTTTTCCATCTCCAGACTGTAATTGAGTAATTTCCGCTCCATCCGCAACACCTCATCAAAACCGGTCCCCCCGGTTGCGTAGGCAGTTTCCAGCAGATTCATCGATTGCCGGGCAAGCTCCATCTGGGATTGGTAAAGCCCGATCCTTCTTCCGGCATCCTGATATTCCTTCCAGCTTTTCTCCAACAGATTTTCAAGCAGGTTATCCTGTTCAATCCGTTCTGCGCCTTTGGCCTCCTGCAGTCTGAGGGTTTCCTCCACCATGGCTTTGTATTTGGCGCGATATAGCGGAATGGTGATGCCCACCATGGGAAATACAAAAGCATCCGTTCCGGCGAGCTGGTCGGGACCATTGCCAACCGCGATGTAATCAAGCCCCAGGGAAAATCCCGGTTTGCCCGACTTCGATGCAAGTTCCTCCCTGTACCGGAGGGCTTCCTGCTCGAGTGCCAGGCCCCTGAGCTGTGGATTCAGGGCCCGGATGGTGTCCATCACCGACTGCCTGCTCAACATCAGCTCCGTCTCAGGTAAAACCAGGGGGGGGTCCACCTGATGGTCCCGATCCACATTGAGCAGGTTGTTGAACATGACCGTAAGGAATTCTTCCCTGTCCACCAGCATGGCCAGCTGGTTCTCCAGGTCCCCGGTTTCCATCTCCAGCCGGTACTGGTCCAGGGATGAACCGAGTCCTGATTCCACCCGTGTGCGGGCAAGTTCCTGAAAGCTCGATAAAAGTGCGAGGTTTTCCCGGGTGATGGATATCGCCTTTCGGTTAAAATAGAGATTGAAATAATTGGATCTCACTTCATGGAAGAGTTTTGCCCGGGTTTCCTGGAATGCTTCATACCTGACCCTTGCTGATTGTACGGCCACATTCTCCCTGGCTTGGAGTGTGCCGAACCAGGGGAACATCTGAGATGCGGAAATCCTGAATCGCTGAGGCCCCGTCCTGGTCTCCACCGGAGCAATGAAATAGGCGAATGCCACCTGCGGGTCGGGCAATGCCCCCACCTGGGGTACACGTTCCAAAGAAGCCATGTACTCACTGAAACTGGCTTTCAACCCGGGGTTATTGTCAGCAGCCATCTGCAGGTAACGTTCCAGCGGATCCTGGCCCCGGAGCCATGCAGAACCCAGGAAACAGAACATCAATACGAATATCCAGAGTTGCTTCATCATGCGCTTTGTTTAATCTTTTCCATGCGTTTCAATTTATTCTCCTGCCACATGCTGTACAGAACCGGTACAACGAACATGGTCATCACCTCGATGGCCATCCCCCCGAAAAGCGGAATGGCCATGGGAACCATGATGTCGGATCCCTTTCCGGTGGAAGTGAGCACAGGCAGCAGTGCGATCAGGGTGGTTGCAGTGGTCATCATGGCAGGTCTGACACGCTTGGTACCCGCTTCCAGAATAACATTCCGGAGCTCTTTCACCGAACCGGGATGGTGTTGTTTCATCAATTGTTTGATATAGGTGCTGATCAGTACCCCGTCGTCGGTGGCCACCCCGAAAAGGGCGATAAAACCTACCCATACTGCCACACTGAGGTTCACAGGATGCACCTGGAAGAGATTCTTCAGGCCGATCCCTGCAATGCTCCCTGACATAAACCAGGGCTGACCGTAAAGCCAGAGCAGAATAAACCCCCCGGAGAGTGCCACGATGATGCCCGAAAAGATCAAGGTGGTACTGATGACCGACCTGAACTGGAAATAGAGCAGCAGGAATATGAGGACCAGTGAAAGCGGGACCACCAGCATGAGCCGCCTGGTGGCCCTTACCTGGTTCTCGTAGTTACCCGTAAACACGTAGCTGACCCCGGAGGGAAGCTGAAATTCACCCGATCGGATCAACTCATTCAGGCTATTTCTGGCGTTTTCCACCACATCCACCTCCGCAAATCCTTCCTCTTTGTCAAAAATGACATAGGAAACCAGGAAGGTGTTTTCACTTTTGATCATCTGCGGTCCCCTGACATAATGCAGGGTTACAAGCTGTCCCAGCGGTATCTGGGCACCCGACGGAGTGGGAATCAAGATATTTTCAAGGGCTTCGGGGTGATCCCTGAATTCACGGGCATACCTGACACGGACCGGAAAACGTTCTCTACCCTCCACTGTGGTGGTCAGCTGCATTCCTCCAACCGCTCCGCTGAGTATGGTCTGCAGATTGGCCACAGTGAGACCATACCTGGCAATGGCCTGCCTGTTGATCTCCAACTCCAGGTAAGGTTTGCCCACTACCCGGTCGGCAAACACGGAGGAGGGGGATATCCCTTCCACCTCTTTGAGATGTTTCTCAAGTTCCAGTCCCACCGCCTCAATGCTTTCAAGGTCAGGACCGAATACTTTGATCCCCATGGGGGCCCTCATCCCGGTCTGCAGCATCACCAGCCTGGTGGAAATGGGTTGAAGCTTGGGTGCAGAAGTCAGCCCGGGTATGGATGCTTTGCTCACGATCTCTTCCCAGATATCGTCGGGAGAAAGGATCTCCTGCCTCCATTGCCTGAAATATTTCCCGCGGTTATCGGCTATCAGAAATTCCTCCCCGATGATACGGAACGGATCGGTCCCGGGATGATAGGTAGTGCCATCGGTGAGCATGAAAGCACCGTCGTTGTTCACCCTGAAACGTACCCTGTGTCCCTTTTCATTGAGTATATATTCGGGTTTGTAGTTGATCACATTCTCGTACATGGAGGTGGGCGCCGGATCGAGGGCTGAATTGACACGTCCCCATTTTCCCACTACACTTTCCACCTCGGGTATGGAGTTGACCTGTTGATCAAGGATCCTTATCACCTCCAGGTTTTCCTGGATCCCGGAATGGGGCATGGTGGTGGGCATCAAAAGGAACGAACCTTCGTCCAGGCTGGGCATGAATTCCTTGCCCAGCCCGGGCAGGGAGCGCTCCATCTTCTGGTAGGCCGCAGTGTTTTTCATAAATCCGGGCATAAAACCAAACATGGTAGTGAATCCCTGCCAGGCTGTGATCCCGAATACAACTGCCAGTATGGGAACCGGAAGAAATTTCCATTTATGATCGAGGGCCCATTTTAATATGCGCTCATAC